>Ga0310037_10000308_pt1 | contig 34062 bp, 24 predicted proteins | sample Sb_taG_11_FD_200239 | JGI IMG/M metagenome (GOLD analysis project Ga0310037, IMG submission 200239) | Peat soil microbial communities from Weissenstadt, Germany - Sb_50d_3_AS metaG (v2) (version 2) | ecosystem: Environmental > Terrestrial > Soil > Wetlands > Peat | place: Germany: Weissenstadt... | reverse complement strand
CTCGTAAGTGCCCTTCTTGGTCTGGCTTCTGGTTGGCTTCGCAACCGTCAGAATCCCAGGTCGGAAGGGCACGTACGCGGATACGCGCTGGTCAGGTCATGAGTCCGCGTGAATGATCGGAGCTAGCTGTTTGACTCCAGTGACGTCGTCTAACTTGAAGTGCTTACCGCAGGAGCGTTGAAGGCAAATGTGGCGCCATTCGAGGCGACCAGCCAGTACCCGCCTGTAGCTCTGTCGGTGGTCATCCCAACGACCGGAGCAGCGAGCGGATCGCCACCCATGGAGCCGTAGAACTGAGCGTCGCCGAAGGCGAAGATGCCGCCATCGGCGGCGACGAACCAATAGCCCTTGCCGTCGGGCGTGGTGGTCATCCCATTTACCGGCTGGTCCAGATTTAGATTCCCCGCCGAGCCGTAGAACGGCACGCCGAAGGCAAAGATGCCACCGTCGGAAGCGACGAGCCAATATCCGCCAGTTGCCGAATCCGACGCTATCCCGACGACGGGCTGATTCAGCCGGCTACCACCCATGGAGCCGTAGAACTGAGCGTCGCCGAAGGCGAAGATGCCGCCATCGGCGGCAACGAGCCAGTAACCCTTGCCGTCTGGAGTGGCTGCAAGGTCGACCACGGGGGCGTTCAGTGGTTTCCCGCCCATCGAGCCGTAGAACTGGGCATCGCCGAAAGCGAAGATGCCGCCGTCGGCGGCCACCAGCCAGTAGCCCTTGCCGTCAGGGGTCGACACGATGTGAGAGATCGGTGCGTTGAGTGGTGTGCCGCTCATGGAGCCGTAAGATTGAGCGTCGCCGTAAGGCGACACATCACCATTCGTATCAGTCAACCAGTAGCCCATGCCGTCTGGAGTAGCTGTCATGCCCACCACCGTCGGGACAACACTGAAGGACCAGCTGATTGTCGGTGCCGTAGGCTGGTTGATGGTGATCGTGTACGTACCTCCGACGAGTGGTCGGCGTGGAATCATGAACACTGCATGATCACCGGTGAGGATCGCCTGTCCGGCTGGACCGTAAACGGGATCGCTTGAGACAAACGTGTGTTGATCGACCACACAGAGCGTGCCACCGTTGGTTGATTCGGTTACTCCGGGTCCAGTGAGCACCGCGGTCAGGCCGCTCTGCGGCGCAGTGGCCAGCAGGGCGATCAATGGTAGCCCGAAGGTGTTCCCGTCGCTCCACCCACAGGTCTGCAACGGATTGGGCACCTCGTTGCCGGCGTAGGACGTCAGATTCGTCACCATACCGGGCCCCGGGAAAAGAACCGGCTCGTTCGTACTCGGCGATCCGGTCAATCCTCCGATGACATCGAGACCCGCATCACCGGTGGTAGATGAATCGCTGAACGCAACCTGCTGTAAGGCGGGCCGTAGCATGCCGACAGCATGGAACGGTGCGGCGAGCCACCCATCGATGAATTGCACTGGGCCATAACCGACCGCACCTTCGAAGAGGTCGCTCCTCGCAGCCTCCTGGGCGCCGCTCGCAGTGAAGTAAGGACTGGCCGGATTCTCTGTGTGGAGGCTCTGATACTGACCGGTGAGATAGCTTGCCGGCGTGTCAGCCATATAGGTGAGGTGGTTGGCAATGCCGGCGTCCCAGGTGGGGTTGTCCGTGACGGCAGCCAACCCGGCGGCCGAGCGGTACCTGTTGATCTCATCTAACCATGAAGGGGTCGCCACTGCGTCCGTTGTGAACGCAACATTCTCTTGCGGCGCGGCGACGGTGCCGAGATTTCGAGTAGCGCGTCGAGGCCCCGACGTCGCGGCCATGCCCGATGCCATCGCGATGGCAACAGCGAGGACAATAGTGGCCGCCGTCCATAAGCCGATGCCGGAAACCGAGCCTTCGGGCGCATCTCTCGGGCCACGAGAATGGTCCGGAGGACGCGCCCACGCCTCTTGCAACCAGTCCATGCGCATCCCTCCGTGCGACTGGGTGGTTCCCCCGAAAGGGCGTACAAGCCTTTTCAAGCTACTAGCAATCTTTGGTTGATGTGCGAGCCACCTGGCGGTGTTCATCGTGCTGCTCGCGAAATCACCGTAATCCCTGGCCCTCGGCCTTCCGGGCGGCGAAGCGGCTCGCTGGCAACTCCACAACGCAGTGAGATGGGAGCCGAAACGGCGATGACCGCGTTGACGACCTCGTGCTCGAAAGGACGCTACTCGGACTCATAGAGCGCAGATCCAGGGCCAACCGTCGGGCCCCGGGTAGCTCTCGGGTCGATGGGCGTGTCATTGCGGAAGGCGGCCGCAAACCGAGCCACTGGCCACCTTCCTATAGGTCCGGAGTCGGCGCATTGCAATGCAAAGCCAACGGGTCTGCCCCAGGTCTGGGCGACTCCACCGGACCCCATGTGGTCGCGTAGGATCAAGCAGCGGAGCTGGCTCGGGGAGGGGAAGCCATGTTCACGGGATCGCCCGACCGTCGCGTCTGGTCGCTGGCGCTGCCAGATGCTGGCCGGCTGGTGGCGGCGGCAGCACTGGGTGGGTTGGTACTGGCCTCGGTGGTACTCGGTATGCCTTCGGCGGTTGGGGCGGCAACCGGTTTGGGTCAGCCGCCGCCCATGCTCGCACGACCGGCGATCAGCGCCGAGTTTGCCTCCACCGCCATCGCCCGGGCCACGGTGTGGACTGACGCCGGCGTACCCTACAGCCAGACCTCCAGCTACCAGGGCTACCGGACCGACTGCTCGGGCTTCGTCTCGATGGCCTGGGCGCTCACGAATTCGTCAGGGCAGCCGCTCTCCCTCGTCACCCAGACGCTGCCCAACGTGTCGACAACGATCCCGTTCAGCCAACTCCTGCCGGGCGACGCGCTCATCTTCAACAGCACCGCCGATCCGCAGAACAACTCTCACGCCATGCTGTTCGGGGGCTGGGTCGACTCGAGCGAGACGTACTACTACGCGTACCAGGAGTCCGATGGGGCCAATGCCTCCATCCAGTCCTTCCCACCGGCACCGCTCGACGCCACATCCCAGTGGTATGCCTACCGGTACGACGGCATCGTCGACGACCTTCCGGCCGTCCCCGCCTCGCCGCCGATCCCGCCGAACGCTCCCTCAGGTCTGTGGCGGACCGGGGGCACCCTGACCTCCATCAGCCTCTCGTGGAACTCGTCGCTGACGGCGACCGGGTACGTGCTGTACCGCAACGGCGTGCAAGTGGCCACCACGTCGTCGACCTCGACGACCGACATCCGCCTCACACCCGGGAGTACGTACAGCTACCAGGTGGCGGCGGTCAACGCCGCTGGAATCGGCCGGTCGTCGGGAGCGGTGTCGATCTCGACCGGGGGCGGGGCGGTGGCGGTGGTGGCTCGGCACAGCGGCGGCTACTGGATCGCCACCTCGGACGGGGACGTGTTTGCCTACGGCGGTGCCAAGCTCTTCGGTTCAATGACGGGTCACAAGCTCACGCGTCCAATCGTCGGGATGGCGGCCACCCCCGATGGTCGCGGGTACACGATGGTTGCCTCTGACGGTGGGATCTTCGCCTTCGGGGACGCCCGGTACTACGGGTCGATGGGCGGCCTGCCGCTCGACCAGCCGGTGGTCGGCATAGCGGCCACCCAAGACGGCAAGGGCTACTGGGAGGTGGCCTCCGACGGTGGGATCTTCGCCTTCGGGGACGCCCCGTTCTACGGGTCGATGGGCGGCGTGGCTCTCAACAGCCCGATCGTTGGCATAGCGGCCACCCAAGACGGCAAGGGCTACTGGGAGGTGGCCTCCGACGGTGGGATCTTCGCCTTCGGGGACGCCCCGTTCTACGGGTCGATGGGCGGCCACCCATTGGCGCAGCGGGTGGTGGGTATGGCGATCGACCCGGGTGTCGGCTACTGGGAGGTGGCCGCCGACGGTGGCATCTTCGCCTTCGGCGGTGCACCGTTCTACGGGTCGATGGGCGGCCAGCCGCTGGACCAACCGATCACTGGGCTCGCCGCCACCCCGACGCCGGGGGGCTACTGGATGGTGGCCCGGGATGGCGGCATCTTCGCCGAAGGGGGCGCCGTCTTCGCCGGCTCGCCGGCGTGAACACCTCAAGACCGAACTCGTAGGCACTTCACTCTTCCCAGCACCCGCTACGACGGCATCCTCGGAAGGTGACGCATCCAGTAAGGAGCAGTGGCGAGCCGTTCCGGGTGCGCCCGGGGAACGAGCTGGCGTTGGTGACGCTGTGAGCTCTCAGGATGGTGGTGGAGGCGGCCATCTATCCAAGGCGGAAACGGCCAGGGTGCCCCGGACGATGTCCTGGGCCACCTCCACCAGCCGAAGATTGTGGTTGCGTGCATGGTTTCGCAATTTGGCAAACGCGTTTTCCATATCGAGCCCGTCGTGTTCAGCGACCATGCCTTTCGCCTGTTCGATGGCGATGCGGCTGTTGAGGGCGTCTTGGAGGCGTTCGTTCATGAGCTGGGCTTCCAGAGCGGCTCGGTGCTGGAGTATGGCGATGGTGGCGACATCAGCCAGCGCTTGAGCGGCATGGACGTCGGCAGGTTGCATCTCGCCGGGTTCGAGATGGAGGAGATTGAGGGCGCCGATGACGGTCCCCCGGAGTCGCATGGGCAAGGCGTGCACGGAGTGAAAGCCAAGGGCGATCGCCTCGGTTGTGAAACGAGGCCAGCGGCCGTCGACGGTGGCGAGGTCGTGGTTCACGACTGGCCGCCCGGTCCGGTAGCAATCGAGGCAGGGGCCCTCCCTCGATTGCAACTCGAAGAGCTCCAAGACCCGCATGGCCTCACTAGAGGAAGCCATAACCCGGAGGTCGCCTTCTGGTGCGACCAAGAGGAGCCCGGCTGCTCCAACACCCAGCACATCGACGCACCGGTCGGTCAGCCGGGTCAGCAACTCGACGACGTCGAAGTCCGCGACCAGCGAGTCAGCCAACTCGACCAGTGTCCGGACGATACTCTCTTCTCTAACCATCTAGTCCCCTGTCGGGTGGGCCTCGGTCATCTCGACCATCCGTCGCCCCGGAGCCTGACCCGCAGATCATGTTATGACCCGCTCCCGCGTGCAGCTAGCGGCCGCGAATCCCCGGGGCTTTGCCTCACGGCTCAAGGTCCATCTCGCCGCTGAGAGTGTCGAAGCGGAGCCTTCTGGTCACGACGTCCTCAGCCACCTCCGTGAGAGGGCGTTCGTTGCCAAAGGCGTACGCCTTCAGCCGAACCAGAGCTTGACCGACGCTGACAGCTAGCTGAACGGCCACCATCCCCGCGGCCTGGTGTACAACATATTGGAAGTTCGAGCCCGCCTCTAGTTCGGTGGCCAGCTTCCCGAGCGGTGCCTTGGCCTGCAATACCAGCACCGCCTGCGCGGCGATGTCGGCCATGACAAGCGCATCGGCGTGCTGGTCGTCGAGAAGCGGCCCCGGATGATCGCAGTACAGGTTGAGCGCCCCAAGGCGGACGGCTCCGACTTGGAGCGGGAACCCGAAGACTGCTCGGACACCTACCCCGAGCGCCTGACCAGTGAAGGCGGGCCATCGTCGGTTGGCGGGGTGGGCCAGATCGGGCTCGAGTACGGGCCAGTCTTGGAAGTAAGCGTCCACGCAGGGTCCCTCTCCGAGTTCGTATTGCAATTGCTCGATGAAGGCGCTCACTTTGTTAGTCGTACAGATGGAGCCCCGGGGCACCTCTCCGGACATCAGCATGATCCCGGCGCCAGTCATGGCCGTGACGTCGGCGCAGACCTGACACAAGCCCTTCGTCTCCAAGTCGCGACACCCGTCGTCGAAGAGCCGGGCGAGAATCCGGCGACGCCGTTCGCCCTGCCACTGCTCGGAGTCCTCCACGAGTGCGCGCATCCGTGATGTCCTCTTCAGCCCGGCTGCGGACTTCCACGGATGGCATCTGCCTCGCGACGGAGACTCGGACCCGCCGGGACCGGATCCGAGGTGCCAGAGAGCTTTCGTGCGGACGCCTCTCGGTGCAGGCTCGATCGGTCGGTCGCTGGCACAGCCACCCAGGTGCTGAGTGCGTCCGCGCCGCCCGCCCTGGCCAGTTCGACGCCTAGGCGGTGATCGATGAGCTCCTCGAGACCACAAATCGCGAGGACGCGTCGCGCGAACGTCGAGGGGGATCGGACCGATAACCGCCGTGACCGTTGTTGCAAGAACTTTCGCGCCCGGATGATGATCCGTACCGTCGTCGAGTCCATGAACTGCACATCGCTCAGGTCAAGGACGACGTCGGCGTGGTCCAGCGCTATGACTCGGGTCATGAGCTCGACCAATGCCATCGCGGTGGAAGTATCGTGCTCGCCGCGGAGCCAAATGACCGTGCGGCCAGCGCGACCTTCTTCGAAGGCTGTGACCTCGGGACAAGAGACCTTCAGCGACGAGGGCCGGATGAGAGTCATGACAATTCTCCGGTTTCAGCACCGCAGTAAAGCGCTACCAAGGTCCGGAGCATCGCTCCCGAGCCAGCTGAGGGCTAGCCCAACACGTCAGGGCTCTTCTCGTGTCCCTGTCACGGTACACCCAGGGCGGAGCGTAGCGAAAGCCCTCGATCGAGACTCGATCCTGAGGCTTGCGGTATGAGTGCTCGAGCATCCGAGGCTGCCTCGTTAGGGCTCGCCCACGCGCACAACCGGGAACGCCCTGGGTGGGTCGTGCTCCCTTCGCTGGAGGCCCAACCGGATACACGTCTCCTCGGTCGCCGCTGTCTCCAGCCAGCTCAACCTGACCATCGGATGCCGCGTTCAGACGCCCGACGATGAGCGTCCCATCATGGAGGTGGCAGGGTAGACCCGGATCGCCAATTCGTAGCCTGAACCCACGTACCGTTCGACGGCTCTGATGGCCTCCGACTGCCAATCCGGCGGCCACAGAAGCTCCGGTGCCATGACGTGAGCTTGTCGACGTCGGTCTAATACCGAGCACCTAACGGCGACTACCGCGCAGGTTTCGACCGGCGTTGACAACGTGATTAAGCCTCAACTTCGGGTACGGAACCCTCCCGTCGTGTCTTCTGGGCTTTGGGTAGCCTGCAGTCCAACTGTGGAGGATCAGCCCACCGGAGGATCCGTATTGTGGACGCCCAGCAGCGACGCCCGGCGCACGAGCCGACTGGGATGCTTTGTGAGGTGGTTGGGGGACCGTGGCCTGACCTTCTCGGATTACCAGTCCCTTGGCGCTGGTCGGTGAACGACCTGTCCGGGTTTTGGTCCGCGTTTCGGGAGTATGCCGACCTGGGCGATGCACCCGAGCTCGCTCTCGCCTCGAACTCGATGCCAGGCGCCAGCTGGTTTCCGGGATCAGAATAGAACTACGCCGCCGAAGCGCTCCGTCACGACGTCGGTGGCCCAGCGGTGGTCTCACGCTCCCAGACGCGCGAGGGACTCGAGCTCACGATGCCCCAATTGCGCGAGCAGGTGGCGGCGTGGCGCGCTGGCCTGACATCCGGATGGGCAATCGAACGGCCACCGAACTCACGGTCACGTCTTGGTTATGCCAAATGAATGGTCGTGCCCCGGCCGGTTTGCATGCTCATTGACGTGATGGCTCCGCCAATCTCTGGGCTCGCGACTCCTTGATCCGGGCGGACACCCGCTCGAGTCGGGTGATGAACTGCACCAATCGGTCCCGCGCGGCCTCGGCCGACGGGGTCAGATCCTGGAGGCCGATCACGTCCCAATGGCCGAGGACGAGCGGCCGGAGAATGGCGTCGTGGTGCACGCTCAAGTCGTAGATCCCGGCTCGGGCAATGGCCTTGGCATGGTGTGCGAAGTTCGGTATTCCGAGACCGGGCATCTCGAACCCCAGAACCTGGCGCTTGATGGCTTCGATCATCGCCGAGGGGTCGATATCCAGCGCCGCGGAGACCAGATCTCGGTAGAAGAGGTAGTGAAGGTTCTCATCTGCGGCCACCCGCTTCATGACCGCGTACCCCTCGCGGTCGGGCAACGCCTTGCCCGTGTTGTGGTGGGCGATCCGGGTGGCAAGCTCTTGGAGTGCGAGATAGGCGAACGCGTCGACCACAGCCGTGGCCTGGGGGGAAACACCCCCGGTGACCTGGGTCATCCGGGCCCGCTCCAGGGTGACCGGGTCGAGGCGCCCGCTCATGATGAGGTAGTCGCGAAGGACGATCGAGTGCCGTCCTTCCTCGGCCGTCCAGCGCCGTGTCCAGAAGCCCCAGGCGCCGTCCCGGCCAAAGAGATTGTCGATCGATGCGAAGTAGAACGGCAGGTTGTCCTCGGTCAGGACGTTGACGAACAAGGCGCTGGCCACGCCATCGGGCAGGGGTTCGGCCGCATCGGTGCTCGCGGCCGCCGGTGGCGATCGCCACTCGACCAGCTCGTGGGGGAACCACTCTTTGGCCATGCCGAGGTGGCGGTCCACCAGCCCTTCTACGCTCGGCAGGAGCTCGGCCAGCATCGTCGTGTTGTCCATGTCACCGGACCTCTCTCTGCTGGCCTCTGGGACCCGCCGGCACGCCTGGCTCCAGGCACCGGTCGGAACCGGGTAGTTCCCGGTCAAAATAGCTCAGGCGCCCGGGTTGCCTCTTGACTCAGAGGTGTCCAGGGCCCCGATGAGACCGTAAGGCGACGGTCACGCGTTCTGACACGACACGGGATCGTCCTGCACCTGAGGATACCGTCATCTCGGCTCATATCGGTGCCCAGGTTGACGAGCCATTGCCGAGGTCCAGAAGCGGGCTACTAGATCGCGTCGAGCGTTCCGCTCCTACCCAGAACGCGCCTCGCCCAAGAGTCCGTTCGAAAGCGTGCCGAGGGGGACGACGGCCTGATCGGCGGCCGACACTCCTGTGTGGGCGCTCGCCGTGTACGTGTACGAGGCCAGCACCCCCTGGTAGTTGGCGTTCTGCAAGAAGGTCGTCAGCTCGCTGGCGGCGACGCCCATCGAACCGTTGGCGGCGACCCCGATCATGGTCATGGCGTCGTAGGTCTCGGCGTAGGGGATGATCGATCCCGGCAACGACGACGTGTGGAGGTGGAGCAAGAGCTTCCTTCGAAAGGCGTAGGTGCCCGCCGAGGCGGGACCGGAGCCGGCGAGCACCCCGGTCGGTACGACGACGGAGACACCGCCGCTGGCCCGTCCGACCTCTCGCAGCACCCCCGCTTCGGTGGCATCGGGTCCAGCAAAGACCGGGATCCTCCAGCCGAGCGCGGCGCGGGCCAATAGCACCGGTCCGACCACTCCGCTGTCATCGAGCACGACCAACGCCTCGGGATGAGTGGCCCGGACTCGACTCACCGCCGCCGCGGCCCGCCTCCCCGAAGGCGAGACGACTTGTCGGTCGGTGATGACGAAGCCGTTGGTCGACGCCAATGAGGCGAAATAGTCGCCGCCCTGCTGGCTTGCCCGGTCACCCGTGACGACGAGTCCGACCGAGGTGACCTTGCGTCGCTTCAACGCCGTGGCGATCACGAACGCCTGTGACCTCATCGACGCACTCATCGGGAAGGTGTCGGGGAAGCGCCCGGGCTCGAAGGTGTCCTCGAGCTCAGAGAGGCTGACGGCGGGGACGCCCAGGCCACCCAGATAGCCGGCCGGGGACGAGCCGAGGAAGCTTCCCACGACGACCTCCGCCTTCTCGACGTTCACGAGGTCGAGCATCGCCTGATCATCGACGGTCGGGCTGCCGCGGTCGTCTTTGTACATGAGCTCGAAGCACGTGTTACGGGGCGGCACACCGCCGTGGGCGTTCACCTTGGCGATGCCGAGCTCGAGCCCGGTCAGGTACTCACGGCCCAACCAGGCGTCAGGACCGGAAAGGTCGAGCGAGGCTCCGACCACCACCACTCGAGAGGTGTCGCAGCCCGGGGGCGGTGGCACGACGGTGGTCGACACCGACAGGTTGCTCGAGGTGCATGCGCTCAACGAGACCGCCGCCAAGACGACCATGACCAGCAGCCGTGCGCCCCGCCGGCGCAGCTCTCCGCGGCCGGACCTCACGGCCCCGTCCCCCCCGGGGCGATCAGAGGGCCGCGGCACCGAGGTAGGACTCCACGACCCGTGGATGGCTCAGGACGTCCTCGGGTGTGCCTTCGGCTACGACCGAGCCGGCGTCCAAGGCGACGATGCGGTCCGCAAGGGCGCGGACGAGACCCATGTCGTGCTCGATGAGCATCAGGCTGCAACCGAGGCTCATCTGCATGTCCCGCAGTACCGGAGCCAGGGCTTCGGTCTCGGCTTGGGCCAACCCTGCCGAGGGCTCGTCCAAGAGAACGACCGACGGCCGCTGCGCTTCGATCACTGCCAGCTCGAGCAAGCGGCGCAGACCGGTGGAGAGGTCTGACCCGAGCTGATCCTTGAAATCGCCGAGGCCCAGCAAGTCGATGACCTCGTCGGCCGCTGCCGCCACCCGCTTCTCCGCCCGCCCGACGGTTGGCGAGCACAGCATGGTGGCGATGACTCCGGGCGAGCGGACCCGCCTCGACACGGCCAAAGAGACCGTCTCTTCGACCGTCAGCCCCGGCCACAGTCGAGCCGCCTGGAAGGAGCGGCCCAGACCGAACGAAGCCCGTCGGTAGGCGGGCCACTTGGTGATGTCGGTCGAGTGCATCGTCACGTGGCCGGTGTCGCAGCGCAGATGGCCCGAGATGATCTCGAACACGGTGGTCTTTCCCGCCCCGTTGGGCCCGATGAGTCCGAGGATCTCGCCGTCGTGGAGTTCGAGGCTCACGTCGTGCACGGCCAGCACGCCACCGAAGCGCTTGGTGATCCCCCGGCTCGAGAGGACCACTCCGGTCTCCAGAGCGCCGGTGGTGCGTTGCTCGTGGTGGTGCCCGTCGGCGCCTACAGGAGCGAGAGAGGTGACCAGCCCCCCCTCCGACACCGCGGTGGTCTCGCCATCGGCGGGGTGCTGGCGGGACCCGCCGAGGAGCACCGAACGCACCGTCTCCTCGTGCTCCATCAGCTCCGAGGTGGGCCCCCGGAAGACCACCCGGCCCTTTTCGATGAAGATCGCCCGCGAGGTCATCCGCAGGGCCACGTTCACCGACTGTTCGATCAAGACGACCGCCGTTCCGCGTTCGTTGATCGTCTTCACGATCTCCAGCAGGGCCTGGACGACGGTGGGGGCGAGCCCCAACGAGAGCTCGTCGATGATGAGCAGCCGAGGCTGGGCAATGAACGCCATGGCCAGGCTCAGCATCTGCTGCTCTCCACCCGAGAGGTTCCCCGCAGGAACCTCGAGACGTCGCCCGAGCGCGGGGAAGTACTCCAGCAAGGTCTCCGTCTCCTCCCTCACGTACGAGACATCCTTGTCGTAGAGCCACGCGGCCAGCCCCAGGTTTTCCGACGTGGTGATTCCCGGGAAGATGCCTCGGTCCCCGGGCACCATGACGATGCCCATCTTCACTATCCGGTTGGGATCGAGGGTCGTGATCGGTCGCCCGTCGAAGAGCACCTCGCCGCCTGTCGGGACGAGCAGTCCGCACAGCGCCTTGGCCAGGGTGGACTTGCCGGCCCCGTTCGTGCCCAGCACGGCCACCATCTCGCCGTCGTCGATGTCGAAGTCGACGCCGAAGAGCACCGGGACGTTGTCGTACCCGGCCTCGACGCCCCGCGCCACAAGGAGCTTGCCCCCGCCTTCCGCTCGGTCGAGGCGAATCTCGAGGTCGGCCTTGACCGACGCATGAAGGTGCTCGATGTCTGTCGTCAGATAACGCCCGGAGCGGCGGAGCATCACCGTGCCGATGAGGATCAGGGGGACGAAGAGCCAGAAGCTGGCCCGATAGCCGAAGTCGACGCCGATGCCAGCGGCCAGCGTCGAGCCGATGACGCCCACCGGCCCTACGAGGAGGACTCCGAGCAAGAACCACAACGTGCTCAAGGCGTAGCCGAGAGTCATCAAGCGGGTGGGCAGGGCGACCGACAGGACCCCGTACACGCCCGCCACCACCCAGGCGGCCGCAGCCATGAAGACGATGTTGGCCGTTGCCGACAGCACCAGCGCCGGGCTCACCGCGAGCACGACAACCGCCGCGCATGCGGTGACCGCCGCCGCGGCGATCGTGTTCATGGCGCGGGTGGGGTTGGAGCGCAGCAGCCGAGGAAGGACGAAGGCGGCGGCCAACGCGCCCAGCGCGGCACCAGCCAAGGAGAGGTCGAGCGTCAGACGGCGACTGGCGCCATCCTGGTGGAAGACGTTGAGGTACATCAGGTTTGCGTAGAAGGCGATGCCCAAGAAGGTCACCGAAAGGAACGGCAGGGCTCCGTACAAGGCCTTGATGGACGGCACGGAGAAGAGAACTCTGGTCGCCTCGGGCAGGGTCGGCGGCGCCTCCGCAGCCCGCTGCGCGGCGGGCGTGCGGACGTCGCCCGTCGGCGGGTCGCGTCGGAACGGCAGGACGTAGCCAGCGATCGCCGCCAGGATGACGGCCAGGCCGGCCAGCGCGAAGAACGGAGCCTCCCAGGCGAGCCCCTTACCGAAGGCGAACGCCACCGGCGCCGCCAGCGCGATGGCGAAGATCCCAACCGCCTGGTGGGCGAGGATCGCCCGAGTCCGGACTTCGGCGGGGTAGTACTGCGCCAGGGCGCCGTGCTGGGTGGAGGTGAGAGCGCCCGAGATCAAGATCACCAGCAGGATGCCGAAATAGAGGATGACGGTGTTCGACTCGAGGCCCGCAATCCCGAGGAGCCCCGCAAAGATGGCGAAGACCAGCGCCCCGATCATGGCGAAGCGCCATGGGTCGCCCCTGTTGGCGGCGACGGCGACCGGAAAGTCGAGTGCGAACCCGAGCTGGATCTGCTGTACCACCGCACCAGCCAGCACGGCCAGAGCGGCGTGGTACGCGTTCTGGATGCCCACGATCTGGAGTCCCACCAGCGCACCACCCATCAACAAGCACGCGTTGATCCCCATCAGAACGAGGAGCGGCCCCACTGGATAAGGCGCCGTGAGTCGGCGCAGATCAAAGATCGACAGTCCGCCGCGCCGCAGGCGGGAGTCGACAGCGAGGACGGGGTCGGCAAGTGTCATGGCTTCTAAGAGCTCGGCCGGTCGGACTTGGTGGCGATCGCGCTTTCCAAGCTCCGGGCAGCGCCGGCCGAGACCGATACGGGCTGCCCGACCTGCCCGTTCGCCGGTTCGCCCGTATCCAGACCGCGAACAGTCACGCCCCGCCGCCGAGCGGCGAGGGCAAGCACGGAATCCCGGGCCCGGTACATGATCCCACCGATGCCCTCGGGCAAGAAGAGCAAGAGGAGCAAGATGCCGCCACCGTTGACGAGCTCGGCCCAGCCCGGGGGAAGGAAGTAGAGGGAGGCCCAGACGGCGAACGCGCCGACGACCACGCCGGGCAGCGAGCCCAGCCCTCCGATCACCACCATGGTGAACATGGCAATGTCGATGTCTGCGGTGAACGAGCCGTTGTTCACCCCTTGCTGCTGAACGACGAAAAGGGCCCCGGCGAACCCGGCGATCGCACCTGAGATCAAGAACGCGGTGAGCTTCTGCCGAGTCGTGTTCACGGCCGTGGCCCTGGCGGCGGCCTCGTTGTCACGCGTCGCGATGAAGCTCCGGCCGATCCGGCTGCGGCGCAGCGATCTCACCGCCATGAAACAAAGGAAGAAACCGATGAGACAGAAGTAGTAGATGTCCGTGTCGGAGCTGAGAAGAGCAGTGCTTCCGAAGATCGGTGGTCGGCTGGCCGATGGGGTCACCAGCCAGGTGAGGTAGTCCGGCGAGAGCAGATAGACGGATACGCAGATGCCGAAGGCAAGTGTCGTGACCGCCATGAACGGGCCCGGCATTCGCAGGGCGGGGATCCCGATGACCAGCGCGACCACGGCCCCGACGAGCACAGCCGCCGCCAATGCGGCAAAGAAGTTCCATCCGTGACGGGAGTAGAGGTCGCAGGCCACGGCGCCGCCCAGCCCGGCGAAGCCGAATTGCCCGAGCGAGATCTGGCCGGTCCAGCCGGTGAGGACGAGAAGTGACAGGCCGACGATCGCATAGATGAGGATGATCGAGGCTAAGTAGGTCTGGCTGTCGGTGAGCACCAGCGGCAAGAGGATCGCTGCCGCGACCAGGGCGCACCTCCCGGCCCGAAGCGACCAGCGCACCTCGGGGAGTGCCAGGAGGGCGCGCGGTATCGGCCGCACCGCGGCCACGGATCGCCAGGTGGACTGGTCCGACTCGGTGATCCTGCCGTAGCTGCGCCGCTGGAGCAGGAGTGCGGCAATGATCACGATCACCAGGGTCGCATCGACGAAGGTGGTGTTCGAGTAGGTCCAGGTCGCGCCGGCGTCGAAGATCCCGATGGCGATCGCGGCCACCGCCGTGCGGGGCAGGGACTCCATCCCGCCGATCACGGCCGCAGCCAAGATCCGGATCAACACATCGTCGCTGCTCGCAGTCACTGTGGTGAAGCCGCCGAAACCGACCACCGGGGTCTGGAGCAAGATCGCCACCGTCGAGAGCACTGCCGCCAGGACCCAGACGATCGTGTCCAGCCGAGGGACCGGGATGCCGAGGAGGACTGCCCGGTCGCCATTCTCCGATGCCGCCCGGATTGCGAGGCCGTACTTCGAGCGGCGCATGAAGACCGTCAATGCAGCCGCGATCACAATGGTGCCGAGGAACGCCACGATGTCGTTACCCGAGAAAACCACCGGCCCGATCGTGAACTGCGCGTGCAGCGGCGTGTTGAACGTCTGATGGGCTGCCGCGGTGATGCAGGAGGCATTGATAGCGGCGTTGCAGAAGAAGTTCGGAATGATGGCGGCAAGGCCACCAAGTACCTCAGCCAGACCGATGGTGGCAACGGTGAGGATCAGCCGCGAGCTGTGGCGAAAGTGCCGGGGGAGAAGGCTGAGGATCGCCCCGATGATCACCGCTCCAACGATGCCGACGAGGCAGGACAGCACGAAGTTCACGCCATAGGTGACGTTCAGCTCGATGGCGAGGATCGCTGCGATGATCCCCATCTGGGCCTGGGCAAAGTTGATGATCCGGTCGGCCCGGTAGATCAGGACGATCCCCATGGCCAGCAGGGCGTAGATCGACCCGTAGACGACCCCGAGCAAGACGATCCCGATCGGCAGCCCCTTGGTCAGCGCGTGGTCGAGGATCACCCACGCAGCGACGGCGGCCACCGCCCACCCGACCTGGGTTCGAGCCTTCCAGATGCCGCCGCCGAGACGACCCGTCAGCGGCTCGGCACGCTGCTCGCCAACCACAGGCGCTACCCCCCAGCTACGGCCGTTCCCCCCACACCTTCCCACCCCGCCCCATCCCAACCCACCTTAATCTTCGTTCGGAATGCTCCCAATGTATCGAAGTTCGGCGAAATGCCGGCGGCGTCGCATCCGACCGGACCCGCTCTTCGAGCCCACGTGTCGCCCTTTGACCGTCTATCTTGGTCTGGAGCCGACCGAGGACCATCTGGGGGGAGAATCATGAGGCTCCGTGGGCTGGTGATGGGTCATGGACGACGGCGCGGCATCAGTTTGGTCTCCGCCTGTTCCTTGGCGGGTGCCTGGACCTTGGTGCTGGGTACCGTGGCCGCCGCCGCCGGCGCGCCGGTGCTGACGAAGAACGGGCCTTCCAGCGAGGGTCCGTACTCGTATGCGTACCCGGCCTCGGGCCACATCACAGCCGGGACCGGAACCACCATCAGTGGAACCGCGTGCACGCCCAGCACCCCCCAGTTCCCCGACGCCTATGTAGCCCCCTGCGTGCCCAAGTTCACGGGTAACAACGGTGGGGCCACGTACAACGGCGTGACTTCCAGCACGATCACCCTTGCCCAGATCGAATACCCCACCTCGGCGAACGAGCAGGAGCTAGAAGCCGAGGCGGCCGCGGCGGGCGCCGCCCCTCAGCCGACCACCAGCCAGGTGGAGCAGGTCTTCTTGAACTACTTCAACAGCGTCTACGAGCTCTACGGCCGTCACGTGGTCATCAAGCCCGTCACTGCCAGCGGCACCTACGTCGCGGAGATCCTGGGGCAGGACCAGGCGCAGGCCTGCGCCGATGCCACCACGATCGCCGACCAGACGCACGCCTTCGGTGAGACAGGGATCATGTACGAGACGGAGGTAGGCGGCACGGCTCCATTCTCGCAGTGCGCCGCAAACGATCACCTGGTCGAGTTCAACGGGAACGGCTACTACGGCGAGAACATCTTCCAGTCAGAGAACCCCTACGTGTGGTCGACCGTCCCCTCGTGCACCAACATCGCCGCCCAGATGGCCGAAGTGATTGGCACCGAGCTTGCTGGGCACAAGGCCACCTACGCGGGAGAGGCCGACCTCAGGAGCTCGGTCCGAAAGTTCGGCACCTTCATCCCGAACATCAACTCCTACATCGGCTGCAACGGCAGCGTGAACAGCACCGGGGTCAAGCTGCTCATGAGCAAGTACCACGTGCCATTGAGCGCGATAGACACGTTCTTCCACTACCAGCTCGACATCGCGACCTTCGCTCAGTCGGCCCAAGAGGCCATCATTCAGTTCAAGGCGGCCCACGTCACGACCATCTTGCTGGCTTGCGACCCCTTCTCGCTGGGGTTCTTGACCAAGGCGGCCGCCGCGCAGAACTATTACCCCGAGTGGCTGCTCGAGGGCACCGCGCTCACGGACACGGACCCCGAGGCCCAGACGTACGCCCCGGCCGAGGTGGACGGGCACCTCTTCGGAGTGAGCGAGGTCAACGCCACGAGCGACATCGACGGCCCGAGTTCGCCGGCGGGCAAGCTGTACCAGAAGCTCACAGGCCACCAGATCCCGAAAGAGACCGATGGCGACTACTCGCAGCTGGTCGAGATCTTCGACGCGTTGCAGGCCGCCGGACCGGACCTGACGCCCCAGAACCTCGCCCGCGGCGTGCACGCGCTCCCGGTCCTCGGAGCCCCCTCGTACTCGTACGGGGCTTGGAGTTGGAACCAGGGGCCGACCGGAACGGCGGGAGCCGGCGAGCACAGCTCGCTCATCGATGCCCGCTTCGTCTGGTGGAACCCCAACGCCGTGTCGTCGGTGAACGGAATGAAGGGCACCTTCGTGGCGATCGACAACGGGAAGCGCTGGGGCCTGGGGCAGTGGCCCACGACGCTGCCGCCGCTGTTCACGAGTACGTGACCGGGGGTCGTGCTCATAACCGAAGCGAGCACCGATCCCCTCCAGGAGCGCGCAGCGCAGGGCATGCTGCTGGCCTGGCGGGCGCACGAGCAGCCCGATGCCACCGCCGTGATTGGGCCCTCAGGAAGCCTGACCTTCGCGGGATGCCAACAAGACGTCGCCCTCAACGGGATGAAGTGCACCTTCGTGGCGACCTACGACGGGAAGCGATTCACTGTAGGGACAGGGCCGACCACTCTGCCGGCGCTCTTAACCGGGACCTCCACCGGGTCGACCCCGTAGTGGGTCCTGCCCCGGCTCGCATCGTCGACACCGTGGGGCAGCTATGACCGACCAGGCGACCGTGTCCATCGAAGAGCTGCTCGACGAGCTCCGCCGGTGGTTGTCGGCCACCTGGGACCCGGACATGACCGTGGGGGACTGGTGGGAACACATGGGGCTGGCGGGCTGGTCGGCGCCCTCGCTCCCGACCGGCTACTACGGCCGGGGAGTTTCGCGCAACGACGCCGTGGCGGTGGCGCAGGAGATCGCCGCCTTCGGCGCGCTCGGCCCACCAGCCGGCCTGGGGCTCATGCTGGCCGCCCCGACCGTCGCCACCCACGGGACCCAGAATCAGGTCGACACCTATGTCCGCGACATCGTCACCGGGAAGAAGGCGTGGTGCCAGCTCTTCAGTGAGCCCTCCGCCGGTTCAGACCTGGCCGGACTCCAAACTCGCGCCGTCCGGGACGGTGACGAGTGGATCATCAACGGTCAGAAGGTCTGGACCTCGGGCGGCCAGCGCGCCGATCTCGGCATGCTGCTGGCCCGGACCGACCCAGGGGTGCCCAAGCACCAGGGCATCACCTATTTCGCCCTCGACATGCGCCAGCCCGGTGTCGACGTGAGACCGCTCCGCGAGATGACCGGTAGGTCCCTCTTCAACGAGGTCTTCCTGACCGACGCCCGGGTGGGTCACGATGCGGTCATCGGCCAAGTGAACCAGGGCTGGGCGGTGGCCAACACCAGCCTGGCCAACGAGCGGGCCGGGCTCGGGTCCGGCGGCGGCAACATGGCGGGCGGCGTGGCGTTCCCGGGCACGCTCTCGGGGTACCTGGAGCGGCGGGCCGGGGACTTCGTGGTGTCGCGGGGCCGGGGCGGCGGCCGGGTCGGAGCCGCGCCGTCCATTCGGGCAGGTGCCGGACCGCTCATCGCCTTGGCCGAGGCCAACGGCGCGGCGGCCGACCCAATCGTGCGCCAAGGGCTGGCCTCGCTCTACACCTGGCACGAGCTCGGGCGGTTCAACAGCTTGCGTCTGAAGGCGGTCAAGGCGAGCGGAGGGGACATCCCGGGCATGCCCAACATCGCCAAGCTCTCGATGAGCCACATCATGCGGCTCTCGCGGGACCTGGGCCTGGCCATCGCCGGACCGGCGGGCATGCTGCACGCCTACGGCGACGAAGGCCAGGAGACCCGGGCGGTGTCGACCGGGAACCCCCTCGTCAACGCCATCACCGAGCTGGCCCTCTTGGCCCAGGCACCCCCGATCTACGGGGGTACCGACCAGATCCAGCGCAACATCATCGGCGAGCGCGTCCTCGGGCTCGCCAAGGAGGCCAACAACGACCGCACGACCCCGTTCTCGGAGCTTCCGCAGAATGCCTGAACCGGCGACCGCATGCGGCCCGGTGGCGGCCTAGGGCAGCGCGGTCGTGCGGACCTTGCGGGGCGCCAGCGCCATCGTCGGCGTGGCCGACGACGTCTCGCCGACCGGCGAGCTCGACCGTCATGGCCGGGAGCTCGAGGCGGCCATGATCAAGGCCGCGCTCGACGACGCCGGGCTCGAGGTGGCCGACGTAGACGGCGTGTGCCACGCCGAGTCCTCCATGGCGCTGGCCGAGTACCTCGGGATCCACCCGCGCTTCACCGACTCCACGATGACCGGGGGGTCCAGCTACGAGGTCCACGTTGAGCACGCCGCGGCGGCCATCGCCGCCGGTCTGTGCGACGTGGTCGTCGGCGTCTACGCCTCCACACCGAGAGGCGACCGGGCCCGGGGCCGCCCGAGCAGCCGGCGTATGCCCCCTGGACCCAATCCGATGGCCGAGTGGGAGTGGCCCTATGGCCTGCGCATGCCTATGGGCCCCTACGCCCTGGCGGCCACCCTGCATATGCACCGGTTCGGCACCACCAGCGAGCAGCTGGCCCAGATCGCCGTCAGCACCCGGCAGTGGGCCGCCATGAACCCGAGGGCCCGTTACCGCACGCCCCTGAGCGTCGCCGACGTCCTGGCCTCGCCTCTCCAGTGCGAGCCGCTCCACCTGCTCGACTGCTGCCTGGTGACCGATGGCGCGGGCGCGTTCGTCATGACCAGCGCCGACCGGGCCGGCGACCTTCGGCGCCCCCCCGTGTACGTGCTCGGTGCAGGGACCTGCCACGACCACATGATGATCAGCCAGATGCCCGACCTGACGCTCACCCCTGGTGCGGTGTCGGGCGCCCAGGCCTTCGCCATGGCCGGGATCAAGCCCGGTGACGTGGACGTGCTGATGAGCTACGACAGCTTCACCATCACCGCCCTGCTTCACCTTGAGGACCTGGGCTTCTGCGCCAAGGGCGATGGCGGTCCGTTCGTCGAGGACGGCAAGCTGGGTCCCGGCGGGTCACTCCCCACGAACACCAACGGCGGCGGCCTCTCGTATACGCACCCTGGCATGTATGGGATGTTCCTCATCGTCGAAGCGGTGCGCCAGCTGCGCGGCGAGTGTGGGCCGCGCCAGGTCGACCAGGCGGAGGTGGCGGTGGCGCACGGCTCGGGGATGGTGCTCTCGTGTATGTCGACCATCGTGCTCGGGACAGCGGGGACGCTCTCGTGAGCGACCCCGGGTCCGAGACCCCGAAGCGTCTCGAGCCACCGGTCACCGAGGCCAGCCAGCCCTTCTGGGACGCCACCCGGGAGCGTCGGCTCCTTCTGCCGTGGTGCACGACCTGCGAGCGGCCCTTCTTCTACCCGAGGGACGTGTGCCCCGTGTGTCTCCGCACATCGTTCGAGTGGCGTGAGGCCTCCGGCGGTGGCGTCGTCTACACCTACACCGTCGAGCACAGGCCGCAGCCGTCGTTCTCGGCCGACCCTTACATCGTGGCCCTCGTGGAACTGGACGAGGGGGTTCGCCTCATGTCGAACATCGTGGGCTGCCTCCCGGATGAGGTCGCCGTTGGCATGGCGGTCCAGGTGACGTGGGAGCCACTGTCCGACGGCCGGAACCTGCCGCTCTTCGAGCGGGTCAACCGGGCCGGTGTGGCGAGGTGAGCCCGGCCGGAGTGTCGCGGGACCGGCAGAGTGCCTTCATGGAAGGCATGGGGCTCGCCTGGTGGGCGGGCGAACAGCCCGGGCGGTCGGCCCTGGTGTCGCCCTCCGGCGACCGGTCGTTCGCTGAGCTCAACGAACGCGCCAACCAGCTGGTGCGGGCGCTGCGGGCGAGGGGGCTCGAGTCCGGCGACGCCGTTGCCCTGCTCTGCACCAACCGGCCGGAGTTTGTCGAGACCGTCCACGCCTGTCTCCGAGGGGGCCTGCGGCTGACCCCGATCAACTGGCACCTGACCGGTCCGGAGGTGGCGTACATCGTGGCCGACTGCGAAGCTCGGGCGGTCGTGGCCGACGCCTCGGTGGCCGTCACGGCCGTGCAAGCCGGGGTCGACGCCCGGACGGCGCTGGCCGTCGGCGGCAGCATCGAGGGCTTCGAGCCCTACGACGGCGCCCTGGCCGAGCATTCCGGTGCCGACATCGACGACCCGGTGCTCGGCACCCAGATGCTCTACACCTCGGGGACGACCGGCCGGCCCAAGGGGGTGCATCGGGCGTCGGGGGTGGCAGGCGCGGCGCTGACTCAGTTCAACCTGGCTGGCTACATGGAGGGCGGCGACGACCGCCACCTCTGCACCGGGCCCCTCTACCACGCCGCCCCCCTGGCCTTCTCGCTGGCCTCTCCCCTGGCGTTCGGGGTCGGTGTCGTCTTGATGCAGCACTGGGACCCCGAAGAGACCCTGGTGCTCATCGAGCACCACCGGATCACCCACACCCACATGGTGCCCACCATGTTCCACCGGCTCTTGTCGCTGCGCGACGAGGTGCGGACCGCCTACGACCTGTCCTCCCTGCGCATGGTCATCCACGGCGCCGCACCGTGCCCGGTGGAGGTCAAGCGGCGGCTGATCGAGTGGCTGGGCCCAGAGGTCATCGAGTACTACGCAGCGACCGAAGGTGTGGGCACGTTCGTTGACTCGGCCACCTGGTTGGCCCACCCCGGGACTGTCGGCCGTCCTTTGCTCGAGGGCTCGATCATGATCGGCGATACCGAGGGCGTGCCCGTCGCCGCCGGTGACGTGGGCCTGGTCTACCTGCGCGCTTTGGGTGCCGCCCGGTTCGACTACTTCAAGGACAAGGAGAAGACCGACACGACCTACCGGGGCGACTACTTCACCCTGGGTGACGTGGGCTACGTCGACGGGGAGGGGTTCCTCTTCCTGACGGACCGCTCCGCCGACGTCATCATCTCGGGCGGGGTCAACATTTACTCGGCCGAGGTTGACGCGGTGCTGCTCGAACACCCCTCAGTGGCCGACGTAGCCGTGATCGGGGTGCCCGACGCGGACTGGGGCGAGGAGGTGAAGGCCGTCGTCGAGCCTCGCGCAGGGGTGGAAGCGAGCCCAGATCTCGAGGCCGAGCTTGTGGCGTTCTGCCGGGAGCGCCTGGCCCACTTCAAGTGTCCCCGGACCGTGGACTTCGTCGGTGAACTGCCGCGTACGGACGCTGGCAAGCTTTTGAAGCGGCTCGTCCGCGAGCGTTATCGCGCGGAGCCGACGGGGTCGTGACGCGCCGGTCGACCCGGACATCCGGATCGACCTGAACCCATTACGGACAGCCATTGCATCGAACAGGAGGAGTCGACATGCCAGGGATCTGTGACGGCAGGGTGGTCGTCATCACCGGTGCCGGGCGCGGCATAGGACGTGGTCACGCCATCGAGTTCGCCCGGCAGGGGGCCAGGGTGATGGTGAACGACCTGGGTGCCGAGGTGGATGGCACCGGCAGCTCCCCGGGGCCGGCCGGCGAGGTCGTGGACGAGATCCGTGGCATGGGCGCCGAAGCGGTGGCGAACGGGGAGGACATCTCCGATCCCGAGGGGGCGAAACGGCTGATCGACGCGGCGGTTGAGACGTTCGGCGGCCTGGACGTGCTGGTGAACAACGCCGGGATCCTGAGAGACCGGATGCTGGTCAACATGACGGTCGAAGAGTGGGACGCGGTCATCCGCGTCCACCTCCGGGGCACATTCGCCCCGATGCGCTGGGCGGCCGGCTACTGGCGCGAGCGCTCCAAAGCCGGCGAGCCCAACGACGCGCGCATCATCAACACGACGTCGCCGTCGGGTATCTACGGCAACGTGGGGCAGACGAACTACGGGGCGGCCAAGGCGGGCATCGCGGCGATGACCATCATCGCCGCGATGGAACTCGGCCGCTACGGGATCACCGTCAACGCGATCGCCCCCGCCGCGCTCACCCGGATGACCGAGAATTTGGGCTTCGGGCGGCAGGCCGTGCGCAAGCCGGAGGAATTCGAGCCCAACGACCCTGACAACATCGCCCCGCTGGTGGTGTGGCTGGGCAGCTCGCAGTCGAAGGACGTCACGGGGCGGGTCTTCAACGTCCACGGAGGCCACATCAGTGTGGCCGAGGGGTGGGCGGCCGGCCCGGGCGTCGACAAGCAGGATCGCTGGGACCCCGTCGAGCTGGGTTCGGTGGTGCCCGATCTGGTGGCCCGGGCGGCGCCGAATGCTGGCATGTCCGGCCGGCGAGCCTGAGGGGCCCGATGGAGGATTCACCGGGGACCGACGTGCGCCCACGTCGCCCTGCGGCGTCGGCAGCAATGTGGCCTTTGTGTGAAGTCCTCTCAACCGCCCATGGTGCGGTCGAAGAACGCCTCGTACGCGTCTCGCTCGTATAGCGGTACGTCGATGTGGCCGCCGGGGTGGATGTGCATGGCCTTGTCGGACGAGCCGATGGCGTCGAAGAGGTCCAGACCTGACTGGCGGGACATCAGCTGGTCGTCCCATTGGAACACGAACAGGACGGGTACCGTCAGGCTGCGAGCAGCCTGCTCGAAGGCCGCTGCACCTGGACGGACGGACAGGCCGGCCAATCCGAGCACCGCCGCCTTCACGCGCGGCTCGGAGGCAACGAAGGGCAGCCCGATCGCCGTTCCCATCGACAGGCCCCAATATCCAATGCGGCCGTCGACGAGGCCCTCTTCGGCCTCGAGGGCGTCAATCGTCTGCTTCCACTCCTGGACACCGCGGGTGGTGCGCTCGACCCACTGCCTGGCCTGTTCGGGGCTGATCTCCACGACGTCTTCGCCTGGTCCGGCCGCGATACGCCGCTCAATGGCCCGACGGACCTGGATGGCCGCAGCCTCGTCCGTCACTCGTTCCCCGTGACCGGGGGCGTCGATTGCCACGGCCGCGTAGCCCGCGTGGCGTACGAAGCGGCGCGCCAGTCCAAGCACGTTGGGCACCCGCTTGTGTTGAGTTCCGCCGTGGCCGATGAGAACAAGAGGGACCGGTCCGGCGGTGTGCTCCGGAGTCCAAATGATCCCCGGCACCGTCTCGCCTTCGACGCTCAGATCGAACCGCCGCTCGATGACGCCCTTCTCATTCGATTCGCTGATGATGTCCATAGCTCGATCTCCGTCCGGTCTCGGACAGACACGGCATTTGAACCGCCTCCTGATCCGTCGCCGCTGAGGGTCCACCGAAGGTTAAAGCGCGTGGTGGCAAACCTGTCTATCCCTTGATCCATCTATCCGGCGCTACTCGGTCGACATCCACAGAGAGGATGGCCAACGGGCCCTCCTGACCAGGCAAAACATCACCAGGATGAACCCGATGGACGTGCCCAAAGCGCTCTCTCAAAGTGCTGGCCGGGAGTGCAGCCTGACGCCCAGCCTGCCTGTAGTCCGCGTGCCGCTCCACAAGTGGACGATGGGGATCCCACTCCTGCCAACTGGAATTCTCGCTTCGCCAGACCACACACCGTCTGCCTCTGCTTCAGCCTTAACGGGGTGCCACCCACGGACAACCTCCTCGGCTCGTCCCGACAAGTGTCGGTGACTCACCTCGGCCGTGCTGTGACGCCTTGAATCCGCCCTTTACGGCTGCCGGAATCAGCGGATAAGGGCCGCAGGACCCGGGCTCCGGTGACCAGCGTCGGTGCCATCACGATTTGGCTTGAGCTTCACCACGAGTTGCTGCGCGTGGAGGTCGTCCGTGCCCCAGATGGGTCTGGTGCGACAGCAGAGGCAACGTGCACACGTCGCCGCGCTCGCTGCTGTGGTCAGCCATCTCAACCTGACCATCGGATGCCGCGGTCAGACGGCCAACGATGAGCGTCCCATCACTGGAGGAGGCGTGGTAGACCCAGATCTCCAATACGTTGCCTGAACCCACATAGCGCTCGACGGCCGTGATGGCCTCCAGGGGCCAATCCGGCGGCCACAGAAGCTCCGATGGCATGACGTGGGCCTAACTTCGGGTACGTACCCTTTCGATCGTCTCATTGGGCCTTAGGTAGCCTGCAATCCAACTGTGGAGACTCAACCCACCAGGGGACCCGTGTTGTGGACGCCCAGCAGCGACGCGTGGCGCACGAGTCGACTGGGATGCTTTGTGAGGTGGTTAGGGGACCGTGGCCTGACCTTCTCGGATTACCAGTCCCTATGGCGCTGGTCGGTGAACGACCTGTCCGGGTTTTGGTCCGCATTTCGGGAGTATGCCGACCTGGGCGACGCACCCGAGCTCGCTCTCGCCTCGAACTCGATGCCAGGCGCCAGCTGGTTTCCCGGATCAGAATGGAACTACGCCGCCGAAGCGCTCCGTCACGACATCGGTGGCCCAGCGGTGGTGTCACGCTCCCAGACGCGCGAGGGACTCGAGCTCACGATGCCCCAACTGCGCGAGCAGGTGGCGGCGTGTCGTGCCGGCTTGATCCGCCTCGGAATACGACGCGGTGATCGCGTTGCCGCGTACCTCCCCAATATTCCCGAGGCACTCATCGCGCTCTTGGCCACCGTGAGCCTGGGTGCGATCTGGACCTCGGCCGCACCCGAGTTCGGCGTCCGCGCCGTCGTCGACCGGTTCGGCCAGATCGGCCCGACTGTGCTCATCGCCGTAGAGGGCTATCGCTACGGCGATCGGCGGATCGACCGGCGGCGGCACCTCACGGATATTCGCCGCCAGCTTCCAGGACTCCGTCACACCGTCATCGTGCCCTATCCCGATGTGGACACCGTCGATCCCGGCATCCTCACGTGGGACGAGTTGCTCTCTGAGCCCGGACCCGTAGGGGTCCATGAAGCAGTCCCCTTCGACCATCCCTTGTATGTGCTCTACTCGTCGGGAACGACCGGTCGCCCCAAGGCGATCGTGCACGGTCACGGTGGCATCATCTGCGAGCACGCCAAGGTGCTCATGCTCCACCACGACCTCGGACCTGCGGACCGCTTCTTCTGGTTCTCGACGACCGGTTGGATGATGTGGAACTACCTCGTTTCGGGCCTCTTGGTGGGAGCGGGGATTGTGCTCTTCGACGGGGACCCGGCGTATCCCGGGCCGATGACCCTTTGGCAGCTGGCCGCCGATACGGGTATCAGCTTCCTCGGGCTCTCCGCTTCGTTCATCGACGCCTGCCGCCGCGCCGGCCTGGCTCCGGGTCGGTCGCTCGACCTGAGCCGGCTTCGTGCCGTCGGATCAACCGGCTCCCCTCTGTCGGCGCCCGCTGCGACCTGGGCCGCCAGAGCGGCCGGCCCCGGCGTCCAGATCAGTTCCATCAGCGGCGGGACCGACGTGTGCACGGCGTTCGTCGGGACCAGCCCGGTGCTGCCCGTGCGGGCCGGGGAGATGTCCTGCCGGCACCTGGGCGTCAAGGTGGAGGCCTGGAGCGAAGCTGGAGAACCTCTCATCGGCCAAAGGGGGGAACTGGTGGTCACGGCCCCGATGCCGTCCATGCCGGTGGGTCTTTGGGGAGATACGGACGGTCGTCGAATGGCCGCCGCCTATTACGCCCAATACCCGGGCGTCTGGACCCACGGGGACTGGATCACGATCTACGAGGACGGTTCGTGCATCATCAGCGGGCGGAGCGACGCGACCCTCAACCGGGCCGGGATCAGACTCGGGTCGGCCGAGATCTACGAGGCCCTTGAGGAGATGCCCGAGCTCGAGGACACCCTGGTGGTACATCTCGAAGACGGCGATCAGCTGGTCCTCTTCGTCGTTGTGAAGGCCGATGGGCATCTAACGGACGACCTGCGAGCCGGCATCCGCGAGGTGCTTCGCCGCGCCCTTTCCCCCCGCCACGCCCCCGACCGGATCGAACAGGTGAGGGCGATCCCGCGGACTCTGTCGGGCAAGCGCGTCGAGGTGCCCGTCAAACGGATTCTGCAGGGGGCTGACCCGGAGACGGTGCTCGATCGCTCGAGCCTCCGCGACCCTTCCTCCATCGACGAGTTCGTCCGCCTCGCGCCTCAGCTGGTCCGGGTTCAGCCTCGATAACGCACAGACGTTCGGCCGCCGACCGGAAGGTGGATCCACCAGTGGCAACGGCATGGCGGCACGACCGTGGTCACGAGTGCGAGCGCCATGCCGAAGCAAGCGGCTTCGTCCCTTTCGACGTGCCATTCGTTCCGGGCCATCGGGCAGATGCACGGTGGCTGCGGCTTCATGCCTGCCGGCACAGTGGGGCTGAACGATTCAATGGTTCCTTGGAGGAGCCGGCGTGGTTGCTTCCCGGATGGCCGCCGCCACCGGAGCCCAGCGGAAGGGGTCGACCAGGCCGAGAGTGTAGAAGCTGACGCGGTCGACAATCCCTCCAAAACGCCGCACGATCTCGGCTCCGGCATGCTCGGGGGTACCCGTCACGCAGAACGCGTCAAGGACGTCCTCGGTGATGAGTCCGGCCATCTCCCCCCAACGACCCTGCTTCGACATCGTGTTGAGCTCGTCCTGCAGCGATCCCCAACCGTGCAGATCGAGGACCGGCCGGTATGCCGGAGTCGATCCGTAGAAAGCTATTTGACCCCGGACGGCCTCGACGCCGGCTGCGATCTCCGACTCGGTGTTGCCGGCAGCCACGAACACCGACAGACAGACCGTCAGCGAAGCGGGATCTCTACCGCCCCGGCTCAGCCCACGTCCGAGGGCCGGAAGGGTCCGTTCGCGTAGGTACCGTTCCGTGGTGAACGCATGTACGAAGACGCCGTCCGCCACCTCGCCTGCCACCTCGGCCATGCGTCCGCCAACGGCCGCCACCATGATGGGTGGCGGTCCCGAAGCAGAGGGCGCTGGGACGAAGAACGGCGTCATCAGCGTCAGCGTGTAGAAGTCGCCGCGAAAGGAGAGCTGCTCCCCTTCGTTCCAACACCGCCAGACGGCCCGCACGGCCTCGACGAGCTCCCTCATACGAGGAGCGGGGTGCGACCACGTCGTCGAAAACCGCTTTTCTATGTGGGGTCGGATCTGGGACCCCAGGCCAAGAACGAAGCGTCCACCCGACGCCACCTGCAGATCGTGTCCCAGGTTGGCCAGGTGCATCGGGCTCCGAGGGAAGGCGACGGCGATGCCCGTCCCGAGCGTCAGCTGGCTCGTCACCTCGACAGCCACCGCCAACGGCAAGAACGGGTCATGGGAGGACTCGCCCAGAAACAGACCGTCGTAGCCCGCTGCCTCGTGCGCGGCCGCGGTCTCGCCGATCTGCTCTAAGCGAGCGTCGTAGAGGGATCCGTCGACCTTCATCGGCGGATGATAACAACGCAAACGAAGTCCGAGTTCCGACCGGAAGGATTCAGAGGACCTGTCATCGCGACGAGGGATCGGATTCAGCTGTGGGGGCCTGGATCGGCGCGCTCCAGAACACGCCGGGCGTGTCGAAGCAACGGAGCGTCGATCATCTTCCCGTCGAGGGAGAACACCCCTCCTGCACCCGCTGTACCAGCGACCACACGCCGTGCCCAGGCCACCTCCTCGTCGCTGGGGCGATAGGCCTCGCGGACCACTGGGACCTGGCTCGGATGAATACAGGCCGTGGCGACAAATCCCGATGCCGCGGCATCGGACGCCTCTCTCTGCAGACCGTCGAGATCGTTGATGTCGAGATGTACCGCGTCGATGGCTGCAACCCCGAATGCTCCGGCAGCCAACAGAACCTGTGATCGTGCGTTCCGAGCGACGTCGCGATACTGACCGTCGGGGTATCGGCTGGAACTGCCGCCGAGACCGGCCACGAGATCTTCGGCTCCCCACATCAGAGCCACGGTCGAGGCGCATGCGGCGAGCGCCCCCGCGGCGAGCACCCCCAGCGGTGTTTCACATAGCGCGACGATCCGGAGGGGAGACAGCCCAACCACTTGATCGCTCGATTCCGCTTTGGCCAGTAGGACAACGTCATAGGCCGTTGCCGCCAGGGTTTCCAGGTCCAGTGCATGGTCCGGTGTCCCCGACGGGTTCAACCTCACCATGGTGAGTGACGGATCGAGCTCTGATCGTCGCAAGGCCTGTCGCGCCGTCGCCTTGTCGGCCGGCGCGACGCCGTCTTCAAGGTCGAGGATCACCATATCGGCAGCGGCGGCCGCCTTCCCGTACCGGTCTGGACGATCGGCCGGGCAGAACAGGAGGGCCGGACCAGATGGCGACCACTCCATTTCAGTGCTCCGGGTTGGGCTTCACCTGGACGAGTGTGGATCGCACGACTGTCGCGACGAGCTCACCGTCCTGGTTCCTACCGGTGTGTTCGAAAGTCACAATGCCTTCAGCAGGGCGGCTCGCGGAGAGGCGCTTCTCGAGTACCACGGTGTCGCCGTACAGGGTGTCCCCTGGGTACATCGGGTGCGGAAACCGGATGTCCCGGAACCCCAGGTTCGCAACGACGGTGCCAAGCGTGAGCTGACCGACCGAAAGCCCAACGAGCGTCGAGAGGGTGAGCAGGCTGTTGATCAGCTGTCGGCCAAACGGTTGTTGGGCGCTCCAGACGGCATCGAGATGGAGCGGTTGATTGTTCATTGTCAGCGTGGTGAAAAGGACATTGTCCGCCTCGGTCAACGTCCGTCCCGGGCGATGCAGATAGCGGACGCCGACGTCGAATTCCTCGAACCAGAGTCCCCGCTGCTCGATTACAGGACGCTCGCTCTCTGCCATCAATCCTCCCTAGCGCTAGGCGCGCCGCGGGTATCCGGGGGCGTCGCTGAAGCCTGAGGGTCTTTGACCGGTTCGATCCGATGAGGATTCTACTGGTGACCACTAGGTGGCCCGAGTGAATCGAACCTGGAAGATCGTTGGGTCTTGTTCCTACTGAATCCGTCCCTGTGCTCGAAGTGCCTGCGCGTCGGCCCAGTGCTGGTATGCCTCCCGGCGCTATTGCCCTAGCCGATCATGACGCGAACCCTCAAGCTGCACGAACCCGCGATGCCATGTCCTTCAGATCGTGCCAGCCAAACCTGGTCAGCCGAACTGGACTCGGACCGACGCCTCCGAGGATCCACCACGAGTTGTCGGAGCCGAATCCCTTCACGGACATGGTCGTCACTGGTCCAGTCGCACTCGGCTGGACGAGTACCTCCCCCGAGCGGACATCGCCCGGTTGGAACCGACCGATTATCGGAATAGCCATGTGGAGGTAGTCGCAAACCGCGTGCCTGCTGCGTCTGATGTCCGGTAGCGGGTCCTGCTCGACGCTGTGGGACAACACACTGCCGTCCACGTGCCTGATTGGGGTGCTGTGGCGCTTGTCGTTGCGAAATGGTTGTCGACGTCGACAATGAATAAGAAGGGCTGCTGGTACGCGCGAGGGCCTCCGCCGACAACGCGTTGTGACGTAAGTCGCCAGGCGCACTCCTGCGTACCCCCATCACACTCGTCCGTGATGGGATGGTCGTGCGTGAGGCTTGATCTCGACGATCTGATTAGACGTGCTCGGCACCAAGGGCCTTGTGCGACGTCGCGGGACGAATGATGGCCACTGGACATTGTGCATGATGGACGCAGTCCTGGCTTACCGAGCCCAGTGTGAACTTCTTGAGATGTCCGAGACCCCGTGATCCGACCACGAGCAGATCGGCGTCCTTGCTGACGTCGACCAGCGATTCTCCCGCGGGTGGATCGGTGATCCTCCCGCGGACGTTGATTTCCGGCGCCATCGCCCTAGCTTTGGCAACGGCCGCGTCGAGGATGGACCGCTCGAGCTCTTTGCATTTGGCGAATGCATCGAGTTCCAGCGCGACCTGGCGGAAGAGGCTGGTGTGAACGATCTCGAGGGTGGCCCGACGGAGGCGAGCCTCTCGAACTGCCCATTCGAGCGCATCGAGCGACGTCGGCGAGCCGTCGACGCCTACGACGATCCTCTGCGACCGCTCCCTCGTTGCTGAGTCGTCATCTTCGGTGGCCAATGGACGTTCCTTCTCGGACGGTCTCCCACCGAGTCTCACTTCACAATGCCGGGGAGACCAGGGTATTTGGTCCCCTCGACTGCCGCGGGTCCACGCCGGGTACTCGACTGTGGACTTGGGACCCTGGGCTCCGTCGAGGACGCCCAACACAATTGGCATGTGACGCCATGTCCCCTGACGTCTCCAGTTGCCTATGAGACGGGTCTTGCCTTCTCAGGAAGGCCAGGGGCGCGCCTTCAGGGGATCGATGACGGCGAAGTCCTCTTTCACTCGGGCGCCACGTTGCGCGACCTCCCGGTCCGTCAGCGGGAGAAAGGACCAACGCATCTGCGCCATGACGCCGTGGCGCCACACGGTTTCTCTCTTTGGTTGGCGCCGAGATGACGACCAGCGTCTCAGCCGAGGGGGGGCTGACCGGCCAGGAGGTTGCCGCGCGGATCGCGGCTGGCCAGGTCAACGAGTCCGACCGGCGCGGTGGCCGGTCGTTCAGCCAAGTATTGCGGGCCAACGTCCTCACCAGGTTCAACGCCATTCTGGGGTCGCTGCTGGTCGTGGTGATCTTCGTCGGTCCGCCTCAAGACGGCCTCTTCGGCGTGGTCCTGGTAGTCAACACTGTGATTGGAACCGCCCAAGAGCTGAGAGCAAAGCGGACACTGGACCGCCTGGCGGTGCTCACCGCCCCCACCGCCCACGGCGTACGGGACGGTGCTTCGGTGGAATTGGCTGCCAATGCCGTGGTTCTCGACGACCTTCTCGAGCTGCGGCCCGGCGACCAGGTCGTGGTGGACGGCCTGGTCATCGCCTCGGACGGTCTCGAAATCGATGAGTCGCTCCTTAGCGGCGAAGCCATTCCAGTGGTCAAACTTCACGATGACGAGGTTCGCTCAGGGAGCTTCGTCGTCTCGGGGGCCGGTCGCATCCGGGCCATTCGAGTCGGCGGTAACGCCTTCGCGCAGAAACTGCAGGGCGACGCCCGCCGGTTCAGCCTCGTTCGCTCGGAGCTGCAGCAAGGCACGAACGCAATCCTACGGATGGTGACGTGGGTAATGATCCCGGCCGGTCTGCTGCTGGTCACCAGCCAGGTGCTGCGGTCCGGCGAATCTGTCGAGGAAGCTCTCCGGGCTTCGGTGGCCGGCGTCGGCGCGATGGTGCCCGAAGGTTTGGTGCTGCTCACCACGGTCGCCTTCGCCCTTGGCGCGATTCGACTAGCTCGACGGCGAGTGCTGGTCCAGGAACTGGCGGCCATCGAAGGCCTCGCCCGGGTCGACGTGCTGTGCATCGACAAGACCGGCACGCTGACCGAGCCGGGCATGAAGGTCGGTACGATCGAGACGCTCGGAGATGCCTCGGTAGAGGAGGCCCTAGGAGCGATCGTCGGCAACGACCCATCGCCAAACGCCACCATTCAGGCGCTGGCCGACCTACCAGTTCCCGCGGGGTGGACGGTCGAAGTGCGGATCCCGTTCTCTTCAGCCCGAAGGTGGAGCGCCGTTCAGTTCGCCGGTCGCGGTACATGGGTGATCGGGGCACCCGAGGTCGTGGCCGCTCACGGTCATCTCCCGGTGGCCCTTTCGACTCGGATCGAGACGTTCGCCACGCGGGGTGACCGCGTGCTCCTCGTTGCTCGAAGCCCTGAGCCGGTGCACGGGGAAGTCCTGCCCGACGCCCTTGAGCCGGCTGGATTTGTCGTCCTCGAGGAGCAAATCCGGGCCGACGCTACTACCACGATCGGCTACCTCATCTCTCAAGGAGTCGAGATCAAGATACTCTCGGGCGACGACCCACGCACGGTGGCTTCGGTCGCCGAACGGGTCGGCATCCCGGCGTCGGCGACGCCGTTCGACGCACGGGAACTCCCCGAGGATCCGACGCGCCTAGCCCAGGTCGTCGAAGTCTCATCGATCTTCGGCCGCGTGCAGCCCCACCAGAAGAAGGCAATCGTCTCAGCTTTGCAAGCCAGCGGCCATGTCGTCGGAATGACAGGCGACGGCGTCAACGACGTGCCCGCACTGAAGCAGGCCGATCTCGGTCTCGCCATGGGATCGGGGAGCCAGGCGACGCACGCCGTGGGCCGGCTCGTCCTCCTCGACAGCTCGTTCGCCACGGTCCCGAGCATTCTCGACGAGGGTCGCCGGGTCATCGCCAACATCGAGCGGGTGGCCAATCTCTTCGTCACCAAGACGGTCTACGCGGCGATCCTGGCCGTTGTGGTCGGGATTAGCGCCATCCCGTTCCCCTTCTATCCGCGGCACCTGACCATCGTCAGCACGTTGACGATCGGAGTCCCCGGGTTCTTTCTCGCCCTCGCGTCGGGCTCGCCGCGTGCCCGACCCGGGTTCGTCTGGTGCGTTCTCGCCTTCACGATTCCGGCCGGCGTCGTGGCCGCCGCGGTTACGCTCTCGACGTACCTGGTCGCCCGGGGCCCTGCGCACGCGACGACGGCCCAGGCACGGACGGCGGCGACCCTCTCCCTCGTGGCGATCGGCCTTGCTGTCTTGGTGCTGGCCGCGCGGCCGTTGAACGCGGCGAGGGCAATCCTCGTTGGGTCTATGGCCGGTGGAGCTGTGCTGATATTCACGGTTTCCCTCTCCAGACGGATCTTCACTCTCGAGTGGCCACCGTCCGCCGCAGTCTTGTCCACCATCGGCATCGTTCTTGTCGCCATTCCTGTTCTATGGATCTTGGTCAACGCCGGCACCCGTCTCGAAAGGCGTCGTCGACCCCCGATGTCGGAAGGGTCCGAGTCGTAGCGATATCGCGGCGATGGCGGCGCAAGGGGGGAGAGCGAGGTCTGGCGGACGCTGCTCCGAAGGAAGACGAACGGGGGATGCTTCCCGCACCAGGTGGTCACGACCAGGCGGCGCCGGGTCGGGTTGGACGGGAAGTGTGATCGCGGTCGTGTAACCGTCGCCCATGAGCTGCCGTAGCGTCGGGGATGGTCGCCTTGGTCGGTGCAGGTGATCGGCCCCCCCTACCGCGAGGTCCTCTGCCTCGACCGGGCCATCGAGGAGGGGGCTCGCCATCCTGACGCCACTCGATCCCAGGTAGGCGTGACCACAGAGTCGTGGAGCGGCTCCTCGCCGTTGCACCGGACCTGATCGGAGCCCATTTCGGCAGATTCTTGACCTTCGACCCTGGCGAAGGACTCGGTGAGACCAAAGCGTGGAAGGGGTGGTCGAATCGCCAACTCACCGCGTGGCCCGCATCGGACACTTGGTACCGGGCTTTCTCCTGGTGGTGACGGGGATGTGCCTGGTCGGTGGAGCCGCCCTCCACTTCGTGGGGGCGGGTGCTCTCGGCAACCTTGTTTGGATCTTCTCGGGTGCTCTGGGCGCTCTCTACGCCAGCTGGTCGGTCCTCGACAGTCTCGTCCACCGGCGGCTAGGGGTCGATGTGATCGCTCTCCTAGCACTGGTCGGGGCAATGGTCGTGGGTGAATACCTGGCGGCAGCGGTCATCAGCCTCATGGTCACGAGCGGGCGAACGCTCGAAGCCTGGGCCGCCGGGCGGGCGCGGCGGGATCTCCAG
>Ga0310037_10000306_pt1 | contig 34209 bp, 32 predicted proteins | sample Sb_taG_11_FD_200239 | JGI IMG/M metagenome (GOLD analysis project Ga0310037, IMG submission 200239) | Peat soil microbial communities from Weissenstadt, Germany - Sb_50d_3_AS metaG (v2) (version 2) | ecosystem: Environmental > Terrestrial > Soil > Wetlands > Peat | place: Germany: Weissenstadt... | reverse complement strand
TGGCGGCGGGCAGGTGCTCCGGCCGCAGGCCCACGACTACCTTCTGGCCGGCGTACGCCGCCAGCCCGGGATGGGCCGCCAGGACGGAAGCCGGAAGGTCGATGCCCTGGGACCCGAGCCGGAAGGACCGGGCGCCCTCGGTGAGCGTCGCCTCGTACAGGTTCATGGCCGGCGAGCCGATGAACGCCGCGACGAACAGGTTGTCCGGGCGGTCATACAGCACCTGCGGGTGGTCGACCTGCTGCAGCACCCCGGCCCGCATGACCGCGACCCGGTCGCCCATCGTCATCGCCTCGACCTGGTCGTGGGTCACGTACATGGTCGCCACGTTGATCCGCCGCTGGATCCGCTGCACCTCGGCCCGCATCTGCACCCGCAGCTTGGCGTCCAGGTTGGACAGCGGCTCGTCCATGAGGAACACCGAGGGCTCGCGCACGATCGCCCGGCCCATCGCCACCCGCTGCCGCTGACCGCCGGACAGCTGGCCAGGCTTGCGGTCCAGCCACTCGGTCAGCCCGAGGATCTCCGCGGTCTCCTTCACCTTGGCCCGGATTTCCGGCTTGGGCAGCTTGCGCATCGTGAGCGCGAACCCGATGTTCTCGGCCACAGTCATGTGCGGGTACAGCGCGTAGTTCTGGAACACCATCGCGATGTCCCGGTCCTTCGGCGTGACGTCGTTGACCGGCTTGTCGCCGATGCGCAGCGTGCCGGAGGAGATGTCCTCCAGCCCCGCGACCATCCGCAGCGCGGTGGTCTTGCCGCAGCCGGACGGACCGACTAGCACCATGAACTCGCCCTCGCGCACATCCAGGTCCAGGTCCTTCACGGCGTGAAAGCCGTTCGGGTACACCTTGTTGATCTGCTCCAGGTCTACCGTGGCCATCGGACTCCTTACTGGTTGTTACTACGTTTTCCCGTTTGTGCCGGCGAAGGATCGCGGATAGATCTAGCCGATCACGGCATCCCGCCGCCGCCCGGCCGGGACATTCGGGCACGGTCCGGGACGCTCCGGCGCTGGCCGCTGTAATGTTTAGGAAACGTTTCCATTGACGGTAAGCCCGTCTGGCGGGCACGTCAAGACCTCAGCCAGCCCGGCTTCCGATCCGTGTAGCCCTCAGCCCTGGCCGGCAGATCTGCACATGCTTGCGCACCGTCCCCGTCCGGGAACCGGCCAAGAGGTAACCGGCCGAGTCTGCAGGAAACGCTTCCAGCCGATAGGAAACGCTTCCAGCCGACGTGTATGATTAGCATGTGTCACGGCCGTCGGAGAAGGTCAACATGGCGGATATTGCCCGCATGGCAGGCGTGTCCATGGCGACGACGTCGCGGGCGCTGAGCAACGCGCCCGGAGTTGCGGCCGCTACCCGGGCGCGGGTCCTGGCCGTGGCTGAGCAGGCCTCCTACGTGGTCTCCCCCGAAGCGTCTCGCCTGTCTCGCGGGTCGACCCGCCGGGTCGCCGTGGTGGTACCGCACATCTCACGGTGGTTCTTCGCCGCCGTGCTCGAAGCGCTGGAGTCGGTATTGCGGGAAGCAGACCTTGACGTGCTCCTCTACCACGTCGGCGACGCCGCGGACCGGCACGCGTTCTTCGACCGGCTTCCAGCCCGGCGCAAGGTCGACGCCGTCGTGGTGCTCGGGTTTCCCGTGGCCCAGGCCGAACAGGATCGCCTGGAGCTCATCGGTGTCAGCATCGTGGCCGCCGGAGGCCAGAGTGCCGCCTATCCCTACGTCTGCATCGACGACGAGGCGGCCGGCCGGCAAGCCATGGACCACCTGATCTACCTCGGCCACCGGCGCATCGCCATGATCGCGGCCGTCGACCCTGATCAGCCCGGCTGGCCCGCCATCTCCGGCCGCTCACACGCCTACTACTCGGCCCTCAGTGATGCCGGAATCGCAACTGACGCCAGCCTCGCCGCCACCGTGGACTGGGGCGGCTTGCAGGGCGCCGACGCCATGAGCCAGCTACTGGGCCTGCGCCAGCCGCCCACGGCCGTGTACGCGCACTCCGACGAGGTTGCCCTTGGCGCGATCCGCACCCTGCGCCGGGCCGGGCTCCGGATACCGGAAGATGTCTCGGTGATCGGAATCGATGATCATCCTCTCGCCGAGCTGACTGACCTGACGACCGTGGGTCAGCCCGTGCGTGAGCAGGGACTGCTCGCCGGCCAGATGGTCCTCGGGCTGCTGCGAGGAGACGAAGTCGAGCGGGCCGTCATCGTGCCGACCAAGCTCATCGTCCGCGGGAGTACCGCTCCTCCCCGAGCGGCTGGCGGGGAGCGGTTAGCGGGCGGACAGGGCCCAGCGGCGGATGGTGTCGATGCGGGCCTGGATCTGGTCGGCGGTGGCCTGGGGCAGGGGCGGGCCCCCGCAGGCCCGGCGCAGATCGGCGTGGATGGCCCCGTGCGGCTGGCCGGTCCGGTGACTCCAGGCGCCGACCAGGCCGTTGAGTTCCTTGCGGAGGGCGGCGAGTTGCTGTCGGCTCACCGGGGGTGCAGCGGGAGGGGCCTCCGGGACTGATGGGGCGGGAGGGGCGGCTTGGGTATCGCGGGAGCGGGCGGCGAGCTGGGATTGCTGGCGCTTGCGGAGCAGGGTCCGGACCTGGTCGGGATCGAGCAGGCCGGGCAGGCCGAGGAAGTCTTCCTCCTCCGCCGAGCCGGCCGCGGCCGCGGTGCCGAACTCGCCGCCGTCGTAGAGGACCCGGTCGAAGTGAACGGACGCGTTGAGCGGCTGGAAGGCGGGCCCGTCCTCGATATCGCGGGTGTCGCGCTGGCGCTGCGCCTCCGCGAGTTCGTCCTCCTCGGGCGGCTCCGCACCGGTGCTGGATCGAAGCACGTGGTCCCGTTCGGCCTCAAGCTCGGCGGCGAACCCGAGCAGGACCGGCACCGAGGGCAGGAACACCGAGGCGGTCTCGCCCCGCCTGCGCGCCCGGACGAACCGGCCCACGGCCTGGGCGAAGTACAGGGCGGTGGACACGCTGGTCGCGTACACGCCGACGGCCAGCCGCGGGATGTCCACTCCCTCCGAGACCATCCGGACGGCGACCATCCAGCGCTCGTCCGAGGCGGCGAACGAGGCGATCTTTTTTGATGCGGTTGGGTCGTCGGACAGGACCACGACGGGGCGGCGCCCGGTCAGGCCGCGCAGCAGCGAGGCGTAGGCCCGCGCGTCGGCGTGATCGCCCGCGATGACCAGGCCGGCGGCGTCGGGCATGGCCCGGCGGACCTCGGTCAGCCGCTTGTCGGCGGCTTCCAGTACCCGGCTGACCCACTCCCCCGCCGGGTCGAGCGCGGTCCGCCAGGCCTGCGCCATCTGGTCCCTGGTCATTTCGGTACCGAGGGTGGCGGCGAGCTCGTCCCCGGCCCGGGTGCGCCAGCGCATCTCGCCGGAGTAGGCCAGGAAGATCACCGGGCGGACCACGCCGTCCTCCAGCGCGGGCCCGTAGCCGTACACGTAATCCGAGGCGCTGCGCCTGCCGCCGCCCGGTTCGTCGGCGTAGGTGACGAACGGGATGGGGTTCGTGTCGCTGCGGAACGGCGTGCCGGTCAGCGCGAGCCGGCGCCGGGCCGGGTCGAAGGCCTCCTTGACCGCCTCCCCCCAGGACAGCGCGTCGCCCGCGTGGTGGATCTCGTCGAAGACGACCAGCGTCCGGCGGTTCTCGGTGCGCTGCCTGTGCAACGCCGGGTGCGCGGCGACCTGCGCGTAGGTGACGGCCACCCCGGTGAAGTGGGCACTGGCGCGGCCCTGGGCGTTGGTATAGCTGGGATCGATCGCGATGCCGAACCGGGCCGCCGCCTCCGCCCACTGATGCTTGAGGTGCTCGGTGGGCGTGACGACGGTGAACCTGGCGACCTCGCGCCGCGCGAGCAGTTCGCTGGCCAGGGTGAGCGCGTACCTGGTCTTCCCCGCCCCGGGCGTAGCGACCAGCAGGAAGTCGCGCCGGGGCAGCCTGAAGTACTCGAAGTACGCGTCCTTCTGCCAGCCCCTCAGCTGGGACAGGAGATCATCTCGAACGGGGCCGTGGTGCGTGCTCACGAGGCCGAGATGTTACAGGGATCGCGGCCCGGGAGCCGGCCCGGCGCACCGGGGGTCAGTCTTCGCCCTCGCCACCGGGGGGCAGCATGTCGAGGATCTCCTTGCAGGTGGGACAGACCGGGTACCGCTGGGGATCCCGGCTCGGCACCCATACCTTGCCGCAGAGGGCGACGACGGGGGTTCCGGTCACCGCGCTCTCGACGATCTTGTTCTTGTCGACGTAGTGCGCGAACCGCTCGTGATCCCCGTCGCCGTGCGACAGATCGGGCCTTGTGTCTTCGCGGACGCGCGTTTTCTGCTCCGGAAGAGCCTCAGTCTCGCTCACGTGAGCGAGTCTAGTTCAGACGGGGCCCGATTCAGACCGTATCTAATTCAGGCTGGGGTCATCGGGATACGTGGCCACGTAGGCGAGTTCGCCGCCCTGGCGGCGCAGGACGTCGGGCCACAGGCGATCCGGCTCCGCGCTGAACGCGTCGGCCGGCTCGGCGGCCACCACGTACCACGCCCCCTCCTCGATCTCCGCCTTGAGCTGCCCGGCGCTCCAGCCGGCGTAGCCCGCGTACACCCGCAGCGAGGCGACCGCCGGGGCGATCAGGCCGGGCGGGGCATCCAGGTCGACCAGGCCGAGCCTGGTCATGGCCGGGGCGCCGCCGTCCAGCGGATGCCAGCCGACCGGTTCGTCGGTGCCGGGCACCAGGGCCAGGGCCAGGGCGCTGTTCGGCGAGACGGGACCCCCGGTGAACACCACCGGCGGGTCGGTGGCCAGCTCGGTCCACGGCTCGAGCACCTGGCCGACCGGGATCGGCGTCGGCCGGTTCAGTACCACGCCGAGGGTGCCCTGCTCCGGTTCGTGCTCCACGACCAGCACGACGGTGCGGCGGAAGTTCGGATCTCCTAGCAGCGGGGTGGCGACGAGCAGGCGACCCGTCAGAGCATCCGATGCTATGTCGTCCATGTATCTATCATCGGTCACGTTCGGCGGTAGCGGTGTCTTGGTGACGGCAGTTCCGCGCCTTGCTATTCACCGGCCCGTCGGGCCTGGAAGGCGTGCGGTGCGCACCGCGTAGGCTGAAAAGGTGAGCACGGAACCGGTTTTTGGTGAACGCGGGCTGGCGCTGGCCGCCGACGCCGAGATCGACGCTGAGATCGACGTCACCAGGCTGCGCGTCGCCCTGGCCCGGCTGTCCCGCCGGCTGCGCCGCCACGAGCTGGCGGGCCTGACGCCCACCCAGCTCGCGGCGCTGTCGACGATCGGGAAGACCGGGCCGATGCGCCTCGGCGACCTGGCGGCCGTCGAGGGCATCGCCCCGTCGACGCTCACCCGGCTGGTGACCGCGCTGGAAGACATCGGCTACGTGCGCCGGTGCGCGGACCCCAGCGACGCGCGCGCCAGCACCTTGACCATCACCCCGCACGGCCAGGAGGCGCTCGAGCGCATCCGGACCGAGAACACCCTGATGCTGACCGCGAGCCTGGAGCTGCTCACGCCGGGCCAGCGGTCCGCGCTGGCCGCGGCGCTGCCCGTCATCGAGCAGCTCGCGGAGGCCCAGGGGGTCCAGGGGGTCCAGGGGGTCCAGGGCGCCCCGGGGCCCGCCCGGCCCGGCCCGGTGGACCCGAACTCGTAACCGCGGCGCGCGCTGCAGTTCGGTTAGGCGGCGGGCCAGTTCGTCGCGTTCCTTCGTTACCGCGGCGAGCTGCCGCTCCAGGTCGATGATGCGGCGGATGGCCAGGAGCGTGATGCCCTCGTCGGCCATGGAGACGACCTGCTGGATGACCCGGATCTCGTAGCGGGTGTAGCGGCGCTGGCCGCCCGCGGACCGCTGCGGCGAGACGACCCGCAGTTCGTCGACGCGGCGCAGGAACGCCTGCTTGACCGCGAGCATCTCGGCCACCTGCCCGACCGTGTACAGCGGCGCGTGCTCGTCCTCGAACGGTGATGGTGCCATCGCGGTGCCTCCTTCCCGGCCCTCCCTCGGGTTCGTTAGTGGCCTGGCCAGATGGTAAGCGGCCGGCGGGGCGCAGGTGCGCCCGCCGGCCGCTGGTCTTCGTTACCGAGCTGCTGACTGGGGTCAGGCAGCCAGCTCCTGCTGGTCGTCGCCCTGGCGGACCTCCACCTTGCGCGGCTTCGCCTGCTCCAGAACCGGGATCCGGACCTCGAGGACGCCATTGTGGTAAGCGGCCTCGACGGCGTCGGAGTTCAGGTTCTTGGACAGGTGAAGGCGGCGCGTGAAGGTACCCATGGTGCGCTCGCGGACGAAGAACTTGTCGTTCTCCGCACGCTCCTCCTGCCGCTTGACGCTGACGGACAGGACACCGCGGTCCACGGTGACCTCGATCGACTCGGGGTCGATACCGGGGACGTCGAACCGCAGCAGGACGTCGCCGTCGCGGCGGACGCCGTCCAGTGGCATGACGGTGGCCCGGGTCACGCGGGCAAACGGGTCAAGAGTAGTCAGGTACATCCTTGCCTCACCTCCGATTTGGTGTATTGGGGACTCGGCCGGAGCACCCGACTTCATCCTCCACGGACAAGGAACCTGCAACTTCGCTTGTATATTCCCCTCGGCTAGAACAAGAGAGCCGACAGCGCGGACCGCGCCTTGCCCACCCGCGGATCACGCGGCGGGAGGATGTCGAACAGGCCGACCAGGTGCGCTCGCGCCTGCTCCCGTTCCTCGCCCGAGGTGCGCCGGATGACGCCGAGGAGCCGGTCGAAGGCCTCCTCGACCCGGCCCGAGGCCAGGTCGACGTCGGCCACCCGGATCTGCGCCTGAACATCTCCCGGGCGCTCGGCCGCCTCCCCGCGTGCGCGGGCCTGATCGTAGGAGGCGACCCGGCGGATCAGGTTGACCTGGGCCAGCCCGGCCTTGGCCATCGGGTCACCGGGCGACGCGGCCAGCTGCTCTTCGAAGGCGCGGGCCGCGGCGTCCATGTCGCCGCGCTCCATGGCCGAACGCGCCTGCTCGAAGGCGGGCGGCAGCTGGTCGGCGGCATCGTACTCCCCGGCCTCTTCGGCCGCATCGGCCTGGATGTCGGCGCTGCCCGCCGGGGCCAGGCCCATCTTCTCCGCGACCGCCAGAACCTGGCCGAGCCACTGGCGGACCTGGGCCTCCGGCATCGCGCCGAGGAAGCCGTCCACCAGCTGGCCGCCGATGACCGCGACCACCATGGGAATGCTCTGCACCTGCAGGGCCGCGGCCAGCTGAGGGTTCGCGTCGACGTCCACCTTGGCCAGGATCCACTTCCCGTCCGCCTCGGCGGCGAGCTTCTCCAGCACCGGGCTGAGCTGCTTGCACGGCCCGCACCAGTCGGCCCACAGATCGATGATGACCGGCGTGGTCCGGGACCGCTCGACGACGTCGGTGTTAAAGGTTTCCTCGGTAGCCTCGATGACGGCATTCGGGTCCCCGTCGCCCGGGGCGGCGGACCCGGCGGACTGGGCCGCTTGCTGCCTGCGCTGCGCGGCCGCCTGCCGCGCGCCCAGATCGACGGCACCGTAGAGTGAAAAATCCCGCGGCTGCATGACTCCATCCTGCCGCATGCGCCCGGCATCTTGATCCAGGGCCTGCCGAGGTCACTGAACAGTGCGACGGCCAGGACGACGAGGTTGGCGATCCAGACGCTGGCGGCCGGCGTCCGCACGTTAACGTTGGACGACGATGAGCACTCAGCCGCTGAGGTTCGGCCTGGCCGGCACCGGATACTGGGCGCGGGTCACGCACGCGCCCGCCCTCTCCTCGACCGCGGGCGTCGAGCTCACCGCGGTCTGGGGCCGTAACCCGCAGGCCGCGGCCGGCCTCGCGGCCGAGTACCAGGCCACTCCGCACCGCGACATCGGGTCGTTCCTGGCCGGGGTCGACGCCGTCTGCTTCGCGGTCCCGCCGGACGTGCAGGCTCCCATCGCCACGCGGGCGGCCCAGGCCGGCAAGCACCTGCTGCTCGAGAAGCCCGTCGCGCTGTCCGAGGCCGAAGCGGACGGCCTGGTCGAGGCGGTCGAGCGGGCCGGGGTGGCGTCGGTGGTGTTCTTCACCCAGCGATTCCAGCCGGACGTGCGGGCCTGGCTGGCCGAGGTGGAGGCCCGCGGCGGGTGGGCCGGGGGCGTGTCGGCCTGGCTGGGTTCGGCGTGGCGCGAATCCAGCCCGTTCAACACGCCGTGGCGTCAGGACAGGGGCGGCCTGTGGGACGTCGGCCCGCACATGATCTCGCTGCTGTGGGCCAGCCTGGGACCGGTGACGTCGGTCGCCGCCGAACCCGGCCCGGCCGACGTCGCCCATCTGGTCCTGCGTCACCGGGGCGGGGCGACCAGCACGACCACCGTGACCCTCAGCGCGGCCGAGGCCGCCGAGGGCTTCGAGGCGTACGTGTGGGGTGAGTCCGGCCGGCTGGCCGCGCCCGAGGGGAGCGACGCCCCGGTCACGGCGCTGGGCACCGCGCTGCGCGAGCTCGCGGCCAACGCCCGGGCGGGGCAGACCCGGCACCCGTGTGACGTCCGCTTCGGCCGTGACGTGGGACGCGTGCTGGCCGAGGCGCAACGCCAGATCGACGCCAGGCGCGGGCCATCCTGAGCTCAGGGTAGCATCTGCTGTGCTACGGTGGCTCGATGAGTGACACCCCGGAGGAGCACGATCCGCGGCCGACTCGCCGGGCGCAGTCGCTGCCGCCGGGCCGCACGCCCCAGAGCCGTGGGCCCGGACGGCCCGCCTCGCGGGCCGAGGCGGCCAGGCGGACCTCCGCCAGGACGCGCATCGGGATCCGGGAACTGCGCCAGCACGCCAGCGTTTACGTCGATCTCGCGGAGAAGGGGTACACGGTGGACATCACGAACCGGGGGCGGCTGGTGGCCCAGCTCGTGCCGGTCAGGGAGCCGGGCAGCCCGCTGGAACGCCTGATCGCGGCCGGGATCATCGAGCCGGCCGAGGAAGACGGCGGCGTCGGCGACCTCGACCCGTACCCGGCACCGCCCGCCGGCCAGCCCGCCGCCAGCGAGATCCTCGCCCAGACGCGGCGGGAGGCGGGCGGGTGATCTACCTCGACTCCTCCGCACTGGTCAAGCTGGCGCTGACCGAACCAGAGTCGGCCGCGCTGGCCCGGTGGCTGGCCGAGCGGTCCGGCCAGCCGCTAGTCTCCAGCGCGCTGCACCGGGCCGAGGTGCCGCGGGCGGTCTGGCACGCCGAGCCCGGCGCGCTGCCGCGCAGCTACCGCGTGCTCAAGCGCATCGCCCGGGTCGCGCTGACCGCCGACGTGCTCGACAACTCGGCCACGCTGCCGCCGCAGGCCCTGGGCCCGGCGCACGCTATCCACCTCGCCTCCGCGCTCGCGCTGAAGCGGGACCTGACCGCGTTCGTGGCCTACGACGAGCGCCTGCTCGCCGCGGCCGCCGGCGCCGGGCTCCCGGTCGCCAGCCCGGTCTAAGGCGGGCCATGGGCGGGCGTTAAAAACCCGCGGGCTCGGTGTAGGCGCCCCATTCGGTGCGGAGGACGTCGCAGATCTCGCCCAGGGTGGCCTCGGCGCGGGCGGCGTCCAGCATGGGCGGCACCAGGTTCTCGTCGGTGCGGGCGGCCGCGACCAGGGCCGACAGGGCCGTGTCGACCGCATGCTGGTCGCGGCGGGCGCGGCGGCGGCCGAGCAGCGCCACCTGCTCGCGTTCCACCTCGGGGCTGATCCGCATGATCTCCAGCGGCGCGGCGACGGTCGGCGTGTGGCAGTTCACGCCGACGATCCTCTTCTCGCCCTTCTCCAGCTGCTGCTGGTGGGCGAACGCGGCCTCGGCGATCTCGCCGGTGAACCAGCCCGTCTCGATGCCGTTCAGGATCCCGCCGGTCATCGAGCCGTCGGGGCTCATCTCGCGGATACGGGCGAAAATCGCCTCCGCCCCGGCCTCCAGCTCGTCGGTGAGCGCCTCGACGTACCACGAGCCGCCGAGCGGGTCGGCCACGTTCATCACGCCGGTCTCTTCCATGATGACCTGCTGGGTGCGCAGCGCGGTCTCCGCGGCCGCCTCGCCGGGGAGCGCGAGCACCTCGTCCAGCGCGTTGGTGTGCAGCGAGTTGGTCCCGCCGAGGACGGCCGCGAGGGCCTCGACGGCGGTGCGGACGATGTTGTTGTCCGGCTGCTGGGCGGTGAGCGAGACCCCGGCGGTCTGGGTGTGGAAGCGCAGCCACTGGGCCTTGGGTGACGTGGCGTGATAGACGTCGCGCAGCCACCGGGCCCAGATCCGCCGGGCGGCGCGGAACTTCGCGATCTCCTCGAAGAAGTCGATGTGCGCGTCGAAGAAGAACGACAGGCCCGGCGCGAACTGCTCGATATCCAGGCCGCGGTCCAGGCCGAGTTCCACGTACCCGAACCCGTCGGCGAGGGTGAAGGCGAGTTCCTGCTCGGCGGTCGAGCCCGCCTCCCTGATGTGGTAGCCGGACACCGACAGCGGCTTGTACCGGGGGATGTTCGCGCCGCAGTACTGCATCAGGTCGCCGATGAGGCGCAGGTGCGGGCGCGGCGGGAACAGCCACTCCTTCTGCGCGATGTACTCCTTGAAGATGTCGGTCTGCAGGGTCCCGTCCAGGTGCCGCAGGTCCGCGCCCTGGCGTTCGGCTGCGGCCAGGTACATGCAGAAGACGGGAACGGCCGGCCCGCTGATCGTCATCGAGGTGGTGGTGTCGGCCAGCGGGATGCCCTCGAACAGCACCTCCATGTCGGCGGCCGAGTCGATCGCCACCCCGCAGTGCCCGACTTCGCCCAGTGAGCGCGGGTCGTCGGAGTCGCGGCCCATCAGCGTCGGCATGTCGAAGGCCACGGAGAGCCCGGCGCCGCCGGCGCGCAGCAGCATCTTGTACCGCTCGTTGGTCTGCCGGGCGTTTCCGAAGCCGGAGAACTGGCGGATCGTCCACGGCTTGCCGCGGTAGCCGGTGGCGTGGATGCCCCGGGTGAACGGGAACTCCCCCGGCCAGCCGATCCGCTCCAGGCCCGGCACCACCGCGCCGGGCGGCGGGCCGTAGACGGGACTGACCTCGAGCCCGGACAGCGTGGTGAAGTCCGCGTCCCGCTTGGATGCCTGGTCAAACCGCTCCTGCCAGCGGCTGCGAGCGGCGTCCGGATCAACCATGGATTCCTCGCTACACATAGATAGTAGGACGTCCTACTATTTCTAGTGTAACCGCTCGCGGCACGAGGGCGGCCGGAGGCGAGCGGGAAAACACCGCACCACGCCCCGTTCTGAAAAAAGAAAAGATTTTGTGCAACCGGAGAGACATCTGCGCCGTCTCCTAAGAGCGCAAGGCAGGGACAGCCTTCGCGTGCAGCGGTGGCCCGGACGTCACGGGGGCGCGCCCGGGCCGGACACCGGGAAACGCGGAGGCTGCGGCGGCAGCCGGCGATCCGCGTCGCCGGTGCGGAAATGTGGTAGATGTTGCCGTATAACACGGGCGTTCTGGACGGCGCCCCGACCGGACCCGACATGATCCTCATGCCGGGCGCCTTTCGTGCGGGGCGCGTCATCGAGGGAGATCCGGTGGGCACGGCTTCCGATGTCGACACCGACGCCGCCGGGGAGTTGTTCAGGAGCACCTACCCCAAGCTGGCCGGATGGGTCCGGCGCCTGGTCGATGACGACGACACCGCGCACGAGATCGCGTCCGAGGCGTTCGTCCGGCTGCTGTCCCGGTGGACCCGGGTGGAGAAACCGCAAAGCTACCTTTATATGATCGCAACCAATCTGGTACGTGACCACTGGCGCAAGGCCGAACGCGAGCGGCGGGCCCTGCGCAGCGTCACCGCGGCCGAGGCGCTGGACCCCGTGGCCAACCCGGCTCAGGACGTGGACGTGCGGAACCTCCTCCAGACACTGCCGCCGCGGCTGCGCGACCCGTTTCTGCTGCACTACTACGCCGGCTTCCCGATCCGGGAGGTCGCGGCGCTGCTGCACCGGCCCGAGGGCACGATCAAGGCCGACCTGTTCGCGGCGCGGGCCAGGCTGAAGACTGCGCTGGCGGAACGCGATGCCTGACCGGCGCGACGACCTCGATTCCTGGCTGGACGGGCGGGTCGAGCCGCTGCCCCCGCCGCCGGGCACCTTCGACCTGATCAAGCGGCGGGCCCGGCGGCGCAAGTACCGCAGGCTGGCCGTCACCGCGGGCGCGGCGGCGGTGATCGTGGCCGCCGCGGTGACCGTCCCGCAGGTGGTCAACCTGCCGGTGCTGAACCCGGCCACCGCCACCGGCGTCGGCGCGAACCGGCACACGACGCCGGCGCCCAGCGTGGGGGCCAGCACCTCGTCGTCATCGGCCGTGCCCTACCCGTCGGCCGCGGCGCCCGTGCCGGCCAGCTTTCGGCCCACCTCGGTCACCTTCATCGGCACGGACACCGGCTGGGTGATCGGCCAGGCCGGCGCCCCCGGGCACTGCGCCACGCAGTACTGCACCTCGATCGCGCGGACCGACGATGCCGGGAAGACCTGGACCGGGGTGCCCGCTCCGGTCACCGGACCGGCCGACGGGGCCACCGGGGTGAGCCAGGTCCGGTTCCTCAACCTGTCCGACGGCTGGGCGTTCGGGCCCGGGCTGTTCGCGACGCACGACGGTGGCCACACCTGGGCCCAGGTGGTCACGAACGGCCTGCGGGTCACCGGCCTGGAGACCGTGGGGAACCGCGCGTTCGCGCTGTTCGCCTCCTGCACCGGGACCGGGGCGGCGTTCGCGGCCCAGTGCACCAGTTACACGCTGTACTCCTCCCCCGCCGCGGCCGACGCCTGGACCCCGGTGGGCCCCTCGACGTCCGGGCTCACCGGGGCGGCCGCCTCGCTCGTGCTCACCGGCACCCGGGGCTACCTGCTCGCGCCCGACGGCATGCTCTACGGCGGGCCGGTGGACGGCAGCGCGCCCTGGCAGGCGGTCAAGCAGGTCCCCTGCCCGGTCGGGACGCCGCTGGCGGACGGCCAGCCGACCGGCGCGCTGCTCGCCGCCGCGAACGCGGCGAACCTGGTGCTGGCCTGCGCGTCGTCCAGCGTCCCGGGGGGCCAGCAGGCCAAGCAGGTCTTCACGTCGGCCGACGGCGGGATCGTCTGGCAGAACGCCGCCGCCGCGCCCGCCCTGGGCCTGGCCATCTCGGTGGCCGCCACCCCGGCCGGCACGGACGTCCTGGCCACCACGGCCGGTATCGACGCGGCGCCGGCCGGGAGCGCGGCCTGGCAGGCGGCGACGCTGGAGGGGCCGCCGCCGGCCGGCGGGTTCGGCTACGTGGGCATGACGACCGACAGCCAGGGCGTCGCGCTGCCCGCGGACCCCACGGCCGGCACGGTCTGGTTCACCTTCGACGGCGGGAAGAGCTGGACGCCGTCGAGGGTCGCCTAACACCTCCCTGGTTTTCTCGGGGAGAAAGTCGCGGTTGGTCAGCCGCAGGCCGCGGAGCAGGTCGAAGATCTCCTTCAGCTGACCCGGTCCGTACCCGCCGAGCCCGAACTCCGCCGCCATCAGGTCGCGGGTGGCGCGCTCCACCACCGCGCGCCCCGCGGGGGTGATCTCGGCCAGCCGGCCCCGGCCGTCGGCCGGGTTCGGGCGCCGCTCCACCAGGTGCTGGCGCTCCAGCCGGCTGATGATGTTCGTCACGCTGGTGGGGTGCACCATCAGGCGCTCGCCGATCACCCGCAGCGGCAGGGCGCCGCGGCGGCTGAAGGTAAGCAGCACCAGGGCTTCGTAGCGGGCGAACGTCAGCTCATACGGCCGCAGCAGCGCGTCGAGCTCGCCGAGCAGGATCTGCTGGGCGCGCATGATCGAGGTGACGGCGGCCATCGACGGCGACGGGCCGAACCTGGCCTCCCAGATCCGGGCCGCCCGGTCGATGGGATCGAACGGCAGCTCAAGCGGCTTACCCACGGGGTAACGATATGTCTTCGAGCAGCATCTCAGCAGCGGTAAAGGGGTCAAGCGTGCCGTCGGCGACCTGGCCGGCCAGCACGTCGATGCCGCCGAGGTGCAGCCGGGCGTACAGCGTCGCGACGGCGAGCACCGTGATCTCATCGCGTGCCCTGGCCCGCCGGCGGGCGTCAAGCTCCCCGGTCGAGATCAGCCACTTCCAGTGCGCGTCGAGCTTGGTCACCAGCTCGATGATCCCCTCGTCCCCCGGGCCGTGCACCGCGACCGTGGAAACGATCGGCGGCTTCCAGCGCTTGGCGCCGTCTGCGGCCCGCCCGGCGAGCGCGATCATGTTGCGCAGGTCCCTGACCACCTGGTGGGCGTCCGGCCGGTCGGCCTTGTTCACCGCGAACAGGTCGGCGATCTCCAGGATGCCGGCCTTGGCCGTCTGGATCGCGTCCCCCATTCCCGGCGCGAGCAGGACCACCACGGAATCGGCCATCGAGGCGATCTCCACCTCGTCCTGCCCCACGCCGACCGTCTCAACGACGATCGGGTCGAAGCCGGCCGCGTCGAGCACGCGGATCGCCTGCGGGGTGGTCGCGGCGATCCCGCCGAGGTGGCCGCGGTTCGCCATCGACCTGATGAACACCGCCTCGTCGGTGGCGTGATCCTGCATCCGGATCCGGTCGCCCAGCAGCGCACCGCCGGTGAACGGCGAGGTTGGGTCGATGGCCAGCACCCCGACGCGGTGCCCCGCCGCGCGGAACGCGCCGACCAGCGCTCCGGTCATGGTGGACTTCCCTACCCCCGGCGCACCGGTCAGGCCGATGATCCGCGCGCTGCCGGTCCACGGCAGCAGATCCTTCATGACCGAACGGACCAGCGGTGACCCGTCCTCCACCAGCGAGAGCAGCCGGCCCAGGACGCGGGCGTCCCCGGCTCGGGCCCGGCCCAGCGCAGCGGCGATGTCCTCGGCCACGGGCAGGTCAGCCGGCGACGCGCAGCAGCAGCGCCTCGCCCTGGCCCCCGCCGCCGCACAGCCCGGCGGCCCCGAGCCCGCCGCCGCGGCGGCGCAGCTCGTAGCACAGGTGCAGCGCGATCCGGGCGCCCGAGGCGCCGATAGGGTGACCGAGCGCGATCGCGCCGCCGTTGACGTTCACGATGTCGTTGCTCACGCCGAGGTCGCGGATGGACTGGAGGGCGACCGCCGCGAACGCCTCGTTGATCTCGATCAGGTCCAGGTCTCCGGCACTGCGGCCGGCCTTGGCCAGGGCCTGCCTGATGGCGTTGGAGGGCTGGGAGGGCAGCGAGTTGTCCGGGCCGGCCACGTTGCCGTGGGCGCCGATCTCGGCCAGCACGGCGCAGCCGGCGCGGTCCGCCGCCTCGGCCGACATCACCACCACGGCGGCGGCGCCGTCGGAGATCTGCGACGCGGTGCCGGCCGTGATCGTGCCGTCCGGGCCGAACGCGGGCTTGAGCCTGGCCAGCGCCTCCGCCGTCGTGCCGGGGCGGATGCCCTCGTCCTCGGTCACCTTGACCTGCTCGGCCCTGTGACGGACCGGAACCGGGACGATCTCCGCGGCGAACAGGCCGTTCTTGGCCGCGGCCGCGGCGCGCTGGTGGGAGGCGGCGGCGAACTCGTCCTGCTCCTCGCGGCTAAGGCCGAGCTTGCGCACCGCCCGTTCGGTGGACTCGCCCATGGACAGGTGGTCGAACGCGTCGGTCAGGCCGTCGAGGGCCATCGAGTCCTCGAGCCGCACCGGGCCGTACTTGTAGCCCTCGCGGGAGTTGGGCAGCAGGTGCGGCGCCCGCGTCATGGACTCCATGCCGCCGGCCACGATCACGTCGTACTCGCCGAGCCTGATCAGCTGCGACGCGAGCGCGATGGCGTCCAGGCCGGACAGGCAGACCTTGTTGACGGTCAGCGCCGGGACGTCCATGGCGATGCCCGCGGCGACGGCGGCCTGGCGGGCGGTGATCTGCCCGGCGCCGGCCTGCAGCACGTGACCCATGATCACGTACTGGACCTGGTCCGGGCCGATCGCGGCCCGGTCCAGGGCCCCGGCGATCGCGACGCCGCCGAGTTCGATGGCAGACTTGCTGGCGAGGGAACCTAGCAGGCGGCCTACCGGTGTCCTCGCGCCGCCGGCTATGACCGGCTGACGTGGTTCGCTCATGCCTGTAACGATACCCACCGGATTTGGGAGCCAATGATCGTGCTACCGCTGCTGACCCGTATCGATCACGTCGGCATCGCCTGCCGCGACCTGGACGCCGCGATCGGGCTGTACCAGGCGACGTTCGGGCTCGAGGTGGTGAGCCTCGAGGTCAACGAGGAACAGGGGGTGCGGGAGGCCATGATGCAGGTCGGCGCGGGGCGCGCCGGCGTGGGCGAGCTCGGCGTAGGCTACGTCCAGCTGCTCGAGCCGCTGGCGGCCGACACCCCGGTGGGCAAGTTCCTCGCGCGGCGCGGCGAGGGCCTGCACCATGTCGGCTACGGCGTGAGCGACGTCACGCAAGCGCTGGCTGCGGTGGCCGGCACCGGCGTGCGGCTCGTCGACGAGCGGCCGCGGCACGGGTCCATGGGCGCGTCCATCGCCTTCCTGCACCCGGCTGACCTGGGCGGCGTGCTGACCGAACTGGTCCAGGCGACCTAGCGTCAGCCCCCCGCTGCGGGGTGCACGAACGCCCATCGGGACATTAACGGGATTTACCAGGACGCATAGGATAGGGAACTCCGAAGGACACGCCAACGCACCCGAGGAAGAGTAGTGTGCCTGTCACCGGCCGAGAGTCGTATCCGCACGCTGACACCCGCCGTAAAAATCCCCCCGTCGCTTATACGTCTAGCCAGGATTAGGCCACATGCAATCGGACATTGACGCCCAGCTGACAAACTTCTTCGAAGAGGCCCCGCCGCGTGAGTTCGCGACGGTGATGCGGGGCTATGACCGCCACCAGGTTGACGAGCACATCCGGCAGATCGAGGCCGAAGTGCGCACGCACCGCGAACAGACCACGGCTTTGAAGCGGGAGCTGTCCGAAGCCCACCGCCAGATCCAGGAGCAGGAACGCCCGACCTATTCCGGCCTCGGCGCCCGCATTGAGCAATTGCTCCGGCTCGCCGAGGAGCAGGCCACCGAGCTGGTCCAGGCGGCGAGGTCGGAGGCCAACGAGATCAAGGCCGCGGGCAAGGTCGACGCGGCGGAGCTGCGGGCCGCCGCCGAGAACGAGGCCGCCGAGCTGCGCGCGAACGCCAAGCGCGAGACCGACGACCTGCGCGGCGCGGCCGAGCGCGAGGCCGACTCGATCAGGACCACCGCCCGGCGCGAGGCCGACGAGCTGACCAACACCACCGAGCGCGAGGTGGCCAAGCTGCGGGCCACGGCCGATCACGAGGTCGCCGAGAAGCGCGCCGCGGCCGAGCGCGACATCGCCAAGCTGCGCACCAGCACCGAGCGCGAGGTGGCCCAGCTGAAGGCCACGGCCAAGCGCGAGCGGGACGAGATCCTCACCACCTCCAAGCGTCAGGCCGACGAGATGCGCAGCCAGGCGCAGCGCATCCTGGAGGAGAGCGAGGCGCAGCGCGCCCAGTCCGAGGCCGAGTTCGAGATCCAGCTCGCGGCGCGCCGGGAAGAGGCCGAGCGCCAGGAGGCCGAGCGCCTCGCCGCCGCCCAGTCGGCCACGCAGAAGCTGGTCTCCGAGGCCGAGCAGCGCGCGTCCACGGCCGAGCAGCGCGCGGCGAAGGCCAGCGCTCAGGCCGACCAGACCCGCCGCGACGCCGACCAGCACGCCCGGCAGCTGGTCAGCAACGCCAAGAAGAACGCCGACCAGGTCGTCACCCAGGCCAAGACCCAGGCCGACCAGCTGCTGTCCGAGGTCAAGGCGGACGCCGAGCGCCGCCGCGCCGCGGCCCAGCGCGAGGTCGACGAGCTCACCCGGCAGAAGGACTCCATCGCGAGCCACCTGGCGCAGGTGCGCCAGCTGCTCGGCGGGCAGCTGCCCGGGACGGACCCGGCCATGGCGGCGGCGCAGGCCAAGCCGGCCATCGCCGCCGACCCGGCCGCCGGCGCCCCGCGCAACGGGGCCAGCCAGGCCGCCGCGCCGACCGTGGTTCAGCCGGCCCAGCCGGCCCAGCCGGCCCAGCCGGCCACCACGGTGTCCGCGGCGCCCACCCAGGCGCAGCGGCCCGTCGCGGCCAACGGTGCCCCGGCTACGGCCCAGGCCAACGGCAAGCAGGGGCCCAACGGCAAGGAAGACGAAGAGGACTGGTGGACCGAGTAGCGGTCCGTTCAGCCATAAGCGCCGGCCAGCTCCGATCGCGGGAGCTGGCCGGCGCTTTATGTCACCGGCGCGCTTTACGTCACCGGCACGATGGCGGCCTCGGCCAGCACGCCGGAGTCGATGCGCAGCAGGCCTAGCGTGCCGTGCGGCTGCCGCCGGCGGTCGGTCGGCGAACCGGGGTTGAAGATCCGCAGGCCGTAAGAGGCCTGGTCGAGCGGGATGTGCGAGTGCCCGAACACCACGAGGTCCGCGCGCGGGAACGTCCGGCGCATTCGCGCCAGCCGGCCGCTGGCCGGGCCGCTGTCGTGCAGCATGGCCACGCCGAGCCCATCCAGGCTGAACTCGGCGGTCGGCGCGGCGCCCCAGCCGGCCACGTCCGGACCGTCGTTGTTCCCGAGCACGGCGATCACCGGCGCGTACTGCGTGAGCTCCTCGAGGACCTCGGCCGTGCAGACGTCGCCCGCGTGCAGGATGAGGTCGGCGCCGCGCAGCTCCCGCGCCACCCGCGGCGGGCAACTCCGCCAGCGCCGCGGCGCGTGAGTATCGGCCAGCACGACAACTTTCATGGATCCACCCGCCCGGGCGCTAGTCCACGTGGCGGGGGGTGTGGTCGTGGATGGCGGGCATGACGGAGGTGAGCGCCGTGCTGGCCTCGGCCGCTGCTCTTCGATGCCTGTGCCGCGCATCGGCTCGCGCCGTCGCGGCGGTGAGGCGCCGGCTGGCCTCGCGCCGCCGCCGGGCCCGCCTGGCCCACTTCACCACGCCATCGGCGGCGAGCAGCAAACCGACGAACAGGACAATCAGCACAAAGAGCAGCACAACCACGGGCATCTTCCGTCTCGTCGTCAGCGGATAGTCTCAGCTGCTAGTAAAGCCGGTTCTCATAACAATTTCCAAACCTCACGCCTTCCGGTAAGCCGGGCAGAAGGTGGCCGCTGCCTGCTACGATGCTCCTCCGGCGTCTAGTGCGCCGGGCGCGAGAGGGAAAGTGGGGCCGCCCGGTTGAACGGGCCGGGCGGCCCGATTACCGCCGATCCCCCCGGCGCACCAGGCCCAGCAGCCAGCCCGGCCCGAGGACCGTCGCGCCGGCCGCCTCGCATCGCCTCCGCAGCTCGCGGTCGGCGGTCACCACGAAGCGCCGGCCGGGCAGTTCGCGCACCAGGGCCACGATCGCGTCGTCGCCCGAGCCGTCCGCCTGCACCACCCGCACCCGGTCCGCCGGCCCGATCCGGCCGACGTCGATTCGGGCCGCCGCCGCGCGGGCGGCTCCCTCCAGCACCATCACGAACTGCGGCGGTCCGGTCTCGCTGGCGGTGCCCTCCGCCGCCAGGGCGGTGCCCTCCGCCGCCAGGGCGGTGATTTCGGTGTGCAGCCGGGCCGCCGCCGCGGCCCGGTCCCGCCACCAGCCGTCGGGGCGCGACCCCATCACGTTGGCGACATCCACGATGATCGTGGCCGGATGCTGGCAGATCCCCTTCTCCTTCCGCACCGTAAGCTGACCGCATGGCAGACGCGAAATACCCTGCTGGCTCTATTCTCCCCGGGGGGATCCATCCCCCCGGACCCCCCTCGATTTCCCCCGACGGGACCCCACCCGCCGCACCCCGAGGCTTGGCCGGGTTCAGGCCGGTCACCGAGATCTCCAGGCTACGGCAGCGCCAGACGGCACCCCTGATCCTCGAGCTCGACCTCACCGAGGGCGTTCCCGAGGGCCCGGCCACGGATCCGCTGTCCGCGGTGATGTCCCTCCGCAAGGTCCGGCTGCCCGACATCCTCGACGGCCTGCGCCGGGCCCGTCACGACGACCGGGTCCGCGCGCTGGTGGCCAAGGTCGGCGGCGGGCGGATCGGGCTGGCCCGGATGCAGGAGATACGCGAGGCGGTGGCCTCCTTCCGCGAGTCGGGCAAGCTGACCGTGGCCTGGGCCGAATCGTTCGGTGAGTTCACGCACGGCAACCTGCCCTACTACCTGGCCACCGCGTTCGACCGGATCTACCTCCAGCCATCCGGCAGCCTGGGGCTCACCGGCGTGGCCGTCGAGCAGCTGTTCCTGCACGACGCGCTGGCCAAGGTCGGCGTCGGCTTCCAGAGCGCCAAACGGTACGAGTACAAGACGGCCGCCGACAGCCTGACTGAACGCGGCTTCACCGGGCCCGCCCGCGAGGCCGCCGAACGCCTGGCCGTCTCGGTCGTGGAGCAGATCAGCACGGCCATCGCCGAACGCCGCGGCAAGACGGTCGAGGACGCCCGCGCGCTGCTCGACCGGGGCCCGTTCCTGGCCGCCGACGCGCTGGCCGAGGGCCTGGTCGACGAGCTCGGCTACCGGGACGAGGTCTACCGGGCCGTGCGCAAGGCGGCCGGCCGGGGCGCGATCCTGCAGTACGTCGGCCGCTACCAGAAAGTCCACGCGCTGACGCAGCGGGCGCGCCGCATGCCGAACCCGCGCGAGCGTTTCGTCGCGGTGGTCTACGCCTCCGGCCCGATCCGGCAGGGGCGCAGCAGCCGGGGCCCGGTGGGCGCGGGCGCCATGGGCTCGGACACGGTGGCCGCCGCGCTGCGGTCGGCGCGGTCGGACGAGCGGGTCCGGGCGGTGCTGCTGCGGGTCAACAGCCCGGGAGGTTCGGCCGTGGCGTCCGACACGATCTGGCGCGAGGTGGTCAGGATCCGCGCGGCCGGCAAGCCGGTCGTGGTGTCGATGAGCGACGTGGCCGCCTCCGGCGGGTACTACATCTCGATGGCGGCCGACGTCATCGTGGCCCAGCCGGGCACGATCACGGGGTCGATCGGCGTGATCATCGGCAAGCCCGTGTTCGAGGAGGCCCTGGGCCGGGCCGGCATCACCACCGATTCGGTGGCCGAGGGCGCCCGGGCCCGGATGTTCGCTCCGACGCACCCGTTCACCGAGGACGAGTGGGACCGGATCAACGCCTGGCTGGACGTGGTCTACCAGGACTTCGTCTCGAAGGCGGCCGAGGGCCGCCGGATGCCGGCGGAGCGGATGGGCGAGCTGGCCCGGGGGCGGGTCTGGACCGGAGCCGACGCCGCCGCGAACGGGCTGGTCGACGTGCTGGGCGGGATGGCGGCCGCGGCCGAGATCGCCCGGCGCCGGGCGGGCCTGCCGGCCGACGCGCCGCTGCGTATCTGGCCCCGGCTGACTCCGCTGGACCAGTTGCGGCCGCCGGAGTCCAGTGAGGACCGCCCCGCGGCGGCCGCGGCGCTGGACTTCGGGTTCGCCGACGGCTCCGCGTACTGGGGCTGGGGCCCGGCCTGGCGGCTGGCGGCCCACGCCGGCCTCCCGCCGTACGGGCCGCTGATACTCCCGGGCACCTGGATCATCACTTGACCGAACGGTCCGTGGCTCGACGACCCGGGGCGGCGGACGTGGCCGGGGCGCTGAACTCGTGGACGGCCGGGGTCACGCTGGTGACGGTGGCGGACGGGCGCGACGACCTCGGGGCGACGGTCAGCGCGTTCTGCCCGGTATCGGAGGACCCGCCGCTGGTCGTGGTGTCGCTGATGGCCGGGTCGTATCCGGCCGAACTGTTCGGCCGGGCCGAGGAGCCGGTCACGGGCTTCGCCGTGGTCCTGCTCACGGCGGCCCAGCGAGTGCTGTCCGGACGGTTCGCGGCGGCGGGCCGGCCCGGGGCGCGGCTGATGTTCGGCGACGTGCCGCACCGGCGGGGCCCGGTTTCCGGCGCGCTGATCGCCGAGGGCGGGCTCGCGGCGCTGGAGTGCTCAGCCGAGCAGGTCCTCCCGGCCGGGGATCACCTGCTCGTCATCGCACGAGTCACAAGCGTCCCCTACGTTTCGGAGGCGGGTGAGCCGCTTATCCGTTTCCGCCGCCACTATCTACCCTCTAGGCTCTAGCGTGTCGTCCTGTTGAGGAGAACATGCCAGACTTCGATACCAGCGTCCCGCACATCGCCCGGGTCTACGACTACTGGCTGGGCGGCAAGGACAACTTCGCCGCCGACCGGGCCATGGGCGAGCGGACGCTGCAGGCCTACCCGAACCTGGTGTTCTCGGTGCGCGCCAACCGCGCCTTCCTGGCCCGCACGGTGCGCTTCCTCGTCGGCACCGCGGGGATCAGGCAGTTCCTGGACATCGGCACCGGGATCCCGACCGCCAACAACACCCACCAGGTCGCGCAGCACATCGCGCCGGAGACCCGGATCGTGTACGTCGACAATGACCCGGTCGTGCTGTCCCACGCCCAGGCGCTGCTGAGGAGCAGCCCGGAAGGCGCGTGCGCCTACATCGACGCGGACCTGCGCGACCCAGACGCCATCTTGGCCGGCGCGGCCAAGACGCTGGACTTCAGCCAGCCGGTCGCCGTCATGCTGATCGCGGTCATGCACTTCGTCGGCGACGACGCCGAGGCCAGCACGATCATGAACCGGCTGATGGGGGGGTGCGTGCCAGGCAGTTACGTCGCGCTCTCGCACGCGGCCAGCGACATCGACGCCGACCAGATGGCCGAGATGGTCCGGCGGCTGAACGAGTCCACGGCGGAGAAGACCACGCTGCGCGACCGGGCGGGCGTGACCCGCCTGTTCGCCGGGCTCGACCTGGTCGAGCCCGGCGTGATCCGGGCCGCCGAGTGGCGCCCGGACACCGACCTGGAGGCGGCCAGCCCGGCGGCCCTGTGGGCCGGCGTGGCCCGCGAGCCCTAGGACTCTGGCCGCTAAGACTCTGGCCGCTAAGTTCCGGGCGGCGCGCCCGCGGCCAGGCGGCCGGCCTGCCAGACTGCGGCGATGAGCGGGACGCCGGGCCGGTAGGCCAGGTAGGCGTGAGACGGGGCGTCCAGCAGGATCAGGTCGGCCCGCGCGCCCACGCCGAGATGGCCGACGTCGGGCCGGCGCAGCGCCCGCGCCCCGCCGGCCGTGGCGGCCCAGACCGCCTCCTGGGTCGTCATCCGCATGTCGCGGACGGCCAGCGCGATGCAGAAGGCCATGCTGGACGTGAACGAGGAGCCCGGGTTGCAGTCGGTGGCCAGCGCCACCGTGGCGCCCGCGTCCAGCAGCCGCCGCGCGTCCGGGTACGGGTGCCTGGTGCCGAACTCCGCTCCGGGCAGCAGCGTCGCCACCAGCCGGGCGGACACGATCGTGTCCAGGTCGGCCGCGGTCAGGTAGGTGCAGTGGTCCGCGGAGGCCGCGCCGGCCTCGGCCGCCACCCGCACCCCGGGTCCCGGCCCGAGCTGGTTGGCGTGGACGCGGGTACCGAGCCCCCGGGCCCGGCCCGCGGCGAGCACGGCGGCGGCCTCGTCCGCGCCGAACGCCCCTTCCTCGCAGAACACGTCGATCCACCGGGCGTGCGGGGCGCACGCGTCGAGCATCGGGCCGCGGACCAGGTCCACGTAGCCGGCCACGTCCCCGGCGAACTCGGGCGGCACGACGTGCGCGCCGAGGTAGGTGACCTCGGGCGTGACCTCGGCGGCGAGCGCGAGCCCGCGCGCCTCGTCGGCGACGGTGAGCCCGTAGCCGGACTTGCACTCGAACGTGGTCGTCCCCTGCCCGAGCATCTCGGCCGCCAGCCGCCGCAGGTTCGCGCGCAGCACGGCGCCGGGCGCGGCCCGGGTGGCCGCCACCGTGGTGAGGATGCCGCCCGCCTGGTACGGGCGGCCCGCCATCCGGGCCGCGAACTCGGCGCTGCGCTCCCCGGCGAAGACCAGGTGAGCGTGGGAGTCGACGAATCCGGGCAGCACGGCCCGGCCGGCCGCATCCACCGCGGAATCCGCGGCGGGCGCCCGGGCCGCCGGGCCGGTCCAGGCCACCGCGCCGTCCTCGATGATCAGCGCCCCGTCCGTAACAGCCGCCATGCCGTCTGGACCTGGGCCCCCCTCATTGGTCACCAGTTCCCCGATCCGCGTGATCAGCGTGCTGCCCATTACGGCTCCTGTGGAAGTCGTGGGCCGTTACCCGCGGTGGGGCGCGGGTTTTGACCCACAATCTGGCTGGAGGAGGGGGAAGCGGCCACGACCTGCGTAACAGTCAGGTCACTTCCATTGAGCATGATCGGCATTGATTGCTCACCCATCTATAACTGAGCTAGGCTCGGCTGCTCTGGAACGTTCCGCGCGAGCGGCCTGGCATCGAGGAGGCCAGCAATGGCAACGTTCCTTCTGAAGCGCCTCGGGCTGATGGTGTTCACGCTGTTCATCCTCAGCTTGATCGTATTCTTCGCCGGGCAGATTCTCCCAGGTGATCCCGGCCGCTCCATCCTCGGCCCTCTGGCGGCGCAAAGCGCCGTGCAGTCCCTCGACCATCAGCTGGGGGTAGACCGGCCGCTGATCACCCAGTACCTGAGCTGGATCGGCGGGCTGCTGCACGGCAACCTGGGCAAGTCCTACACCTACCAGGCCGCGGTCGAACCCTTCGTCCGGGCCGCGCTGATCAACTCGCTGAAGCTGGCGGCGCTGGCGTTCGTCGTCGTGGTGCCGCTCGGCATCATCGGCGGCGTGACCGCCGCGCTGTATAACGGCCGCTCGGTGGACCGGGTTATCTCGGTGACCGGGCTCTCGCTGTCCACCGTGCCCGAGTTCGTGTCCGGGATCGTGCTCATCATAGTGTTCGGCGTGACGCTGAAGGCGCTGCCGGTCACGGCCGCGGCCGGGGCCGGCGCCAGCGCGGGGAGCCAGTTCCGGCACCTGATATTGCCGGCCATACCGCTCGTCTTTATCCTGTTCGGCTACATTGCACGTATGGCCAGGGCAGGGACCATCGAGGCACTGAACGCCGACTACACGCGCACCGCGATCCTGAAGGGGCTGCCACGGGCCACGGTGATCCGCCGGCACGTGCTGCGGAACTCGCTGCTGCCCACCATCACGGTCATCGCCACCCAGACCGGATACCTGATCGGCGGGCTGGTGGTGGTGGAGACGCTGTTCAACTACCAGGGCCTCGGGAACCTGATCTACAAGGCCGCCCAGGCCCATGACTTCCCGATGCTGGAGGCCGGGATCCTGGTCATCGGCGTGGTCTACGTGCTGGCCACGCTCGCCGCGGACCTGCTGCTGATCGCGCTCAACCCGCGGCTGCGGACCGGGGCGATCAATGACTGACATCGCCGCCGACCCGCTGGAGCCGTCGGCTACTACGCTCGGGCCGGCCTCTGCCGCGGCGCTCGCGGTGGCGGCCCGGGGCACCCCGGCCCCGTGGCGGCTGCTGGTACGCAGGCCGACGTTCCTGGTGGGCGCGGCCGTCCTCGTGTTCTGGATCGTCTGCGCCATCTTCGGGCACGCGATCGCGCCCTACAACCCGCTCGCCCAGCAGCTGCTCGCCACGAACGCCGCGCCGTCGGGGGCGCACTGGTTCGGCACCGACCCGCTCGGCCGGGACGTGCTGTCCCGGGTCATCGTCGGCGCCCGGAGCATCCTGATCATCGCCCCGCTGGCCACCATCCTGGGCACCGTGCTCGGCACCGCCCTCGGGCTGGCCATGGGCTACTTCGGCGGTACGTTCGACCTGATCTCGGGGCGGATCGTGGAGGCGGTGCTGGCCCTGCCGAGCTTCATCATCGCCTTCATGTTCCTGGTCGCGCTGGGCCCGACCACCATCAACTTGGTCATCATCATCGGCTTGGTGTTCACGCCGCTGATCGCGCGCACGGTCCGGGCGGCCGTGCTGGCCGAGCGGCATCTGGACTACCTGTCCGCGGCCCGGCTGCTCGGCGAGAACCGGTCCAGGATCATGTTCGGCGAGATCCTGCCCAACGTCATGCCCGCCATCCTGGTCGAGTTCACGGTCCGGCTGGGCTACGCGGTGTTCACCGTGGCCACGCTGTCGTTCCTGGGCTTCGGCGTGCAGCCGCCCACCCCGGACTGGGGCGCGGACATCGCGGCCAACTACGGCAACCTGACGGCGGGCTACTGGTGGCAGGTCCTGTTCCCGGCGCTGGCCATCGCCTCGCTGGTGATCGCGGTCATCCTGATCACAGACTCGATCGAGCAGGTGCTCGCCTCATGAGCGAGGACAACACCGCCCTGTCGGTGTCGCACCTGGACGTCACCTACCGGGTGCGGGGGCAGGACCGGCTCGCGCTGCGGGACGTGTCGTTCAGCATCGGGCGCGGCGAGTCCTACGGACTGGTCGGCGAGTCCGGGTCGGGCAAGTCCACGGCCGCGCTGGCCCTGGTGCGCTACCTGCCCAGCAACGGCCGGGTCAGCGCGGGCACGGTCAGCATCAACGGGCTGGATCCGCTGTCGATGGGCCCGGGCGCGCTGCGGGACCTGCGGGCCCGCACCGTCTCGATGGTGTACCAGGAGCCCGGGCGGGCGCTGAACCCGTCGCTGCGGGTCGGCCGGCAGATCGCCGAGGTGTTCCAGATCGCGGGCCAGTCGGGCGACGACGCCCGGCAATCGGCGGAGCAGATGCTGCGCAAGGTGCAGATCTCCGATCCCGGCCGGGTCATGCGGCGCTACCCGCACGAGCTGTCCGGCGGGATGGCGCAGCGAGCGGTCATCGCGATGGCGCTGGCCGTCTCGCCCTCGCTGCTGATCCTGGACGAGCCGACCACCGCGCTGGACGCGACCGTCGAGGCCGAGGTGCTGGACCTGGTCGCGGCGCTGCGTTCCGAATTCCAGACGTCGGTGCTGTTCATCAGCCACAACCTGGCGGTGATCGCCAAGATGTGCGACCGGGTCGGGGTGCTGTACGCGGGCGAACTGGTCGAGCAGGGGCCCGCCCGGGAGGTGTTCGACAACCCCCGGCACCCGTACACGGTCGGGCTGCTGCGCTGCATCCCGCGGCGCGGGCAGCGCAAGGACACCGACCGGCTGGACACCATCCCCGGATTCCAGCCGACGCCCGGGCAGGCCATGACCGGCTGCGTCTTCGCCCCGCGGTGCGCGCTGGCGCGGGATAAATGCCGGACGGTGGAACCGCCGTTCTTCAGGGTCAGCGACCTGCGGACCTCGCGGTGCTACTTCCACGAGCAGGCCCCGGACCTGCCCCGGAACACTCCCGCCTCGATCCCGTCGGCCGGTGCTGACGGTGCCGGTCTGGCCGGCGGTGCCGGCGGGGCTGACGGGCTCGGGGGGTCACTGGTGGTGGTGGAGGGGCTGTCCAAGACGTTCGGCGGGCCCCGGGCCGGCGTCCGGGCCCTGGCCGGGGTCGACCTGTCCATCCAGCGCGGCGAGACGCTCGGGCTGGTCGGCGAGTCGGGCAGCGGCAAGACCACGCTCGCGCGCGTCCTGCTCGGGCTCACCGCCCCGGACCAGGGCTCGGTGGTGACCCTGCACGACACCCCGCTCAGCCCGGACGCGCGGCGGCGGCCGCGGCCGGTCCTGCGCGCGCTGCAGATCGTGTTCCAGAACCCGGACTCGGCGCTCAACCGGCGTCACACGGTGCGGGCCCTGATCAGCCGTCCGCTGTCCCGGCTGGCCGGGCTGTCCGGCCAGGCGCTGCGGGACCGGCTGGCCGAGCTGATCGCCTCGGTCCGGCTGGAGGACCGGCACCTGCCGCTGCGCCCCAGCCAGCTCTCCGGCGGGCTCAAGCAGCGGGTCGCGATCGCGCGCGCGTTCGGCGGCGGGCCCGAGGTGGTGGTCTGCGACGAGCCGACCTCGGCGCTCGACGTGTCGGTGCAGGCGGCCATCCTCAACCTGCTGGCCGACCTGCAGACCACCGAGCGGGTCACCTACCTGTTCATCTCGCACGACCTGGGCCTGGTCAGGTACCTGTCGGATCGCATCGTGGTGCTGTACCTCGGGCGCGTGATGGAGGTGGGACCGTCCGAGACGGTGTTCGCCGGACCGCACCACCCGTACACCGAAGCGCTGTTCTCCGCCGTCCCGTCGCTCGACGGTGAGCGTCCGTCCCGGATCCGGCTGACCGGCGAGATCCCGTCGGCGGCCGATCCGCCGAGCGGCTGCGTGTTCCACACCCGGTGCCCGCGCCGGCTTCCGACCGGCATGTGCGAATCGACCGAGCCGCCGCTGCTCGAGGAGGAGACCGGTCACCTGATCCGCTGCCACATCCCGCTTTCCGAACTGCGCACCATCCAGCGAAATGAATCCGCCCCGTCTCAGGGAGGCTCCTCATGACACGCAATATCGACCACCGCCGGCTCGGGCGTCTGCGCCAGGACCAGGGTGAGATCGCGAACCACATCATCGACGAGTTCGCCGCGGGGCGGCTGTCCCGCCGCGACTTCATCCGCCGGGCCACGGTGGTCGGCATCTCCGTCCCGGCGCTGGGGTCGATCCTGGCCGCCTGCGGCAGCTCGTCGTCGAGCTCGACAAGCTCGTCGTCGAGTTCGTCGGCCTCGGCCAGCGGCGCGCCGGGGGCGGTGATCAAGGCCGGCATCGTCACGCCGACCGCGGCGATCAACCCGGTGACCGTGGCCGACCAGGGCGGGCTGGACATGCTCGCGCAGACCGGCGAGTACCTGTGCCTGTCCGGCCAGGGCCTGACCCTGCAGCCGGTCCTGGCCACGAGCTGGACGCCGAACTCCACCGCCGACATGTGGACGTTCAAGATCCGCCAGGGAGTCAAGTTCCACAACGGCGCCCCGCTGACCGCCGCCGACGTGGTGTACACCTACAAGCTGCAGACCAACCCGACGGGCTCCTCGAACGCGCTGTCGGCGTTCAAGGGCGTGCTCACGCCGGACGGGGTGACGCAGGTCGACGACTATACGGTGGCCTTCAAACTGGCGGCCCCGAACGGGAACTTCCCGTACCTGACCTCCTCCGACAACTACAACATGATCATCATCCCGAACAACTACGACCCGGCGCAGTGGCAGAGCTCGTTCATCGGCACCGGTCCGTTCAACCTCGGCTCCTACACGCCGAAGGTGGGCGCCACGTTCACCCGCAACGAGTCGTACTGGGGCACCAAGGCGCTGCCGTCGCAGACCCAGTTCACCTTCTATGCCGACCCGGCCGCGTCGATCCTCGCGATGACCGGCGGGAGCATCGACGTGCTCGGGCAGTTCGCGGTGTCTGGCGGCGAGGCGCTGCTGAACGGCAGCTACAACGTCATCAAGCTGAAGACCAGCGCGCACCGCGAGCTGTCGATGCGCTGCGACCAGGCCCCGTTCACCGACTCGCGGGTGCGCCAGGCCATCGCGCTCAGCCTCAACCGCCCGGAGATCATCACAGCGCTGTGGAAGGGCTACGCCGACCTCGGCAACGACAGCCCGTTCGCGCCGGTCTTCCCGTCCACGAACACCAGCGTGCCCCAGCGCGTGCAGAACATCAGCCAGGCCAAGTCGCTGCTAGCGGCCGCCGGGCATTCGTCGGGGTTCACCACCAAGCTCATCACCGAGAACTTCCTGGAGATCCCCGAGTACGCCCAGATCGTGGTGCAGGCCGCGGCGGCCATCGGGGTCAAGATCAACCTGACGGTGGAGAGCTCGACGCAGTACTACGGCAAGGCGACGTTCGGGAACTCCGACTGGCTCGACGCCACGATGAGCCTGGTCGACTACGGGCACCGGAGCGTGCCGAACGTGTTCCTGACCGCCCCGCTGGAGACCGGCGGCACGTGGAACGCGGCCCACTTCGCCAACTCCTCCTACGACAAGCTGGTCGCGCAGTACATCGCGGCCACCGACCTGTCCACGCAGCGCACCGTCGCGGGCCAGATCCAGCAGCTGCTGCTCAACGAGACGCCGGTCATCTTCGCGTACTTCTACAATTACCTGACGGCGACGGCGATGGGCGTCACCGGTGTGTACCCGACCGCGATCGGGCACCTGTTCCTGTACAACGCCGCCAAGAGCTAGGCGGGGAGCGCGCCCGCTCACGAGGTGCTGCACGGCGCACGGCGTGTGCGCCGTGCAGACGGGGGAAGGCGATCCAGATGGCGACCGAGAACCGGGCGCACGCGGACGCCTACGAACATGACGGTGGTCACCACCACCGGGACGTCTCGGGGGGCTGGCTGCGTCCGGCCGTGTTCGGGGCGATGGACGGGCTGGTGACCAACGTGTCGCTGATTGCCGGGGTCAGCGGCGGGCACCTCAGCCAGCACACGATCGTGCTGACCGGCCTGGCCGGGCTGGCCGCGGGCGCCTTCTCCATGGCCGCCGGGGAGTACGTGTCGGTCTCCTCGCAGAACGAGCTCGTCCAGGCCGAGGTCGACAAGGAGCGGCTCGAGCTGGAGCGCAACGCCGCGGCGGAGCAGGCCGAGCTGGCCGGCATGCTCCGCGCCCGCGGGGTCAGCGCCGCCACCGCGCGGCAGGCGGCCGCGGAGATCTCGGCGCATCCGGAGAAGGCGCTGGCCGTGCACGCGCTGGAGGAACTCGGCGTCGACCCCGGCGAGCTGCCGTCGCCCCTGGTGGCGGCGGGTGCCTCGCTGGCCTCCTTCGCCGTCGGGGCACTGATCCCGCTGCTCCCCTACCTGTTCGGCCTGGACGTGCTCGGGTTGGCGCTCGGGCTGGCGGCCGTCGCCGCGGTGGTGGGCGGCGGCATCGTGGCCCGGCTGACCGCCCGGCCGTTCTGGCGCGGGGCGCTACGCCAGCTCCTCCTGGGCGCCTGTGCCGCCGGGATGGGATCACCTACCTGATCGGCATCCTGGTCGGTCACGTGGCCTGACGCGCGGCGTGATGCGGTCCTGGCGCGTGCCACCCTGGCCCGTTCGGCCTGAATCAATGCGACGGCCGCCGCCGCGGTGAGCAGGGCGGTGAGGTGGCCGACGGCCGAGACGTCGGCGTGGCTCAGGCCGCCGAAGATGTGCCCGCCGAAGGTGAGCACCGCGCCTGGTCGTTATGACCCGGCTGGCCATCCGTCCGCCCGCAGGTCGGGGTGGGCGAGCAGCCGGCCGGCCACCGGCACACCGAGCTGCAGGACCAGCCAGATCCGGTCCGGGTCGCTCAGCACGTGCGGCTCGGCCAGCGGGTCACCGTCGACGACGATCAGGTCGGCGAGCTTGCCCTCGGCGACCGTCCCGAGGTGCTCGTCCAGGCCCAGCGCCTCGGCCGCGGTCAAGGTCGCGGCGGCCAGCGTCTCGGCCGGGGTGAGGCCGTGGTGGACCATCCGCCGGATCTCCAGGCCGACGGCCAGGCTGGTGTCACTGCCGAGCGCGATCTTGACCCCGGCGCTGCGGGCGGCCCGCATGGTGGCCGCCCCCTGGTTCAGGTTGTGCCGGGCCAGTTCCACCAGTACCGGCGGCATGTCCGGCTCGGCCGGCGCGCCGACGGGGTCGATGACCTCCTCGCCCAGGCCGGACATCCAGTAGTAGCCGGACAGCGTGGGCACCAGCACCTGGCCCGCGGCGGCCATGGCGTCCAGCAGATCCGGCCGCTGGTTCAGGTACATGCCGTGCTCGATGGTGTCGGCGCCGTGCCTGATCGCCGCCGCGCAGCCGTCCAGGCCCTCGGCGTGGGCGGAGACCCGGTAGCCCAGGCGGTGCGCCTCGTCCGTGACGGCCGCCAGTTCCGGCTCGGTGAACTGGAGCGGATCGGGATCTTCCAGTTCGTTGGACCGGGCGCCGGTGGTCATCATCTTGACGAAGTCCGCCCCGGCCCGGATCTGCTCCCGGACGGCCCGCCGCACGTCGTCCGGCCCGTCGGCCTCGCGGTACATGTCACCGTAGAACCGCCCGCCGGGCGCCGTCGCCGAGATGATCTTGCCGCAGGTCAGCAGGCGGGGCCCGCGGAACGCGCCGTAGCGCATGGCCTGCCGGGCCTGCTGCGGCAGCAATCCCTGCGAGCCGACCACCCGGATGGTGGTCACCCCGGAGCGCAGGTATTCGCGGAGTTCGGCCTGCATGAAGTGCGCGTCGAGGCCGGGGAGCGGTTCCTCGGCGCCCTTGGCGACCTCCGGGATGGTGCCCGAGGTATGCGTGTGGGCGTCGGTCAGCCCGGGCATGAGGACACGCTGGCCCACGTCCAGCGGGCGGGCGCCGTCGGGGCACGGCTCCGCGGCGTCGGTCACCCGGCGGATGATCCCGTCCTCGACCAGGACCGCCGCGTTCTCGCGCAGCGGCGCACCGGTGCCGTCGAACAGCCGTGCCCCGGTCAGCCAGAGCCGCCCCCGGCCCACGGGGGGCGCCGCGATCAGCGCGGGGGACCTGTGCGCCACGTGTCTGCCCGTTCCTTTCTGTCTGTACTGCCTTGTCTGTACTGCCTTGCCTGTACTGCCTTGCCTGTACTGCCTTGCCTGTACGGGCCAGCGGCGGGCCGTCCGGCTCCTATATCGTGCCGGCCGGTATCCACAAGATCAAGCACGTGATCATCGTGATTGCAGGAGAACCGGTCGTTCGACACCTATTTCGGGACCTTTCCCGGGGGTGGACGGGATCCCCATGAAGAACGGCACGCCGGCCGTGTGCGTACCCAATCCGGGGAAGGGGGCTGGAGGGGCGGGGGCTGCACCCGGCCGTACCACGACACCGTCCCGGCCTACTTCCGCGGGAAGCCGCCGTGCGTCGGCTGCACCACTGCGCCCCCCGGCGTCTGACGGCACCTCATCCGGCTGCGCCGCTCGGCAAGCCGGACATCGGCGGGTATGGCGCGAGCGGTGCGGAACGCTGCCTATCTTGATGACGGGGGCAGGTATCGGCGAAGCACGAGGGCGCTGGATTATGAGTGATTGGCCGGAGGGTTGGTACCGGGATGCGCCCGGGCAGCGTGGGTCATATCAGCCGGGCAGGCCGGACGAGGCCCCGCCCACCGTCCCAAGCCCGGGCCGGTCCAGCTGGCCAGGGCAGCCGCCGCCGGTTTCTCGGCCCCGCCCCCCGGGCCCGGCCTCCCCGGGCCGACGCCGGTGGAGGTTCTGGGGCCAGCCGGGCCGGCGCGGGCGGCGGATAGCGCTGATCGCGGGGATTGTCGTCGTGGTCCTGCTGGCTGCGGTGGCCGGTTCGTATTTCTGGCTGGACTCCAAGTTGAACCGTTCGGTCACGCTGCCGGCCTTCTCCGGATCGTCGGCCGGCCAGAACTGGCTGATCGTCGGCTCGGATACGCGGCAGGGCCTTACCACCAAAGAGATCATCCAGCTGCACGTCGGCTTCGACTTCGGCACGACCAACTCCGACTCGCTGATGCTGCTGCACATGGGTACCGGCCAGCCGGTACTGATCAGCATCCCGCGCGACTCCTACGTGCCGATCCCCGGGCACGGCGAGAACAAGATCAACGCGGCGCTCGGCTTCGGCGGCCCGTCACTGCTGATCCAGACCGTGGAGAACGTCACCGGGCTGCGCATCGACCACTACATGGGAATCGGGTTCGGCGGGCTGGTCGGTGTGGTGAACGAGGTGGGCGGCGTGAACATCTGCCTGCCGGCCGCCCTGCACGACACGGACTCCGGCGTCAACCTCAAGGCGGGCTGCCAGACGCTGAACGGGGACCAGGCGCTGGCCTTCGTCCGGGACCGGCACTCCTTCGCCGACGAGGACCTGCAGCGGATGCAGGACCAGCGGGCGTTCCTGCGGGCCCTGCTGGACAAGGCCACCAGCCCGGGCGTCTACCTCAACCCGTTCACCGCGCTGCCGTTCGGCTCATCCGCCGCCAGCTCGATCGCCGTCGACCAGGGCACGAACCTGTACGACCTGGTCAACGCGGCGCTGGCCCTGCGTGATCCGCTGACCGGTACCGTCCCGATCGCCAACGCGAACTACCCCACGTCGAACGCGGGCGACGCGGTGCTGTGGAACCGCACCGAGGCCCTGGCGCTGTTCAACGCGCTGAAGAACGGCCAGGCCGTTACGCCGAGCCTGCTGAACGGGACAAAGGTCGGCTGAGCATACGTGGCCGTCCTCTAGCCGGGGCGGGGTGGCGGGCTGTGGCTGCGAATGGCCTTGCCGGTGGGGCTGGTGATCTCACTGGTGCCGTCGGGGTGAACGGTGAGCTGCCAGCCTTTCTCGTGCAGCAGCACGTGGTGATGCCAGTGACACCAGTCTTTGAGGTTGGCCAGGCTGGTGTGCCCGCCGTCGGCCCGGTGCATCACGTGATGGGGCTCGCAGCCCGAGGTGGGCTGGTCGCAGCCGCCCGGATGCTTCCGCAATCCACACAGGATCGGGAGCAGGCATCATGGAAGACGTGCTCACCACAGAGTATGACGGGTGCGGACGCTGCCTGGTGGCAGTCCGCCGTCTGAG
>Ga0310037_10000301_pt1 | contig 34594 bp, 26 predicted proteins | sample Sb_taG_11_FD_200239 | JGI IMG/M metagenome (GOLD analysis project Ga0310037, IMG submission 200239) | Peat soil microbial communities from Weissenstadt, Germany - Sb_50d_3_AS metaG (v2) (version 2) | ecosystem: Environmental > Terrestrial > Soil > Wetlands > Peat | place: Germany: Weissenstadt... | reverse complement strand
ACAGACGATCAGGAACTTCTGGTAGCTCTCTCTGCTGTCGCGATTGGCGTGGGTGTTGGTCCACGGATCACTTCTTCCTGCCACTGCTCCTCCCGCGTTTCCTGCAGATAGGCCCGGACCTTGCGCATCCCTCGCTGCAGAGTGCGGATTTGTAATGGCTGATAGCGTCCGGGAGAGCGGCGCTGCAGCTCCCGGAAGATGTCGCCGCCGCTTCGCTCAGGGTTGGCCACCAGCCAGGAGAAGATCTGCTCCCACTCTCCTGCAAAGGGGTCCTTGTGGGTGCGCCGCCAGCCAGGAGAAGATCTGCTCCCACTCTCCTGCAAAGGGGTCCTTGTGGGTGCGCCGCCAGCCCAGCACCCGTTTTCTCCTCTCCTGCTCACGCCACAAGGCCTCGAGCCCTGCACTTGGAGCAGTCGGATTCCTTTCAGCAGGAAGCTTTCCCGCTGTACATTGCTCTAGCGAAAAGACATGGAGAGGATCGGCTTGAGGGGATGAGACAAAAGGAGAGCAACCGGCAGCGCAGCGGAAGACGGCCTGCTGCAACTGTTTGAGTTGGTGGAAGAGGCCGATGGGATTGAGAACCTCGACCACCTCGGTCAGTTCTTGCTGTTTCTCGGCAGGGAGTATCCCTGACAGCAGAAGACGTTGCAGCGGAGTTTTCGCTGGATCATACACGTAGCGTATCTTTTTCCCGTCGCGTTCTTTCGATAGCAATTTCATCGAGGGCTGAAAACAGTTGACATACAGGCGCAGCGCCCGGTAGAGCTCGGTCAACTGACGGTAGGCATGTTCTCCCACGAAGCGATCATAGCCGACCACCTGGCGCACAACCGCGCCATTTTTTTGCTCGACAAAACACTGATCTCTCTTTTGATAGGGTCGGCCTCGGGTAAATGTGATCTGTTCTTGTTCACAATAGTCGATCACGACCTCATTGATGAACTCTCCACCGTTATCGGTATCAATCCCTAGAATCGGAAAAGGGAACAGGGTGCGTGCGCGTTGGAGAGCAGCTAGCACCGCCTCTCGGCTCCGATGCAGGAGGGGTAGGCATTCCGTCCACCCTGTGGCTACGTCCGTGAGCGTCATGGTATACAGGTAACCACCCTCGATGTTTGCGCCACAATGGGCCACCAAGTCCACCTCCAGAAAGCCAGGTCGGGTCTCCCCCCACTCCGCGAAGGTGCGGACCGGGATCTGCTGCTTGAGCAGGGTGCCGGCTCGCGTTGTGGAGAGGCCGCGCTTAGTCAGCTTGCGTTGGGAACACAGGAGGCGATCCGCTGTCGCAGCACTCATGGAGAGCAGTAGGCTACGGCACTCCTCGGTCAGGTGGAGATGCTCATGCCGCTCCAAGGCTTCGACCAGCGTGGGGAGAAAAGGGATGAGACGTTTGGCGCAGATACGGGTAGTTACGTGCCAGACCAGGAACAGCGCGTGTTGGACTTCCGGTCCGTAATGGCGTCGGCGGGTGTGCTGAGGTGTGGATTGCTCCGCTTTCGCATGGTTGAGGAGATACATGGCGTACTTGCGATTATAACCTGTCGTTGCGCGTCGTGGCATCCAGCAACTTACTCTTTTTCTTGATAGTCTTTGCCTCACGATACTGGGAAATCACTTGCTGCAGCAATTCGCGCCTGGTTTGTAAGCTCAATCCGCTTTCCACGTTGGCCTCCCTTAGCACTACCCAGTGTGAGACACCTCAGACCACATGAGAATCCTCCCAGTTGCCTCATGAGAAATCTGACCCTTTCAACACATTATAATAGGCTTCCTGTCTTTTCAGCGAATGGGAATTGGTGCAGTGGCGGGATGGTTGAAAATGCAACGATGATCCCAGGGAGGGTGTTTCTTGAAGAACGCAAAGTCAGATTCCTGTTGAGGCAATGCAATTTATTCCAAAAGATATATACATCATCTTACAAACTTTGTCAAGTGATATAACATAAATCTAACGAAGCTCTAACAGTTTTCTAACATACGCAACTGCATAAGGGGAATAACTTGGGATGAAGAGAAAAGAGGAATGTGTGGATGACTGTGCCCTTATGGGTAAAGACAGGGACGGCAACACCGCTGGATCTGCAGCCTTCCAGTTGTCCTCTTTGCCTTAGTGAGAAAGCAGGGATATTGCTCCACGGTTTCCCTTCTCCCGCGCTCTCCGTGGGTGTACGTGACCTGCTTCTGGAGTAGGTTGCGGATACCCACTGCATTCACGCCTTGTTCAGAGAATTCGGAAATCTCCTGGAGGGACGCGACATCCTTATCCGAGTATGAGAAAGCCTTTACTCGCGCGTCCTTGTGATGATGATTATGGGTGACGATCCGCCGTAAGGCTCGCCAGAGCCACGAGGGTGTGATTGGCATTCGGGTCATGGGTAGGAATCACATCGAACAAGCATTGTCTGAGTGAACTGCCCGACTGTGCCGCTTGGCTGCGCGGTGGAATGCCTTGCAACCAGATAGAAGCAAGTGGCCCACGTTCCTTCAACAGCACCGCTGTGGTTGTCCACAACACCGCTCCCGACGTATGCGTGAGTTTGGCCAGGGCGACACGACGCATCCGTCTCTCCTGTGCAATATCCGGCACGATGCAGACCAGCAATGGGAGTACTGAGCCCTCTCTTGCCAATTCCCGCGAGGCAATGTAGGATGCGTAGGAAGTGAACTTGACCGACAGGTCGCGCGCGTTCATGGTGCCACGATCCCACTCCAACCAGAACCTCATCTGCTGTGACCCCACACGAAATTCCGCCAGGGCATCGGGCCTCAGATTGCACCACTGCTCACCCACCCGGTAGCGGCGTTCGCACACCACCCCTGTTTCCCACCAGCTGAGCGCCTGTTCCGGTTCTCGCCTTGCGGCCTGGGTGAGGCTGGCAAAGAAGCCATAGATTCCAGCAGTGTGCCCGATACGTTGTAAAAGCCAGGCTTCTCCTCGCTGCAACAGAGTTGACGTTTCCCTCTTTGCTGCATCGTCAGACTCGACTGCAATGTTACGGATATGCAGACGGCTCGAAGCCGCGATCAGGCGCAACCCGCGTCCACAGAGATGCCAGCGCTTCCCGACCTCGGTCGCCATCGGCTCAAGACAGTCGAGTTGATGCAGTTCATATATGGAGCAGCGCACCGACCTCCGTTGGATATCCAGCAAATCCGCCAGTTCCTGATCCGAGAGCAGCGGGTGAGCCAGTAACAAGCGCAGGATATTCCATTGGCAAGGAGTCAGCCGCAGCCCCAGCAGAGCGATCACTTCACGATCCTCCATCTCATCCTGTGCGACCTGCGAGACCTGTGCGGCTCGTTCGGCCACATTTCCAACCAGGAGACGACCCAGACGAGTGGGTGTCCCAGAGGATACTGTAGCTGCGGAAGCACTCGACGGTGATCGTGCTTTGGGCTCCTCGTCCTCACCTTCCTCCAGCCACAGCGAAGGTGGAAACGCCTTGTGTGGCAGTGGCTTCAGCAGGTCTTGTAGATGGCAGGACTCATCAGAAGCAAGCGTGCGCCAGTTGAGCAACCAGGGATTCACAGAGGTGCTTTCCCCAAGAGGAAGGCAGGCCAGCGCACCAGCAAGGGGATCAAGGCGCAATTTCAGCGCGGTGGTTTCGACCGCACGCTGCCAGTGATCGCGCTGCCGCTGCGATCTCGCCAGAATCAGCACTGGCAACATGTGCTGATAGAACGACCAGCGTTCAGGAGACTCCTTCCAGCACACAAGACGTTCCAGCCGCAGGCGCATCAATTGCTCATCATCAAGTTCCGTGCTGAGAATGAACAGGCCGTACCACTGGTCCTGCATGCTGCTCTCGCTTTGTTGTGTACGCACGCACAACGCGATTACACCATCAGCAAAGAAGCGCATATTCTGCTCACGAAACAGGAAACGGTGCGTCACATCACGCTGCCAGTTCCAGCGTACGAGACGAGGCCTCCGTCCCTGGGTTGTCATGGCATCTGCGGCATAGTCAACCAGACCATTGACCACCTCCTGGAGCACAAGTAACGTAGGCAATCGTGGCAGCAAACGCAGCAGCCCCACTTCGTCTGCCTGCCACTTGCGGGCAAGTTGGCGAGCCGGTTTCTCCAGATGCCTCGCAAGCAAATACAGACCTAAGTTACTCAGGTAGTAGAGCCGCTTCCCCGTTCCCGGCGTTTTCGGGAGCACACTTTCCACCAGCCCCTTCGCTTTCAATGCTTGCACATGGCGATAGACAGTGGCGCGGCTGGCCCACCTACCCACACCCACCATCAGGTCGTCAGCACGTTGTAAAGGATAGCGCAGCAGCCAGTGCAGGAGCCGCCAATCGACATCTGTAAGGGACGCACCTATCTCAGTTAGCGCCTCAGCAGTGAGCTTACGTCCTGTCCGACGGCGTTCACGTGTAGACTCAGGCATCGGGAACGTCCCTTTCGTCGTCCTCTTGTTCACGAGAGGCCTCTTCGCGATACATCAGGTGGAGGTGAGGCGGAACCGCTCCTTCCGGTGACTTGTTGTGGCCGCCACTGCCGCGCTTCTTCCGACGTCGCCCACTCACTGCCTCTCCTTCGTCATTGTCACTGCTCGCTGCTCTTTCCTCTTCCTCCTTCCTCATGAATGCTCGTTGTTTGGTTGGTGTAGTAGACTCTGCGCTACGCTGGCGCGCCTGAATCTGCCAGATCAAGTCGTCTACCACGCCAGCAGGGCGAGCATCACGCTGCCTGCTGCGCAGGCGCACTAACTTCGCTAATTCCTCGTCATGCCGAGGAGGTGGATCCAGGTTCAGCGAGAAGACCGGCAGGCGGTGACCGCCGAGCGACAATTTGACATAGCACTGGAAATCATCCAGGTTGGTCACCTCCTCCTCCGCAATACCATCCAGTTCATGCAGGAGCCGTGCATCTTCTCCAGCCATATGGAAGGCAAACAGGTGGTCGATATTGGCCAGCACCGTCGCTCGCAGGGTGCGATCCAACCGGTCCAGGTAGGCCAGCGATTGTGTCGCGAGAGCGAAACTGCCACCGTACTTGCGTAACTCCGCCAGCATGCCCTGGTAGTTCGCGCCCCGGTAGACCTGGAACTCGTCGATCAGTACCAGGTAGCGCCTCCGCTGCTCTTGTGACAGTGTAGCCTGCTCGGCGAGCGCCGCCTCGAAGAGGCCCAACAGGACGATGCCGATCAGTTCCGAGAGGTCGGCCCCTACCACGCCACTGGCCGTGTTGATCAGCAGCAGCTGACCCGAGCGGACGACCTCCCGCAGGTCGATGGTCGAACGCGGCTGACCCAGGATGCGTCGTGCCACGCGCGAACTGGCAAACTTAGAGAGTTTGGTGATCACCGAGGAGGTGATCTCACGCTGCTGGTGGGCGTCCAGCGGCTCGTAGTAGTGCTGCCACCAATCGATGAGCAAGCTGTCACGTACCTGCTCCAGGACTGCGTGGCGGAAGCTCGTCGCTCGTAAGAGGGGCACCACATCGAGCAAGGTATATTGCCGGTCAGGCCCCTGGGAGGGATCACGCTGGATGGACAGCTCGTTGGCATCGGCCAGCGTTTTGAGCGCATATTCGAGGACGTTTTCTGTGCGCGAGCCGTAGCTCGAAGCCCACAGGTGTTCGGCGATGGTGATCAGGTTATCGACCACCTTATCTCTGTCCTTGCCGACCATATCGAGCGGATTGATGCCCACCGGAAAGTCGTTGTTCGCGAGATCGACCAGTACCACGTTGTCCCGTTCACTGGCGGGAAGCAGCCCGCACAGCGCGTGCACCACATCGCCGTGTGGCTCGATGAAAGCCAGTCCTGGAGCAACTGTACTGTCAGTGTTGGCTCGCAGCGCACACACCGCCTGTGCCAGGTGCTGGAAGAGCGTACTTTTGCCCTTGCCGGTGCTGGCGACGGCCAGCAGGTTGTGACGCAGGCACTCCTCTGGAAGGAAAACTGGCACACAGTGCCCGGCATGACTGGAGGTGCCGATCTTCCAGCCGTGGCCCAACGTCAGTTCAGGGGGTGCTAAAGCGGTGCGGGCACGAGCGCGTTCCACATACGGCAGGTCGAAAAGGTCTTGCGCCTGCGGCAGGTGCCACAAGGCGGCGATATCGGCCACACTGAGCAGATGCGTTGATCGGTGCACATCGCAATTCCAGCCTGTGCGACGCACGGACAGCCATGGTCGGCATGGTATCAGCAAACGGCGTAGCTTCGCCTGGGAGAGCCGATATGGCGCGAAGTAGCCACCGGAAGCTGTATGATACTGCCGGTAGGAGGCCACCAGATGGTCAAGCACGTCGCTTCGCACCTGTTTGCGCTGTTTGTTGTGCTGTGCTGTTTCCCACCAGTTCTGGTAGGCACCTCCCAGCGATGACCAGGCGAATGGTTGTAGCGAGAAGCACTGCTTGAATATCTCCAATGGACGAGTAGTATGTGCTGGCGCTGCACCCGCTTCGGAGGAAAACACGAAGAGGCGCAGGCGCACGCGATAGGCCGGGCGGGCCGTCTTTTCATCCACCAGGCGCATATCATACATCGGCGCTGTTCCCATGCGGCTCCTGATCTGCATGACGACGAACGACAGGCAGAAGAGAGCCATCAGCGATACGATCCCTCCAATTTCTACCATGGTCAAATGGGCGGAGGTGAGTTGTGGCGTCTTCCCATGCAGCAGCGACTGGCCTGCTTGTAGCAACCAGGATGGGATCAGGTCATCAAGTTGCCGTTTGAAGCGCCACCATATGAGGAGAAGCACGACCAGCACGCCCATCCCTACCAGTTGGAGCGTGCCGGGGCCGTTTGCCTGCGCATTGCTCAACTCACGCCGCGCGCGCAGTCGTACCTGTTCGAGTGGATGTTCGACGGACTTGCGGCGATAGGTGCGCGACCACGTCGGGGACGCTGGAATGAGCGCCAGTTGTGTTACGACGCGCATGTGAGACGGAAGATGGTTGAACACGCCGAGAATACCAAGTAGGGGATCGGCTCCTTCTTGCAGCAGTTCTCGTTCGCGGAAGGCGCGCAAGGGGAGATAGGCCGCTGCACCCGCGCGCAATTCGACCGCTGAGACCGTTTCGCTCACGCGCCTCGCCAGGGGATCGTCCTGCTGGGTCAGTGGACGAATCATCGCCTGGGGATACCGTGCCTGCACCTGGTCTGCAAGATGCCTCTGGGACATGTCTGAAGTAGCTCGTAGCAGGAACTGGCGGGAGGAGGCCGTTGCCGCCAGTTCCAACGCCACTGGATGTCTGGCATCTTGCGCCAGCCCCTGCATTGCTGTTTCGAGTACGGTGATATCTCTGGTGCTGCTCGTGCGCGGCACGATCACCGACGCAAGGTACCATGCGTTTCCGGCTCCGGTTTGAACCGGTGCCATGACCGTTCCCTCTTCAGCGTGCTTCGTTCTCTCGCTGATCTGTTCGGATGTGTCTCCTGCCTGGATGCTCGCTCTGTCCATCCTTTCCCTCCTGTCACTGAGTCTCTGTGGCCTATGCGCTCTTGTGTTGTGCTGGTTGTGTTGGGTGCATGTGATGGTTCGTCCTGATCTTCACGGTATCCTCATCTTCCTCTTGCGCCTGTAGGAGATGCAGTGGCGCCGTCTTTTGGAGGCTCGCTGCACTGTCGAGTGGTTCTTGTGACGTCTGAAGAGATGTGCTCAGAGGACTGATGCCGATCCGCTCAGGTATCGTCATGCTGTGTTCAGCGCGTTCCACGGGATTGGTGGTGATCAGCGCATGCTCGTGTCCGCTGGCCTGGATAGTGATGGTCACACGCTTGCCTCCGGCCAGCACCAGCGCCTCGTGCCTGCCGAAGGTGATCAGGCGCTGCTGCTCGCTTCGGGTCAGGTGGAAGCGCTCGGCCACCGCCGACGCGCTCGTGGCATCCTGCGTTTTGAGCACTTTGATGGCTGCATTGGAGGCCACGATGCTACCCCATGGGTCCTGCACGAACTGTTCTGGATTCTGCGTCATGGTCACCAGGCGCAGGTAGCGCTTGCGCGCCCGGCGCGACAGGGTCGCCAGGAAGTGCCCACCGGCGGGATGCTCGATCAGCGAGGCCGCCTCGTCGATGTAGAGCGAGCGCGGCCTCCGACTGTCATAGAGCGCCTGCGTCCAGACACGATCGGCGATGAGCGAAATGGCCAGGGGGCGCAGTTCGCTGCGCATATCGCGAATATCCCACACCACGAGACTGCTCGCCAGATCGACCGAGGTAAAGTCCGAGAACAGGCTGGACAGGCTGCCCGAGACGTAACGGTACAATCGCCCGGAGAGGTCGGTCTCATCCGGCCCGCAGAGGCCGCTCTTCAAGAGTTCGTAGAGCTGGTGCAAGAGCGGTGGCTGGCGGTGATGCGTGCGCGGGTCGCCGCTGATGCCTACCCGGCGATAGGTTTCGTAGAGCGCCCGGTCAAGGAGACCCTTCTCGCGTTTGGTCAACATGCCACCTCCGGATGAGGAGGCTGTCACGTCCTCTGCCAGGATGATGTCGAGCATGGCATGCAGGTCCTGGATTTTTTCGGCCAGGCGGTCTCCTTTACTCGCCTCCACCAGATAGGTGCGAAAATCGCAGCGAGGAGGGAGTAGATCAAAGGGGTTGAGCCTTTGCGCAGAGCCTGGGGCCAGGCGCACGACGGTACCACCCAGTGCTTCAGCGAGTCGCTGGTACTCCAGGTCGGGATCGATCACAAAACACTGGTCGCCGCGCTGCCAGTTGAGCAGCAGATCGCGTTCGACGAGCAGTTTGCCAAGAAAGCTTTTGCCGGAGCCGGTTACTCCACCGATGAAGAGGTGCGGGTTCTCTAACGAGGCGTCCCAGGGGTTGAGCAGCACTGGCTCGTGCGTCTCGCTCACGCCCACGAGCATGCCACCCGGCATCATGAGCGAGTTGGAGAGGAACGGGAACATCGTGGCGAGCGTCGTCGAATCGAGCGTAAACGTGCGAAGCAACTCGTCACGGACCTGTGGCAGGCACGACTGCAAGACCTCAATGTGCTCAAAGGTGGCCGGGTGCGCTGCCGCGTCCAGCGAGAGCAGTCCAAGCACGGAGTAGAGACGCTCTAACCGGGCGGTTAAGGCCTCGCGGCTATTCGCCCGCAGCAGCAGGTAGAAGCCCAGGTCAAACACGCGTTCTTTGAGATGCGCCAAATCGTCGAGCAAGCGGTTGATATCCTCTTCGGCCACCAGGGCGTCTGGATCGTCTGCGCGTCCCTCGCGACGATTGAAGCGGCGACCCGAGGCATGTCCGGCCCTGTTGCGTGTGAGCTGCCGCTTCATGGCTGCTGTGTCCTGCGGGTGGTAGTGGAAGCTGATATCCATCACCTCGTCATGCAGCAAGAGCGGGGCCAGCCAGCCATCGAAGGAGACCTCACGCGGGCAGGCAGTCACGGCCACACCGCAGGCGTATTCCTGCCCGATGCGCAGCGCGTCTGGTGTGACCTCGATGCATTCTGGGGCAAGCAGATCCACCAGGTGAAGCATATCAGGCAGTGGAAGCGAACGTTGCGTGTTCTCATCCACCACCGAGGTTGATTCTCCCTGGTTCTCGCTCCCACCTGCTTGTACTCTCTGGGAGCGACCTGAGCGAGCTTGACGTCGTTTCACGCGTGTGGGGCGTCCCACCGCAGACAACAGCGTGTCGGAGAGGGGATGTGCGATAGCACGCTCGGGTGTCAGGCAACTGTAAAAGAGCCGTGCCAGTTCTGTGTTGTGCAGACGGTGGCAGGTGAGGCTGCAGGACGCCAGTTGCTGGCTGAGCGCCTCTGCACGCAGTACCAGTTCCTGCCACGCCTGTTCCTCTGTCTCTGCCATGCGCTGCGCCTGACGCTTGCCAAACAAGGTTGGGAACCCGCTACGCCGCCTGGAACTGCTAGCGCCCTGCGAGGCCGGGATGATGACATAGACGTGCCGTTCAATGAGCGTGCGCTGTGCAGCGATCCTTTGCAAGAGTTCCGCTACGCTGTGCGCCAGCACATTCCATGTGGGCGGATGCTGTCCATCTGCTCTCGGTTGCGCGAGCAAGTGCCGAATGTAGGGCGTCAAATCCAGCCGCTGGTTGCGCACGAGGATCTGCACAGGAAAGGACAGGGACCTGATGAGCGCCCCAAAGCGTTCGATGATGGCTTCCTGCTCGTCCTCGGCTTTGAGCGACAGGTTGATGGGCGAGACTTCGAGCACGGCACGATAGCTGCGCCGCGTAGGCGAGCCTGGAGCGTACAGACAGAGCATATCTCCCTTTGTTTCGCGCAGGCGCACCATGTCGCGCTGGACACCGGACTGTTCACGTGCAGGCTTCATCACGCCTTCACTCCTATTGGGGTATCCCTGGTATGCTGGCTGGCTCTCTCTTCCATATCACGATCGCCCTCACCTTGAACGATGGGAGAGAGGTGCTGCTCGTAGCTGCGGATACTGCGCCAGAGGTAGCGTTTGGGACGCAGCCTATAGCGCACCAGCACCACGAACCAGACCTCGAGGTATCGACCGGCATGCTGGTACCAGGCGATGAAGAGGGCCAACAGGAAAGGTGGCAGTGACAGCAGCAACCGCACGATCTCTCCAGGGACAGTATAGTGACCGAGCACTGTCAGGTGTTGCCAGACAGTGCCGCCGATGCCCCCGCCGACCAGTAGGAGCGAGAGCTGGCGGGCCGTCAAGCTAAACGACCACAGCGTCAGCACCTGATCCGGCATCTGTAGATGCGTCGGTACGGTGTGTTTCCTGGGAGTATGTATAGCATGCGAAGTCTGTTGACCATGCATGGGTTGCGACATAGCAAACGCTCACTTTCTGGCTTTCCTCATGTATTGCGTCATGATTGCCTCCTGATTTTCTGGAAAACTGAAAGAAAACTACTGGCCATTTGCTGCACCTTTGACGAGACCCGCAATGGTCTGGGCGAGAATAGCCAGCGCCAATCCACTGAGTGCCACATACAAGGCGCTTCGAGCCTGGACACGGTGGTTCTCGTTCTGGTTGGCCGTCATGTACAAGAGCGCCGCCCAGCCAAAGAAAAAGGTCGCCATGGCCACGGCGAAGGCCGTCAGGTCGTTATACAGGTTGCCGAAAAAGCCACTGATACTGCCCAGCACGATGAGTGTGTTCACGGCGGTTTTCGCCAGTGTCGCCAACTGCGACGGATAGAGCAATGCGGTTGCAAACAGAGTTTTGGTGTTCATAGCAAGTGTCTTTTTCCTTTCTGTGCGCCGGCGCTCATAGGTATATCTGACTGGGTGATCGTGTCAGCGGCTGCGTGAAGGCTGCCCCAGTGCTGGGACGGATATAGCCCCAGACGCTGTAGCCGGACCACATGGCTGTATCGACGGTCAGGTCGGGTAAGAGTGGCATGGTGGTGTACGGGCTGACGCTATTCGAGTTACTGAACGTGATCGCACCAACATTTGTGGAGGTCGGCAGCTCGACGCTCATGACAATCGCTGCATGCCCGATGCTCGCATCCTTAAAGACCATCACATCGCTCGGCATGGGGATGCCGCGCTGTCCGGCAGGGGCAGATGCCGAAGGAATCTCCATCCATCCCGGCTGACCCGCATAGGCCGCCCACAGGTCGAAAGCGTTGGCCGTCAGCCGCATGGGATAAACCTGCGAGTAGGCCCCGCGCACGAAACTCACACACTGGTAGCTGCCGTTGGCCCAGGCAGAGCAGCCTGGACAGACCCGCGCGCCGTACCGGATCACCGCCTGTGGGAAGGTGGTCGAGCCTGGTGGGGAAGCGGAGCCAGGCACTTCGTACCAGGTGAAGTAGCAATCCGGGTAGCTGATGCGCCCTTCACAGGCGGGATTCACGTAGAGTGCGGAGGCCATGGCTTGCGCCCAGGCCACGACCTGCGCGCCGATCTGGCTTGCTGGTACGCAGGGAGAGGTGTTTCCACCGGATGTGGGTGTTGTGTCAGGCGTGACGGAACCTATCGCAGGTGTGACATTCTGGCAGAGAACCGGGCCGCTCCCGTATCCGCCGCCCGCCATCCAGGCGAAGATGGCTGCGACGCCGGAGAGCACCAGAAACGCCAGTAGCATGACGACGACTATACAACCAATGAGCACCGTGAAGGTTCTACCTGAGCTGTTCATCATAGCTGTCCCTCCCCTACAACAGCGCCAGCAGGCGCGGCGCAACATCTGCTACCACACCTGCCGCCCCCTCGGCGGCTCCTGCGACTGCTCTGGAGGCATCCATCAAGGGACGCAGGGCGAAGCGATGCACGATGCCGGGAATGCGCAAGACCAGGTACAGCAGAGCCACGCATACCAAGAGCGTCGCAAGGGTGCCTCCGACCCCGAAGACGTTGGAAGCCCCCAACGAGGTGAGCAGCATCCCCCCCAGGGCCAGTGTCACGACCTGGAAGAACTGCACCATGACCGTTGTGGCGGTAAGCGAGAGCCACATGCGACCGTACCCTATCGTTTGCGGGAGCGCGAAGCAGGCAAGTCCCGGCCCGGAGAGCACCAGCAAGACCCACAGGAGCGCCAGGCGCACCGCCATCTGTGCCCCGAGCAGGATCGCCATCACCCCCAGCACGAACGTCAGGACCCACACCAGTAATCCCTCAGCCGCGAGATTGCCCTGGAAGAGCGCGGTGATAATGTTGGTGAGCATGGAGGTACCTGCCAGGTTCAGCGCAACCACATTCAGTGCATTTTCCAGGTCAATGAACAAGCCCAGGAAAAACAGGCTGAAGTGCGCCGCACCAAAGGCTAGCAGGAGTCGTGGCAGGAACTCCGCCAGTTCGGAGTGGGGCAGGCCCAGGTGACGACCCACCACGACATTGTAGCCACCAATGACGATCAGGCTGGCCAGGGCGAGATCGACCACCGCGAGGAAGCTCTGCCACCAGGTATTTACCGTGGGGTTTTGATACGTATCGGCGGGCGGCGTCTGGGTAAGAATGTTGAGCGGGTTGTGCATAATAGCCCCGATCACGGGTTGCAGCGCACCCATGACTTGCTGTGCCATCCACTGAGCAGCGTTCTGCAACCAGCAAGTAGCGTCTAATGGGTTGAGACACGTTGCCGCTGGCGCGTTTGCATTGGTCATTCCATCGGAGGTAGCTCCAGCCCCCAGACCGACCGATGGAAAAGCACCGGGTCCGGCAACAAAGCCCGTATGAACCGATGTATGGACGGATACAACACGTTGAATTGAGAAAGTATTTCCATTGGCTGCACCAGATCCAGCAGCGAGCAGATGCAGCCCGAACAGCGTCAGGACAAGCAGCATGCAGATCCGGTAGCGCCGAGGGAACCGGCGTAAGGAGTATCGTTGGTCACGTTCGGGCACATGGTGAACATCGGCAACGTCACTCTCTTGCAAGAAATGATCTGGATACATAGCTGCGAGACACTCCTTCTTGTCCGGGTCTACTCGGTGCGTAACACCTTTGAGTGTAGCGGAATCCCAGAGAAGAAGGTGAGACAGGTGTTGCGGGTTTTGAGAGAGACATGTTGCAGTAGCAATGAGTTCTGAGGAAGAGGAAGAAGAGGGTGGAATAGTACCAATTGATATGCACTTTGCTCACCTACATCTAATACCAGGAGAGCTTCTGAAAACCACTTTTTGCACTATCGTTTGCGCTTAACCCTTCATCAGATATAGCCCATTTGGGACATGCTGACACGCTACTGTGCAACATTCCAGCATGGGGATGTACTATAAGAAATACTAAAGAATTCGTTGGTCGTACATATCACCGATTGTATGAATGTCTGTGTCGGTAGCAAGCATCAAACACTGGAGAGCGCAGGTGCTCTCGCAGTTCTCTTGACGAAGAGGGAGGTCAGTAGATGTCGCAACAGGATCACTGGCAGGCTCACCCTTCCTACACGAGCATGCCAGGGAGGCAACACTGTCCAAACATGGGAGCAGATGACTCATCTACTTTTGTGAAACCTCTTCATGAGGGATCGTCGCAGTCTTTCTCCCCATATGTCTATGCTCCTGAAACAGCTATTCCACCGCCTCCACCAGGTATGTACGCACCACTTGTATCTCAACCGAGAAGAAACACACGATACCAGATCGCTCTCGCGGTACTTACCGTGTTGGTTGTGGCGCTTGGCTCCTTGGAAATAATTCAATTGGCAGCACATACACCGTTGACGACGTATCCCTCTGGGTCTACGGGATCGAAGCTAGCAGGTATCACATCGGCACAGCGTGCGATTACACCTCAAAAGGCATCTCCTGGACGAATATTGACCCCAGGAACGATCAAAGAGAACCTGATGTTGACCTGTGGCGTCTGCAATGATCCTGTTCACACAACCATCAACTCCATCACTATTGATACCACGAATCTCAGGACAGTCTGGAAAATCATCCTGCAGAACCAGAGTGGAGCACAACAAATCGATTACTTTAGTGAGTTCAGCCTTCAAGACCCCTTGGGCAATACCTATGAAGGAACAGGTGAGCTCAATTCCGATTTCTTTTTACCTGCCGGACAAACGGTGTCGCAAACAGAGATCTTCTCGTTTCTGCCACTTTCCGGTGTCTCTTATACACTTGTAGCTCGCTTTGGCATTGCTGGCATCACCTATGATCCTCTCCAATTAACGTTCTAAATGACACATTGAGTTGATGACCGAAGTCCTGAACACGATGCACTTCATTGAACAAGGCAGTGAGGCCCAATGCTCCCTCGATCGGCTAACTTGAGCAAGGCTCTGTGCCGGATACGCAGGTTGGGTGTCTGGGTCACTTCATGCTTCCAGTGCATAGTTACGGAATGCGCATGTGCTTCTCTTCGGAACCAATCATCAAGGCGAGCGCCTCCTACGGGACCCTGCCTGCCAGCTTTTTCTCCCCCTGACAGAGGATAGGCAATAATACGCCTCTCTGGTCATGAATGGCGCGGGTGCGCACGCTGCTCTACCGCGCCCGTCGTTGTCACGTAACGAAACTCATCTTGGGCAGACACACCGTTTACCCGATCGAGTAACCAATCAGCAATCGTCGCTCGCCACGGTGGCCCAAGCACTGGCGACATCGATTCCGTCAGGGCGTGTCGGGCTCCCTGATAGATGACCAGGGCCGAAGGCGCGGGATTGCTGCGTGCCAGTTCGTATACCCACTGCACTGAAGACAACTCGTCGGCCTCACCACTGACCACCAGCCACGGTACGGTCATCTTGCCGATGAGCGGTCTGAGGTCGTATCCCTGCACCATGTGGTCGAACGCAGTCTCGTCGTGGTACAGGCCAGCCATAAACATATGACGTGCTTTAAATGTCGGCGAGGCCTCTTCGAAGATCGTCCTTGCTCCTGGCTCAAAGACAGGCAGTACTCCGGCACAGCCCTTGAAGACCGGTTGTGTCGCCGCAACCTGCGTCATCCAGAATGAGCCAAAACTCGTTCCCATACAGACCAACCGGTCAGCATCCACTTCTGGTCGCGAATGGCACCAGGAGACCAACGCCTTGCCAGCGTCGATCCAGTTGGTTGCGTTGACGTAGAGGCCGTGTATGGGAGACTCGCCCTGTCCGGGTCCATCGAAGGCGAGCACCGCAAAACCGCGGGCGAGGAATGCATCACCTTCGCGGGCGACCACGATTTCACGAGGCGCGTCCATGCCGCCGCAGGCGATGACCGTCGGCAACGGCCTGCCGTCGTACGATGAAGGCACGTGGAACCACGCGGGCAACGTCTTGTCACCGAGCGGCAGATCGATCCGTTCCACGCGGTGCGAGGCGTGCCTGGCCCATGCGATATACGCCTGGTTCTTGCGCTCGTCCAGGGCCAGCAATTCAGGTGTTGTCTCCCAGAGCGGCCAGACCGCGAGCGCCCACAGCAGGGCTGCGGCATGCCAGTGTTCCCCTGCCGTTATGCCATGGCCCTTATCTTCCGCCTGCCGGGCCAGTTGCTCGTGACGCACAGCTATCGAACTCACGGCAGGGACGAAATCGGCGACTTTACGAATGCGGGTGCGCAGCACAGCGATATCACTGGCCGACTGTTCACCCACGACCGGGCCGAGGGTGTACCCCAGCCGCGGCTGATCCCACTCAATGCCGTTACTGCGAATAATTTCGTCGATCAGCCACCGTTGCTCGCGCCAGCGTCGAGGACCCCGAGCGGGGGCGACGCTCGTCTGGTCTTGATCTGAGTGTAGCATGTTGTCTCCTTATATGGGTCTTCCCCACACAGCAAGGGAGCAGGCGTTGTCAAACGGGCGCATGACAGAGACCCGGCTTGACAAGAGGGAGACTCCCAAGCAGAGTCGTGATACAGACAAAGCTCCTCGTCTCACAAGGAGTTTTCGGCTATGATACCAGCAAGCGTGGCCATTGTCCATGTCCTGGCTGGCCTGCTTCATGCACGTTTGTGGTGAATCACTGAGAACATGGACATGCTTGAAGTTTCAACTGCGTGCCGGAGGAGAAGCGAAAGAGGCTTTTCCTGTTGATGTCAATCCACTTCATCAAAAAATGTGCACGAACCGGTAAAATGGATTCACTCCAACACTCACTCTTCCTGGCTCTCCTCCTGTTTTTCGAATGGAGGCTATACCCATCTCGTTCTCGTGCGCACAGGTTGCTCATTGTCATCCACGAGGTGCGTTGTGGCCTCGTCGTCCCTGGGCAATTTCAACGGTGTACCCGTCAGGATCATAGGTTGTCATTGCACGCTCCCACGGATTATCGTGGGGCGGTTCATGGAAGTGCATGCCCTGTGCTTGCAACTCTTGGTACAAATCGTCGAGGTGATCGGTGCTCAATTCGAGATGCGTGTTTTCACGGGCCTCTTGTGCCCACCCCGACAGGTCCTGCCTGAGCAGTCCAAGCGTCCCCTCGCCAAGACGGAGTAAGGCAAACATGGGACGAGATACTTCTACCTCGAATCCGAGGCGACGATAGAAATCAATGGAACGTGCCACGTCGCTTACTGGTAAGCTCAATCCCTCAAAGCGAATTGTTTCGGCCATTGTTTACCCTCTTTCTGTTCACTATATTGCCCGCTCCTTTGCAACTGATGACAACTAGCAGAGGAGCGGGCCTGGAAAGCTACACACTGCACTCTTCTCGTCGGGTCGCTGGACGCATCGAATGCTCTACGCGCCTAAGAGGACGTTTTCATGCTCAACGGCCATAGACAGAAGCGAGAAGAACAAGATATTTGAAAAGGAAAAGCCTCATGCCCTCTGTGCCAGGCCCCAATCCCATGCTGCATCTCCCGATCATTCTGCCTCAGGTGCCTGAGCAGGACCGCTCCCCCGCGCTGTATAATCGAAAAAACGCTCGGTGATCCCAGCAGCCGTCCAGGCTGCGTGTAACGTGGCCCGGTGGTCGATGCGCCGAAGCGCCGAGAGGAGCATGCGGTTCAGATCACGCGCGCTTGTACCCTCCAGCATCGCCTCCACGCGAAATCCCTCATCCGTTGGAGTCACGCTCCCATGAGGCAGGAGCGTGGCCAATACCATCTGAATGCCGGCACGTTCCGTTGTGCGAATACGGGCCACCAGCGCGAATTGTCTCTCGTCCATACACGTTCCTCTGTGACAATGAGCACTGCCTCTCTCGCTGTCAAGTGTATCCTACCCTATACCATCCTATCCTGACAAGTCTATCCTGCTCTATGATGCTCTCCGATAGGTCGCACGTGATCCTCCCTCTCGAAGAGATACGGGTGAGGGTTCCTCAGCGTCTTCATCTTGCTGTGCAAAACCTCCATTGGCTTCCCACCCTCCACACTCCGTACACCTGTTCCATCTCAGGAAAACAACCACCACTGTGCTGTGCTTGGCAATATGCACGATGATTGCTATACTTATGCTAGACACATCGGAAGGACAAAAGGAACCACCAGTGCTATGTCATCGTCCAATACACCCACGGAACACCTGCAGGGCATCGTCGAGCGCGTCACCTATCACGCTGAGGACTCTGGCTACACCGTCGCCCGGCTCAAAGCACCTGGAGAACGTGACCTCATCACTATCGTTGGTCGCTTTCCAGACATTCACGCAGGCCAGACGCTGCGCCTGACCGGTTTCTGGCGCGAGCATCTCAAGTATGGACGGCAGTTCCAATGTCTCCATGCCCAGGAGACCAAACCGGCAACGTTGACCGGGCTTGAGAAATACCTGGGCAGCGGCCTCATCAAGGGTATCGGCCCGGTCACGGCCAGGCGAATTGTAGCCCACTTCGGCCTGGAAACGCTCGACATCATCGAGCACTCGTGCTCACGCCTGATTGAGGTCACCGGCATTGGCGAAAAACGCGTGGCCATGATCGAAAAAGCCTGGGCGGCGCAGCAAGCGATCAAGGAGGTCATGCTGTTTCTGCGAGGCCACAATGTCTCGACCACCTACGCTGTGAAGATCTATAAACAGTACGGCGACCAGGCCATAGACGTGGTCTCGAAGAACCCCTATCAACTGGCCACCGATATTTTCGGCATCGGGTTCGTGACCGCCGACACGATCGCGCGCAACATCGGCATCGCCCCCAATTCTGACTTCCGCTACTGTGCGGGACTGCTCTACGTGCTACAGCAGGCGGCTGAGGAGGGTCACTGCTTCCTGCCAGAACAAGAACTGACCGAGCGCGTCGTCAAGCGGTTGGCGCTGCCAGACTCACCTGTAGACCCGGTGCGCATCGAGGGTCTCATCGTCCAGATGTCAGAGGACAAGCAACTCATCACGCAGCCCGGCTACGGCGAGCTTGAAAACCAGCGCATGTGCTATGCGCCTGCGTTTTATTACACGGAACAGGCCCTGGCATTCTGCCTTGCTGCTTTCGCCAAAGCACCGGTTGCGGTCGACCTTTCACGTGTGCAGCGCTGGGTTGATCGGTACACCGAGAAGCGGGACATCACTCTTTCTGAGGAGCAGCGCCGGGCAGTCGAACTGGCGGCTTCCTCGAGTCTGCTAGTGCTGACCGGAGGACCTGGATGCGGCAAGACCTTCACGACCAAAACGGTGGTGGATTTGTGGCGCGCGATGGGCAAGTCCATCCTGCTTGCAGCGCCGACTGGAAGGGCTGCGCAACGGCTCTCCGAGATGACCGGCCAAGAGGCCAAAACCATCCACCGCATGCTCGCTTTCGACCCGAAGACGATGCAGTTCCGTTTCAACGAGGAGCAACCACTGGAGACGCAGGCCATCGTGGTGGATGAGACCTCGATGCTGGACCTGTTCCTGGCCCACTCGCTGCTCAAAGCTATACCGCCCGTGGCGCAGGTGCTACTGGTAGGAGATGTCGACCAGCTCCCAAGTGTCGGACCGGGCATGGTGCTGCGCGACCTGATCGAGTCACAGCAAGTCCCCGTGGTACGATTAACCCAGGTGTTCCGCCAGGCGGCTGCGAGCCACATCGTGACCAACGCCCATCGCATCAACGCAGGCCAGTTCCCACGCCTGGTGCCAACCACGAAGTTCGCCGAGTCGGACTGCCTGTGGCTGGAGGCGCCTGAGCCAGCGCTTGGTGCAGAGGGCATCCGTCATCTGGTGAGCGAGTACCTGCCCAAGCACGGCATTGACCCGGTACGACAGGTGCAGGTGCTCTCTCCGGCAACGCGCGGAGAAGTGGGCACGAGGCAGCTCAATGTCATGCTCCAGCAGGTACTCAACCCGCCTGCGCCGGGTAAAGCGGAGCTGGCACGCGACGGCAGCACGCTGCGCGTGGGTGACCGGGTGATCCAGCAGGTCAACGATTACCAGCGGGAGGTCTTCAATGGCGATATCGGCACCATCACTGCGATCGACCTGGAGGAGCAGGAAATCGTGGTGCAGTTTACGGAACGCGCAGTGACCTATGATTACGCAGACCTCGCTGAAATCGCCCTGGCGTGGGCGGTCACTGTGCACAAGAGCCAGGGAAGCGAGTACCCGGTCGTCGTTTTCCCGTTGTTAGATGTTAGCTAGGATGATCACCTGAATAAGCGTTCCGATTTCTTCGGATACCCTCGGAATAGCTCTTTAACCAGGGAAGTTCAAGAGAGTGAACATCTAGGAGAAAGACTATGGATGGACCAGAAATACGGTGGGAATATTACCCGCTCGTTGCCGCACACCCCGCTTCTCATGGCTTCGTGGAACGACTCTCCCTCAAAGGAAAACGCCCCAAAACCATTGATGCCTACGCCCGTGCCATTGAGGACCTCCTCAACTTCTTCGCTTGGCAAGATCCCAGCCTTGTGCTTGAGGCAGATGAAGCAGATCTGGATACATATATCGCACACCTGAAGCAACGCGGACCGAAAAAGCGGGGACAGGGAGGGATCGATAACGAGAGTAACATTCGCTACCTCACAGGGAGGAAGCTTTCCGACAATACCATTGTTCTGCACATTGTGGCCTGCCGCCTCTTCTACGATTTCCTCATTCGGAAGCGCCTCCGATCTGATCCCATAAATCCCATCGAGCGAGGGAGTAACGGTCAAGACGGACATCGACCTACGCGTGGTCCATTTAAGAGACGTGAGCGCATGCCATGGCTTCCCTCTGATGAAGTGTGGGAGCAATTTGTCGTTCATGTCCTTCAAAACGAGGATGCTCGAACCCAGGCCATGATTTTGCTCGCGTACGACGGAGCATTGCGACGCGAGGAACTCATCTTGCTGCGTGTCGACGATATCGATTGGGCACGTGGGTTCATCACCATTCGACCAGAAACGACGAAAAGTGGGCGCACGCGTTATGTGCCTGTTTCAGCAGGTGTACTCCATCTCGTTCGCCACTACATCGAAGGTGACCGGCGTGCCCTCATTGCTGCATATGATGGCGATGATGCTGGCCAGATTTTTCTCTCCGAATCAACGCGCAACCCCGGGTGTCCCTTAGCTGTTGGAGCCTTCGACGAAATCATGGAACGGGTGCGGGCGAGAGTAGGGCTAAGTGCCATGACTCCCCACACGCTGCGGCATCAACGCTGTACTATGCTCAAACGGGCCGGCGTAGACCTTGACGATATTGCGCTCGTGGCAGGTCACAAAAGTACAAAAACAACTCGCCTGTATATTCATCTTGCTCCAACGGACCTGAGCAAGCGGATCCGCGCGAAAATCGAGCCCTTCGACGCACCCATTCGGGCATTGATTGCACAGACGCTGGGACAGGCAGATCGCCCATGAGAAGGAAACTCGAGGTCGTCGCACCTCATTCTCAGATAAAATGGAACATGCCCGTACATGCGGAAAACTACGACCGAAGTCCGCTGACAAAAGAAGAACGCTGGGCACTCGCCCAACGGAGTGGTGCAGGGAGTAGGAATCGCGGCAGCAACGAATCAAGAGCAGCGAGAAGAATCCTTGCTCGTTTGAACCAACCCATTGATGATGTGTTTCAGCTGCGACATCTTGGGCAAGGTCAAGGGGTCATGGTCAATCTACGAAAAGTGCGCCTCATTCTGAGCCGTGAGATGCATCGACGAGGAAGAATGTTCTGGGAGTGGTCCTCTGATGAATGGAGAGAGACCCTCTGCCCGAACAGCAGGTTGTTTCACGAGAGGCATGAACATATGCCGGGCTGTCGCATGAGTATCATGGATATGGCATACGTGTTCGGAGGTATGACCGACTTCCGCATTTTGGGTATGCAGGCGGAGATGGTAGAAACAGCGAGGGTCTACTTTGGAGCAAGAAGCGTAGGTGAACAGTGCGAGAGGGTGTACAATGCGTTGCAAGGAAAAGGCTACGAAGTCAGTGAAACCAATGTATTGTCTTTGAGACAAGGACTCTGCACACTCTTTGTCCTCAATCGTTCACCCTATCTCGAAGATCTTACCGAAGAGCTTGTCACAGAGGTGAGAGCCAGCGGTACCCACATGCACAAAGCGATGGTGCGGGTGACCGTCGGCCTCCAACACCTGGGGATATTTTCGCCACGTGCAGAGAAAGAAACAGATTTCCTGGACCCTCCTTTTGAGGGAGACGGCATGGCACAGGAGTGGTATGGGTGGTGCATGGCCTGGTATGAACGCGCTGTCGATTTAACGCCTCGCATCCGTCGGGCATACGCATTACGCCTTCTGTCCATTGGTCGTTGGGCATTTGAACAGGCGCCATCGATTTGCGCACCTGACCAATGGTCAGAGGATCTGGCACTTCGCTTGAGAAGCCATCTCTGTTCTTGGAGCTATGGCCAGTACGCAGGAAATTTCGCCCAGCGAATGCTCGAAGCGCAAAAACGTTTAGGCAAACCTCTCCAGGCGCTCAGTGTGACAGCTTACCTCATCGCTCTGCGGCGCTTTTTTACTGATCTCAGCAGGCGACCACACGCGCTGCCTGGAGAACCAGCACGCCGAATCAGTTTGCCCTTTGACCCGAAAGAGACGCTCTCCACACCAATCCACCTCAAGCGCGCGATTGATGAGGCGAACCCAAGGGATATTGACCTGCGCGTCTGGGCAAAGCTTGCCATTGCTGCCGCAACCCTTTCGCAAAGTGATCTCCCTCAAGGGGCCAAATACCCACTCAGCTTGTATCGGGCTCTTGCTCTCCTTTGGGTCACATCTGCCCGTCGCCCAAACGAGATCGTACGTTTGAGGCTTGATTGCCTGAGAGAGAATTGGGACCAGGACATGCTTGATGAAGACAATCAACCGGTCGATCGACCGGTGCAAGATCTGCAAACGGGAAAAGGGCCCGCCACCATTTTCTACCTGCACATTCCTCCAGGGAAGAACTTTCGCTCCGGTTGGATCTGGATTCCCGCATACACAGCTGAGGCCATCACTGCCTGGAAGCGTGAGCGTGCGTCTGAGCAACGACTGATTCAGGATTGGAAGACGGATGAGCAGGTGGATTACCTCTTTTGTCAGCGAGATCATCGGGTAGGAAGCACCTTTCTCAATGCCTATCTCATTCCTCTCCTGTGTGCGAAAGCCGGGGTCGACAGACATGATGCGAGGGGGAAAATCACGGGGCATCGCGGCCGCAGCACACGCCTGACGCTTCTCCGCAGTAATGGGATGAGCCTTGAAGATCTCGCCGAATACGCAGGCCATTCGGATACCAAGACCATCCGACGCTATGTCAGGGACAATCCCATCCAGCTTCACCGGAGAATCCGGAAGGCCGATGATATGAGTCGCATCATTGAAGGAGTAGTCGATCTGCAAGCAGCATCAGATGGTCAGCCAGCGCTTCGATGGTTCATTGGCTACGACACTGATGGCGAGCCGATGTTCTGTGGCAATCAGAGTTATGCCACCTGTCCTCATCGGCTCGATTGTGAACGCTGTGGCATGTTCATAGGCGGGGAGAAAGCAAGACTGCTACAGGCAGGAGCGAATACGCTACCAGTCACGTCGCAGGTGCCGATGACCCCACTGGAAACATGCGTCACGAATGGGGACGAGGTCTGGGCCGAAGCCTGCCAGGCGGCCTTGAAGCAGATACCAGCGCCAGAAACGCCCGATATTCGTCTGATCTTCAATCTAGAAGGGCTATCCAATCACGAATTGGAGAAGCTCGCTGAAATGAGGACAGCCGAGTCGCTGAAGAAGCTGCATCAGGCACTCGAAGCCCATGAGAAGAAATTAACAGACATGCTCCAACAGCACAAGACAAGCCGCAACGCTCTCGTCACCGCCCAGAAAAAGCAGATCCTGTTCATCCAAGATCTCATCGCTAGAGGCGCTCAACGTCGGCATGAGCAAATAGGTGGGTGAGGAGAGGAAGAGAGCCGAGAGGCTCATCAAGCATCCCTTTAGAGCTTGAGGCTCGCTGGGGTGCTGCAACGTCGCTCATGCCAGGGGCGCGGAGCAAGCGATGCCGAGAGAATCGACCCTTGACTGGGTGGGTAGACTCGAAGAGCGAGAGCGACCAGGGGACGGTGACGCTCATCAATGCAGAACCCCGGTCGCTCTCGGCGCGTAGCGCTCACCCAGCCAAGTCAAGGGCGGCATCGCCCGCGCCCCTGGCTCGCACGAACGTCGGAGTGGATCAAGTGGGATGAGCGAAAGATCTTGAAAACAGCGGCGGAGTGTTGTGAGTGGAAGAGTTTGACTTTACTGAAATCATCCTACATAATCCTGCAACACTACCTGCTGCTCAGCCGTAATCTGGTCTACACCGGCCTCACGCGGGCCAAACAGCTGGCGATCCTGGTCGGGCCAACCAAAGCCATTGGAATCTCCATTAAACGCGTGACCGATCGGCAGCGCTACACCGCGCTGGCCGAACGATTACGAAGTACCTCGACCTCTTCAGCTGGATGAGGGTGCGTTTCATTTTTTTGCACAGCTCTACAATTGTGAGCGTGGCAGCATTCACTCATCCAAATCTCCCTGTGTACAATAAACTCATCCTATGCAAAAAATGAAACGCACCCAGACTGCCCGATTGACCATTCTAGATGGAGGTCAGGGCTTGTGAATGATTGCTGACCTCCTTTGGGAAAGCCAAGCAAAGCGAGAGCTTGCTGAGGGCAGGAGGCGACATGACGTCGCGTTGCTCTGATGTGAGAGGAGCCAGAGCGATGGATCAGAGTAATGGCGAGATTGCGGAAGGCGACCAGAATCTGTGGAGCGTTGCCCGTGCGTAAGCGGGAGCGGTCTTCTCCGAAGGTGACATCACGCACATAATGGGTGCGGTTCTCGATGCTCCAATGCCCACGATTGAGGTCCAGCAAGTACTCAGGACTGGCTTTGGAGGCAGTGAGCGTAGTAATGAGATAGACGACTTCGGTGGTGGTCTGGCCCGCTTTGGTCACGGTGCGGGTCAGTTGGGCGACTTGCGCGACAAAAGGCCAGCCGGGGGCCAGATAGGTATTCATCTCGGTACTGACCTTGATGGTGCGCACCTCGATGCGTCCACGTCGACGATCAATGGTCTCGGCTTGCAGATAGCGAGCCAGCGGATCGGCAAAATAGGTCGCCAGGTCGGCGTAGAGCGTGGGTTGATTGCCTTTGACGGTCAAGACGGTCTCAGCTTGCAGTTCATGCATGAGGCGCAGGAACGCAGCATGGGTAAGCAAGGCATCCGCCGTACACACCCGCCTGCGGATGGGTAACGTGGGCAACAGCTGCTTAGCGACCTGGATCTCATTGGTTTTCTCGTCGACGTGCACTTGCCAGAACGTTTCCTGACTCTGATGGGTAACGAAGGCCAGCAGATGGGGAGCGGCCTGCTCGCCTGATCGGGCTCCCCGCACGGTCTTGCCATCCAGCGCCAGCGGCTCATCAGCAGAAGCCGAGGTGGTGGCTTGCACCCATTTTCCCAGCACCCGCTCAATGGCACAGGCATCCAACTGTGGCAACAGCCAGCGATACAGCCAGCCACTGGGCATCAAAAACAGTCGGGAACCAAACAGGTCCTCTAACAAGGCCACATGATCGCGACACCATTGCGCGACCGCCTCGGTCCCATCGCAGTTACACAACAGCGCTGCGATCAAACAGGTCAGTAAGAACGGCAGATCATAGCGTAAGCCAAGCGCTCCGCGCGGGTCGGGTACTGCTTCGAACAGGTCAGCCAGACTCTGCAAGGCGGCTTCGGCGAGCAAGCTCTCGGCTTGCTCTTTGCTGAAAGAAGGGAGGACACACCGGCGTGCGATACAATACATGAGAGGCAACTCCTTGAGAAAAGATTTGAATTGATATCGCTATCTTATCTCTCGTGAGAAGCCTCTCTCAGCAATCATTCACAAGCCCTGGCTGCTACGTCGCCAGGGTTGATGGCAGGCTGGTCGCCTATGGCTGGATCACCTTCGATCATGAAGAGATCGGCGAGCTTGGGCTGCACATCCGACTCCAACCAGGAGCAGCCTATATCTGGGATTGTGGCACACTGCCGGAATATCGCGGGCGACGGCTCTATCCCGCGCTGCTGGCGCAGATGCTCGGCGAACTCCAACCCGCGGGCTTCCAGCGCATATGGATCGGCACGGACGCGGACAACCTGCCCTCTCAAAGCGGCGTGGCGCTCGTGGGCTGCCAGGCCATTGTAGATATCATCCGGGATGGTGATGGCGAGTTCATGTCGCGCGGTCGCCCAGGTGTGTCGCCGCAGGATGTGCTGGACGCGCATTATGCATTATTTGGAAATCTCGATAGGTCGCGTATTGGGTAGTATATTACCTATTGAATAGTGTATAATCTACTCATGATGAATACCATGCCATCTAATGAGGGAAAACGCTCATACCACTCACCGATACGCCTACGGCAGGCTGAAGAGACACGCCAGCTCATCTTGTCCGCGGCGCGTAGGCTCTTCGCTAGCAGCGGCTACGCGTGTACTACTTTAGAGGCGATTGCCGAGGCTGCTGGAGTCTCTCCGAAGACGGTCTCCGCTGTGATCGGCTCGAAACGGGCCATGCTCGCTGAACTGGTAAACCCTGACGCCTTCAGTACGCATGTTCAGCGTCTTCTTGAGCAGCTTCGCTCCGCCGAGCAGCCGCAGCAGCGAATGTCACTCGTGGCTCAGATCACCCGGCAGGTCTACGAGTCCCTTGTCTCCGAGTTCGAATTGCTACGTACCACCAGCGGCGTAGCGCCTGAACTGGCGGAGTTGGCACGGCAGGTCGAGGCCAGGCGGCGTCAAAATCAAACACGTTTGATTGCGTACCTGGACGAGCGCAGATTACTTCGTCATGGCCTCTCGTTCGAAGAGGCCGTTGATGTACTATGGACACTCACGAGCTACGACCTCTACCGGATGCTCGTCGTGGAAAGGCGCTGGGACTCAGATCATTACGAGTCCTGGTTAGCGAAACTCCTGATCCAAAATCTACTCGAATCCGCAGATGTATGAGGCAGTATTCCTCTCGAATGAAGCAAAGGAGATCTCGACTATGGCGGCAGAAAAGAACTATGCCACGACATACCTGAACTGGACGACCCGTTTTCTGATCACATGCGGCGCGGTCGGCCCGCTGCTCTTCATCCTCGTCTTCTTGATCGAAGGTGCCACCCGTCCCGGCTACAGCGCGTGGCACAACTACGTAAGCTCGCTCGGTACAAGCCCCCAGGGATGGATGCAAATCGCCAACTTCCTCGTCTGCGGGTTACTGGTGCTCTGTTTCGCTGTAGGACTCAGGCAGGTGCTGCATTCGGGTAAAGGTTCCGTTTGGGGGCCGCTACTTATTGGCATATTTGGGCTGGCCCTGATCGTTGCTGGCATTTTTGTGACCGATGGGAGCCTGGGCTATCCTCCGGGTTCAACAAACAGAGGTGGCCCGCAGACAATCCACGGAACCATTCATGGGGTGGCTGGTCTCATCGCCTTTAGTACGCTAGCGATCGCTTGCTTTGTGATGTCACGGCGTTTCGCCGGTGATCCCAATTGGAAAGGCTGGGCGCTCTACTCGTTCATAGCGGGTCTTCTGGTGGCCGTTTTCTTCGTGGCAAGTACGGCTGTATCAGCCCTCGACGAGGGCAGCATTCTACCTGGATCTCCTACCGGCTTGCTCCAACGCATTGCGATCATCGCCGGTTGGGGATGGATCTCGCTGCTGGCAATCAGTCTCTTACGACGGTATCGAACCGCCGCAGTGTCACCAGCGTGACGTCGTCCTCTTGCTCCCAGCCTGGGCCGGTAAACACGGCCAGCTTGCTCATGAGAAAATCGATCAGCTCTTTACCTGTGACATCTTCTTGCAATAGCGACATCAAGTAGGGGAAGCTGAACATATCACGCTGTGGGTTGTGCGCCTCTACCAGGCCATCACTGTAGAGGAGCAGGTTATCGCCATCGGCCAGCGTGGCCTCCTTCTCTTCGTACTGCGAGCCAGGCATCAAGCCAAGCGGCATACCTCTCGCATAAAGCTCGGACACCTTGCCTTCGTGCCGCAGGTAGGGCAGGTCGTGGCCCGCGTTGGAGTAGCATATGCGCCCGCTGATAGGATCGAGCATGGCATAGAAGCAAGTGACAAACACCCCGGCTGGAATGGTGGCAGCCAGCAGGTCGTTCACGCGCGCCAGTACCTCGCCCGGTGAGGCAGCCCCTTGAGTAGCTGTGCGCAGCATGGTGCATGTGGTCGCCATGAGCAGGGCCGCCGACACGCCTTTATCCGTCGCGTCGCCAATCACGATGCCCAGCCGACCATCTGCGGTGGGGAGGAAGTCGTAAAAATCGCCTCCAACCTCGCGCGCCGGGCGGTAGACAGGGACAAGCTGCCAGCCGGGGAGGGTCGGTACCTCTTTCGGCAACAGGGCGCGCTGGATATATTGGGCAGTGCGCAGTTCCTGCTCAATACGGGCGCGCTCCTCCAGGCGTGCGTGCTGCTCGCTCATGGCCTTCTGCTGCGCGATACTTTCAACAAGCTGTTCCGCCATCGAATTGAATTGCCGTTCCAGTTGCCCGATTTCGTCCTGCCGGGTGACGGCCACGCGCTGTGAATAGTCTCCCTCGGCGAATTGCGCTGTGGCCTTGTTCAGGCGATGCAGACGCCGTACCAGGCCGCGGGTCGTGAGCATACCAAAAAGAGCGCCGACGGGAGCCGTGAGGATGAGCCAGAATAGCGCGGTGAAGAGCCAGAAGCCGGCGAAGGAGAAGATGCTCCCTCCAAGTGAACTGGGCATCATCTGCACATAAATCGCCCCGATCGGCTGCTTTTGTTTGTTCAAAACGGGCTGTGCGGCGGCAGCAATATGGCCCGAATCGGTGATCTTTACGACGCTTCCCGCCTTTCCTGACAGGGCATCGCGGACAATCTGCTCCTGCTGCGGGTCGGGAAGCGCGCGAGCGACCGGCTGTGAAACAGGATGATGTTCCGGGTCGGAACTGGCCAGCACCTGGCCGCCCCTCGAAATGAGTAGCGCAAAGTCTATCGACTGGCTATTCGAGTTCGAGACAACTATGTTGGGAGTGGCAAGCGACGTGGGCTGCCCCGCCTGAAATGTCGTGCGCGGATCGAGCGCGCCGCCAGCAGCCTGCACCGATGCCTCCAGCGCGTATACCTGCGCATCACTATTGGCAATCTCGTCGATGTTTGTATCGACGAACGGTTGGCGCGAAATGACAAACACGAAGAGCAAGATCAGTAGCAGTTCCAGAAATAGCGCGGTGGCAACGGAGACCATTACAAACGACATGGTCATGCGCACCTGCAACCTTGTCCACGGCCTCAGCGCGTCTTGCTGGCGGTGCCGTCCCCTGGACTTCCCGGTGTTCACTTCACTCTTCATCATAATGTGCCTATGTTTTTGGCGACCCTTCCTGGCGCGTTGCACGTGCGACGGGGGTCTCCGCCAGGATAATCCGTGCAGTGCGCTTAAATGAAAAGTAGGCCAGCGCCCACTGGAATACGACGATAAAACGATTGCGATAGCCGATCAAGAAAAAGATGTGGAAGAATAGCCAGGTGACCCACGCAAGCAAGCCGGTCAGCCGTAACTTGCCCATCGTGACCACGCCGTAGGCGCGTCCCACCGTGGCAAGCGTTCCCCTGCTGCGATAACGAAACGGGCGCGCGAGTCGTGTTCGCGCCTTGCCTGCCATGCCTGCCACCCGGTCAGCAATAAGCGAAGCGACATAGCGGCCTTCCTGCACTGCCACGGGCGCAAGTCCGGGTAGGGGCTTGCCTTTGCGCAGGACGCTGGCATTGTCACCAATCACAAAGATGTCTGGATGCCCGGCCACGCTCAGATCTTGGCGCACTGTGACACGACCAGCGGCATCCGTCTCCGCCCCAAGCCACACCCCGGCGGGAGAGCCTCGCACGCCGGCCATCCAGACGATGGTCTTCGCAGCAAGTTGCACGCCCCCAATCTCGACCCCATACTCATCGGCAGCACTGACGGCGCAGTTTGTTCGCACCTCAACGCCCAGCCGAGTGAGTTCCGCTCTGGCTTTCTTCGCAAGAGATTCGGGAAATGTCGGCAGTATCCTCGGCCCTGCCTCGACGAGGAGGACACGCGCCTGCTTCGGATCGATATGCCGAAAATCGGATGCCAGCGCCTTATGCGCCAGTTCAGCGACCGCGCCGGTCATTTCGACACCCGCCGGTCCTGCCCCAACCACAACAAATGTTAAGAGCGCCTGGCGTCGCTCCGCGTCCTGTTCCCGCTCGGCCTCTTCAAAGGCGAGCAGGATTTTGCGCTGAATAACTGTGGCATCCTGGAGCGTTTTCAGTCCGATGGCGTACTGTCTCCACTCGTCATGACCGAAATAGTTGTGCTGCACCCCCGTCGCGAGAACCAGGTAGTCGAATGGAACCTCTTGCTCGTCCATCAGCACGCGCCGCCCCTCAACATCTACGCCTGTTACCTCTCCCAATAACACTTCTGAATTGGCTTGCTTGCCCAACACACCCCGAATCGGCGCTGAAATGTCGGCAGGAGAAAGCGAGGCTGTAGCGACCTGGTAGAGCAGGGGTTGAAACAGGTGATGGTTGGTCCGGTCGATGACCGTCACCCGCACGGGCGCGTTACGCAGACCTCGCGCGGCGTGCAGCCCGGCGAATCCCGCTCCAACGATGACAACACGCGGCGCACTGGCCTGAGCATTCATACGTTCTCTCCAAACATCTTTTATACCTTGCTTGTTCTGCCCTGTTAGCAGCTTGAATTATGAGAGGATGCGCTTGTGGAGCAACTGCACCCAGGCCATAGCGCCAGTGATATAAACCAGGGGGAGCTATATGTTTTGTTAAAGCGATTGTAACAGGTCAGAAAAAGTATATGTTGGAGATAGAGGATTGTCAAGGCAAGAAGACTGCCTGGGTGCGTTTCATTTTTTTGCACAGCTCTACAATTGTGAGCGTGGCAGCATTAACTCGTCCAAATCTCCCTGTGTACAATAAACTCATCCTATGCAAAAAATGAAACGCACCCGCTGGATGAAAGATGATTGCCATACACTGCTCCTCATGCTATGCTGACAGAGCAAATATCGTGTTCTTCTCAGTTCAAGGAGCAACATGGAACCGCTGACACCTTCACCAGACGATTCGCCGCCTCTACCAACAGATGACGCTCTCTTCGGCTGGGACCCGACACCCGGCATCGTCTCTGTCTGGGCCTCGCGGGCAGGCAAGGCATGGGTCTGGCAACGCATGGGGGACCGCGTCAGCTGCACGCGTGAGACCTTCCGCCCCTGGCTCTTTGCCACCACACTCGAGGACCTTGCCCATCTGGGTTCGGCACTCCAACCTGAAGAGAACGAGGCGGTGGTGAGTTACCGCGTCTTGGATGGACCTGACGGCTCGTATCGCTATCTGCTGTCCGCACGCGATGGGCGCGTTTTGGAGCGTGCGCTGCTGGACGGAGCATCGCAGCGCCTGAACCGGCGCATCACGTCGCTCTCAGCCCTGGGAGACACCTATTATCGTGTTGGCCCTGTCGAACAATACCTCATGAGCACTGGTCGGGTCTTCTTTCGTGGGATGGCCTATCACGACCTGCATCGCCTGCAGTTCGATCTCGAAACGACCTCCCTCGATCCGGCACGCGGCCGCATCTTCCTCGTTGCCATGCGCGATAACCGGGGTTTTGAACAGGTGCTGGAGGCTGCCACCCCAGAAGAGGAGGCGACCCTGATTGCCACGCTCTGTGGGCTTATTCGCCAACGTGACCCCGATACGATCGAGAACCACAATTTGATGGGCTTCGATTTGCCTTTCTTGGAACACCGCGCCCGCGTACTCAAGGTGCCGCTGTTGCTCGGACGAGAGGGGGTACCCCAACGTTTGGAATCATATGATGAGACAGGATCAGCAGGGCCTCATCACTGGAACCGTAAGCGTTTCAGTGTGGCTGGCCGCGAGCTGATCGATACCCTGGACGCGGTGCGCCGCTACGATTTTGTGGTGCGCACACTCCCCTCGTACCGACTCAAAGAGGTGGCACGCCACTTCGGGTTGGCCTCGTCCGAGCGCGTGTATGTCGAAGGCGCGCGCGTCTATGAGACCTATGTGCAGGACCCTGACTCGGTGCGACGCTATGCGCTCGACGATGTGCGCGAGGTGGATGGCTTGTCGCAACGGCTCATGGGTGCGGCCTTTGCCCTTGCAGGGATGGCTCCGCGCCGCTACGAACGTATCGCCTCGGCGGGTCCGGCCATGGGCATTCTCGAGCCACTGCTGGTGCGAGCGTACCTACGCGCAGGAGCGGCGCTGCCTCAAACAGCATTCGACCAGGAAGAGACATTCGGGAGACACCAGGGAGGAGCCACGTACCTGCTTGAGGAAGGAGTGGCCGAGCACGTGGTGAAAGCCGATGTGGCTTCGCTGTACCCCTCGCTGATGCGCGCATATCGCATCGGTCCGAGTTGCGATCACCTGGGCGTCTTCCTGCACCTGATCGACCGTTTAACCGAATTGCGTTTGTTTCACAAAGCGGCAGCACGTTCTGCACCACCCGGTTCCATAGAGGCTGACGAGCACGAGGGGACGCAGGCGGCAATGAAGACCATGATTAACGCGGCCTACGGCTACATGGGGGCGACCTCTATGGCCCTCTTCGGGGATCTGGGTGCCGCCAACGAAGTGACTCGACGCGGCCGTGCGCTGCTCACAGAGATCATTGAGGCACTGCGGGAGCGCGGCATGGTGCCGATCGAGGCCGATACGGACGGCGTGTACTTCGCGACGCCACAGGAGTGGTCAGAAGCAGAAGAGAGAGCACTCGTAGACGAGATCGGCACGACCTTGCCAGCGGGGATCAGGTTAGAGTACGAATCCCGCTATGCCGCGATGGTCTCGCACGCGATCAAAAATTATGCCTTGCTCTCCTACTCAGGGGAACTGCTCGTGCGCGGTGCGGCAATGCGCTCCAGTCGATCAGAACCCTTCGGCGTGCGCTTCTTGCTCCAGGCGTTCCGCTTTGCCATGCAGGGCGATATCCAGGGCATCGTGCAGTGTTACCGGGAAACACAGGAGGCGCTGCGACAGCGACGATTACCCGCCTCCGATGTCGCGACACGCATGCGTCTTTCCAAGGACTCCAAAACCTATATGGCGTCCAGAGCGAAACACACGGAAGCGCAATACGAGGCGTTGCTCGTGGCTGGCAGGACCCAGTGGCGCACTGGAGAACGCGTGCGCTTTTATCGCGCGCCCAAAGGAGTGCCAGTCTGGTTGCCTGATGAGGCCGATGATGCCTCACCGATCTCGGACGAGGAAGAGGCAGACGAGATCGAGGGAAGTGTGGAGCCGCTGTTCTCTACTGCATCCGCTACTTCCCTTACGGACCGTAGAGACTACGATAGCGAGCACTATGTGCGGGTGCTGCTCCATTCGTATGCTGAGCGACTGCGAGTAGTGTTCGAGGCGGAGGACTTCTCACAGCTCTTCCGTCTGGATGCACAACGGGGCCTGTTTGATCGACCCATCGAACAGATGCACTTGCGCTGGATACGAGGCCCCACTCCAAAGGCGAAGGAGTGATGTTCACAGCTCGTCGATGCGCTGACCTGCCTGCAGGGCAGGGGAGAACACATCACCCATGCGACTGACCCGCTCGAGCACCACCTGCGGCGTGAGCGAAGCCGGGTGCATGCTGCCAGCATCCAGTTCCTCCCAACTGAGCGGCGTGGAAACCGTTGGATGATCTGGGTGGGCACGCATGGTATAGGGTGCTGCGGTGTTGCGTCCGACGCTGTTCTGCGCATAGTCGACCGTCACATAACCTCCCTGGTGTGTCGCGCCACGGGCTTGTACAATCAGGTGGGGATACTTCGACGCGAGCCCATTCCCTACCCCTTTGACCCATCCGCGGACGCGTTCGAAGGTGTAGCCAGGGGCGAGTGGCACAAAGATGTGCAGTCCGCCTCCCCCGCTGGTCTTGGGATATCCCCTGACTTCGGCTTGTGCAAGTGCGTCGTGGAGGCGTAGCGCTGCTTCTTGTACGGCATCGAACGAGGCCGTCGAGCCAGCATCAAGATCGAAGATGGCCAGGTCGGGCTGCGTAAGGTCTGGAGTGCGCGAACCCCACAGGTGGACTTCTATGGCTCCCTGGTTGGCGAACCAGAGCAAGCCTGCTGCTGTGTCGACGAGGGGCAACGACACAGGATGATTGACGGTCTTGGGTTGGTATGTCACTCGCCGGAGCCACTCGGGCGCATCAGCTGGGCAGTCGCGCAGGTAGTATGAGGTTTCCTCGACTCCCTGGGGGTACATGCGCAGCGTCACCGGGCGGTCCTTGAGATAGGGCAGCAAGACCGGCGCGATCTGCCGGTAATACTCAAGTACCTCACCCTTGGTGAACCCTGTCTGAGGCCAATAGACCTTCTCCAGGTGCGTGACCTGGACCGTCTGATTTCCCACGTGCCATGTTTCTGCTGAGTCGTTCATTCCAGTGCCTTTCCTCCTCATGTTCTGACGCTGACCGGTTGCAGATTACTTCCACTCGTGACCCAAAGGGTTGCTCACAAGAGGAAAGAAAAGAGACGTCACTCTTGCCATTGTACCACTGGCTCGGGCTCTCCCGGCTCATGTGACGAGGGGAGAGACGCTGCCCGCCGTTCTTGCACCTTGGTGGCTTGTGTTGCAATACGCTATACTAGAACGGTAAACAGGATATATCAGGTGCCAGAGTGGGGGCGGTGAAAGAACTTCAGATAAAGATGACTACATGAGTGGATCTATGCGGCTCTCTCACATGCAACGCGCACTATCAACTGGCAGGAGAAGAAGAGGGATATTCAATGGAATTTGCTCAGCTTGCACACACCTTTGAGGAACTAGAACGCACCAGTTCCCGTCTCAGCTTGATCGAACTGGTCACCCAGTTG
>Ga0310037_10000294_pt1 | contig 35054 bp, 28 predicted proteins | sample Sb_taG_11_FD_200239 | JGI IMG/M metagenome (GOLD analysis project Ga0310037, IMG submission 200239) | Peat soil microbial communities from Weissenstadt, Germany - Sb_50d_3_AS metaG (v2) (version 2) | ecosystem: Environmental > Terrestrial > Soil > Wetlands > Peat | place: Germany: Weissenstadt... | reverse complement strand
TTACCTGGAGCAGGGTGCGTTCCCGGGTCAGGGGCGTGCGCAGCTCGTGCGAGGCATTGGCGGCGAAGCGCCGCTGGGCGTCGAACGAGGCCTCCAGCCGCGCGAACAGGTCGTCGAGGGTGTCGGCGAGTTCCTTGAGCTCGTCGTCGGGTCCGTGCAGGCCCAGCCGCTCGTGCAGGCTGCTGGCGGCGATCCGCCGGGCGGCGGCGGTGATCGTGCTCAGCGGGCGCAGCACCCGGCCGGCGATGATCCAGCCGATCGCGGCGGCGGCCACCGCGATGGCGGCCAGGGCGATGGCGCAGATGATCAGGATTTCCCGCTTGTCGTAGTTGATGTGAAACTGCGCATCGGCAAGCAACTTAGCCTGCTGAGCGGGGGTGAGGGCAGGCGGCCCCTGAAGCTGCCCGGCGGCGGCGACGGGCACAGAGGTGTTGACGACGTCGTAGCCGCCTGCCTGCTGGACGTCGGCGATGGGGACCCGGACGGGGACTTTGACGATGTCGTAGCGGCCTGCCTGCTGGACGTCGGCGATGGGGACCTTGTCGTGGAGTACTGCGGAGGGGAAGCTCTTCGGCTGGCTGGACGGCAGTTGCGTCGTCGTGTGCCCATAGAGCAGGTAGGCAACGACGGCGAGCGCGGCCGCGCCGCAGGCCAGGAAGGCCGCGCCGTACAGGACGCTAAGGCGCAGCCGGGCGGTGGGGCGGGGCAGCCGCAGCAGGCGCGGGGGACCGGGGCGCGGGCGGGGATCAGGCATTATGGTCCTCCGATGCGGTAGCCGCTCTCCCGGACGGTCTGGATCACCGGCGGGTCGCCGAGCTTGGCCCGTAGCCGGCCGATGGTGGTCTTCACGGTGCTGGTGAACGGGTCGGCCGCTTCGTCCCATACCCGTTCGAGCAGTTCCTCAGCCGGGACCGGCCGTCCGTCCGCCGCGAGCAGGCATTCCAGCACGGCGAGTTCCTTGGCGGTGAGCGGCAGCCGCCGTCCGGCGCGGACCGCGACGCGGTGTGCCGGGTCCACCCTCAGGTCGCCGTGTTCGAGGCTGGCGGGCAGCGGGGCGGAGGCGCGCCGGCCCAGGGCCCGGATGCGGGCCACGAGTTCCGCGAAGTCAAACGGCTTGGGCAGGTAATCGTCGGCCCCCAGCCCGAGGCCCTCGACCCGGTCCCTGACCGACGTCGCCGCGGTGAGCATCAGCACCCGGGTCCCGGATCTGCCCGCGGCCAGGGCCCGGCAGACGTCGTCGCCGTGCACGCCGGGCAGGTCCCGGTCAAGCACCACCACGTCATACCGGTTGACCGCCACGTGCTCCAGGGCCGCATCGCCGTCCAGGGCCACGTCGACGGCCATCCCCTCCCGGCGCAGCCCGGTGGCCAGCGCCGTGGCCAGCACCTCGTCGTCCTCGGTCACCAGAACCCGCATCGCCTGCCCGCCGCTTCGTGTGCCTCCCGCCATGTCGGCCGCCTGCTCCCCAGGATCGCAGGCCGCAGGTGACAGCCAGGTGACATTTCCGGTCACCGTGCTGTCACTTCCCATTCTCTACAACAGGTAGCAGCAGAAAGACCCGTCCCGGCTCTATGAGGAGGCTGCGATGAACGACAAGACCGGCGGTGACCGGGGCCTGCGGCGCGCGGGCGCCCTGGCTGTCGCCGCAGCCGTCGCCATGCTGGCGGCGGGGTGCGGCGTGGTGCATATCTCGCTCGGCGGCGGCTCTGCCTCGTCCTCCGCCAGCGCGCCGACCTACGCGCAGGTGCTTGCCCTCGCACAGTGCATGCGCAGCAACGGCGTGCCGGACTTCCCCGACCCCAGCGCATCGGGGGGCTACACCTTGACCTCAAACGGGTCGATCGAGGGCGCCGGGGGGACATCGATCGACATCAACAGCAGCCGGGCGCAGGCGGCGTACGGCGATTGCCGGCACGTGCTGCCCGGCGCCCCGTCTATCTCACGGCTGGAGCAGCTGGAGCAGCAAGAGCAGCAACGGCAGGAGCGAGCGCTCCCGATGCTGTTGAAGTACTCCCAGTGCATGCGCAGCCACGGCGTGCCGGACTTCCCCGACTTCGGCCAGAGCAACCCGAGCCCGGCTCCCGGTAACGGTGGCGCCATCAACCCCAGCTCGCCGCAGTTCCAGGCCGCGTCGACCGCCTGTCAGCATCTGCTCCCCCCCGGCGCGCACCTATCGATACACGCGGGCGCGTCAGCGTCATGAGCAGGACCGCTTCTCGTGGCGGCGCGGCGCTGGCGCTGGTGCTCGTGCTGGGGGCGGGGGCGGGGATCGCGTGGGCGGCGGGGGCGTTCCGGTCGCAAGACCCGTCCGGGACCGGGCAGGGGGCGCCGCCGCCAGCGACGCAGCAAGTGGTGCGGGAGGATCTGTCGTCGGTGGTGCCGGTGGACGCGACCTTGGGGTACGCGGAGTCGTACACGGTGCGGGGGCAGAGCGGCGGCGCGCTGACCTGGCTGCCGTCGGCGGGCCAGGTGATCCGGCAGGGGCAGGCGCTCTACCGGGTAGATAACGGCAGCCCGGTAGTGCTGCTCTACGGGTCGGTGCCGGCCTGGCGGACGCTGGATGAGGGGCTGACCGGGGCGGATGTGACCCAGCTGAATCAGGACCTGGTGGCGCTCGGCTATGCCGATAGCTCGGATATCAGCGCGCTGGGCTGGGATTACTTCTCGTGGGAGACCGCGTACGGGGCGCAGCAGATGGAGTCGGCGCTGGGGGTTTCCAGCCCGCCGGGGTCGCTGCCGCTGGGGTCGGTGGTGTTCGAGCCGGAGGCGATCCGGGTCACGAACGTGCTGGGCAGCCTCGGCGGCCCGGCGGTCGGGCCAGTGCTGGCGGCGACCTCGGACCAGCACGTGGTGACGATCCCGCTGAGCACCTCCCAGGAATCGGAGGTAGCGCTGAGAGACGCAGTCACGGTCACGCTGCCGGACGGTGCCAGCACGCCCGGGAAGATCTCCTCGGTCGGCACGGTGGCGTCCGGGCCGGCCAATAACGCGGCGATCCAGGTGACGGTCACGCTGGCCCGCCCGTCGGCGGCCGGGACCTTGGACCAGGCGCCGGTGACGGTGTACATCACCACCGCCAGCAGCCCCGGGCCGGTGCTCGCGGTGCCGGTGGGGGCGCTGCTGGCCCAGTCCTCGGGAGGATACGCGGTCGAGGCCGTCGGCGCCGGTAACACCCGGGGGCTGGTGCCGGTGACGGTCGGGATCTTCAACGACAACTCTGGCCTGGTGCAGGTGACCGGGGCGCTGACGCCGGGCGAGCAAGTCGTGGTGCCGGCGACGTGAGCGCCGTCCTGGAGCTGGAGCGGGTGACGAAGGAGTATCCCGGTTCGCCGCCGGTCCGGGGGCTGGATCAGGTGAGCGTGGCGGTGGCGGCCGGGGAACTGGCCGCGGTGGTCGGCCCGTCGGGGTCGGGCAAGAGCACGCTGCTGCACCTGATGGGCACCCTGGACCGGCCCAGCAGCGGGGTGGTGCGGGTCACCGGCCTGGACGTGGCCCGGATGACCGACCGGGAGGTGTCCGCGCTGCGGGCGTCCCGGATCGGGTTCGTGTTCCAGCAGTTCTTCCTGGCCGAGCACCAGAAGGTGCTCGACAACGTGGCCGACGGGCTGCTGTACGCGGGCGTGGCGCGCGCCCGGCGCCGCCAGTTGGCCGCTGCCGCGCTGGAGCGGGTCGGACTGGGGCACCGCGCCGGTGCCCGGCCGACCCAGCTGTCGGGCGGGGAGCGGCAGCGGGTGGCGATCGCCCGGGCGATCGTCGGCCGCCCGCCGGTGGTGCTGGCCGACGAGCCGACCGGCAACCTGGACTCCGCTACCGGCGCCTCGATCCTGGCCCTGCTGGAAGAGCTCAACGCCGCCGGCACCACGATCATCGTGATCACCCACGACCACGCGATCGCCGCCTCGATGGAGCGCCGCATAGAGATGCTCGACGGTCGCATCATCACCGACACCGCTCCGGCCGCGGTCGGCGGCTGGCCGGCGCGGGGAGGGCGATCGTGACCATCACGCCGGGCCCAGACGCCCCGGCCCCGGCCCGGCTTCGCCCGGGCGACCTGGCCGGGCTGGCCAGCGTGGGGCTGCGCACCCGCAAGCTGCGTGCCGCGCTGTCGGCACTGGGCATCGCGATCGGGGTGGCCGCGATCGTGGCCGTCCTTGGCCTGGCCAACTCCTCCCAAGCCGGGCTGCTTGCGGAGATCAGCCGGCTGGGCACCAACCTGCTGACCGTCACCAACGGGACGGATCTCACTGGCCAGACCGCCGAGCTGCCGGACGCCGCCCCCAGCATGATCGGCCGGCTGCCCGGCGTCATCGGCGTCCAGTACACCGCCACGGTCAGCAGCGCCAGGGTCTACCGCAGCCCACTGATCCCGTCGATCGACACCGACGGGCTCACCGTGACCGCCGCCAGCCTGGGCCTGCCCTCCGTGGCCGGCACCTCGGTCGCCCAGGGCAGCTACCTCAACGCCGCTACCGCCCGTGAGCCGGTCGCCGTGCTCGGCGCGGAGGCCGCCCAGCTGATGGGCATCGACCGGATCTGGCCGGGGGAGCGGATCTATGTCGGCGGCATGTGGTTCTACCTTGCGGGCATCCTCAACCCTGCCGCCCTGGCCCCGCAGATCGACACCTCGGTCCTGGTCGGCTTCCCTGCCGCCGGGCAGTATCTGGGCCTCGACGGGCACCCCTCGGAGATCTACGTCCGCACCGTCAACACCCAGGCCGCCACCACCGCCGTTGACACCTTGCTCGGCGCCCAGGCCAACCCGGAAAACCCGAACGAGGTCAACGTCTCCCAGCCCTCGGACGCCCTCACCGCACAGGCTGACGCCGCCGGCGCCTTCGACACCCTGTTCCTGGGCCTGGGGGCGGTCGCGCTGCTGGTCGGCGCGGTCGGCGTGGCCAACATCATGATCATCTCGGTGCTCGAACGCCGCCAGGAAATCGGGCTGCGCCGCGCGCTGGGTGCCACCAAGGGAGAGATACGCACCCAGTTCCTGGCCGAGGCCATCCTGCTCGCCCTGGCCGGCGGCGCCGCCGGGGACATCGCCGGCGCCGCCGCCACCACCATTTACGCCCATGCCAAGGGCTGGCCCATCGTCATCCCCGCCGAAGCGTGGGCCGGCGGCCTCGGCGCCGCTCTCGTCATCGGCGCCCTCGCCGGGCTCCTGCCCGCCATCCGCGCCGCCCGCCTGCCGCCCACGCAAGCGCTCTGGACCCTGTGACACCACAAGGCGAACGCCCAACTCTCAACGGCCGACGGGCTCGAGCTGCGCTGCCGTCTCATCGGGCGCCGCCTCAGCTTCCGGCGGGACCTCGATGCCGCGAAAGAACCGGGCGCTCAGCATGGCTGCCAGGACCATGGCGATGCACGCCCCGGCCGCCGCGGTGTCCAGGCCGTGCGCGAATGCGGTTCGCGCGGCCGTCGCGAGCCCGGTGCCCAGCCGCGCGGGCAGCTGGCCGGCCACGCCGAGCGCGCCACCGAGGGTGTTGCGTGCCGCGGCCAGAGCCGGATGCGGGAGCCCGGCGGGTGCTTTACGGGCCAGCTCAGCCCGGTACACGGCGATGCCGATGCTGCCGAGTACCGCCATGCCGAGGGCGCCGCCGAGCTCCGAGGAGGTCTCCACCACGGCGGCCGCCGCGCCGGCCCGCTCGGGCGGCACCGCACCCAGGATGAGCTCGTTGCCGACGGTCATCGCGCCTACCGCGCCGCCGGCATAGATGCTCGCGCCGAGCAGCACGATCCACAGCGGTGAGTGCGCCTGTACCAGGGTGAGCAGGGCGTAGCCGCCCGCCGCGACGAGCAGGCCGCCGGCCGCGACGTACGCGCGGTCGATCCGCTTGACCAGCAGCTGGCTCAGGGGCACGGCGGCGGCGGTGCCGCTCATCGGCACCAGGGACCACAGCGCGGCGGCGAACGGGCTCATGGCCCGGACCGACTGCAGGTACTGGGTGGCGAAGATGGCGAACCCCACGACGGCGAACATCGACACCAGGTTCAGCACCACGGCACCGGTGAAGCCGCGGCTGCGGAACAGCCGCAGATCGATCATCGGTGCCCGGCTGCGGGCCTGCCTGGCCACGAACACGATGCCGGCCACCGTGCCGCCGGCGATCGCGGCGACCCGCGCGGCGTCGGCCCCGGCCGCGGCGATCTGCTGCATTCCGTAGATCACCGGTAGCACGGCGCCGAGTGACAGCAGCGCGCTGAGCAGGTCGAACCGGCCCGGCTGCGGCGCGCGGAATTCGGGCACCAGGGCCGGCGCCAGGGCGAGCAGCATGACCATGAACGGCACGTTGATCAGGAAGACCGAGCCCCACCAGAAGTGTTCGACCAGGAAGCCGCTCAGCACCGGGCCAAGCGCGATCCCGCTCATGGTCGCGCTGGTCCAGACCGCGACGGCGGTCCGGCGCTGCTTCTCGTCGTGGAACATGTTGCGGATCAGCGCGAGCGTCGAGGGCATCAGCGTGGCGCCGGCCACGCCCTGGACCGCGCGCGCGGTAATCAGCTGGGCCGCGCTGTGCGAGTACGCCGCACCGAGCGACGCCAGGCTGAACGCCAGGGCGCCGATGAGCAGCAGCCGCCGCCTGCCGATCCGGTCGCCGAGCGATCCCATGGTGATGAGCAGCCCGGCGAGCACGAAGCCGTACACGTCGAAGATCCACAGCTGCTGGGCGCTGCTGGGCTGCAGATCCCGGCTGATAAACGGGACCGCGAAGTAGAGGACAGATACGTCCATGGACACCAGGAGCAGCGGCAGCAGCAGGACGCACAACCCGGTCCACTCCCGCGGCCCCGCCTTCGCGCGGGTGCCGGCCGGTCCGGTCCGGCCGGCCTGTGCGGTGGTCATGACCTTTCTCCCGTCGTGAGGCGCCGGCCGCCTCGGGTGGCAGCCAGTCCTATCCGGTACTGTACAGATGTCTCATACACTTGTCTAATACAAATGTATGAGACATGTGTGTCAGACATGGAGGTAAGCTGAGGTCCATGGGAAACCGCGAGGACTTGATCGCTGGCGCCAAGCGCTGCCTGCTGGAGAAGGGCTACGCAGCCACCACGGCCCGGGATATAGCGGCGGCCTCCGGGGTCAGCCTGGCGGCCATCGGCTACCATTTCGGGTCCAAGGAAGCCCTCATGAACCAGGCGGTCTACGACTCGGTCGGCGAATGGGCCGATGAAGTGCAGCGCGCGATGGCGGCTGACGTGACGCCCGAGGCGAGCCCGCAGGAGCGCTTCGAGATCGCCATGCGGCGTACGTTTGAGTCGTTCCGCGGCCCGGGCCGCGGGCTGTGGGCCGCCCAGTTGGAGCTCGTCGGCCTGGCCCAGCACAATGAGCAGCTCCGGACCTTCCTGGCCAGCGTGCAAGAGTTCGCGGGCCGGGGGCTGGCCGAGATGTTCCTCGGGATCGACATGCAGGCCGATCCCGATCTGTCGCGCCGGGCCGGGTACATGATGCACGCCCTGTTCATTGGGCTGCTGGCCAAGTTCCTGCTGGACCCCGCGCAGGCGCCGACCTCCGCGGAGCTGGCGGACGGCCTGCGGATCATCGCCGGGCGTCTTGCCAGCCCCGTCCCTGACGGTGAGGTTTCCAGTTTCCAGCCGACTCCCGGGAGGCGGTGACAATTGCCGGGCTGAGCGCGGCCGGGGCGGTGCCTGATGCGGTGGGGGTGCTCGAGCGAGAGCAGGAGCTCAGGCGTATTTGCCGTGCGCTGAGCGAGGCGCGCGATGGCACCGGAGGTGCGCTGCTGGTAGAAGGGCCGGCCGGGATCGGGAAGACGACGCTAGCGAACGCAGCCGGACGGGAGGCACGTTCGCTGGGGATGCGGGTGCTGCATGCAGCCGGCCGTGAGCTGGAACGGGATTTTCCGTACGGGGTGGTGCGGCAGCTGGTCGATCCGGTGCTGCGGGGAGCGGGGCCGGCCGGGCGCGGGCGGCTGCTCGAGGGCGCCGGCGGGGCGGTCGCGGCGCTGCAGCTCGAACCGGAGCGTGGGGAGGCCGGGAGCGGGTCCGAGTTCGCGGTCCTGCACGGGCTGTACTGGCTCGTAGCCAACCTGGCCGACAGCGGGCCGTTGCTGCTGGTGGCGGACGACGCACATTGGGCCGATGTCGCGTCGTTGCGGTTCTTCGCGTTTCTGGCCCCGCGGCTAGTTGAGCTGCCGGTTCTGCTGTTGCTGTGCGGCCGGCCCGACGGATGGCAGCCGGAGGCGTTGTTCGCGGCGACGGCATCGGACGTGGCGGCTCGGCCCTTGGTACCGGCGCCGTTGACGAGCGAGGCGTGTGCCACGCTGGTGCGCGCCCGGCTTGACGGGCCGCAGGACACTGCCTTCTGGGAGGCGTGCCACCACGCGACTGGCGGCAATCCGTTCTTGCTGCGTGCGCTGCTGGATGAGCTGGTGAGCAACCGGATCGCGCCCCAGGCTCAGAACGCTGAGGCCGTGCTGGCGATGGGCCCGCGGGTGGTGACGCGGTCGATCGTGGCCCGGCTGAGCCGGCTTTCCGCGGGTGCCCTGCCACTGGCGGCGGCGCTGGCGGTGCTCGGCGACGGTGTTTCTCCAGGCGAGCTCGCCGCCCTTTCGGGGCTTTCGCCCGGACAGGTCCGGGAAGCCGCAGATGAGCTCGCCGGTGCCTCGATCTTGGCGCCGGGCGAGGACCTGCGGTTCGTGCATACGATCGTCCGCAACGCGGTGCATGCGAATCTGGGCTCGGCCGAGCGGCAACGGCTGCACCGTCAGGCCGCACGGCTGCTAGAGGGCTCTGGTGCCCCTGCGGAGCGGGTCGCGGCGCAGCTTCTGGCGACCGACCCGGCGGGTGAAGCTTACGTCTGCACGACCTTGCGCGGGGCGGCCCGGGCGGCGCTAACGGTGGGCGCGAGCCATTCCGCCGTGGTGTACCTGCGCCGGGCGCTGGCGGAGCCATGCCCAGCCGACCAGCGCGCCGAGCTGCTGGTCGAACTGGGGATGGCCGAGCGGCTGGTCGACGGGCAGGCGGCCATCGCGCATCTTCGCGAGGGGCTTGAGCGGGTGAGCGACGGCCGCCGCCGCGCGGAGATCGCCGGGCAGCTGGCGTGGCTGCTGCTCTACGCGGCGCGGGCTAGGGAGGCGGTGAGCATCGCCGAGGAGGCGCTTGCGCAGTCCGGGGGAGCCGACCGCGACCTGCGCCGGCGTTTGGAGACGGCGATCATGACCGCCGAGGCGCAGGACCCCTCGGTGGCCCGGGCGGGTGAGCGGGTCGTGGCCGAGCTGGGAGAAGTGGAGCAGGAGCCAGGCGCGGGCGCGCGCATGGTACTTGCGGAGCAACTGCAGGATGAGCTCCGGCGCGGGGTGCCGGCGGGCGAACTGGCACCCCGGGCCGAGCGGCTTCTCGCGGACGGGCTGTTGCTCAACGACCAGAACGGTCCGTTTGGTTTCCTGGGCCTAGTGCGGCTGCTGATCGAGGCCGAGTCGCAGGCGGCGATCGTCTGGCTGGACCGGAGCGTGGAGCGCGCGCGGCGCGACGGCGACGGGGTGGCGCTTGGCGCCAGCCTGCATTTCCGCTGCCTGGCGCATCTGCGCAGAGGCGAGCTCACCGACGCGGTGCTCGACGGGACCGAAGGGCTCGAAGCGGCCCAGCGGTGGGGGGCGGCTCGCGGGATCCCGTGGTGCGCCGGGCATACGGCACGGGCACAGATTGAGCTTGGTGATCTGGAGGGCGCCGAGCGAACGCTGGCGCGGGCCGTCCTGTCCGGAGGGCATGTCCCAGAGCAGATCGGGTGGGACGTCGTGCTGAGAACGCGCGCGCTGCTGCTGATGGCCCGCGGCGATCCACGCGGCTGCTGCGAGCTGACGGCCGAGGCGGTGCGCCGGTTCGAGCCGCGGAGCCGGCGCTGGGTGGGCTGGCGTTCCCGCGTCGCGCTGTGCCTGATGGCCCTGGATGAGGAGCCCGAACGGGCGGTGGGCGCTCACCGAGGAGGACCTGGAGCTGGCGCGGCGGTCGGGCGCGGCGAGTGTGCTCGGGGTGGTTCTGCGGGCCCGCGGAATGGTGCTGGGTGGTGAGGCGGGCGAGGAGTCGCTGCGCGAGGCGGTCGCGGTGCTCGAAGCCTCGATCGGCAAGCTCGAGCACTCACGCGCGCTGGTTGAGCTCGGCGCTCTGCTGCGTCGCACCGGGCGCCGGAGTGAAGCGCGCGGGCTGCTGCGCGAGGGCCTCAAGCTGGCGCGGGCATGTGGCGCGGTGCCCCTGGCGAGGCGGGCGGAGGACGAGCTGCGCGGGGCTGGTGGCTCGCCGCGCACGGTGATCCGGGCCGGCGTCGACGAGCTGACAAGCACCGAGCGGCGGGTCGCGCTGATGGCAGCCTCCGGAATGGGCAACAAGCAGATCGCGCAGGAGCTGTTCGTAACGGTGAAAACCGTCGAAACTCACCTGTACCGCGCCTACCAGAAGCTCGGCGTGCGCTCCCGGGTGCAACTTGCCGCGGCCCTCGAGCTGAGGGCAGGTCAGGGTGGATGTCAGGGGTCACCCTGACGCCGCGCCCCAGCCTGGCCGGCAGGCTTGATGCAGCATGCGATCGGCAGGCCAGGGTCATCGCGGGCATCAAGGGAGAAGCGATGGGTGGCAGCGACTCTGATTACGAGTTCGGCAGCGGTGAAGATGAGCTGACGCGCCTGGAGCACCAGGGCCGGGCGCTGGCCGCGGCTACCCGCATGATTTTCGCTGCGGCCGGCATCCGGGCGGGAATGCGGGTGCTCGATCTGGGCTGCGGGGCAGGGGATGTGGCTTTCGTGGCCGCCGACCTGGTTGGACCCGAGGGCTCCGTCATCGGCGTCGACCGATCGCCGCAAGCCCTCGCCCGCGCCCGGCTCCGGGCAGGACAACGTGGCCTGACACGGGTGGAATTCGCGGCCGGTGACATCCATGACCCGGCGCCAGGCGGGCCGTTCGACGCGATCGTGGGGCGTCTGATCCTGATGTACGTTCCTGACCCGGCCGCGGTGCTGCGGCGGCAGGCCACGGTGCTGCGCGCTGGCGGCCTGGTCGTGCCCATAGAGCTGGACATTCCGATGGCCCGGGCCCTGCCGGCCACCCCGCTGGTGAGCCAGGCGCTGGCGTGGGTGGTCGAGGCGTTCGCCAGGGGCGGGATCCAGCCCGCGCTGGGGACGCGGTTGTGGGCCATCCTCGGGGAAGCGGGATTGCGCCCGCTGGGGATGCTCGGGATCCAGCCGCACTATCCGCCCGGTGATCCGGGCGCTAGCACCGGCGGCCTGCCTGGGGTTATTTATGCCGCCGCGCCGCTGATCGAGCGCACCGGTGTGGCCACGGCCGAGGAGATAGGAGCAGAAACGTTTGCGCTACGGCTGCGAGCCGAACTGCAAGCCAACCAGGCGGTCTTTGCCTATCCGCTGCTGCTCAGTGCGTGGGGGACGACCGATGGGGCGTAACGCCGGCTGCCCGCCGGTTGCGTCTGGTTCGTATGAGAGGTTAGGGCGCAACCAGTGTTCCACCTGGTGCAGCGGGATGCCACGCCGCCGGGCGTAGTCCTCCGCCTGGTCCCGGGCGATGCGGCCGACGTTGAAGTAGCGGGACGCCGGGTGGGCGAAGAGCATGCCGGACACGCTTGACGCGGGCGTCATGGCGAACGACTCCGTGAGCGCCATCCCGAAGTCACCAGCCCCGAGCAGCCCGAAGAGTTCCCGCTTCAGGCTGTGGTCCGGCGCCGCCGGGTAGCCGAACGCGGGCCGGATGCCGCGGAACCGCTCGGCGTGCAGATCCTCGACCGACGGCGCCGCGTCCGGCTCGTACCAGTCACGGCGGGCCCGCAGGTGCGCGTACTCGGCGAACGCCTCGGCGAGCCGGTCGGCCAGCGCCTTCACCATGATCGACTGGTAGTCGTCGTTCTCCGCCTCGAACCGCTCCGCGAGCTCGCCGGCCCCGTGAATGGCGACCGCGAACCCGCCGAGGTGATCGGCGTCGGCGGCCACGTAGTCGGCGAGGCACCGGTTCGGGCGGCCCTCCGGCTTGGCGGTCTGCTGCCGCAGCATCGGCAGCCGCAGCTCCGCGGCGGGACCCTGGGCCGCCGCTGACACCATGATGTCGTCGCCATCGGCGTGCGCGGGCCAGAACCCGTATCCGCCGCGCGCGGTCAGCCACTGGCCGGCGATGATCTCGTCCAGCAGCGTGTTCGCGTCGTCGAACAGCTCTCGGGCCTGGGGGTCCTTGAGGATCCCCGGGTACTTGCCCTTGAGCTCCCAGGCGAGGAAGAAGAACTGCCAGTCGATCAGCTCGCGCAGTTCCGCCAGCGAGGGGGTGACCGTGCGCACGCCGGTGAAAGCCGGGTCCGTCCGGTGCCCGAAATCCAGCTGTGCCCGGTTCGCGCGGGCGGCTTCCAGCAAGAGCAGCGGCTGGCTACGGCGGGATTCGTGCTGCTCGCGCAGCCGCTGCTGCTCGGCGCGGTTCGCCTCGTCAAGGCCGCCGGCGCGCGCCGGGTCGAGGAGGCTCCGCACCACGCCCGCGACGCGCGAGGCGTCCAGCACGTGCAGCGTCGAGCCGTCGTAGGCCGGCGCAATGCGCACGGCGGTGTGCTGGCGCGAGGTGGTGGCGCCGCCGATCAGCAGCGGCGTCGTCATCCCCCGGCGCCGCATCTCACCCGCGACGTTCACCATCTCGTCCAGCGACGGCGTGATCAGGCCGGACAACCCGACGATGTCGGCGCCTTCCGCCGCGGCGGTGTCCAGGATTCTGGCGGCCGGCACCATCACGCCGAGGTCGACGACCTCGTAGTTATTGCAGCCGAGCACCACACCGACGATGTTCTTGCCGATGTCGTGCACGTCGCCCTTCACGGTGGCGAGCACCACCTTGCCGTGGCCGCGGGCCCGCGCGGCGGCCCCCGCGGAGGCCTTCTCGGCCTCCATGAACGGCTCCAGGTAGGCGACGGCGCGCTTCATCACGCGGGCGGACTTGACCACCTGCGGCAGGAACATCTTCCCGGACCCGAACAGGTCGCCCACGATCTTCATGCCGTCCATCAGCGGGCCCTCGATGACATCGAGCGGGCGTTCGGCCTGCTGGCGGGCCTCCTCGGTGTCGGCCTCGACGTGGTCGGCGATGCCACGCACGAGCGCGTGCGCGAGGCGCTGCCCGACCGGCGCGTCCCTCCAGGACAGGTCCGCCTCCATGCGCCTGGTGCCGCCGTGGGACTTCACGTTCTCCGCGAACGCGACGAGGCGGTCGGTGGCGTCCGGCCGGCGGTCGAACAGGACGTCCTCCACCAGGTCCTTCAGGTCGGCCGGGATGTCCTCGTAGACGTCGAGCTGGCCCGCGTTGACGATGCCCATGTCCAGGCCCGCCCGGATGGCGTAGTAGAGGAACGCCGCGTGCATTGCCCGGCGGACGGTCTCGTTGCCGCGGAACGCGAACGACAGGTTCGAGATGCCGCCGCTCGTCCGCGCGCCGGGGCAGCGTTCCTTGATCAGCGGGAGCGAGGAGATGAACGCCTTGGCGTAGCCGTTGTGCTCCGCGATGCCGGTGGCGACGGCCAGCACGTTCGGGTCGAAGATGACGTCTTCCGGCGCGAAACCGGCGCGCTGGGTGAGCAGGTCGTAGGCCCGGCCGCAGATCTCCACCTTGCGTTCGGCGGTGTCGGCCTGGCCCTGCTCGTCGAACGCCATGACCACGACGCCGGCGCCGTGGCTGGAGATCACGCGGGCATGGGCGAGGAAGGGCTCCTCGCCCTCCTTGAGGCTGATCGAGTTGACGATGCCCTTGCCCTGCACGCACTTCAGCCCGGCCTCCAGCACGCTCCACCGCGAGCTGTCGATCATCACCGGGATCCGGGCGACCTCCGGCTCGGTCGCGATCAGGTTGAGGAACGTGGTCATCGCGAGCTCGCTGTCGAGCAGGTCCGCGTCCATGTTCACGTCGAGCAGGTTGGCGCCGCCCCGGACCTGGTCAAGGGCGACGTTCACCGCGGCCTGGTAGTCGTCGGCCTCGATGAGCCGCCGGAACTTTGCAGAGCCGGTGACGTTGGTCCGCTCGCCGATCATCACGAACCCGGTATCGGCGGTGATCGTGAACGGTTCCAGCCCGGACAGCCGCATGACGTCGCCGGCCCGCATCCCGGCCAGGCCACGCCGCGGGCGCGGCCTGACGGCCCCGGCGATCGCGGCGATGTGCGCGGGTGTCGTGCCGCAGCAGCCGCCGACGACGTTCACCATCCCCTCGGCGGCGAACTCGCGCAGGTAGTGCGCCGTTTCCTCCGGAGTCTCGTCGTAACCGCCGAAGGCGTTGGGCAGTCCCGCGTTCGGATGGCAGGCCGTGCGGGTGTCCGCGAGCCGGCTCAGCTCGGCGATGTGCGGCCGGATCTCCTTGCCGCCGAGCGAGCAGTTCACGCCGGCGATGAGCGGCCTGGCGTGGCGGACCGAGTTCCAGAACGCCTCGACCGTCTGCCCGGACAGCGTGCGGCCGCTCAGGTCGACGATCGTGACCGAGATCCACAGCGGGAGGTCAGGGGCGGCCTCCCGCGCCGCCTTGATCGCGGCCTTCGCGTTCAGCGTGTCGAAGACGGTCTCGATCAGCAGCAGGTCCACGCGGCCCTCGGCCAGCGCGGCGATCTGCTCGGCGTAGGCGTCCTTCACCTGGTCAAACGTGACCGCGCGGTAGTGCGGGTCGTCCACCTTCGGGCTGAGCGACAAGGTGACGTTCAGCGGGCCTACCGAGCCCGCCACATACCGGTCGCCGCCGGCCTCGTCGGCGGCCTGCCGGGCGAGCTGGGCGCCGCGCAGGTTCATCTCGTAGACCCGGGACTCCAGCCCGTAGTCAGCCTGGCCGAGGCTGGTCGCGGTGAACGTGTTGGTCGTGGTGATGTCCGCGCCCGCCGCCAGATACTCGCGGTGGACGCGGAGGATGATGTCCGGGCGGGTGAGATTGATCAGGTCCGGGTCGCCCGCAGTATCCTGATCGTGCCCGGGCAGCCGGTAGTCGGCGGCGGTGAGGCTCTGGGACTGGAGCATCGTGCCCCAGCCGCCATCCAGGACCGCGATCCGCTGGTCGAGGAGTTCTGTCAGTTCGCGCACTACGCACCTCCCGTTGGGGAGGCGCCCTTGTCTTCGCCGTTCGCGGACCGGCCGCGGGCGGGGCCGAGCGTGGCGGGCTGATCGCCCGTTGCAGCGCCTCTCGGCCGCCTCTCTCAGGCTACAGGGTCGGGACCCAGTTTTCCGAGACAATTCTTGTGGTCCGCCACAGTCTACGGCGGGTTATTGTGCCAGTAGATGTCGGTTCGCCCGTTCCGGTCGATGGCGGCCGCGGTCGCGCTGTCGGTCCTGACCCTGGCCGCCGTGCCCGGCTGCACCGCGGCCCCGGCAAGTCACCCCGCGGTCCGGGTGCCGAGCGCGACCGGTTCGCGGATCACCCCGGCGACCGACATCAGCGCCGGCTGCGCCGGGAACAGCTCGGAGGTCGAGGAGGCGTTCGCCCCGCCAGGCTACGTCTACGCGGACTGGATTGGCTGCGGCGGCATCGGCTTCGCCCGCTCGGCCGATTCCGGACGGCAGTTCGGCGCGCCGATGACCGTGCCCGGCTCGCGGGGCTTCAGCTGGGACCCGGCCATCGCGGTGGCCGCCGACGGAACCGTCTACGCCGCGTTCATGCGCTCCGCCGGCCGGTCCAGCTACCCGGTGATCGCCTTGTCGCACGACCACGGCGCCACCTTCACCCAGGTTCACGAAGACCTCCCGCCGGAGCCGGGCAACTGGGGTGACCGGGACTTCATCGCCGCGGGCCGGGGCGGCCAGCTGTTCCTCACCTGGGACTACGGTCCGTCCGCCGGCGCGGTCAGGACCCTGTGCGCCCGGGGCGGCAGCTGTTCCTACGCCGCCGGTGACCTCAACGTGGTCATCCAGGCCTCGGGCGACGGCGGCGCGACCTGGGGACCCATCGTCCACCTGGAGCCGGGCTTCCCGCTGGGCGGCGGCTACAGCGCCCCGTTGGTCGTCGCCCCGGACGGCCGCGTCGACGTCCTCTACGACGCGCACCCCACCGACCCGGGCAGCGACGCCATCCATCCCGGCCACGAGTACTTCACCTCCTCAGCGGACGGAACCCACTGGGCCCCCGATCCCCGTCCGCTCTGGCCCGGCCAGGGTACGCTATCGCTGCCCGCCTGGTGGATCGACGGCGACATCAGCGCCGACGCCGCCGGCAACCTGTACGCCACCTGGGACACCCAGGGCATCAACGGCGACATCGGCTGGCTCACCTGGTCCCGGGACGGTGGGCGCACCTGGTCCGCGCCGCTGCGGGTCACGCCGGACCGCGACCAGGCCCCGCACATCGTCGAGTCGGCCGGCGGTCAGCCGGGCCTGGCCTACGTTGCCTGGCAGACCAGTGGCACCGGGCCGGGCTACGCCACCTACCTGCGCCCGTTCTCCCTCCAGCGCGGCTGGCTCGGCCCCGCCGTCAAGGTGTCCGCGGACTACGGCAACATCAGGATCTGGCCCGGGGACACCTTCGGCATGGCCCGGCTTCCCGGCGGCAGCATCTCCATGACCTGGGGCAGCGCCGTCGGCACCAGCAAGACCTCGGCGATCTACGCCGCGGTGGTCACCCCCTGAGGCTCACCGCCCGATGTGCGTGCTGGTAATCGAGGTGAACTGACAGATCAAGGCCGCGGCGAGGAAGACGAGCCCGAGCGCGATCTCGTTGAAGCGGCGCAGTTCACGGCCGCTGGCGGCGAAGGCGAACATGACCGCGGCCGCGACGGTCAGGATGAGGGCCAAAACGTCCATGTGAGCTCCCGGGGTTCAGCCCCACAGGTCTGGGCGGTAGCGGGCGGTCGTTTCCAGTTCGTGCAGGTAGGCCTGGGCGTGCTCGCGGGGCAGCCGCCCGTGTTCGGCGATGACGTCGGCGAAGGCGGCGCGGACCGCGTCGCGCATCGGCTGCGAGCCGCAGACGTAGACGTAGCCGCCGGCGGCGAGCAGCCGCCAGGTGAGGGCGCCCTGATCCCGGATCCGGTCCTGGACGTAGTCGCGGCGGCCGGGCCGCTCACGGGAGGCCGCGATGTGCACGTGATCGAGCACTGCGGCGGCGGCGAACTGCTCGATCTCGTCCCGGTAGATGTAGTCGAGGCTGCTGGAGCGGATCCCGTTGAAGAGCGCCGCTTCCCCCAGTGAGACGCCCGCGTGCGTGAGAGCCAGCCGTTCCCAGAGGAAGGCCCGCATCGGGGCGAAGCCGGTGCCGGCCGAGACGAAGATCATCGGCTTGGCCACGTCTTCCTGCAGGCGGAAACGGGCGGCGCTGTCGATGAAGACGTTGAGGCGGTCGCCCTCGCGCAGCGTGTGCAGGTAGTGCGCGCTCATCCCGCGGAAGTCGGTGCCGGGCAGGCCCGGCACCGCCGTGATCTGCTGGCCGACGGTGATGTGGGCGACGCCGTCGCCGTGGATCCGCGGGCTGGAGCTCGTCGAGTAGTAGCGGGCCGGAGCGGCTGCGCGACCACCCCGTTCGACGCCCGGGGGGCCGTCACTTCGGGTTCAGGCTCCTCCGCGGCGTGGCACTGACGTTGCCGCCGGGCGACGGGCATAGACCGCTCATGGACACGGTGCGGGATTACGCCGCCCTGATACAGGGCGGATGATCCGGGCGAGGGCGGGTCAGGGCGCGTAAGGGTTCAGCGTCGGCTGACCGGCCGGGCCGGTGGGGATGGCCATGCAGGGCACCGCCTGATACCAGGACGGCGGCAGGCTGGCACCGGGCGATCCCTTCGGCGGCTGATACGGGGAGTGCCCCGGGCGGGGGCTGCAGGCCGGGCCGGTGGGCCGGTAACCGGATGGCGAGAACAGCGGCCGGTAACGCGGCGTCGGGGTGGTCCCCTGACTGGGGGCCACGGCGGCGCTCGCCGAGTGGCGCGGTGCGGGGGCCGGCCGGCTGGAGGGCTGCACCTTACGGGGCGCGGGCCGTGCCGTCCCCAGCGTGGCGGGCTGGCTCACGCTGGAGTCATGCGGCGCCGGCGCCGCGACGGCCACGTGGGCCAGCTGCTGAATGGGGCTGGGCAGCACGTCGATATAGGCCGCGAGGACGCTGCCCAGCCCGGCCGCTGCCACGACCATCACCGTGGCCAGCCTGACCCGGGAACGGCTTCGTTCCCGGGACCGCCGGGCCCTCCGGTGCCGCACTGGCCGCCGGGCAGCGGATGAGACACCGGCCGGAGAGGCCGCCCGGCGGAAGGCGGCCCGCACAGCCGCCTCCCCGGCCAGCTCACCGGGTTCCGCCGGCCCGGCCAAGGCGGCGAGCATCTGCGCCAGGTCATGCATCGCCTGCGGCGCGTCGGGGGGGAGGGCGCGCCGAGCAATGATCATGTCCAGCAGCGGCTCGTCGTGCTCGCCGCCGGGCCGGCCGGGGAAGGAGAACCCAGGCATCTCATCCTGAACAGCGTCCGGATCGTTCACTGCGTTACACCTGCCCGTTCGGCCACGTCAGCGAGCTTGCGCAGGGCGCGATGCGCGGTCACCCGGACCGCGCCCGGGGTCTTGCCGACGATCCGGGCCACGTCGGCGGCCTCCAGCCCGGCCACCACCCGGAGCATGATGATCTCGGCATGTTCGCGGGGCAGGGTCTTGATCAGGGCCAGGACCGACCGCGTGGAGATCGCCTCCAGCGCCAGCTCGGCGGCATCCGGGCCGGCCGGCTGCCGTTCCGCGGCCTCGGTCAGGGCCAGCGGCACGTCGGGACGGCGGGCCCGGGACCGGCCCGCGTCCACCGCCCGGTGCCGGGCGATGGTAAACAGCCAGGCCCGGAACGCCTCCTCACCGCCGCGGAAGCCCGGCAGGCCCTTCACCACCTGCAGCCAGGTGTCCCCGGCCACGTCCTCCGCCTCGGGCGTGATCACCTGCAGGTACCGCAGCAGCGCGGGCTGAAGGTCCCGGAACAGGCAGGCGAAGGCCGTCTCATCGCCCCCCTGGGCGCTGGCCAGCGTGATGCTGAACGCGGCACCGATCACCGGTCTAGTATCGGCCCGGCCTGTCCCGCGGCGCAGACGATCGCGGCCAAGGCGCGCCGGCGTTTGCGGTTACCGCCGTACTCGGGGTATCACGGCCGAGGGTAGGATCCCTGACCATGCCAGGCCGCACCGTCCGGCTCACCGGCTGGGGCCGGATCTCGCCATCCTCCGCCGAACTAGCCGAGCCCGCCACCACCGCCGACGCGGCGCGCGTGCTCGGCGCCCGGCAGCGCGGCGGCGTGATTCCCCGTGGCCTCGGCCGCAGCTACAACAACGCCGCGCAATGCGACGGCGGCGTGGTGATCGCGACCGCGCGGCTGAACCGGATCGTCGACCTAGACGCCACGACCGGCCTGGTGACCTGCGAAGCCGGCGTCAGCCTGGAACAGCTGATGGTCGCCGGGCTGCCCGCCGGGTGGTTCGTGCCGGTCTCCCCGGGAACCAGGCAGGTGACGGTGGGCGGTGCCATCGCGGCCGACGTGCACGGCAAGAACCACCATGTGGCGGGCAGCTTCGCCCGGCACGTGCGGTCGCTGCAGATCGTGACGCCGGACGGCGAGACGCGCACGGTGACCGAGCAGTCCGATCCGTCGCTGTTCTGGGCCACGGCGGGTGGCATGGGGCTGACCGGGCTCATCGTGGCGGCCACGATCCAGCTGAAGCGGGTGGCCACCTCGCGGGTCCTGGTGGACACCGTGCGCACGGCCGACATCGACGAGACCATGGCCGTACTGGCCGAGCACGACCGCCGCTTCGGCTACACGGTGGCCTGGTCGGACAGCCTGGCCCGGGGCAGCGGCCTGGGGCGTTCGGTGATCACCAGCGGCGACTTCGCCGAGCCGGCCGACCTGCCCCCGGCCGACGCCGGAGACCCCTTCGCGTTCCGGCCCCGCGCGCGGCTGGGCGTCCCGCCCGGGTTCCCGCCCGGGCTCATCAACCGTTACACGGTGGCCCTGGCCAACGAGGCGTGGTACCGCAAGGCCCCGCGTTCGCGCCGCGGCGAGATCCAGGCCATCGGCGCGTTCTTCCATCCGCTGGACGGGATCAGGAACTGGAACCGGGTCTACGGCCCGGGCGGGTTCCGGCAGTACCAGTACGTGGTGCCCTTCGGGGCCGAGGCCGCCGTGCGCCGGTCGTTCGAGCTGGTCAGCCAGGCGCACGCGCCGTCCTTCGTGACCGTGCTCAAGCGCTTTGGCGCGTCTGACGAGGGGCTGCTCTCGTTCCCGATGGCGGGCTGGACGCTCGCGCTCGATTTCCCGGCCCGCACGCCCGGCCTGGCCGCGCTGCTCGGCCGGCTCGACCGGCTGGTGGTCGAGGCCGGGGGCCGGGTGTACCTGGCCAAGGACTCGCGGGTGCCGCCGGACGTGCTGGCCGAGATGTACCCGCGGCTGGCCGAGTTCAGGAAGCTGCGCGCCGACCTCGACCCGGCCGGGATCCTCGCCTCCGATCTCTCCCGCCGCCTCGGCCTGTAACCGGATCGCGGTCCGCGTGAACCAGCCCTCAGCCCGCACGCTGACGCCCAGCGAGCACGACTGGCTCACGGTCCGGTCCTACCTCACCGAGCACCGCTATGACCTGGCCGTCGACGCCGCGGAGGACTACCCGCCGGACCGCCGGGTGGCGGGCACCCCGCTGCTGGCCGCGCCCGGCTGGCAGCCGCCGGTCCCGGTCCGGCTCGAGGACATCAGCCTGGAGCTGAGCGACGCCGACCCGAAGAGCCCGGCGGCCCCGGCCGGGGTCTTCGGCCCGGAGATCACGGCGCCGCTCCTGCCGTGGCGGGCCGACGGCACGCGCTACCTCCGCTACTCCGAGGCGATGGGCGAACTGGCCGCCCCCCTGGTGTTCGAGAACCGCGCCACCTACCGGCTGACCGAGGCGGACCTGGGTGGCAAGGCCCCGCGGCTGGTGTTCGCCGGCGGCCGGTACTTCGACGGCATCGACGTCGGCGAGGCGGCCGCCCACGAGTACGCGGCCGCGCGCCTGAGCCAGCTGAAGCCGGGCCCGCACCCGGCTGGCCTGCGGGGGTGCTTTACCGACCCGTGCGACCTCCGGCGCCGCCCCGCCAACCTGGCCATCAGCACGCTGACCCTGCGGCTGGACCGGCGGGCGGGCCGGGCCTCCTTCCTGCTGCACTGGCGGGACCCGGCCAAGGTGGGTCACGCCGGCGGCCTGTACCAGGTCATCCCGGTGGGCGTGTTCCAGCCTTCGGGTGAGGCGCCCTGGAATCGGCAGCACGACTTTTCGCTGTGGCGGTGCATGATCCGCGAGTTCGCCGAGGAACTCGGCGGGCTCCCGGAGGACTACGACAGCGACCGCGAGCCCGTTGACTACGATTCCTGGCCGTTCGCCCGGCAGCTGACCGGTGCCCGGGACGGCGGCCAGGTCCGCGTCTGGTGCCTGGGCCTCGGGACCGACCCGCTGACCTACGCCACCGACCTGCTCACGGTGGCGGTGATCGACAGCGACGTGTTCGACGCCCTCTTTGCCCAGAACCCGCGGCGCAACGCCGAGGGAACCATCCTGGCCGCGCGCGAGTTCGCGGCTGACGTCATCGACCGCAGCGTCACCGGCGAGCCGGTGCAGGCGGCCGGGGCCGCCCTGCTCCGGCTCGCCTGGCGGCACCGCGGGACCCTCGGCGGCTAGTGGCGCCGCCCGGGCACGCATGCCACCGCGAATGGTGGGCAGATACCGTGGAAGTTCGGATGTCGTGTTTGACCTGATGGAGTAACGGTGGCAGGAGGGGCTGAATACCTGGACGTCGGTCACGTCGTCCAGTTCTACGGTCACGAGGAGGAACTGGCCGACCGGGTGGCCGGGTACCTGCTGGAGGCGCTGCGGGGCGAGGGCGTGGCGGTGGTCGTCGCCACCCCGGCTCACCGGCAGGCGTTCGAGGAGCGGCTGGCGCAGGCCGGGACCGATCCGGCCGCGGCCGCCCGCGACGGCACCTACCTGGCCCTGGACGCGAGCGACACGATACGCGCGCTGATGACCGGCGGCCGGCTCGACCGCGACGCCTTCGGCCGCGTGGTCGGCGGCCTGATCCGGCGCGCAGAGCAGCGCGCGGCGAAGGGGGCGGGGGAGGGGAGCCGTTCGGTCCGCGCCTACGGCGAGATGGTCGCCGTGCTCTGGGACGCCGGGCTGGTCAACGCGGCCGTCCAGCTCGAGGAGATGTGGGACGAGCTCGGCCTGCGGCACGCGTTCTCGCTGTTCTGCGGCTACCCGGCCCGCTCGGTGAGCGACGGTCACCCCGAGGCGTTCGCCGAGGTGTGCCGGCTGCACCGCTCGGTGGTCGGCGGATGGCCGTCCCCGGCCGGGCCCGGGGCGACGCGCACCTTCGCGTTCTCCTCCGACGCGCCCGCGGCGGCCCGTCATTTCGCGGTCGGCGCCGTGCGGCGCCTGGGCGCCGCGGAGCTGGCCGCCGACACCGCCCTGGTCGTGACCGAACTGGCCGCCAACGCGATCGTGCACGCTCACACCGGCTTCACGGTGGACCTCGCGGCCGGTCCGGAGGTGCTGCGGATCTCGGTGCGGGACGCGAGCCCGCTGCCGCCCGGCGCCGGGCTGCCCGCCGCGCCGCTGCACGGGCTGGGCGCGGTGAACACGCTGGCCAGCCACTGGGGGGTCGAGCCGCTCGGTCATTGCGGCAAGTCGGTGTGGGTGGAACTGAGCCGGTGATCGCGTGCCGCTAGACATCAGGGTCCGCCGCGTCTACGACCCGCCCTCAGACCCGCCCTCGGCCGGCGAGGGCGCCCGCGTGCTCGTCGACCGGCTATGGCCGCGGGGGCTGCGCAAGGACGCGGCCCGGCTGGATCTGTGGGCCAGGGACGTCGCGCCGTCCACCGAGCTGCGCCAGTGGTACGGCCACGACCCGGCCAAGTTCGCCGAGTTCCGCCGCCGCTACCTGGACGAACTGTCCGGCCCGGCGCAGCGCCAGGAACTCGGCCGCCTTCGCGCCCTGGCCTCGCCCGGACCGCTGACCTTGCTGACCGCGACCAGGGACGTCGAGCACAGCCAGGCCGCCGTCCTGGCCCGCCTCCTGCGGCAGGATGACGAGCCCGCCGAGGGCGGTGACGCCGCGTGCTGGGCCCATCTCGTCTGTCCCGGATGCGGGGCCGTGACGAGCGAAGGCCACCGCGAGGGCTGCGGGCTGGCCCCGCCTGAACCCGCCGGCTCGCGGTTAACGGCGCGGCCAGGAACGCGTCCACCACCGGCGCCAGATCGGCCGCCTCGGTCACCAGCGCGAGGTGGCCGCCGTGGTAGACGTGCAGCCGCGAGTCCGGTATGAGCCGCTTCATCAGCTTGGCGTTGGCCAGCGGGATGATCGGGTCGTCGTCGCCGGCCAGGATGAGCACCGGCTGGCGGAGCAGCCGCAGGAACGGCACGCTGGTCCAGCCCGCCGAGGCGGCGAGCTGGTATACGTAGCCGCGCGACAGGCTCCCGCCCCGGTTGTCGTCGTGCATCGCCGCCGCGGTCTCCTCGGTGTCGATTCTCGCCAGCCCGCCGTAGATTTGGCCGGCGATGCGCTGGAGGTGCTCGCGATCCAGGTAGCGCCGCGGCGTCACCATATGCCGGAGCACCGACGGCCGGGCCGGCAGCATCACGGTGCCCGTCGCCGTCGCCACCAGCACCAGCCGGCGGCACCTGGACCCCTGGAAACCGGCGAAGTGCTGGGCGACCCCGCCGCCCCAGGAGATCCCGAGCACGTCGACCTGGCCGTACCCGAGCTCGGTCAGCAGGCTCGCGATCAGCTTGCACAGGCCGCCGAACCAGTAAGGCCGGGCCGGCGAGGGCGAGCCGCCGATGCCGGGCGGGTCGAACCTGATCACCTCGATCGCCGGGTCGAGCTCGCGGACGAACGGCTCCAGCAGCTCCAGGTGGGCGCCGATGCCGTTGATGAGCAGGAGGGGGACCCGGGGCGGCTGGCCCGGTTCGTTCTGTCCGCGTCTTATCGCCACCCGCACCGGCTGCCTGCCGATGGTGACGGTACGGACCTCAGCGGTCGTGGACATAGGTCCCGGGCGCCGCGCCCCGCACCGGGTAGGCCTTGCGGCCGAGCGTCCGCGGGCTCTTGTGCCGCCCGCCGCCCCGCTCGGCCAGCCAGGACGAATAGTCCGTCCACCAGCTGCCCGGCACCACGGCCGACGAGGCCAGGAACTCGCCCGGGTCAGCCGGGTTGGCCGCGGCCCCGCCCGGGGCGGTCCGGAACGCGGCCTTGGCGTTGGTCGGCGGGTTGACCATGGCCGCGATGTGCCCGCTGGTCGACAGCACGAACTTGACCGGCCCGCCGAGCAGCTGCGTGGTCCGGTAGCAGGATTCCCACGGGCACAGGTGATCGGTGATGCCCGCGACCACGTACGCGTCCACGTCGACCTTGGCCAGGTCGACCGGCGAGCCGAGCATGGTCGCCGCGCCCGGCGTGACCAGCGCGTTGGCCAGGCCCAGCCGGAGGAAGTCGTGATGCAGCGCGGCCGGCAGCCGGGTGACGTCGGCGTTCCAGTACAGGATGTCGAAGGCCGGCGGCGTCCGACCGGCCAGGTAGTTGTTGACCCAGTAGTTCCAGATGAGGTCGTCGGGCCGGAGCCAGGCGAACACCTCGGCCAGGGCCCGCCCGTCCAGGTAGCCGCGGGCGCCGGAGATCGCCATCGCCGCGGCGGCGGTCTTCTCGTCGATGAAGGCGCCGGCGGTGCCCCACTGCGACTGGTCCAGCACGGTGACGCCCAGGCACAGGCTGGCCAGCTGGTCGAGCTGGCCGGTCACGCCCAGGTGCGCGGCCACCATGGACGCCATGATGCCGCCCGAGCACAGCGCGCAGACGCTGGCCTTGGCCGCCCCGCTGATCGCCCGCACCGCGGCCAGCGCCTCGACCAGGGAACCGCCGTAGGTGGCCAGGTCCCAGTCGCGATGCCGGGCATCGGGATTGCGCCACGACATGACGAACACCTGGTGGCCGGACCCCACCAAGAACTCGACCATGCTGCGCCCGGGAGCCAGGTCGACGATGTAGTACTTGTTGATCATCGGGGGCACGATCAGCAGCGGGTAGCGGTATACCGTCTCCGTGACGGGCCGGTACTGGATGAGCTCGAACTGGTCGGTCGCGTGCACCACGCCGCCCGGCGTGACGGCCAGGTCGTGGCCGACCTCGAAGGCGTCGGCGGACACCATGGACGGTACCCGGGGCGAGGTGGCCAGATCCGAGGCCAGGGCGCGGAGGCCGCGGACGGCGTTCTCGCCGCCGCTCTCGATGAGCGCCTTCCAGCCGACCGGGCTGAGCAGCGGGTTGTTGCTCGGCGCGGCCGCCGCGATGAGGTTGGTGAGCAGGAACTTCATCCGCGTATCGTCGCGCCACCCGAGCTCGGCCCCGTCCACCAGCGCCTCGGCGGTCTGGGCCGCGGCCAGGTAGGCCTGGACGCTGCGGCGCAGGAACGGGTTCTCCGTCCAGGCCGGGTCGGCGAAGCGGCGGTCCCGCGGGTGGGCGGCGATCGCGGACCGGCCGGCCGCGACCCGGCCGAGTTCGGTACCGAGCCGCGCGGCCTGACGGCCGAGGAACCCCGGGCGCCGGGCCAGCTCCCCGGCCAGCCGCAGCAGCGAGCTGTCCGGCCGGAGGCGGTGCCACACGCCGAGCGCCGCGTCGGTCAGCAGCAGGTCGAGCCCGCCGGCCTCCTCGACCGCATCCTCGGCCCAGACCGTGTCGTTCACGTCCCCTCCTCCGGAGTGTGCACCTCGCGGCGCAGGATCTTCCCGGTCGGGCCCTTGGGCAGCGTGTCCACCAGCCAGACGTGCCGCGGGTATTTGTACGCCGCCACCCGGTCCCGCGCGAACGCGCGCAGTTCGTCGGTCGTGGCGCTCGCGCCCGGCTTGAGCGCGACCGCGGCGCCGATCTCCTCGCCCAGGGCGGCATCGGGGATGCCGATCACGGCCACCTCGGCGACCGCCGGGTGCTCGTGCAGGACCTCCTCGATCTCCCGCGGGTACACGTTGTAGCCGCCCCGGATGATCAGGTCCTTCTTGCGGTCCACGATGAAGTAGTAGCCGTCGGCATCGACGCGGGCCAGGTCCCCGGTGCGGAACCAGCCGTCGGCGGTCATGGCCTCCGCGGTCGCCTCGGGCTTGTTCCAGTAGCCCTTCATCACGTTGTGGCCGCGGATGGCGATCTCGCCGATCTCACCGTCCGGTACGGCGTTCCCCTCGTCGTCGACGAGCTGCATCTCCACGCCCTCGACCGGGGTGCCGATCGAGCCCGGCTTGCGGACCCGGCCCGGCTGGTTGAACGACGCCACCGGGGAGGTCTCGGACAGCCCGTAGCCCTCCAGGATCGTGCAGCCGAACTTTTCCTCGAAGCCGCGCAGGATCTCCACCGGCAGCGCGGCTCCGCCCGAGACGCACACCCGCAGCGTCGCGGCCTTGGCCGGGTCGGAACCCTGATCGTCCGGGTGGTGCAGCATGGCGGCGTACATGGTCGGCACGCCCTCGAAGACGGTCACCCCGTCGCGCTGGATGATGTCCAGCGCCTGGCCCGGGTCGAACCGCGGCAGCAGGGTCAGCGTGCCGGCCGTCGCCACGCTGGCGTTCAGCCCGCAGGTCAGGCCGAAGACGTGGAACAGCGGCAGGCAGCCCATGATGACGTCGTTCTGGTTGCTTTCCAGCAGGGTCCGGGCGGTGAGAGTGGCGTTGCGGACCAGCCCGGCGTGGGTGAGCTCGGCGCCCTTGGGCCGTCCGGTGGTCCCCGAGGTGTACAGGATGACCGCGTCGTCCCGGTCACCACGGCCGGACGAGCCCGGCGCGGGGCTCACCTCGTCGAGCAGCCCGCTCAGGTCCGGCGTCTCGGCGGCGATCAGCTGCGCTCCGGTGTCGGCGGCGCCCTTCGCCGCCTCCCCGGCCGCCGCGTGCCACGCGACTATCGCCTTGGCGCCGGAGTCACTCAGGTAGTAGCTGACCTCGCGGCTCTTGAGCAGCGGGTTCATCGGCACCACGATGGCGCCCGCGGCCAGCGCGCCGTAGAAGGCGATCGGGAACGCGGGGACGTTCGGCAGCATGAGCCCGACCCGGTCCCCGGGCTCGACGCCCAGGCTGGCCAGCAGCGCGCTCATCCGCGCGGCGGCCTCGCGCAGCTGGGCGTAGCTCAGCGCGAGGCCGTCCATGCGCAGCGCGACGCGGCCGGGATGCTCGGCGGCCGTCTCTTCCAGCAGGGAACTGAGCTTGGTCATGACACCTCATCCGTCAGCAGGTCCGGGGCCGTAACGGCCTCACCGCCAGCATGCCCCACGGCAGCAGACCGCACAATCGTCGCGGCGCCCCACTAGCCACGGCCGATGAACGGCATCCCAGTCGCGAGGATGGTGAGGAACTGGACGTTCGCGTCCAGGGGCAGCGAGGCCATGTACAGCACCGCGTCGGCGACGTAACGGGCGTCGAAGACCGGCTCGGCGGCCACCGAACCGTCGGCCTGCGGCACGCCGCGGCTCATCTGCTGCGTCATCTCGGTGGCCGCGTTGCCGATGTCGATCTGCCCGCAGGCGATGCCGAAGGCCCGCCCGTCCAGCGACAGGGACTTGGTGAGCCCGGTGATCGCGTGCTTGGTGGCGGTGTAGCAGATGCTGCCGGGCCGTGGCGTGTGCGCCGATATCGAGCCGTTGTTGATGATCCGGCCGCCGCGCGGGGTCTGGGCCTTCATCATCCGCACCGCGTGCTGCGCGCACAGGAAGGCGCCGGTCAGGTTGGTATCGACCACGGCCTGCCAGTCGGCCAGGTCGATCTCATCGGGCGCAGCGACCGGGCCGAACACGCCGGCGTTGTTCACCAGCAGGTCAAGCCGGCCCCAGCGGTCGCGGACGCGGCCGAACAGCGCGGCCACCGACGGCGGCGAGGTCACGTCGGCCGGGACGGCCAGGGCCGATTCGGCAGGCCCGCTCCAGGCCTGTACGGTCGCCTCCAGCCCGCCGGCCCGCCGGCCCGCCAGCGCGACCTGCCAGCCGGCCCCCAGCAGCGCCAGCGCGATTTCCTGGCCCAGCCCGGACCCGGCCCCGGTGACCACCGCGACGCCCATGACCCGCTACCTTCTCACGGAACCACGGTGACCGGCCACCGCCCGGCCTTGACCAGCCGCACCGCCAGCGACCCGACCCACCGGTGCCCGGCCTTGGTGGACGCGCCGACGACGACGGCGTCCGCGTGGACCTCGTCCGCCACCCGCCGTAGCTCGTGGTACGGGTCGCCGATCGCGGTGACGAACGTGAGCGGCACGCCCAGCCGCACGGCCCCCTCCTCGGCGTCCCGCCGCAGGTTCGCCGCGGTCTCGGACAGCGCCCGTTCCTGCTCGGCGATCGCGGCCGCGCCGGCGGCGGCGGCGCCGGCGCCGTACATCGCGGAGAGCTGTTCCACGTACACGCAGACCAGGCGGGCGCCCTGCCGCCGGGCCAGCCCTACCGCGTACGCCCCGGCCCGCAGCGACGTGACGGAATTGTCGACACCGACCAGGATGACCTGAGGTCCGTCGGTGCCCAGTTCGAAGGCGCCGCCTTCCGCATCGGTCACACCGGGATTATTTCATTCCGAACGGGCCGCGGTGCGTGCGCCCGGCACACGGTGAAGCCGGGGGGCCCTGATGGGCCCCCCGGCTTCGGGTGGCTGCCGCGGGGGGAAGGGCGGCAGCCGGCCCGGGGAAACGGCTGGGTCAGCCGCGGGGGAGGGCGAGCATCCCGTCGGTGTTGCCGGCCGAGTCGGTGTAGAAGCCGACCAGGTCGCCGTGGTCGTTCACGCCGTTGATGGTGGTCGTGCCGTGGCCGTGCGGGTCGTCCACGGTGCGGAACCCGTAGCCGGGCCGCCAGGTGAAGCCGTGCATGACCGCGCTGCTGCCGCTGCCGACGGTGTACGCCCCGACCACCTCATCGCGGTCGTTCACGCCGAACGCCTGGGTCATCAAGGCCCCCGGCACGGCCAGCGTGATGAAGTGCCCGTCGTGCAGCAGGAGGAACGCATCTTCCGAAGATGAGCCCGGCGACGAGCTCTTGGCGTAGAAGCCGGCCACGTCGCCGGAGTTGCTGATCGCGGTCGCGGTCAGGCTCGGGCCCGCCTCGCCGCCCGGAGCGCCGGGCACCAGCACCCGGGTGAGGGAGTGGGTCCGGATGTTGTAGGTGTAGCCGCGGTTGTTGCCCTGCGCGTTGGTGTAGAAACCGACCGCCACGTCGTGGTCGTTGACGCCCAGCAGCTGGTCGACCTGCGGGCTGGCGTTGTTGCCGGTCGGGAAGTTCACGGTGTAGAACCGGCCGCTCACGGAGTAGAACCCGAAGTTGTTGTTGACCATGTCGGCGTTGTTCTGGGTGGACCAGAACCCGACCGTGACCCCGAGGTCGTTCAGCCCGGTGACCTGGGTCTGGCGGGAGCCGGGGAAGTTCTCGTTGAGGTAGTTGCCCTGACCGTAGGACGGGAACAGCCGGTAACCCTTGTTCGGGTGGCCCTTGGCGCCCGAGCCGAAGTAGCCGGCGATCACGCCCGCGTTGTTAATGCCGAGCAACTGGTTGAAGGTCAGGTCCCGGGCATCGTTCAAGGTGCGGAACTGGTAACCGCCGGTGCTCTGGGTGCTGGCGGAGGCAATGCTGGCTGAAGCGGGGCCGGCCAGCGTCAGCGCGGCGGTCAGCGCGAGTGCGCCAGACGCGGCGGCGGTCATTCCGAGGCGGCGCAAGGAGGTTTTCATCATCGTGTCCCGTTCCGGCGGGCATCGGGGCCTTAGTGGTGAGGCTGCCCGCCTCGTCCCTCACCTGGAACAAGATCACCGTCTGTCCCTGGGGGAATCTCGGGAGGGTCAAGGGGAAGCCCTGTTCCCGCACGCCACGCGTCGGCCGCGATCCGCCACGCGCCGTCCGGCTGAGGCCGGAGCACGGCGCAGCCGTGCCCGCTCAGCTGGACCTGCTCACCGTCGGGGCCGGTCCCCGCGACCCGCCGCTCGCAGATCACCAGGGCCAGTCCGGGGCTTTCGAGCACGGTGGCGATCCGGACATATAGCGGCAGCCGCAGGGCCATGACGCTGGTCAGCGCCTCGCGGACGCTGCCGTCGCCGTCGGGCCAGTAGGCCAGCAGGGCCCCCTTCTCGTACTGCGCGAGCGCCGCCTCGAGATCCCCGTCGCTGAGCGCTTGCGACACCAGTTCCAGGGCCTCCTCCGGCCTGCGGGCGGCGGGAGGCTCGATCACGTCGGACACCTGCGGTCACCTCCGTTGCCGGGTCCTTAATCTGCCGTGCAGCGAGTGTGGCAGGGCGGCACCGGGGGCACGGGGGGAAACACCGGGGGGACGGCGAGCCTCGTCAGGAGGCGGCGGTCAGCCGACGGTACAGTGCCGTGGTCTCCGGGGCCGGCGGGACACCGACCTGTTCGCGCAGCAGCGCGGTCAGCTCCTCGTAGTGCCGGACCGCCCGGGCCGTCTCGCCCAGGCGGGACCAGCTGTTCATCAGCTCCCGGTGTGCCGTCTCGTTAAGCGGCTCATGGGCGACGGCCCGCCGGAACAGCGTCGCGGCGGCCTGGTGACGGCCGGCCGCCGTCTGCTGCCGGCCGGCGGCGAGCAGCGCGGACTCGAAGGCCCGGCGCAGCTCGTCGCGGCGGACCAGGGCCCATTCGCCCGCCGACATGCCGTCGAGGAAGTCCCCGCCGTAGACCCCGATGGCGCGCTGCAGCTCGGGCAGGGCCGCCTCGGGCGGGCGGGCCCGCCGCGCGGCCAGCAGCGCGTCCTCGAACTCGGTCACGTCACATTCGTGCGGCCGGGAACGGTCGAACCGGTAGTGACCGTCCGCGTAGATCACCCAGCCCGGATCGCCGAGCGCGCGGCGGAGCTCGCGCAGCGCGGTGTGCAGCGCGTTGCCGAGCTGCTGGCGGGACAGGTCCGGCCACAGGGCGGCCGCGATCTGGTCCTTGGTCATCGGCGGCGACGAGACGAGCAGGAACATCAGCTCCCGGGGCTTCGCGTAGCCCCAATGGGCGGCGGTCAGCGCCGCCTCGCCGAACTCCACCACCGCGCCGCCCAGGGTCCTGACCCGCAGCGGCCCGCTGGCCGCGGCGCCGGTCCGGGCGGTCGGCTGGCCAGCGCGCGGCCGCGCGGCGGGCCTCGGCCGGGCCTGCGGTTCCCCATCGGGCCCCGGCTCAGCCTGCGCCGCCCCGGGACCCTCAGCCCCGGTACCATCGGGCCCGGCCTGCGTCGGCCCGGCCTGCGTCGGCCCGGCCTGCGTCGGCCCGGCCTCTGGCTGCTGTCGAGGGTGGTCAGATCTGGTCTGATCTTCTCTGGGCTGCTCCTCTCGGACCGGAACGGGCCCGGCCGGAGCCGGGGCGGCATCCTCTGCCGAGGGCAGGTCGGCGGTCAGCTCGTCCATGGTGGCGGCCATCCCCTGCTGCCGGGCGGCGGCGAACGCCTCCTCGCCCAGGGCGGTCCGCACCGCCGCCGTGGTCTGCAGGTGCTGGGGACGTTCGCACGGGGCGATCACGGTGCCGATGGCCTCCCGGATGCCCTCGGCCGCGCCGAGCAGCCGGGCCGCCGACGGGGCCTGGCCCAGGGCCAGCGCGATCGCCGCGAGGTCCTCCAGCACGCTGGACATACGCCACCGGTCCCGCAGTTCACTGTGCAACTCCAGGCTGCGGCGCAGCAGGGTGATGGCGGCGGGATCGCCGTCGACCGCCGCGAGCAAGCCGAGTTGCTCGCAGCACCAGGCGATGCCCTCCCGGAAGCCGATGCCCTCCGCGAGCGCACGGCTCTCGGCCAGCAGCGCGGCCGCGCGTTCCACCTCCCCCTGGTAGCGGGCCACCGTGCCCAGGCTGATCAACGACCAGGCGACCCCTTCCACGTCACGGAGGTCGCGGAAGCGGGCCAGCGCGGTGCTGGCCTCCGTGGTAGCCCGGTCGAAATCGCGCTGCAGCCAGGAGACGAAGGCGAGATAACCGTGCGCGCTGGCCACCGCCCAGCGGTCCCCGGCCGCCTCCGCCACGGCCAGGCTCTCGGCGTGCAACTCCACGGCTCGGGCGTACCGGCCTTGCTCCCGGGCCACGCTGCCGAGCACCTGCAGCGCGCCGGCGATGCCCCGGGGGTCCTCCAGCTCGCGGTACAGGCGCAGCGCGGCCTCCAGCCGCCGCACGGCCGGAGCGTAGTCGCACTGCAGCAGGGCCAGCCGGCCGCTGCCGAGCAGCGCCTTGGCCCTCAGCCCGGCGGGCGCGTCCGGGCAGGAGGTCACCGCGGCGTCCATCCACTGCCGGATCTCTGCGTAGCGGCCGCGCAGGTAGGCGTACCGGTCCAGCGGGCCCGCGATCCGCAGCGCCGCCGCCGGGTCGCCCGGCTCCTGGGCGAACTCGAACGCCTTCCGGAGGTTGGGCAGCTCGGTGTCCAGGCGGTCGAGCTCGAGCTCCAGGCCGCTGCCCTCCGCCTGGACGCTCTCGATCCGGGCCGCGGCCGTCTCCACCAGCTCGGTGAAGTAGCTCAGGTGAGCCCGCCGCACCGAGTCGGATTCGCCCGCGTCGGCGAGCCGGTCCCGCGCGTAGTCCCGGATGGTCACCAGCAGGTGGTAGCGAGAGTCGTCCCGGGAGTGCTCCACCCGCAGCAGCGACTTGTCCGCCAGCCTGGTCAGCAGCTCCAGCATCGAGGCCGGCTTGATGTCGCCCCCCGCCGCCACCCGTTCGGCCGCCTCCAGCGTGAAGCCGCCGGCGAAGGCGGACAGCCGCCGGAAGGCCGCCCGCTCGTCGGCGTCGAGCATGTCGTGGCTCCAGTCCAGCGTCGCGCGCAGCGCCTGATGGCGCGCGGGCGCGGAGCGCGCGCCGCCGACCAGGAGGGCGAAGGTGTCGTCCAGCCGCTCGGCCAGCTGAGCCGAGGACATGATCCGCGTCAGGGGCGCGGCCAGCTCGATGGCCAGCGGCAGGCCGTCGAGCCGCTGGCAGATGGAGGCCACCTGGACGGCATTCTCGTCGGTGACGCGGAAGGACGGCCGGACCAGCTGCGCCCGCTGCTCGAACAGCTTGACCGCGTCGGAGCTGGCCAGGGCCGAGGCGGTCAGCGCCGAACCGGCCTCCGGCAGCGAGAGCGGCGGCACCTGCCAGTTGAGCTCGCCTTCCACCCCGAGGGTCTCACGGCTGGTGGCCATGACGGTCAGGGCCGGGCAGGCGGCCAGCAGGCTTTCGGCCAGCACGGCCGTCGCCCCGGCCAGGTGCTCGCAGTTGTCCAGTACGACCAGCACCTGATGATCGGCCACGTACTCGGCCACCGCGTCGGTGGCGTCCTGCCCGGGCGTATCGGGCACCCCCAGCCTGCTGGCCACGGTCGCAGCGACGATGCCGGGGTCCTCGATCTGGGCCAGCTCCACCCAGCACACTCCGGCCGGGAAGAACTCGCGCGCCGACCTCGCCGCGGCCAGGGCCAGCCTCGTCTTCCCCGTCCCGCCCGGGCCGGTGAGAGTGAGCAGGCGGGCGCGGGCGACCGCGTGCACGATGTCGTTGAGCTCGCTCTCGCGGCCCACCAGCGGGGTGAGCCGCACCGGGAGCTGCGCTGTAATCAGCGACATGATGCTTCCGCCCCGCTTCGTTACCGGAAATGCCCTCTCATGAAGAAATTTAGCTCAGCAAAAGCAATTGCCACGAGAGGCAGCCGTGCCGGGTTGGCTGCGATTCGGTACCGGGCGGCCGGTACCCTGACCACCATGGATGAGGACCGGGCCCGTCGGGTGACCGACGCGCTGCGAGACCGCGGGATCGTGGCGCACTTGAGGAAGTCGGGCATCGACGCGTACTCGGTACAGGTACCCGCCGGGCAGGGGCGCGAGGCCATCTGGGGGGCCGAGGGCACCACCGGACTGGAAGCCGAGGTGCTGCTGGACGGGGACCTGGTGGGTTTCGTGCCCCAGATCCCCGGTTCGGAGAACTTCGACGAGGCCCAGATCGTGGACGCCATCGCTCGGGCCGACTACGACCAGCCGGTCGGCCGGGAACGTCCTGAGGCCCCGCCGCCCGGTCCGCCGCTGGCCCACGAGGGCGGGGTCTTCCGCCGCTTCCTCGACGGCTTCCGCTACGACTCCGACTAAACCGCATGGCCGGTTAGTATCCGGGCCCGGATGCATCTCGCGTCCCCAAGCCGCAGCGCTCGCGGCCGTGGCATCCTCGCTGCGGGGTGCTAGATCGCGTAGGCCGTGGGACCTGTGGCGTAGCTGCGTCCGGCGGGCGTGCGCCAGATCAGGACACCCGGTTCCGGCTGCTCCAGCTGCCACCCTTCGGCTTGCTTGCATCGATGATGGCGGCGGCACAGCGGTGCCAGCCCGCATTCGCAGGTGAGCCCACCCTGGTCCCAGGGGACGGTGTGGTCCAGATCACAGCGGGCGGCGGGCCGGCGGCAGCCCGGCGCGGTGCACGTGGCGCTGCGGGCGCGGATCAGGTGGGCCAGCTTGCGGCTGGGGTGGTAGCCGACCTCGGCGTGGGCGTGGTCACAGGGGCCGCGGGCGACGGGGATCAGTGTGACGTTCAGGGGGCTGGGGGGTGCGGGGCCGGGCGGGGGATGGCGGCCGGTCAGGCAGGCGTGGGCGGCGGCGGTGCCGTCGGGATTCAGCGCGGTGACGCACCACCGGGTGCGGGGGTGGCGGGCCGCGGCGGCGGCCAGGTCGCGGGCGTCGTCGCCGTCCACCGGGCCGAACCCGTCGGCCTCCCCGGGCGTCTCGGACCGGCCGTGGAGGGTGGCCCAGGGGATGGTGAGGGTGACCAGCGCGGCCAGGCTCGGGCCGGCAGCAGGGCCCGGGCAGGGAGCGGGGCCGGGGCCGCCCGGGCCGTGGCCAGGACCGCCGTTCCCTCCGGGACCATCAGGGCCATCCGGTTCGTCCGGTTCGCCGGGCCGCTCGGGCCCGGAGCCCGGGCCGTCGCCGGGTTGCCCGACGTCCGGCGGGGGCTGGTCCGGGGCGCCGGCCTCGGCGGCTCCCCCGCTACTGGCGGAGACGCGAGTGGCGGGCAGGTTGCGGCTGTCGCCTTCCTGCATCTGGTCGCGGCTGTCGCGTTCCTGAAGGAGATCCAGATAGCCGCGCACGCGCAGCTCCTGCAGGGTGCCGGGCATCCCGGCGGCGCGCAGGTCCAGGGCCCGCTGCTCGACGTGCTGCCAG
>Ga0310037_10000292_pt1 | contig 35104 bp, 29 predicted proteins | sample Sb_taG_11_FD_200239 | JGI IMG/M metagenome (GOLD analysis project Ga0310037, IMG submission 200239) | Peat soil microbial communities from Weissenstadt, Germany - Sb_50d_3_AS metaG (v2) (version 2) | ecosystem: Environmental > Terrestrial > Soil > Wetlands > Peat | place: Germany: Weissenstadt... | reverse complement strand
CACCGGTCAGCACGTAGAGGAACGGCACGAGCGGGATAAGGCTAAACAGGGCCCATGCCAGCTTCGAACCGCCGCCGATATCACGACGGGTGGCCAAGTCAATCCATATGAGGACCACGGCGACGGGATGGAGGAGACAGACCAGGAGCTCGAGAACCTTCTTCATTACCTTAACCTACCGGGAGCGCTGTGGGCGCCTGTCCGGTCCCTGCGCCGCAGTGCCAGGACAGCGCGAGAGTTCACCGGGACGTACGCGGTCTTCGCGGAACCCACGCAGGTAGAGTGCGGCGCGCCGTCGGTAGCCCGTGTGTCGTTCGCAGCCAGGTTCAGCGACATCCTCTCTTGCCGCTGCCAGGGGGCTCGTTTACAGCCGGGCCAGAGGGAGTAGAACTGGATGGTGGGTGTCGGCTCTGCGGACATCGCGGCCAGGCTGAGGAAGAGAGCGCGAAATGACACAACCAGGCAGGCCGGCGGTATTCGTTCATGGCCTGTGGCTGCACGCCAGCTCGTGGGGCCCGTGGCTAGAGCTGTTCCAGGAGGCGGGCTACGCACCGACAGCACCGGGATGGCCAGGTGACCCGGACACGGTGGAGGAGGCCCGCCGGGACCCCAGCCAGGTGGCGGGCAAGGGCATCAACGATGTAGTCGACCACTACGCCCGGATCATCCGCGGGCTTGAGGCCCCTCCGGTCGTCATCGGCCACTCCTTCGGCGGCCTCATCGCGCAGCGGCTGCTCGGCCAGGACCTGGCCGCTGCCGCAGTGGCGATCGACGCCGCGCCCATCAAGGGCGTGCTCAACCTGCCCGTTTCCGCGCTGAAAGTAGCCTTGATCGCGCTGCGCAAGCCAGCCAACCGCAACCTGGCCATATCGCTCACCCCAGAACAGTTCCGGTACGGCTTCGGAAACGCGCTTCCCGAGCAGGAGTCAGCTGAGCTGTACGACCGCTGGACAGTGCCCTCGCCGGGCAAGCCACTGTTCGAAGCCGCCCTGGCGAACTTCACCCCGCGGTCGCCAGCGAAGGTGAATACCGCCAACAAGACCCGCGGGCCGCTGCTGCTCACGGCCGGGGGCAACGACCACACCGTACCGGCGGCCATCACGACGTCGACCCGCAAGCTCTACCACAAGTCACCGGCCATCACCGACTTCATCGAGTTCCCCGATCGCGGCCACTCGCTGACGATCGACCACGGCTGGCGCGAGGTCGCGCAGGCAGCGCTGAACTGGCTCAGCCAGCGGTCATTCTGATCAGCGCCGGCCGAGCCGAGACAACCCCTTCCGCAGGTCCTCGGCGTTCATCACCGGAGCCAGTTCGAGGTCAGCATCCTGCCCGGAGATGAACGGCCCGGCGAACGGCGGTCCAAGCGCAGACCATCCGTTCGCGCCCGTCAGCGCGGCTAGTGGCGCAGCCGGGCAGGTCAGGCGGCTACTTGTACAGCGCGACTAATCGCGTTTTAGCGGCTACGCACGTTCGGATGTCGCTCGATGGAAACGCTCGGACTCCGCACGGCCGAATACTTATGCGCCCTCGCGGCCACACGCGATCATCGGCTCATGCCGCTGAGCGAAGCTATTTCTCCTGCGGAGGCGCCCGCTTCTGGCGTACGGTCGCTGGCTGCTCCGGCTGGCCGGGCCGGTCCATGGATCTGCGGAGCCGGCAGTTGCGGTTAGTTCTGGCGGCTGGGCTCACCCGACGGGCGGCAGGTAGCCGTCCTTGATGAGGCGCCGCGCTCCGGCGGCGTAGAGGGCGGGATCTTCAGGAGCGATGGTGGCCAGCCCGTCGACGTACCGGTTGAACATGCAGAACACCGCGGCGATCAGAACAGCGTCGTGGATCTCCAGGTCAGTCGCGTCCGCTGCCCGGGCCTGGGCTACAAGCTCAGCGCTGACGTTGAGTCCGCTTTGCTGCGTGGCCGCAGCGATCGCCAGCAAGGTCTTCAGCTTGGCAGACACGGGTGCGCTGGCGGCATCGGCGCGGACCTGCTCCACGAGGACCGTGCCACCGGGCAGCTGGGCGGCGGCGCACGCAGAATGCGACGCCGAGCAGTACCGGCACTCGTTCAGCGCCGACACATAGGCCGCGATCAGTTCGCGCTCACCGCGAGTCAGGGTGCTCGGCCCGCGCAGCAGCACCTCAGCCAGCTCGCTCAGTGGGCGGCCCGTCTGCGGCCGGTACCGGAGCAACCCCCGGATGCCCGGCTCTGCCGAGTTCAAGGTGATATACGGCATGTACTGTCCTTCATGCGCAGGAAACCATGTCCTAGCATGCCGTATCTACCCAAGGACGCCAGTCGGCGCCGGCTTTCCAGCCCAACTGACTCACATAGCGAATCCTCATCTGCCGCAGGTCAAGCGATCGCATGGCGGGCTAGCAGCAGCCTGGTCCGATCGGGAGCTAAGGTTGTCGCCGCCGCCCCCTCGGCGACTCGACAGACGGCCGAGGCCCTGGCCGCGATTGACGCCTCGGCCGGGGGCCTCGCGGTGGCCTAAAGGCGGAGGGCGGGAGCGATCTCGGTGGCGTAGCGGGCGATGGACTCCCCGACCAGCTCCGGCGGAAGGCCGCCCCAGTCGACCTGGGCAAAGATGCGGTCCAGGTCCAGCGCCTTGGCGGCGCGCACGGGATTACGATCTCATCGGCGTACCGCGGCGCCGACCGGGCAATGGCGGCGTGGTCCTCGATCTGCGGGGTGTCGATAATCACTACGTCATCGTCACGGGCGATCGCGGGCAGCCGACGGTGCAGCTGGCGGGAGGGCAGCGCCACGATCCGGAACGGGAACGCCTGCCGCGGCGCAATCCGCGGGTCCATGGCGGCCAGGTCGGACCATTCCAGGGCGCTGCCCGACGGGTCCGCGTCCACCAGCAGCACGCCGTTGCCCGCCTGGGCGAACACGTGCGCCAGCCAGACCGCGGAGGTGGTCTTGCCCGTGCCCGGCTTGAGATTGGCCAGGGCGAGGCAAAGACCCGTCATTAACGCATTATGCCAGCCGCCGCGGGACGGCCGGGCAGGGGCAGGATGCACGGACGGTACGCCTACCGGAATTGCGGGCTGCGGAAGCAGGACAGAGCTTCCGCAGGCCTGGACCCCCGCCGCGGCCCACCGCCGCCGGCCGAGGCGGCGGCGTGACATGCTGGGCCGGGGCCGCCCCAAGCGCCCCGTCGGCACAATCGACGGCCGGGCCCGCCGTTGGTGGCCAGTTTCCTGCTCGCGCCTGGCTTGCCTGGCGTGACGACGCAGCTGGTAAGCCCTCCAGGCTCGGCGCACCCCCGCCGCTGGATAATCGGGGTAAATGCAGGGAATCGCTAGGGCCCCGCCGGGGGTCCTGCCGGGCAAGACAGCAGGTCAGGGGCTCAGTAGTACTTGCCCCGAAGTGCCGGATCGGCGCCCTGACTGCGGAAGAGGTCACTGGTTCAATCCAGTAAGGACCGATCTTCGAAATCATGTTCACGGTATGGAGCCGGACGAGGAGCCAGACTCCAGGCAAGCCCGTTGTTCTTCTGGGAGTAGTGGTAGCGAACGTCCGGCCATCAGCAACGACCGTGCTATCGGGGTCGTTGCGCGAAATGTGATGACGTTCCCCTCGGCGCCCCCGGTGGTGGCACGGTCAAGATGGTGCTTCCTCGAACAATAGGAGCCAGGCGACGTTCACGCCGGCGAACACCAGGATGGTCAGCAGCACGGCCTCAACGCGGACAGGAGCAGCCTGAAGCCCGAGCCCGCCGACAATGCGGGGCGCGATCGCAACTATCCCGATCAGACCGTAAAGAGCAATCGCCAATATGTAGGCGGATAGGCCGAGCTTGCCTGGCACGGGACCGCGTACTGCGATCAGCACGACCACTCCGCCGATCGCGGCGATGGCGAACGATGTCCGCCAGAGCGCGGAGCTGGCCGGGTTGACCAGGGCGAGCAGGCTCATCAATCCGGGCAATGAGAAGTACATGGCTACTCCGTAAGCTCGCCGCCGGTGAAGCGGACTTCCCCGCCATTCAGCATGACGTGTCTGCACGACAACGAGCCAAAGACCTAGCAGCGTGAAACACACCGCGGAGAAGGAGATGTAGAAATCCGTCAGCACGAGTTCCTCCTCACCCGCGTTCAGCAGTCACGCCGCCGCCAAGCCCTCGGCGTCCCCAGAGATGCACGGCTTGTGCAGAGGACGCTATGCCGCACAGCATCCGTTGGCGCAGCGGCGCTCGCCCTTGCGGCCGGTGTGCAGGCGGATCCGGTAGAAGAACCGGCTGCGGGCACCAGGCTGGAAGCAGGTCATCCCGGCCGCTGACACGCGCCCCTAGCTTTTCCCGGACACCGCGATGACGGGGGTGCGGCCGCAGCGTCTGGCCGGCTTCGTCCTCGAAGCATAGGTTCACCCCGGTCGCCGCCGCTAGCCTCGAAGCTTGACCCAGGTCACCTCCCGCCAGGCGGCGATCGCGGCCTCGTCGCGTTCGGCAGCGCGGTGCGCGGGGACCTGCGGGTGAACCCGATCCGGTGCAGCAGGTACGACGTGTAGCGCACGTGGAACAGCCGCCGATCAGCGTGGCGGCCCGCTCCAGCGTCCACCGCTGGTCCTCGCTCCAGCCCCGGGCCGCCGGGTCCTTGTCCAGCTCGGCGCGTAGCCGGGCCGGCTGACCCGGCGAAGCTGCAGGCCAGGATCACGGTAGACGAACAGGTCATGCGCCGGTTCACCGACTGTGATCAGCTGATGATCGAGAATCTTGCAGCAGCCGGGGCCGGCTTGAGAGCACGCTCCTATCACGCCAGCGCGGCGAGATCACGAGTGTGTGGGAGGCTGTGCACAAGACTCGTCGATGGACTGGGCAAATACGCCGGATGGCGGTGCGGTGCTAGGGGACGTGCCCGGAGACCCTGACTGCCCTACCCCCGGTTACCAGGACAGATGCCGTTGGCTGGCTGAGTCGCGAGAAGATCCGGATGGGATCGCGTCCGTACTGGCGCCAGATAGTTATCCACACGTGACCTGTGGATGACGGGTCGCCGGCCAGCGTCCGCGGAGCCGTCGCGGTAGTGGCGCCGGCGGCGCCCGGAGCGCGGCATGCTGTGACGACAACACCGGCACCTTGGCGCCGGCCGGCGTCCGGACCACCAGCCCGGGCAGGGTCGCGAGGGTGGGACCGTGTACCGCAGGGACTGGCGGCGGGCCCTGGGCCCACGGCCAGGCTCATATTCCGCGTGCCGACGGCACCAGCCTGCTACCGGTGGGGCCGGATCGGGCCGAACAGATCGGCGGACCGGTCCGCCGATCCCCTGCCAGCGATGGCATCCGATCAAGGCTGGGCATGGCGGAGCTGTATCCGCCAGGCCGGCTCTGGCTGCGCGAACGGTCCCGGGCGGTGTTGGTCCCGGGTCGTCAGCGTGCCGTTCCCGGTACCCGGTCGCGGCCTGGCCTGCCCGCTTACCGGGCCGGGGAAGGCGGCGCTTGCCGTGGGCTGAACATGGCCCACACGACCTTCCCGGCATCGCTCGGCGCGGTGTAACCCCACCGGTCGCTGAACGCGCAGATCATCTGCAGCCCGCGGCCGGCCTCGGCCAGGGAACCGGGCGCCCGCGGCACCGGAGCCGCTTTGCCTGGGTCGGCGACCGCACACAGCAGCCAGCGTCCCTGCTGCAGCAGGCCGAGCCGGACCGGCCCTCGTCGCCCGGCATCGCCGGATCCTGGCAGGGCGTGCTGCAGTGCGTTGGTCAGCAGCTCAGACACCACGAACGCGATGTCCTGGCTGCGTTCTACCGTGCCCCACCGGCGCAAGGTTGCGATGGTGAAGTCCCGCGCAGCGCGGACCGATCCGGCCTCTGCGCTGAGCGCGCGCGTGGCGATCCGCGCCAGGCAAGCCCAGCCCACGGCGGCGGGTTCCGGTGATGGCCGCCAGGTGCCGCCCGCCAGGCCGGCCATCTCCGCGGCGGGCAGCAGCCAGTGGCAGCCGGTGCTGCCTGCCAGGTGCGACGGGTGCGCCGCCATCGCGGTCCGGTCAATCTCGTTGCACAGGCAGAACAGGCAGGTGCATGTTCCTGGATCGGCAGGCCCCCGCCGTCTGGCTGGCTTGACGGGTGCCGTCTGGCGGCCGCGGAACGCTCGCCAGCCTCGGACCGCCGTCATGACCATCGCCGAGGGAACGGAGGTGCTGGCTTCTGCCATCCCGGCTCCGGCGGCTCCGCGGGCGGATAGCCGGCAGCGCGGCCGGGGTCACCGCTGTCTCCCCAGGTGGCGTCGGCGGTACCGTCGCTGCGCACGGCGGCGGCCCGGGCGGCCCTGGCGACGGCTGTGTACCGGTCCCACAGCACGACCGGGCCAGTGGCCCAGAAGTCAGGGTCGGCCTGCTGGCATCGCGGGCAGGCTAGCCGGCCGAGCGCGTCGATACGCCAGCCGGCGCCGATCGCGCGGGCCCGGGTGTCGGCCTCGCCGAGCGCTGCGGGATCGGCATGCCAGGAGATGCATGAACCCATCTCGCACCACATGATCGGCATCCGCAGCTGATCGCCGATCACCGCCCGCTCAGTCATCTCGGCGCCGGCAGCGGCCTCAGCACGGGCAACTGCCTCGGCACGGGCAGCGACCTCAGCAAGAACTTCTGGCCAGGGATTGCTGCCGCTCGCCGACTGGACGTGGCCATCGCCGACCGGGTCGGCATAGCCATCGTCTCGCAGCGCAGCGAGCCAGTCGTCCGTCTGGAGCCAGTCCTCCTCCTGGAGCACGCCCGCGTCGTCTGGCCGGATCTTGATCTTCATGTCGGGCCCTCCCGTTGAGCCGGTGGTGAGCGCGGTGCAGTTACAGGTGACCTGCCCTGGACAGTCACGTGCACCGGGATGACGGACCAGGCGGCGGCTGCACGTCTCGGGTGTGCCGAATTCCGGTGCTGCGACGCTGCATACACGGTCATGCCGGGCTGTCATCGGCAGGCACGGGGATCGCGGCCTGCCGTCAGCGAGCGCCTGGTTGGCCCCGGTGCACGCGTGCCGTCGTTGCGGCTTGCCCTCCCCTTGTCAAAGCGCCCCGAGGCTCACCGTCGGTGGGTTTCATTCATCGACGGTCCCGGCCCAGAATCACGGCTGGATATACTTGCGGTAAACGTTCGGCTCATTTATGAGCTATTGCGGCGCGGCGTGTGGACAATTCCGGTTTCTTTTCCATGCACAGGGCGCGGGCCGTACTTTCCCAGGTGAAAGCCCTGTCAGGGCGCGGCCCGGCAACACAATCCCCAGCATTTCCCCAATGTGCGCACAGGACTGGCGCCGTTTTACACAAGTGATCCACATGGTTGTGCACAGCAAACCGGCACGAAGCTCTCCTGCCGGGCTGGCAGGCACTAGCGGGTCAGCGTACTGGTGCTTGCGGTGAGGCGGCCGGCACGCCAGACGCCAGGACCTGACCTGGGCCCGGACGAGATCGCCCAAGAAGGCGGCCACCGGATGCTCGCCGCACACCCGGCAGGAGAGCCGGCCTGCGTCCCCTAGCCGCCCGCCCGCGCCCTCCGAGATCTCTGGTCGCCCGATCCGGGATCTCCGGCCGTCCGATCCGGCCGGGCAGACCCCCCTCGCGCGACGACGCGGCGCCCAGTCTTGCGGGCCAGCGCTCGGACCGTCCTGCACGGGTCTGGTTGCCGGCGCGGCGGCTCCCGCGCTCACTGCCTCCCCGCCGCGGCCGCCCGAGGACCTCGCCCGTGCTGTGTCCTGACCCCGGATCATGGCGGCTGGCATCCCGGCGTTGCCGGCGTTCCGCCCTGGCGAAGACGTTCCTGCCGGGCAGAATCAGGCAAGGCCCCTCCATGTATGAGATGGAGGGGCCTTGCCCGGCGTCGCCGCACCGGCTGGCCAGCTGGCTGGTCTTCGCCGACGCCGCGCGCCGCGCGCGGCCTGCCGGGGCGTTCGGCCGAACAACGCAGGAACCCTCTCATCGAGCCAGAACTTCTCCCAGCCTTCGGCCGCGGCCGCGGCGCCGTCCTGGGCAGCGCGCTGGCCAGCGGCCCAGGCGAAGTCGAGCGCCGGGTCGATCCGCTTCTCCGAGGTAACCACCGGGTCGGCGCCGACCTTGCGGAGTATCTCCATAAGGCGGGTAAGCCGTTGCACGGAGTTCACCTCGACGGTGATCTCACGGCCACGGACCCGCAGCACACCCCGGACCCAGCGCTGTGGACCTTCGGGTACCTCGACTTCCTTGTGACCCTGGGCTCGCAACTGCGCCATGGCCTCTGCCATCATCGCCTCGCGCTGGCCATCGGGGATCGGTCGCGGCCCGCCGACGCCGCGCCTCCGCATGCTTGGCCACGGCCTTAGCCCGGTTCTGCTTCTTACGGCGGTTACTGCTGGCCATGATGGCTCCAGATGCTACCGCGCGAGGAACCCAGGTCGTCCGGGACTACGAGGGAAGTATGGCGGCGAATTTGCGGCACACTCCGTCGGGCGGCGAGCCCAGCCTGGGTCAAGCAGGGGCGTTTTGCCGGTCACGCTGGACGATCGGCTTGCTCGGCGAGTTCGGCGAGGAGCGCGGCTCGCCTTTCCTCGAGGGCGGCGAGCTGAGCCCGGAGTTTTTTCAGCTCGCGGTTGATCTGCGCCAACTCGGTCCGCGCGTTCCGCTCCCGCAGGTAACGGTCACCACTCCGGGTCGCGACCAGGTCCTCGACCTCGCGGCGGAGAAGCCGCAGCCACGGGTTGCCATGCATCGCCGCAGGCCGGTACTGGAGCTGGCCGGCGTCGATCGCCCCGTAGATCTCCTCCTGCGTTAACCCGTACTGCGAGCAAGCTGTCTTATCGCTCAGCGTCGCGCCCTTGCGTCCCCATTCTTCGGCACCGAATTCCATGGCTGGCCATCTCCTCCCGGTCTTGGCTGGTTTACCGGCTGATGAGCTCGCTGAGGCGGGCGCCGATCACGGTACGGTTGGGACGGGGCTCGTGCTCGAAGTACCAGGACTTGCTCCGGCGCAGCAGAGCCTCGCCGTGCTCGGCCCAGGTGAAATGCGGCTGGCGCAGGATCTTCCGGAACACCGCGTCGACCGTCTGCGGATGGGAGACGGCCAGGCGGCGAAACGGCAACGGGCCGATCGTCTCCGCCCGCAGGTACCCGCGCAGCACGTCCGCGTACCGCTTGTCGGACGCAAGAGCCGGGTCCGCGAACAAGTCGCGCAGCATCCCGTACTCGTTATAGAAGTTCAGCCCGTCGATCTCGTCGTAGATGACACCGATCGTGTCAGCATCGGCGAGTTCGGGCGGAAGCTCGAACGCGAGCACATCCACCCCGGGGATGTTCGGTGGCCGCCTGGCGGCCCGCCCGTCGAGCGCGGCTTCCTGCCGGTCCCGGTAGAAAGCGTTGATCCGTTCCTGGGCCTCGGCGGGTGGAAGGACCAGTTCGTCGCCACCGCAGAAGTCCACGAACGCGGCCCGCTCCGCCCGCATTTGCTGCCACGCCTGCTCGACATTCCGGTGATTGCGGTGGACCAATTCGGGCAATCTCGTCGCCAGTTCGAGAGCAACCTGGGCGACCTGCGTGGCATCGGACTTGCGGTAGGACCGCATCGACCCCGAGACCAGCCAGGCGTCAAGGACCGGGCCGATGGGAACCAGGCGGGCGTATACGAATCCGTGCTTGGGCAGCGGGCGGAAAGCGGCCGCGCCCATATTGGAGTACGCGCGGTACTCCAGGTCATCAATCAGATTCAGCAAGATCAGCGAGTCCCCCTCCTTGCCGCAGATCTCGAAGATCCCGTCTACCGGGTCGCGCCAGCCGCGCAGCATCTCCCGGTCAGCCGCGCTCAGATCCGGCCAGCCGGCCAGGAACTGGTCCAGCACGGTCTTGCCGTTCGGAAAGCGGTACAGAAGCGCGAACCGGTCGATAGCGTCGATCGCCTCGTCTCCGATGAGCGCCCCATGAGGACCGGCGCTCTCCGAGATAAACCGCTCCAGATGCCGTTCCATCCGCGAGCTGAGCGCGAAGCCAACCAAAGCCCGCTTCAGCTCCGCGCTGCGCTCGACAAGGCAGGCGAGCGACCGCTCGTCGCCACCCCGGTTCATGACCCGTGGTGCCACCTGTCTCCTCCGCCCGGCCAAGCACGTGACCGCCTCGGCCGACGGCAACGTGTCGCGCGTCAGCCGCGCGGCGCGTGAAGCCACTCCCGAGAGCCGCCATGTCCTACCTATTGGGACCCTACTGTCCTCCGCTCCGCTTCCGGCCCGGGACAGCGGAAGAAACTGAGAGCGGATGCGAACCAGACGATCCGCCGTTTTCGTCCGTGAACGAGGAGTTGGCGCTTCTTCGAAGGCGACCAGACGCGAACTTCATGCGCCGACTGCCTGTGGTGGCCAGGGAACCGAACCCTACTTTCTCGGCAACGGAGACGGGCGGCCCGCCCGAGTGCTGCACACCCGACTGTCGATAACGTATTGAGGCAGATTACCCAGGCCAGAGAGCACTGGTATCTAGCTACGTCACGCTGTGCCTGCTGCCAGCTGGAGCCGCTCCGCCAATGATTAGTCACTTGATCTTGGAATCAAATTAGAAATCAAGATCGAAATATTCCGACTAACTGGAGGTCCGCGGCCGCCCGCTGGAACTCGAACATGTCGAACAGGTCCCGGTTATTCGCGAGATGTCCTCGCAGGCGGCCAGGTGAGGCGAAGGCCAGGGCGGTGATCCCATGCCGAGCAGCCAGCTCGACTAGCTCGGCGGCGTACGAGCGTACCTGCCGCTCAGTCGCGGGCGGCAGGTACGGTGGCCTGCCAGGCGCCCAGTGAGTCTACTACGGCGGCAGCCATTCGGTAGCTGAACAGGATAATCACCGCGTTTCTGTGGCGAGCCGGGTGCGCTGGTGGTAGCAGTGGGAGCGGGCCTGATGGCGGCGTCCCCAGTCGAGCCAGTGCGCGGTGCGGCCAGGCGGGCTGGGCCGCAGGAGGCAGGCGGCGGGCAGGCGCCCGAGTTCCGGGACGGTCCCCGGGCTCGGCTGGTGGCGGTTCGTCAGGTCTGCGGGCGGCAGGCCCATGACCAGGGATCTCACCGGGTCCTCGATCTAGGCCCGGGATATCCATTGTCGGGCGCCGATCAGCGCCTGCCCCGAGAGCCCGCATGCCAGTCATCGCGCCGCAGGACAGTCAGGGACTTGCAATACTGGCCAAGCTGACCGTGAGGAGGTCCCGTGTCGAATATGGAACGGACGCTGGGCGAGGATAGCCACGCGATCGGTAGTCGGCTCGACGGCGAGTCGGGGTCATGACCGGCACCGCCTCCCTGCAGATCTCGGGTTCGTCGGTGCGGCGGATGCTGGTGCCGCTGGCCCTGGCCCAGTTCATCTGCAGCTTCGCGGGCTCGAACATGAACGTGATGATCAACGACATCAGCCACGACCTGCACACCACCGTCCAGGGCGTGCAGGTCTGCATCACGTTGTTCTTGCTGGTCATGGCCGCCCTGATGATCCCCTGCGGCAAGCTGACCGACCGCTGGGGCCGCAAACGGTGCTTCATCATCGGGCTGTCCATCTACGGGGTCGGCGCCGTGCTCAGCGCCGTCTCGCCGGGACTGGGCGTCCTGATCCTGGGCAACTCCATTTTCGAAGGAGTCGGCACCGCCCTGCTGATCCCACCTGTGTACATTCTCACCACCCTGCTCTTCAGCGACATGAAATCAAGGGCGCGGGCGTTCGGGGTGATCAGCGGCATGGGCGGAATCGGCGCCGCCACCGGCCCATTGATCGGAGGGGCAATCACCACGGCGATCAGCTGGCGAGCCGCGTTCGTCTTCCAGGCCCTCATCATCGTGATCATCGTGGTCCTCGCCCGCGGCGTCACCGATCCGCTGCCCGCGGACCCCACCCGTCCCTTCGACACCGTGGGAGCGATCCTGTCCGCCGTCGGCCTGGTCGTCCTGGTCGGAGGGATCATGGCGGCCGACACCAATCTGGCGCTGATGGCGGTCCTTATCGTGGTCGGAGCGCTGATCTTGGCCGGGTTCTTCGCCTGGATCCGCCGCCGGGAACGGGCCGGGAAGGAGGCCCTGCTGTCCACGAGCTTGTTCCGCAACCGCACCTCGAACCTGGCCCTGGTCACCCAGAACGTGCAATGGGCGGTGCTCCTGGGGACGTCATTCGTGGTGTCCGCCTACCTGCAGGTGGTGCTGCAGTACAACGCCATCCAGACCGGCGTGATCTTTACCGCCGCCACCGTGGGCATCTTGTTGTCATCGCTGGCCGCCGGCCCCCTGGCCAGGCGGTTCCAGCAGCGGACGCTCGTCATGACCGGGTTCGTGACGACCATCGCGGGCATCGTCGTCCTGCTGGTCATGGTGAAGGGTCACCCCGGCGCGTGGTACTTCGCCCCTGGCCTGTTCCTGATCGGCGTGGGCGTCGGCGTCATGCTCACCCCGTCGGTCAACGTCGTGCAATCGGCCTTCCCGGAAAACCTCCAGGGAGAAATCTCCGGTCTGTCGCGAAGCGTCTCTAACCTCGGGTCGTCCTTCGGCACCGCGATCGCGGGCACCATCCTGGTCGCCGGTCTGGCCGACCCCAAACGGTCCTATGCGATCGCCATGATCGTCCTGGCGTTCCTTGGCCTGATCGGTCTGGGCGCAACCCTCTTGTGGCCAGCCGCCGAACCCAGACCAGCAGCCGACATCCCGGCGCCAGCCGGCGAACACCGTCCGTGAGCGAGCCGCAGCTAGGGCAGCCGATAAAAGTTCCGAACGGTGGTTGTTTCAGTCCCGTCAGCCATGCTCGGTATGCTGACGTTGACCTCTTCGTCTCGAGTCAGAGCGACTGCGTGTCCCGTTGTCTCCCATGCCCATAGCCGGAACGAACGGGGCGCCGCTATCGTTACGACCGCCATTCCTGCGTTCAAGGCCACGCCGGGATGGCGATGCCGAGAGCCACGAGCGACTGCTCGGGAGTTCGTCCACAGCCAGCCTGCGGCTGATCATGTTGCAGCTCAGTGACCGAGCTGACCTGTCCGTGGGTGACCGTCTCGCCCCTCGCCTACTCCCCCGATCGGGTATCAACGGGCACGACGTGCCGGATGGTCGATCGGCCCGGACCACGTGGATTCAAAGACCTATAGGGTTCCTTATCACGGAGTGGACCTGCCAGGCGTGTTTCGGGCGCGTTCGGAGGCGCTCAGTGTTATGTAACCAGTTGGCCACCTGAAGTTCATTTTTCTCTTTATCCGGGACATTCGGCTCACGGTGCACAATGGCTGCATGGCGATCTGTCATGGAGTCAGCGGTCATGATAGTGGCACCGCTTTTCTCCCGGCACAGCCGGTCCGCATAATTGGCGCTTGACGATGCCGGTGCTCGCCAAGGCAGATCTTCACAACAGGTCCGCCCTAACCTGCGCCGTGCCCGTCCGGGTGCCCGGAAAAGCGAGGCAACGCCCGTGCAGGAAGATGACGAGGTCACTGCGGTCAGCGGCTCGACCCGGGCGGAGAGGCGTCGGGATCCGTCACGCGTTCTGGCTCTGACCGACGGGGTATTCGCCATCATCATCACGCTGCTCGTGCTCGACATTCACGTACCGGAACTCAGCGCGCACGAGCACCTTCGGACCGCCATCTCGGACGTGCGGCCCAGCTTCATCAGCTTCGTGATCGCCTTCATCGTGGCGGCGATGCAGTGGACCGGCCACCGGGACCTGTTCACGCTGATCAGGTACACCGACCGCGGCATCATCTGGCTCAATCTGCTGACCCTGTTCGCGGTTTGCCTGCTGCCATTCGGCTCCGCGCTGCTCAGCCACTATTACGAGGACCCGCTCGCGCTGCGCATGTTCGGCCTGATCTTGATGGGCACGTCCATAGCCCGGACCGCGATCTGGGCCTACGCGACGCGGAGGCCATCCCTGATACATGAGCCGCTGGACCGGGCGTCCATCTGGTCCGGGCTGGCACTGTCTGCTTTTCCCGTGGTCATTTACATCGTCGCGTTCGCGATCGCCGGGGTCTCGCCGCAGGCTAGCCTGGCTGTCTACGCCTCGGGACCCGTCTTGTATTTCATCGCGATCACGCTGCTGCACCTGCTAGCTCCGCACGGGTCAGCCGAACGTCAGTTCACCTAGCCAAGGGCCTCGCCGCGGCCTGTGGACCCTCGCAGAGGGTAAGCACGCGTCGGATCCACCGTCTGGCCAGGCCATACTTTCCCTGCCGAATCGGAGCGGCCGAGAGCTGAGCCGCCGGCGCGAGTGGCGGTACGCAGATCGCCTGGTTCGGTGCGTCCTCGGACCTGCTGTACGGCGGACAGCTATCAGTGCAGGATCACGGCCTGTCCGGGCTGCAGGAGGGTCAGTATGTGGAGGCCAGAGACGCACTGGCCAAGCCACGCGCAGCTGCATTTGTCGGCTAGCCACCGGTGAACCGGTGCACATGCCGACGGCTGCGGTGGAGGCCGCCGGCATGCGGCCGGATTGGCACTGGGCGCGGCGCTAGGGGATCAGGCCCAGCTGCCGGGCCCGGGTGACGGCTTCGGTGCGGTTGGCCGCGCCGAGCTTGTCCAGGAGGTGGGTGACGTGCTTTTTGACGGTGTCGAGGGTGACCACGAGCTGGCCGGCGATGGCCTGGTTCGATCGGCCCGCTGCCAGCATTTCCAGCACCTCCAGCTCGCGGCTGGTCAGCGGCTCGACGATGCCTTGCGGGGTAGTGGCCCGCCCATGATCTGGCACAGGATGCTCGGAATCGAACGCGTGCTGCAGCCGGGCCAGGCAGCCCAGCGGGACCCCCGCCGCGGCCTGTCCGGACCGCTGCGCCGCTATCAGCCTGCCCAGCAGCGCGGCCATCGGCGCCCCCTCGTCGGCGAACACGCGGACATAACCCTGCGGGCAGCCCGCCATCAGCGCTCCGGCCAGCGCCTCCACCGCAGCCCTCTCCTCGCCCCTGGCGGCCAGCGCCAGCGCCCGCAGCGCGCCGATCTCGATGAGGCTGCCCGCCCGGTCCTGGGCGGCCGCGGCCGCACGCAGCTGGCCCAGCAAGGCAAGCGCCCGCTCGGTCTCCCCCTGGGCCAGCAGGACACGCACCAGCACCAGGTGCCCACCCTCGCGGGGGTAGTCCGGCTCGTCATCCGCGCTGAGACCGCCCTCGGTGGTCCACCGGGCGGCCTCGGTCAGGTTGCCCTGGGCCAGCAGCAGCCGTGCCCGCTGCGCCGGGACCGGGTTGAGCAACCCGGCCGGGCCCAGCGCGGCCCGCGTGGCCTCGCCGATCGCCTCCCGGGCCCCGGCCGGATCACCGCTGGCCTGCCGGATCCATGCCAGCCTCGCCAGGCCCGCGGCCAGTGGCGGAGTGTAGGCGAACTGGCGGCACAGCCGGATGCCCTCGCTGGCATGCCGCAGCGCGGTGTCGAGTTCGTTCCGCTGGTAGGCTACCTCGGCCAGACCCACATACGCGGGGCCCGCGGTCGGCGCGGGCGGTCGGCCAGACGGTACAGCGGTCTCCAGGGCCTGCCGGTACGTCTGGACCGCTGCGTCCAGGCGCCCCTGGGCACGCTGGACCTGGCCGAGGTGATAGCAGCCCCAGGCGGCCACGGTGTACTGGCTGGCCGCCCGCCACCTAGCAATGCCGGACACGAACGCGCGCTCGGCGTCCACGAGCCGACCGCGGAGCCATTCGGCTATGCCCAGGTTGCACTGGGCGATGGAACTCAGCATCTGCTCGCCCTCGCTAAGCTCGGCCAGAGTCTGTGATGCGAACGCGGCCGTGCGCTCGGCGTTCCCGCGGAGCGCAGCGAGATAGCTTCGCTGCAGCGCGACCCCGGCGGCGACGTTCGCCAGCAGGCTGCCAGCCCGGCCTACCGTGGGCTCGAACGGCTCCTCGGCGGCGTGTGCGGATGCGCGCTCGGCCGCGTCGAGCAGTGGTTCCGCCGCCTCCGCCCGGCCGCTGGTGACCGCCAGTTGCGCCTGCGCCAGCAACAGCCGGGGGCGCGACCTGACCAGGTCATCGGGCAGCGCCGACAGCCACCGCTGAACCGTCGCCCCTTCGCCGCGCAGGTAGAAGAGTTCGTCGAAGTGCTGCTCGATAAGCTCGGCGGCCCAGGTCATCTCCCCGGCGGCCGCCGCGTGCCGGATCGCGTCATCGGCCAGGCCATGCTCCGCGTACCAGGCCGCCGCGTTACGGTGCAGTCCGGCAACCCGGCCGGGCTGTTCGGCCTGCAGGCGGGCGCGGAGCAGGTCGGCGAACAGGTGGTGATAACGCCACCAGCCGCGCACCGCATCCAACGCCACCACGAACAGCCCCGCCCGTTCGACCTGCTCCAGCAGCGCCTGGCTGCCGGTCCGGCCGGTGACCGCGTCGCACAGCTCCCCCGACAGCCGCTCCAGCACCGAGGTCTCCAGCAAGAACTCACGCACCCGGCCAGACTGCCGCTCCAGCACCTCCTCGGCCAGGTAGTCCAGGACGTAGCGGTGGCTGCCGGTGAACGCGGCGACGAACCCGTCGACGTCGTTCTGTCCGCGCAGCGACAGGCCGGCCAGCTGCAACCCCGCCGCCCAGCCCTCGGTGCGCGCGGCCAGCGCCGCGGCGACCGCGTCAGGCAGCGGCGCATCGAGCCGCGCTCGGCCGGGCGCAACCACGACCTGGGCCAGCAGCGCCGCCGCCTCCCCAGGGGTGAAGCGCAGTTCCGCGGGGCGCAGCTCGGTCAGCTGCCCGCGGGCCCGCAGCCGCGCCAGGGCCAGTGGCGGGTCGCTGCGGCTGGTCAGCGCTAGGGCCAGCCCCGGTGGCCGGTGCTCGCGCAGGAACCCGAGCGACTCGTGCACCGGCTGCGAGCTGATCACGTGATAGTCATCCAGGACCAGCAGCAGCGCCTCGTCTGCGTCAGGCCGGCCGGCTACCTCGTTGATCAGCGCCGTCACCAGCGGCTCGAGCGACGGTGGCGCGGGAGGCCGAGCAGCGGGCCCATCCGCTCGCTGATCCCCGGCCGCACCCGGTCCAGCGCGGCCACCGCATGCCGCCAGAACCTGGCCGGGTCGTTGTCGCCAGCATCCAGCGACAGCCAGGCCACGGGATGCCGGCCGTGCCGGATCCACTCGGCCAGCAGGACAGTCTTGCCGTACCCGGCCGGCGCGCAGACCAGGACGAGTCCTCGTCCCCGGCCCTCGTCGAGCCGCTGTGCCAGCCGCGGGCGCGGCACCAGACCTGGCCGCAACCCGGGCACGTTCAGCTTGGTGGCCAGGAGGACATCGCGCTCCGACGTCACGGCCTCGGCGGCCGACCCACCCATCGGTAACCTGCACGATCGGCGCCTCCAGCGATCTTGCGTCGCTGCCGGACCCCATCGTAGTCGTGAGCCTCCCGGCCTGAACTCCAGGCCCTGATCCGGACGGCACCATCGTGCCGTCGCGGTCGCGGAAAGATTCCACCCGCATGGGCACCTTCGGGTGACGCCGATCCCGTCCTGGGTTCGTAGCGTGCAGATCCACGGACCTAAACCGAAGGACGGTACATGGGCTTGAACTCGCGCTACGAGATCCGGGTCAAGGGCATCCTCGACGGGCGGTGGACCGCCTGGTTCGAGGACCTCCAGGTGACCAGCGACGGGGAGGAAACCGTCATCTCAGGCCCGGTCGCCGATCAGGCCGCCCTGCACGGGCTGCTGACCAAGGTACGCGACCTCGGGCTGTTCCTGATCTCGGTACGCCACCTCGATCCAGACTGACCATCGCGCCTCGCCGGCTGCCCGGCCGTCCGCGCAGGAAACACCAGGAGGAGATCATGCATCCGGTCATCATGCGACAACTCGCAGCCGACCACATCAGGGAGCTGCACGCGAAAGCAGAGGATGAACGCCTGACGCGCCAGGCGTGCCGGGCCCGGCGTCGCGCGCCGTCCATGCGACTCAGGCTTCCGGCTAGCGGGACGCTCAGTTACGACGATCCCCGCCTGGACGCAGGCCAGCGGCCGGCCATGCACGAGCAGCCCAGCGCACCGCCACTGCCGGTCATGGCCGGCTCGCCGCCAGATAGCGGCGAGGCCATCACGCGGCGCGAAGCGCTGGACCATTGCCACTGATCAGAGCGAAGCCGCAGGAGGCCTAATAGTGGTGGCGTCGTCGCCGGCGTGCTCGGTACCGTGCATGCATCTGGCGAGCTCCGCCCAGCGCTCGTGCGGCGCGGCGACGAACCCCATGAGAATGGCGGCGCTCTCGGCCGCTGGTCGGCTTGCGCAGCGCGAGCAGCATGTCCAGCGACATCGACTTGCCCGCCCGTTGGGGCCGAGAAAAGCCACCATGTGCCCTGGCCAGAGCTCGAGCGACAGCCGGTCGACCGCCCGGACCTTTCCGTACACCTTGCTGACGTCTTCGAACGAAACGACGGGCGTCATGCCCACCGGTGTCGGATTCATCGTCCTCACCCTCCTCTGGTCGCTCATGGCGAGGAAGGTATAAGCCGATGACGCGGTGGGCGTCGCCCGAAAAAGTGGACGCTTCAGGCGGAATCTTCCGCGGCCGCCGGTGGAACTGGGCCGGGTCGGGGGATCAGGCTCAGCTCGCGGGCCCGGGCGACGGCCTCGGTGCGGTTGGCCGCGCCGAGCTTGCCCAGGACGTCGCCGACGTGCACGACCCGGACGACCCCGACATCCTGCGCGCCCATGAGGCTGCCCGCCGTCCGGCCCGTTTTCCGGGCCAGCCGGGTGCGGCCAGGCCTGTCCGGCGTTCTGTTCTCGTGGTTACGAAGGGTCCCCGGGATCTCACGGACTGCCCGAGGCATCCTCGAGCCTGTCGGCAGGGTCTCGCCCGAGCGGCGCTGGCTGAGCTGTCCAGTCCCCGCCAGCAGCCGTTAGGCGCCACCGGCGCGCTCATAAGTCATGCGAACTTTTTTCGAGCTGCGGACCGCGTTCGTCAGCCTGCTCAGCCACCGCGGCGTCAGCATCGAGGAGATCGCCCGGCTAGTGGGGCACGCCTCCACCCGGACCACCGAGATCGTCTACCGCCGGGAACTGCGGCCGGTCATCACCACCGGCGCCGAGATCATGGACGAGCTCTTCACCGGAACCTAGGCCCATGCCGGTCCGAGAGCCGCCGAGGACCAGGACCCAGCCAGCCGCCTATCCCTGGTTACCTGACCTCCGCCCCCGCAAGCGACAGCCATCCAGCCGATCCGGCAGCCCATCACGCAACGAACCTGCCCACCAGCCCTGACCGCCAGAAAGCCTGGGCCGCGGGCTGGCTCAGGGGGTTACAGGGTCACGCCGGTCAGCGCGGCACAATATCTGAGCAGTCGGTCCTGGATCTTGAGATCGCGGGCGGCGGGATGTGGCGTGCGGGGTTTCTGGTGATAGAAATAGCCGCCCGTTACCCTTGCGTCCGGATCCGGGCTGACGGCCAGCCATGCTTGGGTCACCGGGGCGAGTGACATGTCGTCGGGTGCGCCGGGGCCGCCCATTCTGGTAGGTACCCAGCCAGGCTCAAGGGCGTTCGATAGGACCCCGCTCCACAGCCGCGCGACGGCGAACGCGAGCACGACGTCGAACAGCTTGCTGTCGGAGTATGCCTGCGAGCCGTTCCAGCGACGGTGTTCCCACTGCGGATCGCTCAGGGCAGGATCCCCGCCGCGATGCATGCCCGAGCTGAGGTAGACCAGCCGGCCAGGCTGCTCGATCAGGCCGGTCAGCAGGTACGGGGCGAGCACGTTGATCGCGAAGACGTGCTCCAGGCCGTCATCGGTGCGGATGCGCCGCGGCTCCCGGTAACCGACCCCGGCATTGTGAATGACCGCGTCGTAAGGGCCGCCCGCGTTAGCCTGCTCGGCGACCTGCCGCATGCCCGCGATGCTGGACAGGTCGCCGACGACGACGGCCCTGGCCGCGGGCAGGGCCGCACGCGCGTCCTCGGCCCTGGCTGCACTGCGGGCATGCAGTGTGACCGAGTGTCCGCCGTCGGCCAGCAGCCTGGCCGCCATCAGTCCCAGGCCCTGGTTGGAGCCCGTGATGAGCACGCGTGACATCAGCAATTCCCTTCAGACAGGATCGGGAAAGCGAATCCGCGATCTATCAGCTGGCTGCCGGCGGCTATCCCGGCCCTCGCGGGCGCGGTATCGGTCGGCACTTGATTCCTCCTGTTGCTCTGACGTGTTCCTCGCTCATCGCATGCGGGCGCCTGAGTGAGCCCATCGCTCATCTGGCTGGCCTGCTTCCTGCCAGGATCCGGTAACGCGCCCAGGTGCTCCCGGGCGGCGTGCATCAGTTCGAGGGCGTGGCCGACGTTGTCGTCGGCGAGCTTGCCGTCGCGCTTTACGACGTCGCCGCCAGCAATCACCGTCTCAACGTCGGCGGGACCCGCTCCGAGGACCATGACGGCGACCGGGTCGCCGAACCCGTCCAGGTGCGGGGATCGCATGTCGATGACCGCGATATCGGCCTGCTTGACTGGCGTCAGGGTGCCGATCTCGTCCTCAAGGTGCCACACCCGGGCTCCGTCGATGGTGGCCAGGCGCAGCATGTCCCGCTGGTGCAGGTCCACGGTCGGGACCTGCTTGCCGCTGGCCAGGGCCGGCGCGTTGGCCCGGGACCGTTCTGCGGCCAGTGCCAGGCGCATCTCGGAGAACAGGTCGTTGCCGGCGCTGCAGATGGTGTCGATGCCGAAGCCGGTGACGATTCCCCGGCTAAGGGCTGGCCCGGTGGCCGGAAAGGTGCCGAACTGCATCAGCATGTCGGTGGACGGCGTGATGGTCACCGTGCCCTGGGTTTCGGCGATGAGGTCGAACTCCCGATCGGTGAGCATGTTGCCGTGCACGTAGTTGACGTCGGCTCCGAGCAGGCGGTAGCGCTGCAGGGTCGTGACTGCGTCGGCGGTGCCCGCCATGCCCACGTGCACCGAGATCGGCAGTCCCAGGTCGCGGGCGAACGCGTAGTCTTCGGCGTTGCGCTCGGCGCTGGTGAAACAGGGCCCGCGTAGCGCCATCCCCATCCGCAGCCGCCCGTACGTGCCGGAAGCGAAGTACTGATCCCGCATACGGCGGGCGTCCGCCGGGTGCGGCGGGCTGGGATCGCCGGTGGCCGGACCGGGTCCGCCGTAGAGGAAGTAGCCGCGGATCCCTGAGTCCCGCAGGCCGCGCAGGTCCGCGTCGGCGTGCGCCGGGGACCGGTCGTTGTGCGCCCAGTCGGCGATCGTGGTGATGCCCGCGTCAAGGGCCTGCAGGGCGCCCCACAGTGTGCCTGCGTACACGTCTTCGGGGGAGTACTTCAGCGCGATGCCGGTCAGCACAGCGGGCCCGTACCCGGCCCCGGTGATCTGGGGCGTATAGCCGCCGATAGCGCCCTGCCACACATGACGGTGAGTGTCCACCATGCCGGGGATCACCAGGCGGCCAGCCGCTTCGATCACCTCAGCGGCTGCGGTTGCGGGCTCCAGATCCGGGCCGACGGCAATGATGAGGCCGTCTGCCACCAGGATGTCGCCCACCGGCAGGTCGCCCAGGTCCGGGTCGACGGTCACGACGTAGCCGCCCTTTATCAGCAGTTCTTTCGACATGATCTCTCCTCCTCAGCTCTACGTTTTCTCTACGTCAGCGACCAACGGCGGCGTGCCCCCCGTCCATGACCTGCTGGCGTGCCTGTCATACCCCCCGGCTCCGCCGCGGATTCTGTGCCTCATTTGCCTTCTCCTCTACCGGGAGACACGCACCTCCTGCCATAGGCCTCCGTTGAGGTTGAGGTTGTTGCCCTTGGCCTGGCCGGGGGCAGTGTCGCCGATGTAGGTGTACAGCGGGTGCCCGTTGTAGGTGAGCTGGCGGGACCCGCCGGTTCGGGTGATCGTGCCGATCCGGCCGGGCAGACTGGGGCTGGCCGGGGCGGTGCCGGTGACGGGTGGCCAGTACGCGGCGCAGCTGCCGTAGCATTTCGACGTGGTCGGGGTGTCCGGGGCGAACGAGTAGAGGGTGAAGCCCCGGGCGTTGGTCAGTACCGTCGTCCCGCCGATCACCGTGGTCTTCAGGCCCGTGCCCGTGCCCGTGCTGGTGGCGGCGGGCGCGGGAGGACTGGCCCCGGCTACGGCGACTGCGAGCAGCACCAGCGCCGCCACCGCCAGCGCCGCCGCGGTCGTTGCTGCCGCCCGGGCGATCGCTGGGGGGATCTGGGCGGGGAATCTGGCCGGGGTCGCCGCCGCGCCGCCGGCCGGGGCGCCGGCCCGGGCAGGGGCCAGCGCGAGGAAGGCCAGGACTGCGAATGCGGCCACCTCGATCACGCCGGCGACCACGCCTGCGGTGGTGCGGACCTCTCGGAACCCGAACAACCCGGTCCAGACCGACAGCAGGTACCCTCCGAGGGTAGCCAGCGCGAAGCCCGCTCCCCCCGCGGCCGCCAGCCGGCCGGCGAGGACAGGCCGGCCGCCGGTCGCCAGCACGGCCAGCCCGAGGGCGAAGGCGGCGATCACCTGTAGCAGGAACAGCCAGCCGATCACCGGGATCGTCCGGTAGCCGGTCAGGTACAGGTCCAGGTGGATCGCCCCGGCGGCGATCAGCAGGCCGGCACCCGCTACCCGCAGCATGGCTGTCCGCCAGTCAAGTCCCGGCGGCTCCGCGTGTTGCTTTCCGGCTCGCGCGGCTGCCGTCATCGCCGCCTGCCTGGTCGTCGTTTCCCGCCGCGTCATCGCGTCCGTCCGTCCTGTCGTGGTGGTGATTTGCCTCGGTCGGGGCGCCGTCCGGCTCAGTACCCGTAGCCGCCGGAGCCGGACGAGGAACCGCCTGCGGGCGCGGGTGCGGCGGTGCCGGAGGTGGTGATTTCGTGCCACAGGCCGCCGGCCGCGTTCAGGCCGTTGCCCTTGTTCTGGCCGGGAGCGGTGTCGCCGACGAAGGTGTACAGCGGGTGCCCGTCGAAGGTGGCCTGGACCGAGCCGTCAGCGCGCTTGATCGTGCTGAACGTGCCCGTGACCCCGGCTGCGGTCACCTGTCCCGTCACCGGCGGCCAGTTCTGCGCGCACGTCCCGTTGCACTTCGACGTGGTGGACGTGTCGGGGGCGAACGAGTACAGCGTGAAACCCTTGCTGTTGGTCAGCACCGTCACGCCGGCGATCGTCGCGGTCTTTACAGTGCCCACGGCCGCCGCAGGCGGACTGCTGGCGCTGCTGCCGGAGGACGAGGGGGAGGAGGCTCCGGCCGAGCTGCACGCGACCAGAGCCGTCGCGGCTGCCACCGCGGCCGGCAGCGCCAGGAGTATCCGGAAGCGGGCTGGGCTGCTGCTGATCCGCTGCGCGCTACCGCTGCCGCCTCGGCCGGGATTCTTTCGCGTTGTCATGACTTCCTGTCCTTTGTGCCGGGTATCACCTATTTCTTCTTCTCTCTGGTTTCTCCTGGGAAATTGGCGCCAAAAGGCGGACACGCAAGCTTTGCTGATGCTCAGGAATACGGCCGCGAATATCGTCCGCCAAATGTCTAGTGCGACCACATGTGGTTGTTTGAGCTATGACATCCACGCTATGTTCGATGCGTACCGGTGCGCATCCGTAAGAGTTGATAGTCGTGACCCAATAGTGGATTGCGTCTTGATAGCTGGCCATGCCGGGACTGCTGCCCCGGTGCGCGCGTCTGCCTTGGGAATCAGATCTGCGGCGTGACCGGCGGTGCTGCGCCTTGCCGGTCGGGAAGTGCGGGAGCAAGCTGATGGCGCGAGCTGATGCCGAGCTTGGTGAAGACCTTCCGCAGGTGGTAGGCGACGGTGGCGGGGCTGATAAACAGCTGCGCGGCGATCTCCGGGTTTGAGGCGCCGTCGCCGGCCAGGCGGGCGATCAGCGCTTCCTGCGCGGTCAGGATATCCGCGTCTCGGTCGTCTGCTGCCGGGCGTGCCCGCCGGTCGCCCTCAGCTCGATGCGCGCCCGTTCGGCAAACGCCGCGGCGCCGACCGAGTCGAAGATCTCGTACGCGCGGCCGAGCTGATCGCGAGCGTCACGCCTGCGCCGCTCGCGGCGCAGCCACTGGCCGTAGAGCAGGTGGGCGCGGGCCAGGTCCACCCGCAGGCGGGTACGGCCGAAGCGGTCGATCGCCTCGCGGTAGAGGTTCTCGGCGGCTGCGCCGTCGCTGACCAGCGCCCGCGAGCGGGCCTCGGCGCCAAGCACCCAGTCGGTCCCGCAGGCGCGGGCGATGCCGGAGAGCCGCTGGACGGCGCCAGCCGCGCGCTCGGGTACCCCGCTGCGCACCGCCGCCTCAACCAGCTCCACGAGCGCCCAGTCGGCGAAGTGCACGGCAGGGGAGTCCTCGCTCGCCCGCTGCGCTACGGCCAGCGCCTCCTCATAACGGCCCAGGCTGTTGCGCAGCACCGCCTCCGCCCACCCGATGAAGCTGAGCGCTCGGCCCTCACCCCGGCGCTCCGCGTCGTCGGTGGCGGTCTGGAGCAGGTGAGCGGCTTGCGCTTCCCGGCCGCGGAAGGCAGCCAGGGCCACGGCGCCGTACGGCGCGATGCTGCTCCCGGTCGCCTCGGTTACCGACTCGGCCTGCGCCACCATCGCGGCGGCCGGGGTGAACTCCCCAGCGTACGTGTGCGCTGTCGAGCGCATGTTAAAAGCGATGGGGAGCATGATAAGCGCGCCGGCGTCACGGGCGAGCGTGACCTGGCGGCCGGACAGCACCTCAAAGCTGTCGTAGTCCCACATAATCAGCGCGGCGCGGCAGGCCAGCCAGAGCCAGCGCAGCTCCTCTTCCCTGGAGACATCCGTCCCGCGGAAGGCGCTCACCGCCTGGCGGAGTACCGGCGCCCCCGCCGGGTAGCCCTCGCAGATTACAAGGGAGATGCCATCCAGCAGCAGATCGGGCCCGCGCGCGGGCCCCGGCGGCGGCGTCGCCATCCGCGCCGCCTCGGCGACCTCGCGCATCCCGCCGCCCAGAGCCAGGCGGCCGGCGAATGTCGCGGCGGCCAGCGCGTCCAGGTACGTCTCGCGCGCCAGCCGCGAGTCCAGCGGCTCGAATTGCCGGGCCGCCTTGAGCAGCAGCGGGGGTGCGTCACTGCCGCGGCTGCAGGAGAACGCGATCTGGCCGCGCAGCAGGTCCGCCCGGGCCCGCCGGAGCTGATCCGGCGGCCCGGCCTCCGCGGTGGCCAGCAGTCCCAGGGTCGCGTCGAACGCGCCGGCCTGGTACTTGGCCTGCGCCGCGGCCAGCGCCCGCTCCGCCCGGCGCACCGGGTCGAGAGTCAGCGCGGCCGACCGCTCCAAGAAGGCGGCCGCCGCGGCCAGCCCGCCGCGCGCCTCGGCCCGGCCCGCCGAGCACTCCAGCTCCGACGCGACGTCCTCATCAGGCCCCAGCGCCGCCTGCGCGCGGTGCCAGGCCCGGCGATCGGGGTCGGCCTGCGGATCGGTCGCGCCGGCCAGCGCCTGGTGCGCGGCCCGCCGCTCGGCCGGCGACGCGGCCCGGTACACCGCCGACCGCACCAGCGGGTGACGGAACATCACCCGCTCGCCGATCATCAGCAACCCGGCATCCGCCGCCGGCGCTACCGCCCCGATCCCGATCCCGAGCCGCTCCGCCGCCCGCCACACCAGCGCCGGCTCGCCGACCGGCTCCGCCGCGGCCACCAGCATCAGCCGCCGAGTGGCGGCCGGCAGGACCTCCAGCCGCCCGCGGAAACTATCCTCGATCCGCCCCGGCAGCCCCGGCAGCTCCGACAGCCCCGGCACACCCGGCACACCCCGCGGCAGCTCAAGCAACGCCAGCGGATTACCCCACGTCTCCGCGACGATGCGGTCACGCACCCGCTCATCCAGCGGCCCCCCGATCACCGAGCTGAGCAGCTCCCGCGCATCGCCCTCCCGCAGGCCCCCGACCAGCAGCTCCGGCAATCCCCGGAACTCCTCGCCCAGCTCACGTGTGGCGAACACCAGCGCGACCGGCTCGGCCAGCAGCCGCCGCGCCACAAACGCCAGCACCAGCGCCGAGGCCCGGTCCAGCCACTGCGCATCATCGATCACGCACAACAGCGGCTGCTGCTCAGCCACCTCCGACAGCAGGCTGAGCACGGCCAGCCCCACCAGAAACCGATCCGGCGCCGCCCCCGTAATCAGGCCGAACGCGACACCCAGCGCAGCACGCTGCGGATCCGGCAGGCCCCCCAGCTTGTCCAGCATCGGCGCGCACAACTGCTGCAGGGCAGCGAACGCCAGCTCCATCTCCGACTCGACCCCGGCCACCCGCGCCACCCGCAAGCCCGCCGCCGACTCGATCGCATACTCCAGCAGCGCGGTCTTGCCGATCCCCGGCTCCCCGCGCATCACCAGCACACCGCTGCGCCCAGCCCGCGCCACGTCGAGCAGCCCGCTGAGCGCCGCGCGTTCCGGAAGCCGATCCAGCAGCATCACACGGCCTCACGTGCCACCGCCAGCGCGGATAACCCCACCCGCCAGGTTCACGCTACAGGCCGCCTGTGCGCGACGCTAGCACCGGCCGCCAGTACTCGCGAATGGCTTATGGGTCGTGCGTTGTCTTTGGCGTGAATGGCCATCGGAGCCCGATGCCGGTGTGCAGGACGATGCCGGCTCCGGCAAAGCTGAGTGCCGCGGTGGTGATCCAGTCGTCGGGGGTTGCCCTGGTCCAGTGCACGCTGTCGGCGTACGCGGCCAAGGCGCGGTTAAGTGCCAGGGCGGCCAGGGCGGTGAGGGCGAGGGTCAGGGCGCGGCCGGGGCCGGGCCGCAGCAGCGCGGCGGGCCAGCCGTCGAAAAGCATGGCCACGAGGAGGACAGCGCCGATGAGGCATCCGCATGCGGCGGTGATGGCGTCCGGTGCCCAGTGTGCCAGGTCGCGGAGCATCAGGTAGGTGAGCGTGCCGAGGCCGATGACGAGGCTGTTGCCTGCGAGCAGGCGGAGCGGGCGGCGGGTGATGGTGCTGACTGGCCAGCCGTACCAGGCGATGTAGAAGACTGCTTGCCAGGCTCCGACGGCGATGAGCGCGGCGCCGAAGTCGGGTGTAGCGATAAAGCCGCCGGGGTCGTGCAACCCGGCGGCGGCCCGCGGTGGGGCTGGCAGGTAGCTGAGGCTGGCGAACAGGAAGTACGCGCCGGCCCCGATCGCCCAGGACAGCACGAACGCGGCGATCCCGGACTTGATCCGGCCGATGCCGCCGAGCGGCCAGCGTTCGCAGACCAGCGACAGCTGGAGCATGGCCGCGAATGCCGCGCCGGCCAGGGGCAACGTCGCGGGAAAGGTCACCGGGAGGCCCGGGCCGCGGTAGGCCTCGAATACTGCCCGGACGTCTGGCCGCTCGATGACGGCCTGCCCGGCGAGGGTCAGCCCGACCGCGGCTGCGGCAGCCAGGACGGTGTCGGTGAGCCCGGTCCAGGGCCGGGCGAGCTGGGCGCCGGGCCAGTCGTTCCACCAGAACGCGATCACGGCCACGGCGGGCAGCGCGAACGTCGAGATCGGGCCGAGGATCAGCAGCGAGGTCGTGGCGCTGCCGGTGCCAAGGGCCAGGGCGAAGAACCCGGCCGTGGCCAGCAGCAGGCCGCCCAGCCCGGCCCAGGGCTGGGCGGCGAGCCGGTCCGTTTGCAGGCCGGCTCGGTGCCGGGGCCGCAGCTGGGGTGGTGTGGTTCTGGTCATATGGGATCAGGTCGCGGTGACCGCCGGGCGAGCCGCCAGGTGTGCCAGCAGGTGCTCGGTGGCGATGGGCAGTTCCCGGACGCGGTACCCGATGGCGTGGTAGACGGCGTTGGCGATCGCGGCGCTGGAGCCGACCTGCCCGATCTCGCCGACGCCCTTGACCCCGAGGGGCCCGGTGACGTGGTCTTCGACCTCGATGAGGTCGACGTCGACCTCGGGTGCGTCGGCGTTGACCGGGACGAGATACTCACCCAGGCTGGTGCTGGCCCAGCCCGCGCGGGCGGTGTCCATGTGGTTGCCTTCGAGCAGTGCCTGGCTCATTCCCCACAGCATGCCGCCCATGAGCTGGCTACGGGCGGTCCTGGGGTTGAGGATCCGGCCGGGAGCGAACGCGCCGGCCAGGTGCCGGACCCGGATGATGCCGAGGTCGGCGTCGACGGCGACCTTCGCGAACTGGGCGCCGAAGGTCAGCAGCCCGTACGGGGTGTCCAGCGGCGGCGGGTCCCAGCTGCCGATCGCCTCGGCGTCGGTCATCCGGTGCCGGCCCATCAAGGCGGCGTACGTTTCACCGGTGCCGGGATCGGCGGCCAGCATCAGCGGGCCGCCGGCCGCGGTGACCGCAGCGGGGTCGGCGCCGTGCAGCGGGGACTGCGGTTCGGCGACGGCGAGCGCGATCAGCTGGTCGCGGACCGCGGTGCCGGCGTTGTGCACGGCGGCACTGATCATCATCGCGCCGTTGGAGCCGACGGGCGAACCGGTGGCGGGCAGGCTGGTGTCGCCGAACTCGACCCGGACGCCGCGCAGCTCGACGCCGAGCGCGTCGGCGGCGACCTGGGTCAGCACGGTGGGGGTGCCGGTGCCGAATTCCTGGGTGGAGGTCTGCACGACGGCGGTGCCGTCCGAATAGAGGTGGGCGCGGGCCAGCTGGGTGCGCATGAAGAACGCGACCGGGTAGGCGGCGGCGGACATGCCGGTGCCGATGAGCCAGTTCCCGTCCCGTTCGGACCGGGGCCGCGGGTTCCTGCTGGCCCAGCCGATCCGTTCCGCGCCGCGCTGCAGGCATTCGGTCAGCCCGTAGCTGGACCACGGGTTGCCGCTGCCGGGCTCGGTCTCGGCCAGGTTGCGCAGCCGCAGCTCGACCGGGTCGACGCCGAGGTCGGCGGCGAGTTCGTCCATCGCGCATTCGAGGGCGAACACGCCGAGCGCCTCGCCCGGCCCGCGGGTGAACGTGGGGGTCATGGTGTTGCCCCGGACCAGCCGGTGCACCCCCTCGTAGGCGGGGCTGGCATACAGCTGGGACGCGACGCCGAAGGCGGGCTCGGCCCAGTCGTCGAACGGTGAGGTGACCGAGATCTTGCGGTGCCGGATGGCGGTCAGCTTCCCGTCCCGGGTCGCCCCGAGCCAGATGTGCTGTTCTTGTTCCTCGCGGTGCCCGCAGGAGGAGAACATCTGCCCGCGAGTGACCGTGAGCCGGACCGGCCGCCGTACGTGCTGGGCGGCCAGCGCGGCCAGGGTCACGTGCGGCCACACCATTGCCTTGCAGCCGAACGCCCCGCCGATGAACCGGGCCAGTACCCGGACCCTGGACGGCGAGATCCCCAGCAGCGCGGCCACGGTCAGCTGGACCGCCTTGATGCCCTGGCACGAGTCATACAACGTCAGCTGATCGCCGTCCCACACCGCCGTGGTGGTCAGCATCTCGATCGGGTTGTGATGGTTGGCGGCGAACCGGAACGGCGCGTCGATGCGGACCTGGGCAGCCGCGAGCCCGGCGTCGACGTCGCCGCGCGCGGTCCGCCCCGGCATCAGGCCGCCGAAGATCCTTTCCGCGTCATACGCATCAGCGCGGCCCTGATCGATCGTGGTGACCGCCGGCGTCTCGATGTAGCTGACCCGGATCAAGGTGGCAGCGTACTGCGCCTGCTCCCAGGTGGCGGCCACGACGACTGCGACCGGCTGCCCGGCGTAGTGGATGACATCGTCTTGCATCGGGAAGAACGTCTGGCCCGGTGCCGGGCCGCCCAGCAGCGAGGGGACCAGCGGCACCTGGTTCACCTTCGGGGTGTTGTGGTGGGTGAGGATCCCGGCTACCCCGTCGGCGTGCCCGGCTTCGGTGACCTCGATCGAGGTGACCCGCCCGCTGGCTACCTGGGCGCCGACAATCTGGGCGTAAGCGAGGTCCGGCAGCGTTATCTCACCGGAGTACCGTGCTGAGCCGGTGACCTTAGCCGGGCCGTCGACCCGCGGTACATCCTGGCCGATGAATCCGCCCATTACCGGTCTCCGTCCGTAAGGGTGTTCAGCGCCCGCACAATGGCCCGCTGCGCGAGCTCGACCTTGAACGCGTTCATCGGATGCGGGGTTGCCGCCGCTAGTTCCTGGCGCGCTGCTTCTGCGAAGCTGACCGCGGTGGCCGGCCGGCCGAGCAGGGCAGCCTCGGCGCGCCGGGCGCGCCACGGCCTGGTGGCGACTCCGCCGAGCGCCAGCCGCACCTCGGCGACCGCGCCGTTCTCGATCCGGACGGCCGCCGCGACCGACGCCAGCGCGAACTCATATGACTGGCGGTCGCGGAACTTCAGGTAGACCGACCGGCGCGCGACCGGCGCACCCGGCACCTCGATCGCGGTGATCAGCTCCCCGTGCTCCAGCGGATGCTCCCGTTGCGGGGTATCGCCGGGCAGCAGGAAGAAGCCGTCCATGCCGATGGCCCGCTCCCCGGTCGGCCCGCTCGTGTGCACCACCGCGTCCAGCGCGGTCAGCGGGACCGCGACGTCGGACGGATGGGTGGCGATGCAGTGATCGCTGGTGCCCAGGACGGCGTGGCCCCGGTTCACGCCGTCTAGCGCGGAACAGCCAGTGCCCGGGTCGCGCTTATTGCACGGCGAGGCCGGGTCCCGGAAGTAGCTGCACCGGACCCGCTGGCACAAGTTGCCGCCCATCGAGGCCATGTTCCGCAGTTGCGCCGACGCTCCCAGCACCAGCGCCTGCGAGATCACCGGGAACCGTTCGATCACCCCGGGCGCGCGGGCCACATCACTCATCCGGGCCAGCGCCCCGATCCTCAGCCCGCCGTCCGGCAGGTCCTCGATCAGGTCCAGCGGCAGGTCGTTGATGTCGACCAGCAGTCCCGGCCGCAGCACGTCCTGGCGCACCAGGTCCACCTCGGTGGTGCCGCCGGCCAGGAACGCGCTGTCCGGGCGTGCCGGGACCAGCGCGATCGCGGTACCGGCGTCGCCGGCCCGTACATAGCTGAACGGCCGCATCACCGCTCACCTCCCGCCGCGTCCCGGACCCCGCGGATCGCGGCCCGGATGTTCGGGTACGCCGCGCACCGGCAGATATTGCCGCTCATCCATTCCGCGATCTCGGCGTCATCACCCGCATGGCCCTCTTCCAGCAGCTTCACCGCCGACATGATCTGGCCAGGAGTGCAGTACCCGCACTGGAACGCGTCGTGCTCCACGAACGCCGCCTGCACCGGATGCAGCTCCCCGTCCGCGGCCAGGCCCTCGACCGTGGTCACCTCACGGCCCTCGCACGCGACCGCCAGCGTCAGGCACGCCAGCACCCGCCTGCCCTCCACCCACACCGTGCACGCACCACAGGTTCCCTGGTCACAGCCCTTCTTCGAACCCGTCAGCCCAAGGTGCTCGCGGAGGGCATCCAGGAGGCTTACGCGAGGCTCGATCCGCAGCGCATGCGCCTGGCCGTTCACGGTGAGAACCGCCGTTCCAGCCTCCGGCCCGCGTTCCGTTACCGGCAGTACAACATCGGTACCCATCACGACATCCCTTCCGCTTGCCCCGCAGCGCCCCCATGCCAGGTCGTCTGCGCACCACCGGTTCCGGCGCGGAGCATGTCGGTGCCGGGGAAATGAGTGTTCCCCATGGACGGACCTCCTCGTGTGAGTAGCAGCTCTTCACGGTGCCCCCTAGGCCGCCCGCCGGGGCCCCATCGTGCCGCTTGTCGCATGCGGCCAGGCCAGGGGGCGTTCTGCTGGGTCATCACTGGCCTCTTTCTCAGGTCGGGTTCACACGCCGTGGCCGGGACGCTGTTGGCGATGGGTGTGCAGGTGACGATGTGCACGTCGAGTCCGCCGCCGTAGCGGATAACCCGCGATCTGATGCTGGCTGCGGGCCGCAGCGCGGCCCGCCAGGTGCGGGGGGTGGCGCCAAGCACCAGCTGGGTGGCGTTGTGCGCGTGGGCGAAGGCCAGCAGCGCCGCCGGGATGTCCTGGTCGGCGAGCTGGTGGTAGGTGCCGCCGGCCGACTCGGCCAGCCGGCGCTGGGCGGCGAGCACAGCACGGCCCGAGCCGGCCGGGCGGCCAGGCCGGGCGGCGTGCACCGCCAGCAGGTCCCCGCCGGACCGGGCGGCGATCCGGGCCGCCCGGCGGATCAGCATCTCGCCCTCCGGGCCGCCGCTGAGCGCGACCACCACCCGCTCCCGGGCCTGACCGCTGCCGGGATCGCCGCCACCGCGAAGGTGCCGCCGCGGGCCGCCGGCCAGCGCGGCGGCCAGCCACAGCAGGGCCAGTTCGCGCAGCGCCGACAGGTTCCCCGTCTGGAACCAGCCGCCCAGCGCCGCCTCCGCCTGGTCTGCCGGGTAGATGTGGCCGCGGGCCAGCCGGTCCCGCAAGGCCTCCGGCGCCACGTCCACCAGCTCGACCTCGCCCGCCGCGCGGACGACCGAATCGGGCACCGTCTGCCGGGGCGCGGTGCCGGTGATCTTCGCGACCACGTCGGCCAGGGAATCCAGGTCCCCGACACTGACGGCGGAGATCACGTCGATTCCCGCCGTCAGCAGGTCCTCGACGTCCTGCCATCGCGCGCGGTGCCGCGAGCCGGGCGCGTTGCGGTGCGCGAAATCGTCCACCAGCGCCACCGCGGGGCCGCGGGCCAGCACCGCGCCGAGATCCATCTCTTCGGCCAGCGCGCCCTGGGATGGGACTTTGGCGGCGGGAATGACCTCAAGACCGGCCAGGAGGTTTTCGGTGTACGGCCGGCCGTGCGTTCCCGCGCTCGCCACCACCACGTCGGTGTCGTCCTCCGCGCTCCGGCGGCCCTCGCTGAGCAGCGCGCAGGTGGTGCCGGCACCGGGTGCGTAGCCCAGGTAGATCCGCAGACGCCCACGGGCGGTCGATCCCCGGGGCCCGGCGTCAGCACTCACCGTGCGTCCCCGCCCTGCACCAGGCCCAACGGCAACGGAGCGAATGGCGGCCGCACGATCATTGCGGACCCGGCGGTCCTGTGACGTCCGCGGTAGGCGGCGGGCCACCGGCGGCGCAGGTCCGCACCGTCGGTCGCGACCAGGCCGCCCCAGACACCGTGCTGGCCGATGTCCCAGTGCCGAAGCGACAGCTCCAGGCACTGGGCCTGCACAGGGCTACTAGTGCATACGGCGATCGCGGCCACTGCCTCATGGCGGGCCCGGGCTGGCTCGATACTGACCGGGTACCACTGGTCGGGGTCAGGGCCGCTGTCAGCACACCGGGCCTGCCTGGCCACCCGGGCCCACAAGGCATCGTCGGTCAACCGCTGGGCGGGAAGGCTGCTAGCGACCTGGCGCGGCTGCCTGTCCCGGGGTTATCCACATTTCCACAACCACGTTCGTCCACAGTTGTACACCGGCTGACCAGCGTGTTTACTCAGATCACCCACAGGTCTGTCCACAGGACCCTACCCTGGCAGGGCCAGGGCTGGCGTGATAGGAGCAAGCTCTCATGCTAGCCCTGGTACTCCGCGTGCGGACTGAAGGTCACCGGACGTGCCTGGCGCGCTCGTGGCTGTTCGTCCGCTCAGGTCGCACGGCTTTCCCCCGGGAGTCTGTGAAACCGCCGGCCCCATCACGGGGCGGCCATGGCGAGCGGGAGCAGGCCCGCGCCGATCATCTGCTGGAGATCGCCCGCGTACTGCGGCTGGCCGCGGGCCACCGGCAAGGGCGCCGCGCTGTGCCGGCGCCGCGCAGGGCCGCGCTCAGCCTGGTGCCGCACCAGCGCTGGTGGGGTCAGGAGTCCAGGGGGTGTGCGCAAGCTTGTGGATGAACTGTGCAAATACCCGGGATGGCGGCGCGATGCCCGGGAGACGTGCCAGGAGCGGCCCTTGGCGGCCCCGCCGGCTAATTACCAGCGCAAATGCGGGTGGCTTGATCGGCTGCAGGAAGATCAGGAAGGCGGCCGCGACCGTACCGGCACCAGATAGTTATCCACACGTGACCTGTGGATGAGGGTTACAGGCCGGCGCCCGATGTTCCTGCCGCGGTCGGCCCGGCGACGGATCGTTCATACTGGCTGGTTCTGCGAAGTTGCCAGGTTCCGGGACCGGTCGCGGCCTGGCCTGCTCGGGTACCGGGCCGGGGTCGCCGGTGCCAGCCGCTGGCAGAACAGGGCCCACACGACCTTTCCGGTCTCGCTGGGCGTGGTGTAGCCCCGCCGGTCGCTGAGCGCGCAGATGAGGTGCAGTCCGCGGCCGGTCTCGGCGAGGGAGCCGGGCGTTCGCGGTACCGGAGCGGCCTTGGCCGGGTCGGCGACTGCGCACAGCACCCATGGCCCGGGCTGCAGCAGGCCGAGCCGGATCGGCCGCCGGGGCCGGGTAGCGCCGGACCCGGGCAGGGCGTGCCGCAGCGCGTTGGTCAGCAACTCAGACACCACGATCGCGATGTCCGGGCTGCGTTCTGCCATCCCCCACCGGTGCAAGGTGGCGACGGTGAAGTCCCGGGCGGTGCGGACCGATCCGGGATCCGCGCCGAGCGCGCGCGTGGCGATCCGCGGCAGGCAGGAGCGCGTGAAGGCGGGATCCGCCGCTGGCAGCCATCTGCCGCTGGCTAGACCGGCCATCTCCGCGGCCGGTATCAGCCAGCGGCAGCCGGCGCTGCCCGCCGGGCAGGACCGGCAGGCTACCATCGCCGCCCGGTCAATGTCGTCTGTCACGCCAGCGGATGGGCGTGCGCACGTGCCCCGTGATCAGCAAAGCTGCGGGCGAGCTGGGCTGAATTATCTGGCTGGTGATAATGATCGCGGGCATGGCGGACCGTCTTGTAAACGGCAGGTCACATCATCGACGGTGATCCAGGTGGGTTACAGCAGGCTTGGTTAGCGTTCTTCGCGGTTGCGTAGCGTGACAAGCGGAACATTGTTATTAGCACGGACTATTACAGATCCTCCCTGCCGATTATTCACTGTCCGCGTAAAAGGTCGAGGTTGGCTGTTGAGCAAGCAATATTTCCAGTTCTGGCGCGGCGCCAGGTGCCGCGCCTTCGCCCGCTCATAACCCGAGGCCCGGACGAGGGGGATGGCCAGTTGCCACCTTCGCCACCAGCGCATGTGGCGCAGCCACACCACCGTCCTGTTGGACTCGCGCAGGAACAGGGGCCCTCGACGACACGCCCGAACCTCGGCGCGGCGACGGCGACGATCTCGGCTCGGCTCTCGACTCAGCCTCTTTCCATCCCGAACCTGAGCTCCTCCTCGCGTACCGCCAGGCACTGTGGCAGTCTGAGTCACGATGCATGTGGCAGAGCTCGTCCTTGCCATCGGATGGGCAGCGTTCTGGCTGTACTGGCTCGTGGCGGCCTTTTCTATGAAGAGGGGCCGCGTGCCGTGGTCCCGCGAGCTGGGTATCCGGGCGGTG
>Ga0310037_10000290_pt1 | contig 35192 bp, 27 predicted proteins | sample Sb_taG_11_FD_200239 | JGI IMG/M metagenome (GOLD analysis project Ga0310037, IMG submission 200239) | Peat soil microbial communities from Weissenstadt, Germany - Sb_50d_3_AS metaG (v2) (version 2) | ecosystem: Environmental > Terrestrial > Soil > Wetlands > Peat | place: Germany: Weissenstadt... | reverse complement strand
GCTGCCGGACCGACAGCCCGCTGCTCCCGCTGCAGCGCGCCGCCCTGGTCCGCGCCTACACCGCGCTGCTCGCCGCCGTCCACCACGAACAACACTGACCAGTGCCGCAGAGAAGGTCCGGCGGGCATCGCGATCACGCAGCGGTGGGCCTGCCCGACAGCTTGCTCATACGTATTCGCGCCGGCGCATCCAGGCCAGGGTGGCCCAGCCCCAGACCGGGGGCAGGTAGGCGGTGAAGAACCGCTGGATGAGAACGGCCGCGCGGCCGGCGTCGGCAGGGAGGACCCGGACGGCCGCCACGGCCGTGCGTTCGGCGCCCGGGTGCGCTAGAAGGCTGTTGTCCTGAACCCGGCCTTCCTGGCCGCCCTCGATGCCAGGAAACAGTACCTGGGATGGTCGCGGCAATCCCTTCCTTCGCGCTCTCCAGGGGGGCGCGGCGTCTGTGCTCAGCTGGCTGCTCCCCCGCCGTCCTGTACGCCCGCGGCTCCATGGCCCCACATCTTGACGCGATCTCAGGAGACGACCAAGAAGATGCTGTCTGCGATGAGCCACAACCCGATGATCAGGCTCCCCACAATGATCACCCGCTCGGTGCGGGTGTTGATCCAGGTCCGGAACCTGGCCAGCAGCACGCGGCTCTGGCCCGGCCTGATAATGGCGTAGATCTCCATGGCCAGGTAGGACGCTGAGGCCAGGACGCAGTACCCGAGCAGCGCGAGGAAGCTCTCCCAGCTGGACAGCTTGGCCTCCACCACGGTGGCCGCGCCCGCGCCTATCAGCGCCCAGGGCTGCAACGTCGGGGCCAGGACCATGGCGAACCACGGGGACATGCCGTCCACATGCTCCTGCCACTTCGGCGGCTTCTTCGGTGGCTTGGGCCGCCCCTGGCCCTGATGTGCCGGACCGCGATCACGACCAGGACGGCGCCGAGCGCGATCTTGACTGAACCTATCTCCGTCCATCCGCGGGGCGCCTACCGCCCAATTCTGTAATCCGCGAATGCACTGGGGATCACCCATCAAGGGGTGAGCCTGGGACCAAGGCACCAGAACCAGGGCATCGCCCGGAGTCCTTGGCGGCCCTACGGTCGCCCGACGGCCTCCGGCGGGCAGCTGCATTCCGGCCGATTCGCGTGACGGCTGGGTAGCCCAATTGGAAGCCCCCGATGTCGGGCCCTCCATCAGGTTCAGCCCCTGAGCGCGGCGTCGAGGAAGGCGTCGCGGCGCTCGAGCATGACCTCGCGGGTCAGGTCGGGGCGGCCCTGAAGGGCCATCGATATCGGGAACCAGCCCATGTCCGGCGGGGAGGCGAGCGCCGCGACGGCGTCCCAGTAGGGGACGTCGGTCGCGGGCCTGCCCGCCTCGGCCTCCCAGCCGCGCAGGATCTGCCCGGCGGCTTCGATACCGTGGCACCAGGCCGCCTCGCAGCGCAGCGAGCCGAGGTCGATGCCGGCCGGCCCGACGCCGGCGCAGTCCCAGTCGAGCACGGCGGTCAGCCTGCCGTCGTCCCACAACGTGTTGCCGTGCCACAGGTCGCCGTGCACCAGACCGGGCCGGCCGTCGTCTGGCCGGGTGGCGGCCACCGCCGCCTCGGCCGCGCGGAGCAGATCCGGCGCGCCCTGCTCGCGGCGCATGGCGGCGAAGTCCTCGGCCTCGATCGGCCGGCTCCGGACCGGGAGCGCTGGTGCCGGGGTGAGCTCGATCGAGCTGATCCGCGCCGCGGCCGCGCCCAGAGCCCGCAGGCGTTCCGGGTCGGGCTCGGGCGGGATCACGCTCGTCCCCGGCACGCGGGTGGTGAGCACGAGCCCGTATCCGGTCCGCTCCGCGAGGTCGTAGCCGAGCAGCTCGGCGACCGGGAGGATGGTACCGGCTACCCGCGCCGCGCAGGTCATCGCCGCGACCTCGGTCGCGGTCTCCGCCGCCTGCTCGGCGCGCGCGACCCGGAGGACCACCTCGCGGTCGCCAGCGCGCAGCAGCCACGGCGAGCCGCCGTGGCGCAGGCCGCGCACGACCGTGACTTTGGTGTCCAGGATCGCCGATGCCCAGCGTCAAGTACTTCTGCATCTGGCGAAGCCATAACGGTGAGGCTAGCGCCGTTACCGCCGCGCATTCACCATCGCGTCGCGATGGCCTGGATCAGGATCATCCGGGCCAGCCTGACGCTCCTGGCCGGCAAGCACTTAGCCGGCTTGCCAGGCACCGAAGCCGGCCTCCGGTACGAATGGGTCGGTAACGTGGTTGCTGGGCGTTGAGCCGAAGACAGACGTCATGGTGGTGGTGATGCAGATGGGGTACAGCAGGCAGTGGGTGGTTGACACCCTGCGTCGCATCGGTTACCAGCAGGAGGCTGACGAGGCGTTGCGGGTTCTGCCCGAGGAGGTTGATCGCCGGCAGCTCGAGGAATTCGGCAACCGGCACGGCATTTCCCGCGACGAACTGGTCAGCCGGATGGGCGGCAGCCCGTAGGCCGGCCAGGTCGCTGAAGGCCTCAGGTCGTGGCGTAGATGGCGGCCAGGTCATCGTCGGCGTGGCCGCTGGCGGCGGCGCGCCGCCAGCGGGGCAGCAGGGCCTCGGTGAGGGTGAGTTCGGCGCCGCTGGCCCGGGCGGCCTGGGCCGCGAGGTCGGCGTCTTTGAGCGCGTGCTTGAGCGCGAACGCCGGAGTGAAGTCGCCGGCCAGCATGCTGCGGGCCTTCTGCATCGCGTAGGGCGATCCGAGCGGCGTGGACTCCAGCAGGTCCACGATCGCGGCGGGATCCAGGCCGAGCAGGTCGGCGAAGGAGAGGGTTTCCGCCGTGGTCTCGGTGAGGTCGGCCAGCCAGTTGTTGAGCACCAGCTTGGCCCGGGTGCCGTTACCGGCCGGGCCCAGCCAGGCGGTGGACCGGCCGAGCACGGCGAACACCGGGTCGACGGCTTCCCGTAGCCAGCCAGGGCCGCTGGCCAGGATGGTCAGCTCCCCGGCCTGGGCCGGTCCGGCGCTGCCGGAGACCGGGGCGTCGAAGAAGCTGACCCCGTACCGGGCGGCGGTGTTGGCGAACCGTTCGGTCCATTCCAGCCCGACCGTGGCCATCTGCACCCAGATCAGGCCGGGGCTGGCCGCCAGCAGCAGCCCGTCCGGCCCGTGCCAGGCCTGCTCGGTGGCGGGCCCGTCGGCCAGCATGGTGATGAGGATCCCGGCGCCCTTCACGGCGTCGGCCGGGCTGGCCACCGCGGTCGCGCCGTCCTCGACGAGGTCGGCGGCCTGGCTGGCGGTGCGGTCCCACGCCCGCACGCCGAAGCCGGCGCGGGCCAGGTTGGCGGCCATCGGACCGCCCATCCGCCCGGTACCGAGAAACGCGATCACCGGGGCGGCTGTCCGGCCGCTGCGGTCGGGGTGTTCTGGTCCGAACGGCCGTGCGTCAAGCTGCGCGGTCATGACATTCCTTCCGGGGTGGGGCCGCCGACCGGCACGGCGGCGGCCATGATGCCGTCGATGTCGGCCAGGTCGGCCTGGCTGAGGGTCAGGTCGAGGGCGCCGAGGCTCTCGGCCAGGTGGGCGGGGGTGCGGGCGCCGACGATGGCGACCTGGACGGCCGGGTTGGCCAGTACCCAGGCGATCGCGAGCTGGGCCATACCGGCCCCGTGCCGCGCCGCGAAGGCGCGCAGCGCCGCGACGACCTGCAGGTTGCGGGCGAACCCGGCCCCGGTGAAGGCGGGGCTGTGCGCCCGCCAGTCGCCGGCGCCGAATCTGGTGGTCTCGGTGATGGTGCCGCCGAGCAGCCCGTGGGCGAGCGGCCCGTAGGCCAGCACGCCGATGTCGTGCGCGGCGGCGTAGGGCAGCAGGCCGGTTTCGATGTCGCGGCGGAACAGGTGATAGGGCGGCTGGACGGTTTCCGCCGGCAGCACGGCGGAGAACTCGCCGATCTGGGCCGCGTTGTAGTTGGACACGCCCACGTGGCGGATCAGGCCGTCACGCACCAGTTCGGCCAGCGCGGCGGCGGTCTCGCCAATGGGCGTGGCCGGGTCGGGCCAGTGCACCTGGTACAGGTCGACATGGTCGGTGCCGAGCGCATCCAGGCTGGCCTCGACGCCCTTGCGCAGCCACGCCGGGCTGGCGTCGCGGACCAGCCGGTCGCCGTCCATCCGCAGTCCCCCCTTGGTCGCGATCACCACCGACTCCCGGGCCGAACGCAGGTCAGCGGCCAGCGCCCGGCCGAGCAGCCGCTCGGACCGGCCGAACCCGTAGGCCTGCGCGGTGTCGAAGAAGTTGATGCCCAGCGACCTGGCCCGCTGGATCGCCGCTATCGCGGCCTGCTCGTCGACCGGGCCCCAGTCCCCGCCGAACTGCCAGGTCCCGTACGCGAGCGGGGTCACCGCCAGGCCGGTAGCTCCCAATGTCACTGTCTGCATGTTGTCCTCCTGCCGATGGGCTTTCCGTCAGATGGCAGCAAGCTTCACGCTCGCCAGGGTGAGCCGGCGTCACACCGCCGGGTGAATCCTCAGCCCGCGGCGGCGATCCCCAGGGCCGCGCTCAGGGCGGCGATGATCGCTCCGCCGACGGTGATCGCCATGAACGACCGGGTGAAGCTCGTGTGGAAGAACCGGTGCCGCAGCCAGGCGAGAACAAGCAGTTCGCTGTGCGGTCCTGTCTGCCGGGATGGTCTTGCTAGTTCCGTTCAGGCCGGCACGTTCTTTCCGTTAGCGCCGTTCCGGCAGGCCGCGGCCCGCCGGGAATCAGGTCGTGGCCAGCCTCGCGCCAGGCCGGGTGAACCGGCGTCGCACGGCCGGGTGATTACCGCCGCGGGGAGGGGGCCAGCAGGCCGAGGGCGCGGGCCTGTTCTACGGCCTCGTGGCGCCGGTGCACGCCGAGCTTGTCGTACAGGTGGCGCATGTGGGTCTTGACGGTGTTCACCGACAGGTAGAGCTGGTCGGCGATCTCCGGCGCGGACAGCTTGGTCGGCAGATAGCGCAGCACGCGGGTCTCGGCGTGGCTGAGCGGCTCGGTTAGCCTCGGGGGGACGATCCCCCCCAGACCCCCCCTGCTCACGGGGGGGCTGCCCGCCCCCCCGTACCCCCCTGGCCCCCCTGGTCCCCCTGGTCCCCCTGGTCCCCCTGGCCCCCCTGGCCCCCCTGGCCCCCCTGGCCCCCCTGGGGCCCGCCCGTTCGCCCCCGACCCTGACAGCACGTTAAGGATCTCGGAGATCAGGACGGCGTGTGCGGTCCCGAGTCGGCGGTGGCGCTCGAGCAGTTCCGGCGCGCGATCGATCAGGAACGGGAACAGCAGGCCTTCCGGCTGGGCCAGATCGAGGGCGCGCTCGAGGGCGCGCCGGGCGGCGCCCGCGTCGCCGAGCGCGTCGCGGGCGATCGCGACGAGCAGGAAAGCCTGAACCTCCCAAAGGTGCGCGCTCGTCAACGGCACCGAACCGTCGAGGACGGGCGCCAGCGCGGCGACCGCCGCTTCCGGGTCGTCCTGGGCAAGCCGCAGCGCCGCCGCGGCGACGCGCATCTCGCCGCTGTCGCGCTCCGGTCCGTCCATCTCGGCCAGGAGCTGCTCGACGCGCTGCGTTTCGCCCGCCAGCACGAGCGCCTGCAACCGGTGTGATAGCCCCCGTCTGGCCAGCGTGTGCTCGGTCACGAGCAGCTCGGCCAGCCGCTCGGCCGTCCGGATGGCGGCCAGCGCCTCGGTATACCGGCCGCGCGCGAGCTCGAGCATCCCGCGGCCGAGGTGCAGCCGCATCCCGGCCGCCGGCTCAACCTCGGACCGGACGGTGCGCTCGGCGTGCTCGAGGGACCGCTCCGCCTCCTCGAGCCTTCCCTGGGTGACCAGGGTCACGCCCAGCGCCAGATAGGCCAGGCCGGCGACCGGCTCCTCGGTCCAGCCGTGCCGCCCGGCCAGCTCGATCGCCTGCATGCTCCGCTGCGCCCCCAGCGGGAACGACCGCCAGCTCACCAGCTGCGCCAAGTGCGCCAGGCCATTGACCTCCAGATACGGCCGGCCGAGCTGGTGCGCCAGGGCGATGCCGTCCTCGAGGTGCCGTTCGGCCTCCTCGAGGCGGGCGGTCCACAGCTCGGCGATGCCGAGATCGATCAACGCCAGGGCCCGCAGGTCCCCGCCCAGTCCGGGCCCGGCCCGGCCGGCGGCCCCGGCGGGGGCCAGCAGCGGCTGCGCCTGCTCGGCCACGGCCGCGAGGTCCCCGCGCTGGCGGGCCAGCCGCATGTGCACGACAGCGAGGACCACCTGCGAGCGCTCACGCCGGCCCGGCGGTGCTGATGCCAATCCCTCGGTGGCGAGCACCACGTACCGTTCGGCTTCCTCCAAAGACCCCCGGCCCAGCTCGACCCCGGCCCTCCGCGCGGCCAGCTCCGCATCCCCGGCGATCACCTCGGCCGGGAACCGGGCCAGGAGCTCGTGTGCGGTAACGCCGAGCCCATTGAGGCCAAAGCCGACCCAGTGGTCTGACAGCACGCGGGCGGCCAGGTCCCAGTCCCCGGCCGCCTGGGCGTGGCGGACCGCCTCGACCAGGTGCCCATGCCCGTCGTACCATACGGCGGCGGCGGCGTGCAGCGCGGGCAGTTCGGCCGGGACGCTGCCCCGCAGCTCCAGCTGCAGGAGGTCGGCGAACAGCTGGTGGTAGCGGAACCAGGACCGCCGCGTATCCAGCGCGGTCACGAACGTGTTGGCCCGCTCGAGCCGCTGCAGGGTGCGCTCCCCGCCCGAGCTCCCGGTGAGCAGGTCGGCCAGTTCGCCATTCACCCGCTCCAGCACCGAGGTCCGCAGCAGCAGCCGCTGGACCGGTTCGGGCTGGCGGTTGAGCACCTCGGCCAGCAGGTATTCCGCGACCGTGCGCTCGCTGCCGGAGAACTCGGCCGCGAACCGGTCCGGATCCGGATGCCCGGCCAGCGACAGCGCGGCCAGCCGCAGTCCCGCGGCCCAGCCCTCGGTCCGCTCGTACAGCGACCCGAGCGCCGGATCCGGCAGTGGTATCCCGGCCGCCTCGAACAGCGCCTTCGCCTCGTCCAGGGTGAAGCGCAGATCGGCCGCGCGGACCTCGGTAAGTTCCCCCTCCAGCCGCAGCCGGTGCAGGCCAAGCTGCAGGTCGTGGCGGGTGGCCAGCACGAAACGCAGCCTGGCGGGCGCGCGCATCACCAGTAGCTCCAGCTGGCGCAGCGCCTCGTCTGAGCGCAGCTCGTGCACGTCGTCAATGACCAGCCAGACCCGATCCTCAAGCCCGCCCAGATCGGTCAGCAGCCGCTCGACGACCGCCCAGCCGTCCAGGCCGGGAGCCGGCGTCAGGGGCCGGACCAGCTTCGACCCGGCGGGCGTGTCCCGCAGCGCGCCGAACACGGACAGCCAGAACCGCTGCGGGTCGCGTTCCTCGGCCTGCACCGGTACCCACGCGGCCCGCTCGGCCAGGCCGGCCTCGCCGATCCAGGAGCGCAGCAGGAGCGTCTTCCCGCTGCCTGCCGGGGCCGACACTACGGTCACCCGCCCCGCGCCGCCGAGCCGCCCGAACAGACCGGGCCGGGAGACCAGTCCGTCCCGGACCGCAGCCACCGCTGGCCCCACGGCGCCCTCCTCGACAGGCCCCGTCCCTTACCTTACGTCTCCCGGGCCCGAATCACCCGGCGGTGTGACGCCGGCTCATCCTGGCGGGCGTGAGGCTTACTGGCGTCCGGTGGAGAGACTAGGCGGAAGTGGAGCCTCACATGAGTACCACTATCACGGATCCCCGCGACCGACCGATGACCAGGACGACCACGGCGGCCCCACGTGCTCCCGGCCGGATACCCGGCTCAGACTGGGATGACTCATTCGACGATGCGCTGGCCGCGGAGCTCAGCAGGCGGGCCACCCGCCGCCGGGTCGCGTTCTGGCTGCTGGCGTTCGTGTTCGGCGCGGCCATGCTCGGCACTACCTTGCCGACCCCGCTGTATGTCATCTACCAGGGCCGGTGGCATTTCTCCGCGGCCATGGTGACGGTGATCTTCGCCGTTTACGCCGCCGCGGTCCTGGTCACCTTGCTGCTGGCCGGGCGGTCCTCGGACCAGGCCGGGCGCAAGCCGGTGCTGGCCGTGGCCCTCGGCGTCAGCGCGGTGAGCACCGTCGCGTTCATCCTCGCCCCCGACGAAGGCGTGCTTCTCGTCGGCCGGATCCTGTCCGGGCTGTCGGCCGGGCTGATGACCGGCACGGCCACGGCCACGCTGACGGAACTGGTCCCGGCCTCGGCCCACCGCCGGGCCTCGCTGGTGGCCACGGCCACCAACATGGGCGGCCTCGGCCTCGGCCCGCTGATCGCCGGGCTGTTCGCCCAGTACGCCCCCGACCCCACGACCCTGGTGTTCGCGGTGTACCTGGTGATCCTGGCCGCCGCGGGCCTGTGCCTTCGGTTCGTTCCGGAAACGGTCAGCCCGCGTCACCGGCCCGCCCTGCGCTTCGCCGGCCTGGGCATTCCCGAGCGGGGCCGGGGCCAGTTCATCGCCGCCGCCGTGGCCGGGTTCGCCGCCTTCGCGCTGCTCGGGCTGTTCAGTTCCCTGGTGCCCGGCTTCATCGGAGGCGTACTGCACCAGGGCAGCCACGCCGTCCAGGGCGCCGTCGTGTTCGGCATGTTCGCGGTGGGGACCGTCAGCCAGGTCGCGCTGTCCCGGTTCAGCAGCCGCCGGGTGGTGCTGGCCGGCCTGGCCCTGTTCCTGGTCGCGCTGGCCCTGATCGTCGCCGCCCTGGCCCAGGCCGCGATGGGCCTGTTCCTGGCCGGGACCGTCACCAGCGGGGTAGCCGTGGGCGCCATCTTCCTGGGCAGCCTGGCCACCGCCAACCAGCTGGCCCCGCCCGAACGGCGCGGCCACGTCGTCTCTACCTTCTTCGTCGCGTGCTACGCCGGCCTGATCATCCCCGTGGTCGGCGTCGGCGTGCTGTCCGGGTTCCTCGGGACCTTCCCGGCCGTGCTCGCGTTCTCGGTCCTCCTCGCCGTCCTGTGCCTGTTCTCCCTGGCCAGGACCGCCACGGCCCTCGCGTCGGACACGGCGGCGAGCCGATGACCGCCGAGCGGCGCGACCGGCCGCGGCGCGACCGGCCGCCGGCGTCGGGCTACCAGATCCGCGTCCGCGGCCACCTAGGCGCGACGACGCTGCGCGCGTTCCCCGCCCTGCACGCCCAGATACGAGGCCACGACACGGTGCTGCGAGGCGTCGCGGACCAGGCCGCGCTGCACGGCGTACTGGTCCAGATCGAGGCGCTCGGGCTGGAACTGCTCGAGGTCCGGCGTCTCCCGGGCGAGACTGCCGCCAATCACCCGGCGGGGTGATGCCTCACCTATATCCACATCTATCTGCACCAAGGAGAATGACCATGACGACCTTTCTTCCCACCACGCGGCTGGGCAGGACCGGCATGCACCTGACCCGGGTCGGCTTCGGGGCCTGGGCCATCGGCGGAGGCGGCTGGGCCCACGCCTGGGGCCACCAGGACGACGCCGCGTCCGTCGCCGCCATCCGGCACGCGGTGGAGTCCGGGATCAACTGGATCGACACCGCCGCCGTCTACGGGCTGGGACACTCCGAAGAGGTGGTGGCGGCCGCACTGGCCGGCCTGCCCGAGGCGGACCGGCCCTACGTCTTCACCAAGGGCGGCCAGGTCTGGGATCCGGCCGACCGGTCCGCAGCGCCCCGGCGGGTCGGCGCGCCGGCCAGCATCAGGACCGAGGCAGAGGCCTCACTGCGGCGGCTGCGGGTCGAGCGGATCGACCTGTACCAGATGCACTGGCCGGCCGAGGACGGCACGCCGCTGGAGGAATACTGGCAGGTCTTCACCGACCTCAAGCGCGAGGGCAAGATCCGCGCGGCCGGGCTGTCCAACCACGGCATTCTCCAGCTGGAGGCGGCCGAGAAGATCGGCACGGTGGACGCCATCCAGCCGCCGTTCAACCTGATCCACCGCGACACCGCCGGCGATATCCTGCTGTGGGCCCGCGAGCACGAAGCCGGGGTGATCGTCTACAGCCCGATGGCCTCGGGCCTGCTCACGGGCGCGTTCACCGCGGCGCGGGCGGCTGGCCTGGAGCCGGGTGACTGGCGGGCCGGCCACCCCGACTTCACCGAGCCGGCCCTGCCGGCCAACCTGGCCCTGGCCGAAGCGCTGCGCCCGGTCGCCGAGCGGCACGGCGTAACCCCCGCCGCGGTGGCCGTCGCCTGGACGCTGGCCTTCCCCGGGGTAACCGGCGCGATCGTCGGTGCCCGTAGCCCCCGTCAGGTCGACGGGTGGCTGCCCGCCGCGACCCTGGAGCTGAAGGACGACGACCTGTCTGACATCGCCGCCGCCATCCGCGCCACCGGGGCCGGGAGCGGACCCGCGTCCCGGTGGGCTGGGCTCAGGGTGTGACTACGAGTTTGCGTGGTGGCCCGGCCTTGAGGTGCTCCCAGGTCTGGCTGATGTCATCCAGCCGGGTTTGCTCCAGGTCCAAGGTGAACTTCCCGTCGGTCGCGTGACGCATCAGTTGGGCGTAGGCGGAACGGCGCACCTCGGCGGGTGTGCCGACCGTGCCCTGACCCACGAGCGTAAGCAGCTTGTTGCGGATGGTGGCCGCGGTGATCGTGGACGTGGGCCCAGCGGAGCTCCCGACCTGGATGTACCGGGCGCCGACGTTGGCGTGGTTCATCGCATAGGGGGCGGGCCCGCCCCACAGGAAGTCAACGATCACGTCGTAGCCGCCGGGCGCGGCGGCGGCCAGGCCGGCGTCGATGTCCCGGTCATCGGCGAGGTCGACGACCGCGTCGGCCCCGCGGTCAGCGGCTTGTTCAAGGGCCTTCCCGCGGGCGGCCCCGACGACCCGGCCGGCGCCCAGGATCCGGGCGGATTGCACGGCCAGCTGACCCGCCGCGCCGCCTGCCCCCAGGACCAGTACCGTCTCACCGGTCTGGAGGTGACCGCGGTAGTCGAGCGACACCCATCCGACCAGCCCAGCCACCCCGAGGGCGGCGGCCAGGCCGGGGTCAAGGCCGTCCGGAACCGGGAAGCCGGCCGAATCCGGGACCGGCACCAGCTCGGCCAGCGCTCCGTACGGAGCGGGCGGGCCGCCCAGGTAGCAGCGCGTGCCGTCGCCGAGCTGCACGACCGCCTCGTAGCCCGCGATGTAGGGGGGCTGGAGCCGGCGGAACGGGAGCTGGTCGTTCACGATGGCGAGATCGAGCGGATTCAAGGATGCCGCGACCAGGGTGCCTACTGACAGGCCCTGGCCGGGCTGCGGATCGGCGAACTGGTCAACGGCTGGTGTGGCGCCGGATCGGCGGATTACTGCTGCTCGCATTGTTGCTCCTCCGTTGGATGATCGGGCGGGTCAGTTACCCGAGTCGCCGGCCCACTGCCAGGCTCGCCGCCAGCCAGGTGAGACGGCGTCACCGGATCACGGTGATTTCGCGCGACCGGAGCACCGCAGAACCGATCGAGCCGCCCAGCTGGCAATGCCGCCGGCGTCAAGTTGACCGAGCTGGCACCTCGGCTGGCTCGAAGGCGGCGGAGAACAGGTAGCTGGTGGCCAGGCTGCGGTAGGGCCGCCAGTTCTCGGCGACGGCGAGGACCTCCTGCTGGCTGGGCAGGTGATCCAGCTGGTATACGGCCTGGATGGACTTGCGGAGCGCCAGGTCGCCCGGCAGGACGACGTCTTCGCGTCCCAGCGCGATGAGCAGGGCGCCCTGGACGGTCCAGGGGCCTATGCCGGGGATGGCGGTGAGCTCGGTCATGAGCTCGCCGTCGGGCCGGGTGCTCAGTTCCTCCTGGTTCAGCCGGCCGTCCGTCATCCGTTCGGCGAGGTCGCGGAGGGTGCCGGCCTTCCGCCAGGACAGCCCGGCCTCGCGGAGCTGGGCGGGGTCGACGGCCAGCAGTTCGGCGGGTGCGGGGAGGTGGCCGCCGAACAGGGCCTGGATGCGGGCCAGGGTCCGGCGGGTGGCCGGGACGGACAGCTGCTGGCCGGTGACCTGGAACAGCAGGGCGCCGTACAGGTCCATCGGCGGCAGCTGGGCCATCCAGGCCCGGGGGTCGAAGTCCGGCCGGCCGTCGATGAGCCGGGCCAGCACCGGGTCGGCGTTGCGCAGGTAAGAGCGCGCTTGCCGCAGCCACGCGGCGCGGCTGGAATCCTCGCTCACCGAACTCGCTCCCTTCCCCGGCGGGTGCGCCGGTCATTGTCATCCTGCCTGGCCTGCGGGCGCTGGGGCGCTGGTCATGAGAGCCTCACCTTCTCGCGGCGGAACGGATGCGCCCGACGGTAGCGGCCGGTACGGTGAGCAGCTGTCACCTGATTCTGGTGATTTGCGTTCCGGCTAGCGCGTGCCGCCCGCCGCCAGCAGCCGCAGCTCGCGTGCGCGCTGCACGGCCGAGGATCGGTCCCGGACCTGGAGCTTGGCGTAGATGCTCCGGACATGCGTGCTGACGGTGTTCACCGAGACGGACAGCTCGCCGGCGATCTCCGGCCGGGACAGGTTCGTCGGGAGATATCGCAGCACCCTGAGCTCGCCCGGGCTGAGTTCCTCGACATACAGCGGCGGCGGCTGATTTTCGGCCGCCGGGGATGAGCCGTGCAGGACGTCGAGGATGTCGGTGAGCAGCGCGGCGTGCGCTGTCTCCCGCCGCGGCAGGACCTCGAGCAGCTCCCGGGAGCCTGTCATCGCGAACGGCAGGACCAGCCGGTCAGCCTCCGCCAGGGCCAGGGCACGTTCAGCGGCCTGGTTCGCCGCGCGCTGGTCACCGAGCTCACGGTGGGCGAGCCCGGCCAGCAGATGAGTCTCCACGACCGTGACGTAACCGATGACCGGGGCTGTGCCATCGACAACATCCCGCAACGCGGCGAGGGCTCCGGCCGGATCGTCTTCCGCGAGGCAGATCACCGCGCAGGCATTACGGATCTCACCGGAGCCAGCCCGCTCGTCATCGAGGGCCGCGAGCACCGCGCGAGCTTCGCCGGGCCTGCCGAGGCGGGCTTGGGTGGCCAGCATCCAGCCGGTCACCTGGCTCGCCAGCGCGTGCGATCCCTCTAGCTGCGATTGCAGTTGTTCGGCCGCGCCGAACTGCTCGAGCGCCTCATGGTGGCGGCCGCGGACGGCCAGCAGCATGCCGCTCACCACGTGCACGAGCAGCCCCATGTCCGGTCCGGTGTCTGCTTGCAGGGCCCGTTCGGTGCGCCGAAACCATCGCTCGCCCTCATCGAACTCGCCCAGCCACACCATCGTGCTGGCCAGCGTGATCAGCGCGGGCGCGATCACCGGTTCCGCGCCCCAGCCGTAATGTTCGGCGAGCGCGATCGCCTCGCGGCAGCGCGCCTGGGTCGTGGCGAACGGGTTGATCTTCGACGCGAACGCGAGCTGGGCGAGACAGCCGACCTCGAGGTAGGGCCGGCCGATCTCCCGGGCCAGGACGGCGCCCTCCCGGAGGTGGCGCTCAGCGTCGGGCAGCCCCAGGGACCACGCCTCGACGGTCCCCAGGTTCATCAGCGCCACCGCACGCAGGTCGCTGCCCAAGGCGATGTCTTCGTCGGACTGCCCGGTTACCGGCGAGGCGAGGAACCTGACCTCCTCCATGACGCCTGCCAGGTAACCGCGCCGCCGGGCCAGCGACAGCCTCAGCGACGCGATCGCCACCCGGAGGCGGCGCTGGCGATCCGGGGGCGCCGTCCCGGCGTACGCCTCGGCGACCGCCAGATGGGCGGCCGCCTCCTCCAGACGTCCCTGCACGACCTCAGCCATTGCGCGCACCAGGGCCAGCTCGGGGTGGTCCTCGCCCGGCGGGAACGCCCGCACCAGCGCCTGCATGGTCTGCGCCTGCCCGTCGAGCGTCAGGCTGAACGAATGGTCGGCGAGCAGCCGGGCGGCATCGGGCCAGTCGCCCGCCGCCTGCGTGTGCCGGATGGCGTCGACCACCTGGCCCTGCAAGGTGAACCATCCGGCGGCCCGCCGGTGCAGCGCGGGTACTTCTTCGGGCAGCGTCCGGCGCAGCTCCAGCCGGAGCAGATCCCCGAACAGATGGTGGTAGCGGAACCACGTGCGCTCGGGGTCGAGCGGCACGACGAACGCATTCGCGTCCGCGAGTTCCAGCAGGATCCGCTCCGAGCCGGGGCGGCCGGTCAGCACGTCCGCCAGCTCGCCATTGACCCGGTCGAGCAGGGAGGTACGCAGGAGCAGATCCTGGACATCGGCTGGCTGGCGCTCCAGCATTTCCGCGATCAGGTACTCCGCGACCGTGCGGTCGCTCCCGGAGAACTCCGCGACGAACCGCTCGGGGTCGGGGTGGCCGACCAGGGCGAGCGCCGCGAGCCGCAGGCCCGCGGCCCACCCCTCCGTCCGCTGGTGCAGCAGCGCCGCCCCGGTCTCGGATAGCGCGATACCCGAGGCGTCGAGAAGCTCGCGTGTTTCGCGCTCGGTGAAGCGCAGGTCGGCCGCGCGGATCTCGGCTAGTTCGCCGGCCAGGCGCAGCTGATGCAGCCGCAGCGGGAGATCGCGACGCGTGGTCAGCATCGCGTGCACGTGCGGGGGGAGGTTCGTCAGCAACCGGCGGAGCTGAGCGAGTGCCTCCGGCGAGGTCAGCTCGTGCAGATCATCAATAACCAGCGTGATGCCGGCGCCGGCATCGGCGAGCTCCGACAGCACCCGGTCAACCATCGCCGGCGCATTGAAGTCAGGCGTCGCTGCCGACGATCCCGCGCGGCCGGCCGCGGGCGAAGCGTGACGGACCGCGCCGAGCAGGGCGAGCCAGAACTGCTGGGCGTCTTGCTGATCGCGTTGCACCTGCAGCACGGCGAGCCGGTGGCGCTCACCCTGACGGCCGGCCCAGGCGCGCAGCAGCGATGTCTTCCCGCTGCCGGCCGGAGCCGAGATGATCGTCACCTTCCGTGCCGCGGCGCGATCCACAGCGGCGAGAAGATCGCCCCGGTCGATCAGCCAGCGAGTTGCTTGAGCCACCGTCAAAGGCCTGCCTTGATATCGACGCCTGACGCCCTGGCGTCCGTGACGCAATCCAGGCATCCTTCCTCTCGGTACCAGGCCAGCGCGAGTGCTGTCAACGGCGCGAACCTCCCGTCCTGCATCACCCGGTCTGGCGAATCACCAGGATCCGGTGACGACCGATCACCTGCCTGGAGGCAAGCCTGAGTCCGTTCCGAAGGCTCGGACAACCGGTTAAGGAGATCGACATGACAGTCGACAACGAGCAGCACGTCGCCACCACGTTCCCCGGTCGGGTGACGCCGTGAGCGCAAAGGTGGCGATTGTGGCCGGTGCAGCCGGTGCGCTTGGTCACGCGACGGCGGTGACCCTCGCCGCCGGCGGCCTCACGGTCGTGGCGGTCGACCGGAACGAGCGCGGGCTGGCTGACCTCCCCGACGACATCCGCCGCGAGGTGGCCGACGCCACCGACCCGGCCGTGGCGAGAGGGCTCATCGACCGGATCGCCGGCGAGGTCGGGCCCCCGGACGTGCTGGTGAACACCATCGGCGCGTTCCGTCCAGGCGACGCTCTCAGCACGACTCCCGAGACCCTGCGGCTCATGATCGACGTCAACCTGGGACCCGCGCTGTGGCTGACCCAGGCGGTCGCGCCGCATATGCAGCAGCAGGGCTCGGGTGCCATCGTCCACGTAACCGCCCGCCCGGGGATCGAGCCGGCCGGCGGCATGGCGGCCTACGGCGCCAGCAAGGCCGCTCTGGTCGACCTGACACGCATCCTCGACCTCGAACTGCGTCCGCACGGGATCCGGGTCAACGCGGTCGCACCGCAACTGCTCGATACCCCCACAAACCGGGCCATCTTCCCAGCGGAGGCGATGGCGCACACGGTCGCGCCCGAGGCGATCGCCGACGTGATCGCCTTCCTCGTCAGCGACGCCGCCGCGCCGGTGAGCGGAGCGATACTGCCGGCGTACGGCGCTTAACGAGGCAGTACTGGCCCGTAAACCGCCCTGCTCGCACGCCTTGAGGGGAGCGCGATGCTCTAATGTGCCCGGCGGCTGACCGTGGAGGTCGTGGTTACCCTGTGACCGCCGTGGCCCGTGCTGCTGTCGTGGCCGCCGGCCTGCCGTACTGAGGCCAGGGTCGGGGCGGGCGGCCCGGGTGAGCGGTCCCGGGCCGGGCGGGCCGGCCCCGCCGGCCTGCCCGGGCATCCCGCCCCGGCCTTGGCACTTCGCCCCCGGCGCTGGCACCTCGCCCCCTGCCCTGGCACCTCACCCCCGGCGCTTGCACCTCACCCGTCCCGTAATTCACCAGCATATTCGAAGCACTGGAAGTTTATGCGGAAGATATGGCTTATACGGATGATTTGGGCAACTATAGCTGCCCGGATCTTCCGCATGAGCCGGATCTTCCGCGCAAATGGGACGCTGGCGCACTCCTGGGGGCTGCGGGACGACGACCGCGCACGGGCCTCGCGGTGGCGGCAGCACATACGACCCTGCGGCACCCCGATCCCCTAGAGCCAAGAGAGTGCCGCATTCATAGGCCGGGCCGACCCCCTCGGCGTGACATGACGGGCGGTTTGCGGGGCTGGTGAGGCTGCTGGGGCCGGAACCCGGCGGTGCGGGGGGACGGGTGCGCCGCGGGCGCGCGCGTGCCTCACACCGGGGATGCCGCTGCCGGTCCGCATCATGGCGGCCGGAGGCGGGACGGCCGCCGGGGAGGATGGAAGGGGCAGCAGGGCTGACCGCACCGGTGTCTTGCCGAGGCAAGGGCTCCTGCTGGCCGGACGCCCGGGCTGGTCTCGGCCTCGCAAGGCGGCGGCGGTCCTGGGCGGGGAGCCGGCTTGCGGCGGCGGTCCTGGGCGGCGGCGCGGTGACACAGGGGCCGCAGCGCCCCGGGGCAGCACGGCCAGAGAGGCGGGCCCGAGGTCGGTGATGTCACGGTTGTCCTCCTTGAACGCTGGTCATGGGAGCGGCTCCTTGACGTCGTGACGGCTGGAGTAAGCCTGAAGCCAGCGGCGGTCACGTTGAGCGGCTCTCACCTGATCCTGGTGACCTGCCGTCCGGGCCGAGCTGGCGGACCTCGAGCAGGTCCAGGCCGAGCGCCTCGATCTCGGCCAGCACGCCGTACAGCGCCGACCGGTCCAGCAGCCCGGTGAGCACGGTGTGCGCGCCGTGATGGCGCGGGGCCATGGCCGGGAACGCGGACAGCACCGTGGCGCCGAGGTGCCCGTTGATCCGGATCATGTACAGGGCGCGTGCCATGTCCATGACGCCATGGTCACGGGCTGGCAGGTGACCCCGCATCACCGGGATCCGGTGATCGCCAGGCCAGCGCGTGGCAGCCGGCAGCAGCCGCAGCTTCCGGGGAGCCCGTCATCGAACGGCAGGACCAGCCGGCCAGACCTCGCCGGGCCACCGCACGTACCGTCGACGGCGCGAAATCACCGAGATCCAGTGAGGACCTCTCACCTGCCCGTTGGCCAGTCTGGATCCGTCGCGAAGGTTCGCACGGCCGCCAGGGACGTGCCTCAGCTTCAAGGGAGATACCGTGACATCACCAGCATCCGGCGACGACCTGTCCGACTACGCGCCGATCCCCCGGTCCGCGCTTGGCCCGGCCCTCAACGACCAGGGCTACTACGTCGGACGCGTCGAGCGGAACCTGTACTGGGTCACCGACGGCGTCTACCAGTCGGCGTTCCTGACCACCCCGGACGGCGTGGTGCTGTTCGACGCACCCCCGTCCATCGGCGGCAACCTGCGGCGCGCCGTGGACGAGATCACCGCCGCCGAAGGCGTAACCAACACGGTGACCCACCTGGTCTACTCCCACCACCACGCCGACCACGGCGCGGCCGCCTCGCTCTTCGACGGGGACGTGACCCGGATCGGGCACGAGGAGACCCGGCGGCTGCTGCTCCGGGACAACGACCCGGCCCGGCCCGTGCCCGACGTGACGTTCGCCGACCGCTACACGCTGGAGGTAGGCGGAGAGCGCGTCGAGCTGGCCTGGCACGGGCCCAATCACACGCCGGACAACATCTACATCCACTTCCCCGGCCACGACACCTTGATGTTCATCGACGTGGTCAACGCTGGCTGGGTGCCGATCTACAACGTCAACCTGTCCGAGGACGTGCAGGGGTACATGGCCGCTCCGGACATCGCGCTGTCCTACCCGTGGACGCACTTCATCTCCGGGCACGTCGGAAGACTCGCCACCCGCGACGACGTGGCCGTGCACCAGCAGTACATCGCTGACATCGAGGCCAGCTCCAGGGAGGCCCTGGCGAGCGTCAACCCGGTGCCGTTCTACGTGGCGGGCGGGGAGAACGTCTGGGCCGGAATCAAAGGCCACCTCGACGCCGTTACCGAACGCGCCGCCGCGCCCATCATCGCGAAGTACACCGGCGTGCTGGCCGCCGCGGACATCGAGGTCTTCACCCTGACCACCACCTTCCAGATCATGCAGTCGCTCCGCCTGGACCGCGGGCCCAGCGGCCCGGTCCACCCCTGAACGGAACGCATCCGGGGCCGGTAAGGCCCGGCCCCGGCGCGGACCGGCGGGGCACCCGCTGATGGGCGGCCGTACGTTGCCTGGTATGGCAACTGCTGATATTCCCGTGCCGGGAACCCTGCCCGCGGTCATCGGCGTGCACGGGGCCCGGCACAACAACCTGCGGGACATCGACGTCGACGTGCCGCTGTGGCGGACGGTCGCGGTGGTCGGCGTATCCGGATCGGGCAAGACGTCGCTGGCCATCGGCACGCTGTACGCCGAGGGCCTGCAGCGGTTCCTGGAGGCCCTGAGCACCTACAGCCGCCGGCGGCTGACCCAGGCCCAGCGGCCGGACGTGGACCGGATCGACCACCTGCCGCCCGCGCTGGCCCTGCGGCAGCGCCCGCCGGTACCGGGGCCGCGCAGCACGGTCGGCACCATGTCGGAGGTGCTCAACGTGCTGCGCCTGATGATGTCGCGGCTGGGTACGCACCTGTGCCCGAACGGCCACTGGGTCGCGCCGTCGATCGCCACGTTCGGCGAGGAGATCGTCTGCCCGGTATGCGGCGCGCGGTTCGAGCATCCCAGCGCCGAGTCCTTCGCCTTCAACTCCTACGGCGCGTGCCCGGCCTGCCAGGGCCTGGGCGTACGCTCTGAGGTCGACGTCAGCACCCTGGTGCCCGACCAGGACAAGACGATCGAGCAAGGCGCGGTGCTGCCCTGGAACTCCGGCGGCCGGCGTCTGTCGATGTATGCCGCGGGCGAACTCGGGGTCCGGCTCGATGTGCCGTACCGGTCGCTGACCGATCAGGAACGCGACATCGTGCTGCACGGCGAGCCGGTCAAGCGACAGGTGACCCTGCAGGGCCGCAACGGCCGGAGCGTGCAGCTGTCGGTCAGCTACGACAATGCGGTCGCCGCGGTGGAACGGTCCCTGCGCAGCGACAACGAACGCACCCGCCGTCTGGTGCAGCGTTTCCTCATCACCCGGGTGTGCTCGGTGTGCCATGGCACGCGGCTGCGGCCCGAAGCGCTGACTTCACAGCTCGGCGGGCGCAACATCGCCGAGATCAGCGCACTCACCCTGGACGAGCTGGGGGGCTTCGCGGCCGGCCTGCCCGCCGGGCTGCCCGCCGAGCTCAGCCGGCTGACCACCGGTCTGCTGGCCGAGCTCAAGGGCAGGCTCACGCCGCTGCTCGACGTCGGACTGGCCTACCTGACCCTGGACCGGGCCGGGGCCTCGCTGTCGACCGGGGAACGGCAGCGGATCGAGCTCACCTCGACGGTGCGGGCCAGCACCACGGGGATGCTGTACGTGCTGGACGAGCCGTCGGTCGGGCTGCACCCGAGCAACGTCGCCGGGCTGCGCACAACGCTCACGGCGCTGGCCGGGAACGGCAATTCCGTGATCGTGGTGGAGCACGAACGGGAGATCATCCGCTCCGCGGACTGGGCCATCGAGATCGGCCCCGGGGCCGGCGCCAGGGGCGGCACGGTGATCGCCCAGGGCCCGCCCGCGCAGCTGGAGACCGACCCGCACTCGATCATCGGCCCGTTCCTGGCCGGGGCCGCGGCGGTGCCGCCAGGCCGGCCGGCGCGGCCCGGTACCGGCGGGCAGATCACCATCGAGATCGGCGACCTGTACAACCTGCACGACCTCACCGCCGCTTTCCCGGTGGGCCGGCTGACCGCGCTGGCCGGGCCGTCCGGGGCCGGGAAGACCGCCCTGGTCCTGGACAGCCTCATCCCGGCCGCGCGGGCGCTGCTGAGCGGGTCGCCGCCGCCCGGGCACGTCCGCCGCCTGGACCTGGGCGGCATCCGCCAGGTCGTCCAGGTCGACGCCTCGCCGATCGGCCAGAACGCGCGGTCGACGCCCGCGACCTACTCCGGGGCGTTCGACCAGATCCGCCGGGTGTTCGCCGAGTCCGCGCACGCCCGGCGCAGGCGCTGGAAGCCCGGGCACTTCTCGTTCAACACCCGCGAAGGCCAATGCCCCACCTGCCGCGGGCTCGGCCATATTGACCTCGACGTCCAGTACCTGCCCGACATCACCGTCCAGTGCCCGACCTGCCACGGTGCCCGCTTCAACGACGCCTCCCTGGCCGTCCGGGTGGACGGCGTGACCATCGCCGACGTGCTCGGCCTGAGCGTGGACGACGCCCTGAACCAGTTCGCCGGCCGGGCCCCGGTCGCCGCGGCCCTGCGGCCCGTCAGCGACGTCGGGCTGGGTTACCTGCGGCTGGGCGAGCCCACCCCGTCCCTGTCCGGCGGCGAGTCACAGCGGCTGCGGATCGCATCCCGGCTGCGCGCCAGCCAGCACGGCACGCTGTACGTCTTCGACGAGCCGTCCACCGGCCTGCACCCGCTCGACGTGGCCACGCTGGTCGGCGTGTTCGACCGGCTGCTGGCGGCCGGGGCTACGATCATCGTCATCGACCACGACCTCGACCTGCTCGCCGCCGCCGATCACCTCATCGACATGGGCCCCGGCGGCGGCCCGGACGGCGGCCGCATCCTCGCCGCGGGGACGCCCGAAGACGTAGCGCGCGCCCCGGGCAGCGCGACGGGGCCGTGGCTGGCCGAGCACCTGGGCCTGCCTGAGGCCCAGCCTGTACTCTAGCGCTGGTAGAGGCTCGCGAAAGAGGACAAGGCTGATGACCGTTATGGTCGGCCGCCGGGAATCGTTCAATGCCGCGCACCAGCTATGCGATCCGGATCTGTCCGACGACGAGAACCGGCGTCTGTTCGGGAAATGCGTGAATCTGCACGGGCACAACTACGTCCTGGAGGTGGTTGTGGCCGGTGAGGTCGATGAGAGCACCGGCTACGTCCTGGACCTGAAATTCTTGTCGGACGTCATCAGCAGGCGGGTCATCCGTGACGTGGATCACCGCAACCTGAACACCGACGTCCCGTGGCTCAAGGGGAACATCCCCACCACCGAAAACCTGGCCCGGGCCTTCTGGAGGCGGCTCGAGCCCGAGCTCCCGGACGGCCTGCTGCGGTCGGTCCGCGTCTGGGAAACCGACAAGAACTGGGCCGAGGTCGATGTCCAGGGCTGAGGCTCAGGCTCCGCTTCACGGAGTATCAGAACGGGCCGGGGCTCACGCCGCCGCGGGCCGGGAGCTGAAGGAGCGGTACACGGCCGCGGACTTGGCCGTGTTCACCCGCGATGAGGCGAGACGGTTTGCCCCGGGCGGGGACGGTGATCCGCAGAACAACGTCGTCCTGGCGTGGGAGCTGCTCTACCGGCTCGAGCCGGAGCTCTATGACCGGCTGGCCAGCGCCGAGCGGCTCCATCCCGGCGTCGTGAGCTGGCTGCCGCGCGGGGTGGACCGGATCGCCGAGGTCGGCGCCGGCACGGGGCGGCTGACGATGGAGCTCATGGCGCGCGGGCAGCACGTGGTGGCGGTGGAGCCCGCGCTGCCCTTGCGCCGGATCCTGCGGCGGAAGCTCGCAGCAGCCGGATACGGCGGCCGGGTCCGGGTGGTCCCCGGGTTCTTCGACCAGTTGCCGCTGCCCGGCGATTTCGCTGACCTGGTTGTCGCCTGCTCGGCCTTCACCCCCTCGGCCGGGCATGGCGGCGACGCCGGCCTGGCCGAGATGGAGCGGGTATGCCGGCCGGGCGGGTGCGTGGCCATCATCTGGCCGAACCACCTCGAGTGGCTCGCCGCCCGCGGCTACCGGTATGTCAGCTTCCCGGGCCCGGCATCTGTGGAGTTCAGGAGCTGCCGTGAGGCGGTGGAACTCGCCGAGATCTTCTACCCCAAGGCGGCCGACGCGGTACGGCGACGAGGCGAGCAGAGCGTTCCCTTCGAGGTGCTGGGGGTCAATCCGCCGCGCGATCTGGCCTTCAAGGTGATGGCGGGATGAAGATCGCGATCATGGCGCCGCTGGTGACGGCCATCCGCGAGCCTCAGCGCGGCGGCTCGCAGGCGTTCGTGGCCGACCTGGCCCGCGGGCTGACCACCCGGGGCCACGATGTGCACGTCTACGCTGCCTCGGGATCGGAGATCCCGGGAGTCGAGGTCATCGACACCGGGATCGATCCCGGGCCTCTGGCGGGAACGCTCTACCGGGCGTTCGGGTCATCGGCAGGCGAACCAGGAGAGGCCGGACCAGCCGCCGCAGCCGCCGCGGCCGCCGCGGCCGCCGCGGCCGCCGCCGAGTCGGCTTTCACCACCGCCTACCTGGCCATGCAGATGACCCGGTATGACGTGATCCACAATCACGCCTTCGACGCGCCCGCCGTCAGGCTCGCGACGATGCTGCAGGCACCCGTGGTACACACCCTCCACCTGCCGCCGGACCAGGCGGTGTCGGCGGCGCTCCGCCGCCTCTGCGGGCGCAGCCGACCGCCGGCCGTCGCCGTCGTATCGGACTTCCAGGCCAGCGCCTGGCGCCGAGTCGTCCCCGTCGACGCGGTCCTGCCGCCGTACCCGGCCACGCGCGCCATCCCCTGGTCGGGGACGCCGGGGCAGGGCGCGCTGTTCGCGGGCCGGCTGAGCCCGGAGAAGGGTGCGGCCGAGGCCATCGATATCGCCCACGCCGCCGGGGTGCCGATCGACGTCTACGGCGACGTCTACGACGCCAGGTACAGCCGGGAGCAGATCGAGCCGCGGCGAGGCCGGCCAGGGGTGGCCGTACACCAGGGAGTGCCCCGGGCCTCGCTGTGGGAGGCCATGGCCCGGGCGGCCGTGGTGCTGTATCCCGCCCGCTGGGACGAGCCCTTCGGGCTGGCCGCCGCCGAGGCACAGGCGTGCGGGACCCCGGTTGTCGCGTTCCGGCGCGGCGGCCTCGGCGAGGTGATCCTGGATGGCGTCACCGGTTTCCTGGTGCCGCCCGACGACGTCCCGGCCGCCGGCGAGGCGGTGTCGAAGGCAGCTGAGCTTTCGCGAACGGCCTGCCGTGAGCACGCCGAAGCCGAGCTCGACCTGGAGCTGAGCCTTGACGCTCACGAGTATCTGTACCGGCGGGTAGCCCATGGGTGACCGGCACTGGCTGACGGGGCGGCTGGCGGTCGTCACTGGGGCCAGCCGCGGGATCGGGGCGGCCACCGCCGCGGCCGTGGCGGCGGCGGGCGCCCATGTCGTGCTGGCCGCCCGGGACCGCCGGGCTCTTGATGGCGTGGCCGGCCGGATCAAGGACGCGGGCGGCCGGGCCACGCGGGTGCTGACGGACGTGAGCGATGAGGCCGCCGTCGAGCGCCTGTTCGCCGAGGCCGCCGCTGTCGGCCGGCCGAGCGCGCTGGTCTGCGCGGCCGGGGTGCTGACACCCGCGCCGTTCGGTAAAACGACCTTGGCCATGTGGCAGGAGACGCTCGGGGTCAACCTGACCGGTACGTTCCTGTGCTGTCGCGCGGCGTTCGCGGCCATGGTTCCCGCCGGTGAGGGCCGGATCGTGAACATCGCCTCGCTGTCCGGCGTGTACGCGACCGAGAAGTTCCCGGGGCTGGCCGCGTACAACGTGTCCAAGTACGGCGTCATCGGCCTCACCGAGGCGGTCGCGGTCGAGGGCAAGGAGCACGGCATCAGCGCCATCTGCCTGAGCCCGGGCGCCGTCGATACCGAGATGCTGCGCCGGGCCAATCCCGCGCTGCGTCCGGGCCTGACCCCGGACGACGTCGCGGAACTGATCGTCGCGCTGCTGGACAGCCCGCTGGCCCCGGTCAGCGGGGCGAACATTCCGCTGTTCTCCAACGCCTGAGCCTGCGCCTGCGCCTCAGCGCCGGGCCAGCGACCACAGGTCGGTGCGGTCGTCGGCCAGCACGCCGGGAGCCGGCCGGGCTCGCCCGGCTACCAGGCGGGCGCAGGCCGCCATCTCGCCGTCGAGGTCCAGTTCGGGGTCGCCGCCGCGATCGAGGCCGACGGCGGCCCGCACCACCCCGCCCACCAGGTAAAAGCCGATCAGTTTGGCCTCCGTCAGGCGGCCGCGGATCACGAACTCGTCCCACTTGGTGACGTGGCCGACATACTCGATCTTGTGCTCGTACTGATCGGACCAGAACGTGTAGAGGTAATCGTAAGGAGCCGTTGAGCCGAGCATGGACCTGGCCGCGGCGGCGCCCTGTTTCTCCGCATTGTTGTAGTGCTCGACCCGGATCCGCCCGAAGAGCGGGTGAAGAATGTTCGCCACGTCACCGGCCGCGTAGACGTCGGGCGCGCTGGTCCGGCAGAGCTCATCGGCCAGGATCCCGTTCTCCTGCGCGACCGCGAGGCCGTTCAGGACTTCGGGTACGATGCCGATGCCCGCGACGGCGAAATCGCACGGGATACGCTGGCCGGAGGCGGTCACGACCGCTTCGATGCGTCCGGTGCCCTCGAAGGCGGTGACCTGTTCGCCGGACCGCAGATCGACGCCATTCGCCCGGTGGAACGCGCCGACCACCGCGCCGACCTCGTCGCCCAGGACCGTCTCGAGCGGGACCTGGCCCGGGAAGACGGTGGTCACATGGACTCCGAGCTGGGTCAGCGAGGCCGTCACCTCGCAGCCGATGAACCCCGAGCCCACCACGACCGCGCGCCGCCCCGGCACCGCCTCCCGCTTGATCGCGTCGCACTCGGCCACCGTGCGCAGGTAGTGAAGCCCAGGCAGGTCAGCCCCGGGCACCCCGAGCCGCCGGTTGCGTCCCCCGGTCGCGATCAGCACCTTCTGGTAGCCGAGTTCTTCGCCCGAATCCAGCGTGACGGTATGCGCGGCGGGATCGACGGCCGCCACCGACGCTCCGCTGCGAAGCTCGACATCGTGGTCGGCATACCAGCCGGCCGGCCTGACGTACCAGCCGTCGAGGCTCTCCTCGGAGCGCAGGTAGGTCTTGGACAGCGGCGGGCGGCCGAAGGGGACGCCCGGTTCCCGGCTGATGAGCACGACCGGTCCGGGGAAACCCTCGTCCCGGAGCGTAGCGGCCGCGTTGCCGCCTGCCAGGCCGCCGCCGAGGATCACGATCGGGCGGCCGGTGATTTGCGTAGCCACGCATCACATTGTGCCGCTCGGCGAATTCACCAGGACAGGGTGATGTCACTTCACCATCTTTGGCCTGATGCTGGCGTACAGGACGGAAGGGAGTACGCGCTGCGGATCGGATATCCCGGCCGCGGGAACCAGCACGATGACCATACACACCGACTGGCGTGACGGCGCCTCCTGCCGTGACGCCGATGCAGACCTCTTCTTCCCGGTCGGCACGATGGGGCCCGCGCTGCGCCAGATCGACGAGGCTAAACGGATCTGCCGAGCCTGCCCAGCGCGGGCCGCGTGCCTGGCCTGGGCGATAGACCACGGAATTACCTCTGGCGTGTGGGGAGGTACCACCGAGGACGAGCGGCGCGCCCTCCGCCGGCCTGCCGGGAAGACGTGACAATGCCCTCATCCGTGCTCTGCGCATCCGTGCTCTGCGGGTGTCCTGACCCGTGCGGTCAGCTTTCCTGGATCGCCTGGGCGACGCGCTCGCGGGTGAGCGGCAGGTCGCGGACGCGCACCCCGACCGCGTCGGCGACCGCGTTGGCGATGGCACCGGCCACCGGTCCCTGGGCGACCTCGCCCGCGCCGGTTTCGGGTTCGCCGGGCGCGTCCATGATGCGCACCATCACCTCCGGGGTCTGGGTGAACCGGAGGATCGGGTAGCTGTCCCAGCCCGCCGAGGTGATCTGGTCCCGATCGAACCGGACCTGCTCGCACAGCGTCCAGCTCGCGCTCTGCACGGCGCCGCCCTCGACCTGGTTGATCACCCCGTCCGGGTTGATGACCCGGCCCACGTCCACCGCGAGCCACAGCCGGCGCACCCGGATATCGGTGTCCGCCTCCACCTCCGCCACGGCGGCGCAGTACCCCGCGTTTCCGCTGTAACGGGCGGCCCCGGCCCCGTACCCGATGCCGTCGCGTCGTCCCCTGGTGTCCCACCCGGCCATGGCCGTGGCCTCGGTGAGCACCCGCCGGGCCCGCGGGTCGGTGAGGTGGGCGAGCCGGAATTGCACCGGGTCCGCGCCGGCCGCGGCGGCCAGTTCGTCCATGAACGACTCGATGGCGAACACGTTGAGGTGCGCGCCGAGTGACCGCAGCGAGGACGTCCTGATCGGCATGTCCAGCAGCCGGTGCCGGGTGACCTGCAGGCCAGGGATGTCGTAGCCGGGCACCGCGTTGCGCGTGGCGCCCATCCAGCCGGCCGGCGGGCCGTCGGGCGCCGGCGGCATCGGGCTGCCCCCAGCCAGGTGAGTCAGGGCGAGCAGGCGCGGCTCCCCGCCGCTGCCGGGCCGGCCGATGAAGCCGTTGCTCCACACGTCCTGCCGCCAGGTCACGATCCGGCCCCCGGCGTCAAGACCGGCCGACAGCCGCGCCAGCATGGCCGGCCCGAGCGGCGCCCAGCACATCTCGTCGTCGCGGGTCCACAGCACCCGGACCGCCCGGCCGGGAACCGCCCGCGCCAGCAGCACCGCGTCCATGGCCACGTCGTCCGCGCCGTTCTGGCCGTAGACACCTGCGCCCTCCACGTAATGCACCGTCACCTGCCCGGCCGCACGCCCGAGGCCAGCCGCGATCGCGCCGCGCAGCGGGAAGATGCCCTGACTGTGACTCCACACGGTGACGGAATCGCCGTCCCAGCGGGCGATCGCGCAACTGGGCGCCATCGACGCGTGGGCGAGAAACGGCCGGCTGAACTCGGCGGTCAGCGTCCGGGCGGCCGTGCCCGCGGCATCGCCTTCCGCCCGGTCCACGACCGTCTGGTCCTCCGACGGCGCCGCCAGCATGAACCTGCGCAGGTCGCGGGGGTCGGGCAGCGACGGAGTCGTCTGCCATCGGGCCGCGCGGGCGATCCGCCCGGCGGCCCGCAGTGCGGCCCGGTCGGTCGGGGCCACCACGCCCAGGAACGAGCCGTCCCGCACCAGTACGGCCTCGCCGCCGAGGTCGGTGTCAGCGAGTCCGGTCAGGTCGGCAGCCCGCGCGGGCGGCCGCACGATCCGGCCGTGGGCCATGCCCGGCAGGATGAGATCGTGCAGGAACCGCGGGCGCCCAGTGACCTTATCGGGAAGGTCCAGCCTCAGGGCGCTGCGCCCGGCGACGGACCACTCACCACGCGGCCGAGACGGCACCGGGACATCGGCGGGCCGGTCGAGCATTCCTGGTTGGGCCAGCGTCCAGTAGCTCAGCCCGGTCGGGCCGTCAGCGGTCCGGATCTGCCCGTCGGCCACGGCCAGGGCCGCGTGGCTGACCCCGAGCTTGGTCGCCGCGGCGGTCAGCAGCAGGTCACGGGCCTGCGCGCATGCCTGCCGGAGCGCCGATCCGGAGTCCTGGACCGACCGGCTGCCCGACGTGACACCCTCGTCCGGGCTGGTGCTGGTCGACACCGGGGCCACCCGCACCCGGGCCAGGGTGACCTGGAGTTCCTCGGCGGCCACCTGCGCCAGCGCAGTCCAGATGCCCTGGCCGTACTCCACCTTGCCGGTCCGGATCGCGACCTCCCCGTCCCGGCTGAAATCCAGCCACCGGGCCAGCACGGGGTTGGCCGCGAGGTCGGCCGGGAGCGGGGAGACGCCGGACGGCACGGCAGGCCGGGCGGCAGCCGGGCCAGGAGAACCCGGTGACGGCGCGGGTACCGGGCCCTCACCGGCTGGGGTACCCCCGGCTGCCTTCAGCACCGCGCGGACGATCCTGCCGTGCGCCCCGCAGCGGCACAGATTACCGTCCAGAGCCTCCCGCACCTCCTGCTCAGTCGGGGCGGAACGGTCGCGCAGCAGGCCAACCGCGGCCATCACCATGCCGGAGGTGCAATAGCCGCACTGGGCGGCCTGCTCGTCGATGAACGCCTGCTGGACGGGATGGAGCCGGTCGCCGGCCGGCAGCCCTTCCACGGTGATGACCGGGCCGTCCACGGCCGACACCGGCAGGTCGCAGGACGAGCGGGCGCGGTCCCCGATCAGCACGTAGCACGCCCCGCACAACCCCGTCCCGCAGCCGAATCTCGGCCCGGCCAAGCCCAGGTCATGGCGGAGTACGTCGAGCAACGGCGCATCCGGCTCGCAGCTCACGCGGCGCTCCGCGCCGTTCACGGTCAGCCGGAATTCGGTCTCCATCATGGTTTCCTCCTCCAGGCGGGGGCGGCGCCGGGGCTGGCCCGGGTCAGAGGGCTTTCAGCGCCTCGCTTTCGGTCACGACCCGGCCCAGGGCGCCGTATTCGTGCAGGTCGCCGAACATCTCGAGGCGGATGGACTGGTCCAGGCCGCCGACCAGGACCGGGTCGAAGCCGGCCGCGCGGATCAAGTCCGCGACCAGGTCTCCCGCACTGTCGTCGTCGGCGGCGTAGAACAGCACCGCCCGGTCGGGTTCCCGGCGGGCGGCCGCGGACAGCGAGGGGGCCGACAGCGTGCCGAACGCCTTGACCAGCCGGGTCCCGGCCGGCAGCAGCCCGGCCAGGATCTGCCCGGAGGACTCCTGCTCGTCGATCACCTTACGGTACCCGCCCTGGCCGTCCGGGCCGACGGGGTTGGTCGGGTCAACGATCACCTTGCCGCCCAGCCGCCCGCCGTACTGGGCGATGAACTGCTCGAAGTCGTCGAGCCAGACGGCCACCACGAGGACGTCGGCTCGCTCGACTGCCTCGTCCACGCTGACCGCTTCGGCGTGGCCGCCCAGGTCAGCCGCGATCTTCCGGGCGGCCTCGGTGTCGCGGCCGGCCAGCAGGAAGTCCTGATCGCCGGCCGCGAATTCCGCCGCCAGCGTGCCGCCGATGGTACCGGTGCCGATGATCGCCACCGTGGTGTCCGAATTAGTCACTGTAATCAACCTTCCGTGATGTGGTTTCCGCGCCAGAAGCCGACCTGGTCCGGTACGGGCTTTCGCGGCCCTGACTTTCACGACGGACCCAGGCTTTCCGCCAGACAGGTGAGAGGTCATCACCGAATCCCGGTGATTCGCCTGTTTGAGAGTCCGTCAGGACCGCCGCGGATCGGCTTGAGCCTTGGTGATTCCGCCTCAAGCCCTTCGTGCGGAGGGCGCGAGCAGGCCCAGGGCGCGGGCGCGGACCACCGCCTGGTTGCGGCTGTGGACGCCGAACTTGGCGTACAGGTGGTGCGTGTGGGTGCTGACGGTGTTCACCGACACGCACAGTTCGGCGGCGATCTCGGGCACCGTGAGGTGGCTCGGCAGGTAGCGCAGGACGCGAGTCTCGCTGTCGGTGAGCTCTGTGACTCTCGGGGGGACGATCCCCCCCAGTCCCCCCCTGATCACGGGGGGGCTGCCCGCCCCCCCGTACCCCCCGGGCCCCCTCGGCCCCCCGGGCCCCCCGGGCAGGTCCAGGATCTGGGAGATCAAGGCTGGGTGCGCGGTGCGGTGCAGGCGATGCCGCTCGAGCAGCGCCGGGGCGGGATCCAGGAGGAACGGCAGGAGTATGCCGTTGGACTCGGTGACATCCAGGGCTCGCTCCAGGACACGTCCGGCGGTGGCCTGGTCGCCCAGCGCGTCGCGGGCTCGTGCCTCCAGCAGCAGCGCCGTCACCAACCGCGTCTGGCGGACCCCGCCGAGCGAGCCGTCTAGGACGGGCGCGAGCACATCAGCCGCCGCCACCGGGTCGCCGGTGGCCAGTCGCAGCGCCGCCGCCGCGGTGCGCATCTCCGCGCTGGCGCGCTCGTCCTCGCCCAGCTCGGCCAGAACCTGCCCGGCGTACCCGGTCTGGCCCAGACGTACCAGCGTCTGCAGCATGCGTGATCGCATCGACGTCACGCAGGTGTGCGGCCCGGCCAGTGTCGCGGCCAGCTTCTCGGCGCCGCCGAACGCCGCCAGCGCCTCCGAAGGCCGGCCCCGGGCCAGCTCCAGGACCGCGCGAGCATCGTGCAGGCTCATCCCGGCGGCCGGCTCCACCTCGGTGCGCAGGGTCCGCTCGGCGCGCTCCAGCCACGGCTCTGCTTCCTCCAGCCGCCCCTGGTACAGCAGCACGATGCCGAGCTGGGCGTAGGCCACCCCGGCGAGCGGCTCCTCGCCCCAGCCATGCCGTCCGGCCAGCTCGACCGCCTGCCTGCTCCACTCCGCGTGCGACGCCTCGGGCCGGAACAGCAGCATCGCGTGCGCCCCGTGGGTCAGGCCGTGGAACTCCAGGTACGGCCGCCCGATCCGGCGCGCCAGGGCCACGCCCTGCCCCAGATGCCGTTCCGCGTTCTCGAACCGCAGGGCCCACATCTCGGCAATACCAAGGCTGACGAGCGCCGCGGCGCGCAGATCCTCGCCCAGCCCGAGCTGCACGGCATCGGCACCCTCCGTGAGGGCGAGCAGCCGCTGCGCCTCCTCGGCCACGACGGGGAAATCGGCCAGGCGCCGGGCCAGGAAGAGCCGCAGTACCACCAGCATGACCTGCACGCGTTCGCGGCGGCCCGCAGGCACCGCCGCCAGCGCGGCCGTGGCCTGGGTCAGGTGCCGTCCGGCATCCTCCAGGGCTCCCCGGAACAGATCACCGGCCACCTGCACGGCGGTGAGCTCCGGGCTAGCCGCAACGACCCGGCCGGGGAACCCGGCCAGCAGCTCGGCCAGGGTAGCGCCCCGCCCGCTGAGGTACAGGTCGAGCCAGTGGTCCGACAGCAGCCGGCCGGCCATCCCCCAGTCCTCGGCGGCCTGAGCCTGGCGGACCGCCTCCACCGGGTGCCCGTGCCCGGCCAGCCACCCGGCGGCCGCGCCGTGCAGCGCGGCCCGCTCGTTCGGCTCGGTGCGGCGCAACTCCAGCTGGAGCAGGTCCGCGAACAGCTGGTGGTAGCGGAACCACGACCTGCGTCCGTCCAGCGAGACCACGAACGCGCCGGCCTGCTCCAGATCCTGCAAGATCCGTTCCCCGCCCGGCCTGCCGGTCAGTACGTCCGCCAGCGGACCGGACACCCGGTCCAGCACCGAGGTACGCAGCAGCAGCCGCCGCACCTCCTCACTCTGCCGGTCCAGCACCTCGGCCAGCAGGAATTCAGCCACCGTCCGTTCGGTGCCGGAGAACTCCGCGGCGAACCGCTCCGGGTCCGGGTGCCCGGCCAGCGACAGCGCGGCCAGCCGCAGCCCGGCCGCCCAGCCCTCGGTCCGTCCGTGCAACCGGGCCAGCGCCTCCTCGGGCAGCTCCACCCCGGCCGCGCCGAACAGCGCCCGCGCCTCGGCCAGGCTGAACCGCAGACCGGCCGCACGGATCTCGGTCAGCGCCCCCTCCAGCCGCAGCCGGTGCAGCCCCAGCCGCAGATCGTGCCGGGTCGCCAGGACGAACCGCAGCTCGGACGGCGCACGCAACAGCAACAGTTCCAGCTGGGGCAGCACCTCAGGGTCCAGCACATGCGCGTCGTCGATCATCAGCCACAGCCGGTCTTCCAGCGGGGCCAGGTCCGCCAGCGGGGCCAGGTCCGCCAGCGGGGCCAGGTCCGCCAGCAGCCGCTCCACCACCGCCCAGCCGTCCAGATCCGGTGCCGCGGTCAGCGGCCGCACCAGCGCCGATCCGGCCGCCGTGCCCCGCAGCGCGTCGGCGACCGAGATCCAGAACCCTCGCGGATCACGGACCTCACGGTCCACCGGCACCCACGCGGCGTCCCGGGTCAGGCCCGCCTCGGCGATCCAGGACCGCATCAGTACGGTCTTACCGCTCCCAGCCGGCGCCGATATCTGGACGACGCGTTCCGCTTCGGCCAGCCGCCCGAATAGCGCGCAGCGCGACACGACTCCACCTCTGACCGCAGGAGCGGCGGGAACATCAGGGGTTCCGGACGCCAGGAAGGGTCTCAGCTCGCGCGGGACTACTTGAAGGGTGGCTAGCCCACGCATGCTGCCGACCCTGCTCTGCGTGCCACGGTTCAAGGGAACCCCTTGGGCCGGGCGATAGATAGTCGTCATCTGACGACACCTCGCGTCGCGCGCCGCCGCTACGGAGAGACGCCGTGACGCAGCGCCTCGCGGACGATGTCCACCCGGCTCTTGGCGCCGAGCTTGGCCAGGATGTGCGAGATGTAGGTCTGCACCGTGCGCCGGGACAAGAACATGCCGCGGGCGATCTCCGACGTTGAGTCGCCCCTCGCGACCAGGGCGGCGATCTTGACCTCGGTTGGCGTGAGCGCGGCCCAGCCGGAGGCGGCCCGCGGCCCGCGCGGACCGCGGGCGCCGCGCCTGATGCCGTAGGGGCGAAGCCGGCTGTCGGCCCGGCGGATGTCCCAGCGGGCTTTCAGGCCCTCGTACAGGCTGACGGCCTCGTTCAGCGCGGCCCGGGCCTCGTCGTGCTGGCCGCGCTCGGCCAGCACGACCGCCAGGTCCTCCGCCGCGGCGGGCAATTCCACGGCCGGGCCGGCGGTCCGGTAGTGCGCGACGGCGTCCCGGAGCGGGACCGGATCAGACTTGAGGAGTCCCTGGCACCGCAGGCTGGCCCCAGCCGCCCGGGCCGGCCGGGTCTCCGCCGCGGCCTCCTCCTGGCAGGCCTGCGCCGCGGTCCGCGCCATCCGCCGGTCGCCGGTGGCGATCGCGAGCCGCACGAGATCTGGCAGCCACTGGTGGGTCAGGGTCATCTCGCCGTCGTGCCGGGGCACGATCGCGGCCAGCACCTGCATGGCCTGATATGCCTCGCCGCGTTGCTCCAGCGCCACGGCGTGCGCGGCGACGAGGAAGTCGCGGTTCTCCCGGTCAGGGACCGTCAGGACGGGGAGCGCCAGGCCGGCGCGGAGATGCTGGTCGGCCGTTGTGCGCTGGTCCCGGCGCCCGGCGATGAGCGCGGTCGCGCCGTGGACCAGCAGGGCTGGCCAGCGTTCCCGCAGAAACGTGTACGTCAGCCCGGGAACATCCTCCTCCTCCGGGCGCAGCTCGGCCAGCGCGTCGTCCCACTGGCCAAGCCAGTACCGCAACACCGCGGCGGTGACCCAGGTGGTGCGGTCGGGGGCGCCGCTGCGCTGGGCGGACTCGCGGGCCTGCCGGAGGGTCAGCTCCGCTTCCGGCCAGCGGTCGAGATTCTGCAGGGTGAAGATGCGGTCGTCGACGGCGAACGAGCGCAGGTCCGCGTAGCTGGGGTCGTCGCCGAGCACGCTCAGGGCCTGGTCGATGTAGCCGAGCGCGGCGGCGTGGTCGCGCCTGATGCTATGGCTCAGCCACAGGTCGGTCAGGGCGTGGGCGGTCGCGAACGGGTCGCCGGCCTCCTCGGCGACGGTGAGAGCCTGCCGGGCGGTCACGTCCGCCGCGTCCAGGTCGCCGGTGCCCGCCCGCTCGAGCATCGCCAGGAAAGCCAGCATCCGGGCCTGCCAGGTGCGGAGCAGACCGGGCGACGCCAGTGCCTGCCGCATGGTGGTGATCGCCTCATCACTGCGGCCGGCACTGACCTGGGCACGCGCGAGCACCGAGTACGTCTCGGCCCGCCGGACCGGGTCAGTCATCACCGGCAGCGCCGTTCTGGCCTGCTGGGCTGCCTCGTCGTAGCAGCCGGCGGCGAGCAGGGCCCTTACCAGGCTGGCCGTGAGCCCGTCCCAGGCCTCATCACCGCTGGGCGTCTCGTCCAGTTCGCGCCGCAGCAAGTCGGCCGCCAGCCGCGGTGCCTGCGTGGTCAGCACGGGACCGGCCTGCAGGAGCCAGGCTCGAGCCCAGCTTTCACCCGGCTGTCTGGCCGCGGAAAGCTGCTGCGCGACGCTCAGGGCATCCGCATCCGTCGCCGCGAGCTCTCGCGCCGCCTCAGCGTGCAGGGCCGTGCGCAACGCCGCCGGCATGCTCTCATACAGCGCCTGGCGGATGAGCTGATGCCGGAACGCCAGCTCGGCACCCGAGCCGATCAGGATGCGGGCCGCCACGGCCTCCTGCAGGCCCGCCGCCAGTTCCGATACCGGCCTGCGCAGCAGCACGGCCAGGTCGGTGACCGTGAACTTGGCGCCGAGCAGCGCCGCGGTCCGCAGGATCTGGGCCGTCTGCGCCGAGACGGAGCTGAGCCGGTCATTCAGCACGGCCGCCAGCGACGCCGGCAGCTGTTCCTGGGCCGCGAAGACGCCGCCGGCGGGACTGGCCTGGGCCCGTTCACGCGCCAGGGCGTCGACCAGCTCGCGCAGGTACAGGGGATTCCCGGCGGCCTGAGCGGTCAGCTGGGCCAGCGTATCCCCGGGCGGCGTGCCGAGCATGGCCGTCACCAGGGCGGCCACGTCGATTTCTGGCAGCGGCCCGAGCGCGACCACCGCCCCGCCGCGGCGGGCCAGGGACGTGCGCACCTGCTGCACCTCCGGCCGGCGCGGATCCGACCGGCAGGTCGCGATCAGGAGCAGCCGCAGCTGGCCGAGGGAGGCGGCGAGCTGATGCCAGACGAGCAGCGAAGCGTCGTCGGCCCACTGGAGGTCGTCGATGACCATCACCGTCGGGGCGGCCGCGCACAGCTCGTCCGCCAGGGCCATCATGACCTCGATACTGGAAACCGACGCGTCGCCGTCGGCGAACAGCCCGAGCCGCTGGCTGCGGAGCAGCTCGGCGGCGTGTGCCCGGCGAGGGTCGGGCGAACTGAGCCGGACCCGCAGGCAGTCCTGGATCACGCTCAGCGGCAGCCGCTCGGTGAGCTGGTCGGCCATCCCCCACCCGATGTCCCAGCCCAGCTCGCTGGCTCCGGCCAGGGCCTCGACGACCAGAGACGACTTGCCGATGCCAGGCTCGCCCTCGACCCAGACCGCCGTTCCCCCGCCCTGGCGCAGCGCCTCGACGCCAGCACGCAGAGCCGAGAGCTCCTGGCTGCGGTCCACCCATTTCGGCGGCCGGTCGACGGGCCACATGGCTGTAACGTACGCCGCGCCCAGGGGCAATGCCTATTCGATGCCTGCACGACATCCGCCGCTGATCGCTT
>Ga0310037_10000288_pt1 | contig 35809 bp, 31 predicted proteins | sample Sb_taG_11_FD_200239 | JGI IMG/M metagenome (GOLD analysis project Ga0310037, IMG submission 200239) | Peat soil microbial communities from Weissenstadt, Germany - Sb_50d_3_AS metaG (v2) (version 2) | ecosystem: Environmental > Terrestrial > Soil > Wetlands > Peat | place: Germany: Weissenstadt... | reverse complement strand
CGCGCTCACCGAGGGTGTGCCGGTGGTGATGGCGGTCAATCACGAATACGCGGATCCCTCGGCGCGCCTTTCGAGCGGCGATGAGCTGGCGCTGATCCCGCCGGTCTCCGGCGGCTCGGTCGGGTCGCTGCATGCGCGCGTGACCGAGGAGCCGCTGACACTCGAGCCGCTGATCACGCTCGTGCGTGATCCGCGCGCCGGCGCGGTCGTCACCTTCCAGGGCGTGACCCGGGATGTGGGGCAGCTCGACTACGAGGCGTACGCCCCGATGGCCGAGCGCAAGATCGCCGAGATCGTCGCCGCCGCGATCGACCGCCACGGCCTGTGCGCAGCGGCGGCGGAGCACCGGATCGGCGTGGTCCCGCTGTCGGAGCCGTCCGTGCTCGTCGCCGCGTCGGCCCCGCACCGGGACGCGGCGTTCGCCGGGGCGCGGGAGATCATCGACGAGATCAAGGCGCTGGCGCCGATCTGGAAGAAGGAAGAGGGCGAATGGGTGGCCGGGACGAGCCCGCGTCCGCAGAGCTGAGGGACCTCCCGTCGGTCCACGAGCTGGCCGGCCTCCTGAGCGCGCCCCATGCGCTCGCGGTGGCCGCCGCACGGCAGGCGATCGAGGAGAGGCGCGAGACGGTCCAGGCCGGGGCGGCTCCCGGTTCCGGGGCGGACCTCGGCTCTGGGACGGACCCGGGCGGCGACGTGGTCTCCCGCGCTCGCGAGATCCTCGCCGGATTCGAACGTCCGTCGCTGACGAGGGTCCTGAACGCTACGGGCGTGATCGTGCACACGAACCTTGGGCGGGCGCCCCTCGCCGCCCGCGCGCGGGCGGCGGTAGCGCGGCTCACCGAGGGCTACTCGAACCTCGAGCTCGAGCTCGATGCGGGCACCCGGGGCAGCCGTCAGAGCCACGTCGCCGGGCTGCTGTCAGAGCTCACCGGCGCCGAGGACGCGATCGTCGTCAACAACGGCGCGGCGGCCGTGCTGCTGGCCGCGGCGGCGCTGGCGGGCCCGGGCCATGCGATCGTCGTCTCCCGCGGCCAGCTGGTGGAGATCGGCGGAGGGTTCCGGATCCCCGAGGTAATCGGACAGTCGGGGGCGATGCTCGTGGAGGTCGGCACGACCAACCGGACGCGAGTCCGCGACTTCGAGCGGGCGATCGCCGCCTCGCAGAGTCCGGTCGGCGCGATCCTCCGCGTCCACCCGTCCAACTTCCGGTCGCTGGGGTTCGTCGAGGACGTTTCGATCGAGGCGCTGTGTGGACTCGGCGTGCCCGTGATCGACGACGTCGGCTCGGGCGTCCTCGCCGACGCGCACGGGATCCCTTCGCTGTCGGAGGAGCCGTCGCTGCGAAGGTCGGTGGAGGCGGGCGCGGCGCTTGTGTGCTGCTCGGGCGACAAGCTGCTCGGCGGGCCGCAGGCGGGGCTGCTGCTGGGCTCGGCGTCGGCGGTGGCGGCCGCGCGCGCGCATCCCCTGGCGCGGGCGCTGCGGATCGACAAGCTGTCGCTGGCCGCGCTCGAGGCGACGCTGACGCTGTACCGCGATCCCGAGCGGGCGCGGCGCGAGATTCCGGTGCTGGCGATGCTCGACGCCGGCGAGGAGGCGCTGGCGCGGCGAGCCGGCGAGCTGCGGTCGCTGATCGGGGAAGACTTCACGGAGATCGTCCATGCCTCCGGGAGGGTGGGCGGGGGGGCGCTGCCATTGCTCGAGCTCGAGGGCCCGGTCGTCGCGCTCGACTGTGCGGACCCCGGGCCGGCGACGGTCGCGGCGGCGTTGCGGGCCGGAGATCCGCCGCTCGTCGCCCGGATCCACGACGGCCGGCTGCTGCTCGACCCGCGGACGCTCGCCGACGACGAGATTCCGGCTGCCGCGGGCGCCGTGCGCGCGGCGCTCGAGCGGCTCGCCCAGCGGTGACGCGGGCCCCGCTCACGCTCGGTACCGCGGGACACATCGACCACGGCAAGACCGCGCTCGTGCGGGCGCTGACCGGGGTCAATACGGATCGGCTGCCGGAGGAGCGGGTGCGCGGCATCTCGATCGCGCTCGGCTACGCGAAGCTGACCCTGCCCTCGGCCCGCGAGCTGTCGGTGATCGACGTACCCGGCCACGAACGGTTCGTACGCACGATGGTCGCCGGCGCCACCGGGATCGACATGTACCTGATGACGGTCGCCGCCGACGACGGCGTGATGCCGCAGACGCGCGAGCACGCGGCCGTCCTGCACGCCCTCGGCGTCGGCGCCGGCGTCGTCGCCGTGACCAAGTCCGACCTGGCTGACCCGGAGCTGGCGATGATCGAGGCCTCCGAGCTGCTGCCCGGCGCCGAGCTCGTAGCCGTCTCGGCGCGGACGGGCCAGGGCCTGGACGAGCTGCGGGCCGTGCTCGATCGGGTGGCGGCGCAGCTGCGAAGCCGAGCTGTTGATGAGGGCGAAGCGCCACGGCTGCACATCGACCGCGTGTTCACGATCCGGGGCGCCGGGACGGTACTCACGGGCACGCTGTGGTCGGGGTCGATCGGGCCAGGCGACGAGGTCATGATCCTCCCCTCCGGGCTGCGGGCGCGGGTCCGCGCCGTGCAGGTCCACGACGCCGCCGTCGAGCGAGCGGTGGCGGGCCAGCGGGTCGCGGTCAACCTGACAGGCGTAGCCGTCGAAGATGTCAAGCGCGGCGAGGTGCTGACGTCGGCGGGCTCGGGCCTGCGCGCCACGTACCTGATCGACGCCTCGCTGTCATTCGAGGGCCGCGAGCCGGACAGCGGCGTGCGGGTCCAGGTCCACCACGGCACGCGCGAGTCGCCGGCCCGCCTGGCCTGGCTCGGCGGCCCGTTCTGGCAGATCCGCCTCGAGCAGCAGCTCGTGCCCTCGCCTGGCGACCGGCTCGTAATCCGCCAGATCGCCCCGCCGGACACGATCGGCGGCGGCACGGTGCTGGACGCCCGCCCGCGTAAACACGGGCCTTCACGCGAGTTGCTGGTCCGGCTGGAGCGGCTGGCGCGAGGTGAGAGCGACGATGGCCCACCCACCTCTCCTGGCCCCACCGCCCCGCGCGAGACTCCGCCCGAGCCCCAGCCGCTGACCCCGAGCGCTCTGGCGCTCGAGCAACGGCTCCTCGAGGCCCGGTTCGAGCCTCCGCTCGACTCCGAGCTCGACGCCGCCGACCTGGCCGCGCTGCGCACCAGCGGCCGCGCCGTGCGCGTGTCGAAGACGCTGCACTACCACCCGGCCGCGCTCGACGAGGTGCGCGAGCGGGTGGTGGCGGTGGCCGAGCGCCACGGTGGCGCCGTGACGCTGGGTCAGCTCCGCGACGAACTCGGGACTTCGCGCAAGTTCGCGCAGGCGCTGCTCGAGCATCTCGATTCGGAGCGGGTCACGATCCGCCGCGGCGAGGCCCACCACGTGCGGCGCAGCGTCACATGACCGTCAGCTCGGCGGCGACCGGAAGCCTTTGAAAACTGCCTGGCTGTAGGCTGCGCCTGTGCCTACCTGCCTCGTCACCGGCGGCGCGGGGTTCCTCGGTTCACATCTGTGCGACGAGCTCCTGCGCCGGGGCAACCGCGTCATCTGCGTCGACAGCCTCGAGACCGGCTCGCTCGCCAACATCGAGCACATCCGCACCGATGAGTTCCTTCACCTGAACCTCGACATCATCGACCCCTACTTCGTCGATGAGCCGATCCACTTCGTCTATCACCTGGCATCGCCGGCGTCACCGATCGACTACCTGCGGCTCCCGCTCCACACGCTCAAGGTCGGCTCGTACGGCACACACCACACACTCGGCCTCGCCAAGAAGCATCGGGCCCGGTTCCTGATCGCCTCGACCAGCGAGGTGTATGGCGACCCGCAGGTGCACCCGCAGCCGGAGACCTACTGGGGCCACGTCAACCCGATCGGGCCGCGCGGCGTCTACGACGAGGCCAAGCGGTACGCCGAGGCGCTGACGATGGCCTATCACCGCCAGCAGGGCGTCGACACCTCGATCGTCCGCATCTTCAACACCTACGGACCGAGGATGCGCCCGCACGACGGCCGCGCGATCCCCACGTTCCTGCGCCAGGCGCTCCAGGATCGGCCGATCACCGTGTTCGGCGACGGATCCCAGACGCGGTCGTTCTGTTTTGTCGAGGACGAGATCCGAGGCCTGATCCTGCTCGCGGAATCGGGTCACCACGACCCGGTCAACATCGGCAACCCCGATGAGTTCACGCTGCTCGAGCTGGCCAAGACGGTGATCGAGGTGACAGGATCGCGGTCGGAGATCGTCTACGAGGCGCTGCCCACGGATGATCCGCAGGTTCGCCAGCCCGACATCACGCTCGCGCGGGAAATCCTTGGGTGGGAGCCCGAGATCAGCCTCCGCGAGGGGCTGGAGAAGACGATTGAACAGTCTGGGACGGAGACGCTGATCGGCGCCGGTCGCTAAACCCGCTCCGACTGGCCTCCGCAAGGGGCTCCGGGCGGGCGCGAACGCCCAGATACTTCGTAACTTAGGTGTCAAGATACCGTTAGGACTGGGTAGGGGGAGCGAGACGAACAGCCCTCTCATAAGGTGACGATCGACCACCAAGAGGCTACGAGCACCCGTACCAACGGAGCCCATCAGGGCCCGGCCGGCGGGCCCTTGCCCGAACGCGACGTCCGTCGCAAGCGTCCCCCAGTGCTCTCGTTCCTGCTGCGGCTCGAGACGCTGCGTCGGGTCGCGCGAGTGGTGTCGCTGCTGATCCTCGACTTCATCGGCGTGTCCGGGGCGATATTCACCGCGCTGGCGGTCAAGCTCGCGGTGCGCGACGATCACCTCGGATTCTCGGTCGTCTGGCAGCAGACGCGCCACTGGATCGCGTTCGCCTACCTGATCACCGTGCTGATGTTCGCCCGCGTCGACCTGTACGCGGATCGCACCCGCAGGCCGGGATTCGCCCAGATCGGCACGGCCCTGTTCCAGGCCACGATCATCGCGCTCGTGTTCGCGCTCGCCAACGGCCAGCACTTCTCGAGCTACTACATCTTCTACAGCTCGCTGTTCTTCGGGACGATCTACATCACCGGGCTGCGGGAACTCCATCTGCGCACGACCGGCTGGCTGCTGGAGCAGGCGGGCTATCAGCGACGTGCGCTCTTGGTGGGCTCGGGCAAGCACATCGAGGCGGTCGCGCACGCGCTCGAGAACCGGGCGCGGACGCAGGTGCTGATCGTCGGCTACATCTCGCTGACGCCGCGGCCCCAGAACGGGCTGCGCTCACTCGGGAAACTCGATGACCTCGCCGATGTGCTCGTCCGCGAGCGCGTACAGGAGGTGATCATCGCCGACCCCGACTTTCCGCAGGACAAGGCGGTCGAGCTCGTCGATCTCTGTCACCAGAGCGGCGTGACCGTCCACGTCGCCCCGTCGACGATGGAGATCCTGATCGACCGGGCGGAGTTCGTACCCGGGCAGACCGTGCCCCTGTTCACGCTGCGCCCGCCGGTGTTCGAGGGGATCGACTACGCGCTGAAGCGCACCTTCGACCTGGTCTTCGCGACGGTCTCGCTGATCGTCCTCTCGCCGATGCTGCTGGCGATCGCAGTCGCGATCAAGCTCAGCTCCCGCGGGCCGGTGATCTACCGATCGCTGAGGCCCGGAATGGCCGGCAAGCCCTTCCACTGCTTCAAGTTCCGCACGATGCGCGACCGCGCCGATCAGATCCAGGACGACCTCGAGCCGCTCAACGAGCAGACCGGCGCCCTGTTCAAGATCCGCCAGGACCCGCGGCTGACGAAGGTCGGCCGGCTCCTGCGCCGGTTCTCGCTCGACGAGCTGCCGCAGCTGGTCAACGTCGTCCGCGGCGAGATGTCGATGGTTGGCCCCCGCCCGCTGCCGATGCGCGACTTCGAGCGCCTGGAGGAGTGGCACAAGAAACGCTACCTGGTCCTCCCCGGGATCACGGGACTGTGGCAGGTCTCGGGTCGCTCCGAGCTCGACTTCGACGACCTCGTCCGCCTCGATTTCCTCTACCTCGAGCGGTGGTCGGTGCTGCTGGACCTGTCGATCCTGCTGAAGACGATTCCGGCGGTGCTGACCCGGCGGGGGGCTTTCTAGGGGCGTTGGGTTGAGGGGCGCGGTTCGCGCGCCTGTTGGGTTTCGCCGGGGTCGTTGGGGCGCTGTTGGCCTTCCGCGCTCGGTGGCTGTCGACTCAGAGCCTGCGGGCTCTGCGCGCCCGCGGCCCTGGCTGGCGGCGGCTCGGCGTTGGCAGGGAGGGGGTGGGTCCGGGCGCCACCGCACTCGGTCAAAACCTGGGTAGCACGGCGATCCTCCCCACAAAGGGGAGCCGTGACGTACTGACCGTGAATAGCCTGGTTAGTGTTAGTACGGCAGGGCTGGGCGATTGGGCCGGTGTTGTCGTGTCATCCAGGATTTGGTCCGGGATCCGGCGCCGTGGGGGTCGATCCACGCCTTCCGATGGTGCACAGTGCGCCACTCCCGCGCCGAAACCCGAGCCGTGGCGCGCTATGCACGAAGAGTGTGCTTGGTGCGCCACGGCTCGCCACAGGCTCCGAGGTTGGCGCGCTGTGCATCATCTGAGCCCGCCACATCGCGCGAACGAGCCCCGCCCTCCGCCTCTTCCCCAGCAAAAACACTCGCGCGACCGCCGGCGCCCGCAAGCTCTGAGTCCACCAACCCAACTCGCAAGCCCCTCGACCCGCTTCCCGGGTAGGCTCCGCCACACCCATGCCCCCAACCGACCGCCTCGTGATCAGCTTCGCCGCCGAGCCCCCGCAGGAGGGACTGCCCTATGGCCGGTGGGCGGATACGCTGCGCGAGCACTTCCTGGCCGCGTGCGGCGAGATCGACACCGAGGGTGACGAGATCGGGGAGGCCGGCGAGATCAGCTGGTTCCCCGATCGCTCCTACAGCGGACGGACGTACATCCCCGCGGTGGCGCGGACCACCGAGGGGTTCGAGCTGTTCGGGTTCGTGTCGTTCACGGAGGGATCGGGCGGGCCGGCCAACTTCGAGGCGCGGGCGGACTTCACCTCCGAGGTGGCGGAGTCAAATCCCGACTGGAAGCTCGACCTCAACGACGACGTGATCGGCTCGTGGCGGGGCGAGGAGGGCAAGACCGCCGAGATGACGCTCGTGTGGGGCGTGCCGCTGATGGCCGGTGGCGCGATCGTGACCGCCGAGCTCGCCAACCTCGCGGTCGACCAGTGCGGGCTCGTGGAGGAGCGTTTCACGATGATCGCGCCCGACAACTACCGCGGCGACTTCCTCGAGGTCAAGCTGTGGAGCCGGCGCGGCGAGGAGCTGGCGCGCGAGTCGCTGTACGTCGACGACGCGGACTGAGCCGGCGGCCTACTGGGCGCGGATCAGCGCGCTCGGCAGCCTGAGCTTGACCTCGGCCTCGGTCAGCGGGAAGTGGCACGCCGTCCGGGTGCCAGTGCCCTTGTCCTCAAGCGGGGGCTCGTCCTCGGAGCAGATCGGCTGGGCCTTCGGGCAGCGGGTGTGGAACCGACAGGCCGATGGCGGATTGGCCGGAGACGGCACGTCGCCCGTGAGCAACTCACGCTTGCGATGGGCTGCGTCCGGATCCGGAACGGGCACCGCGGACAGCAGCGCGCCTGTGTAAGGGTGGCGAGGAAAGGCGTAGAGGGCATCGCCCGGGCCGATCTCCACGATCTTGCCGAGATACATCACGGCGACGCGGTCGCACATGTGGCGCACCACACTGAGATCGTGGGCGATGAACACCAGCGTCAGTCCCATGTCCCGCTGCAGGTCGCGGAGCAGGTTCAGGACCTGAGCCTGGATCGAGACGTCGAGGGCCGAGACCGGCTCGTCAGCAATCAGCAGTTTCGGCTCGAGCGCGATCGCGCGAGCGACGCCGATCCGCTGGCGCTGGCCGCCGGAGAACTCGTGCGGATAGCGGTTGTAGTGCTCGGGGTTGAGCCCGACTCGGTCCATCAGATCCTGGACGCGCCGCTTGCGCTCGCCCTTCTCGCTGTAAAGGCCGTGGATCACGAACGGGTCGGCGATGATCGAGCCGACGGTCTTGCGTGGGTTCAGCGAGGAGTAGGGATCCTGGAAGATCATCTGGATCTCCCGATGGAGCGCCTTGAGCGACCCGCCCTTGTGGGTCGCGATGTTCTCTCCGTCATAGAGGATCTCGCCGCCCGTCGGATCCAGCAGCCGCACGAGCAGGCGGGCCGTGGTGCTCTTGCCACAGCCGGTCTCGCCGACGATCCCGAGCGTCTCCCCCTTGATGATGTCGAAGCTCACGTCGTCGACCGCCTTCACCGCCCCGACACTCCGCTGGAAGACGACCCCCCGGGTGATCGGGAAGTACTTGAAGAGCGAACGAACGGAGAGCAGGACTTCGCCCGATGGGCCTTTGCCGTCGGACACCGTCGAGCGGCTGGACGCGCTACCGCCGGCGGGCGCGGTGAGACCGTCCGTCGACTCCAGGCCGTCGGACGCCGCCGGTCCGTTGGGCCCGCTTGCCCCTTCGGGCGTGCCCGTCCCGTCCGGCCCGGTCGGACCGTTGGTGCTCATTGATCATGCTCCTGCGCCGGCGGCGAGGAGGCGGCGAGGTGCGGCGTTGGGACCACGGGTTGGCCGGCGGATAGCCGTCGCAGCTCCGCCGGATTCTCACCGGCTTGGAGTCCGCGCCAGATCCTCGACCGCACGTCCGAGGTGAGCAGGCAGGCGACCTCGTGCTGCTGATCGCCATCGACGGGCTCTAGGCGCGGATCGATCCGCTTGTGCTCGTCTTGAACGTATGGACAGCGAGGATGGAAGTGGCAACCGGAAGGCCGGTTGATGAGGCTCGGTGGACGGCCGGAAATCGGCACCAGATCCTCATCGCGCGGGTTGTCCAGCCGCGGGATCGACTTCAACAACCCCCACGTGTACGGGTGCTGAGGCCGGGCGAAAATCTCTTGCGCGGAGGAGTGCTCGACAATCCGGCCGGCGTACATCACGCAGATCTCATCGGCGATCTCGGCCACGACGCCCAGGTCGTGCGTGATCATGATGATCGCCATCCCGAGCCGCTGCTGGAGGTCCTCGAGCAAGGCGAGGATCTGCGCTTGCACGGTCACGTCGAGAGCCGTGGTCGGCTCGTCCGCGATCAGCAGCTTGGGCTCGTTCGCGAGCGCCATCGCGATCATCGCGCGCTGCCGCATGCCGCCCGAGAACTCGTGCGGGAACTGATCCACACGGCGCGCCGGATCCGGGATGCCGACGAGTTCGAGCAGCTCGACCGCGCGCGCACGGGCCGCCGAGCGGGAAACCTTTCGGTGGATCTGGACGGCCTCCATCAGCTGCTTGCCGACCTTGAAGAACGGATGGAGGGACGACAGTGGATCCTGGAAGATCATCGCGATCTCGTTGCCGCGGATCTTGCGCAGCTGATCGTCGGACATCTGGACCAGGTCGTTGCCCTCGAACAGCATCTTGCCCTCGACGGTGGCGCCCTGGGTACGAGTCAGACCCAAGGTCGTCAGCGAGGAAACGCTCTTCCCCGACCCCGACTCGCCCACGATCCCGAGCGTCTTGCCGGTATCGACCGAGTACGTAATCCCATCGACCGCCCGCACGAGACCATCCTCGGTCGGGAAGGTGACATGCAGGTCGTCGACTTCGAGCAGGCTCACGAGTAGCGCACGCGCGGGTCCAGGTAGGCGTAAGCGATGTCAACAATGATATTGGCGACGATGATGAAGATCGCGGCCAGCGTGATCGTCCCCTGCACGATCGGAAAGTCGCTGGCTTGGATCGCGTCGAAGTTGAGCCGCCCGATGCCGGGGATGTCGAACACGGTCTCGACGAGGACCGCTCCACCAAGCAGGAGCGCGATGTCGAGTCCGAGCACGGTCACGAGCGGGGTGATCGCCGAGCGCAGGCCGTGTTTCATCACGACGGTCCGCTCGGGCAGACCCTTGGCGCGGGCGGTACGGATGTAGTCCTCGCCCATCACGTCGATCAGGCTGCCGCGCACCAACCGGGCATAGATCGCCGCCGAGGTCGCCGCCAGCACAAACCAGGGCATCAGCAGCGACTCGAACCAGTTCACAGGACTGTTCGTGATCCCGGTATAGCTACCGGCTCCATGCAGGAACGAGATCGGGAACCGCCCGATGTCTGAGGAGAAGAAGAACAGGGCGAGCAGCCCGAGCCAGTAGACCGGCGCGGACACGAACACCAGCGCCCCGCCCATCGAGAAGCGATCAACGAACGTCCGGCGCTTGATTGCGGAGATGATCCCGATCGGGATGCCGAACGCCAGCCAGATGATGACCCCGCCGATCGTCAGCGAGATCGTCGCCGGCAGCCGGTTGATGATCAGGCTCTTGACCGAGGCGCTCGAGTAGTAGCTGTAGCCGAGGTCGAAGTGGAACACCAACCGCTTCATGTACAGCCAGAACTGCGTATAGATCGGCTTGTCCGTGCCGAGGTCGTGGGCGATCTCCTTGATCACCGCCTGCGACGGCGTGCGGCCGGCGCGGAGCACCGCCGGATTCACGCTCGGCAACAGGAAGAAGAGGATGAACGTGATCATGATCACCGCCACCAGCAGCACGACTCCCCACAACAGCCGGCGGATGATGTAGCGGATCACGGTTTGACGCTTCTTGCCTGGAGCCGGGGCCCCGCCGGCGGCGGGGCCCCACGCTCACGTGTGCTGCTTCCTATGGGTTGTCCAGGGACGTGTAGGCGTAGTCCCAGGCGCCCACGTTCCAGAGATCGTTGATCCCGCGGACGTCCGCGGACTTGAGGTTCGGGTTGATGATGAAGTCCCACGGTACGGCGACGGCGTCGGCGACGAGCATGTTGTCGACCTTCGCCCACGCGTCCGTGCGCGCCGTCGTGCCGACCGCCGTCTCGGCCGACTTCATCGCCTGGTCGATCGGGGTCAGCGGACCACTCGTGTACGTGCCGCCCGCGGCCTTGGGGAAGTCCTGCCAGCTGACCTGACCCCAGTTGGAGTTGTTCGTGGCCACCATGTTGTAGCCGGCGAACGTCGGATCCAGCAGCGTCTGCGGATCGGACCAGTCACGAATCCACCCGACGTTCGGGCAGACATCGATCTCCTGCTTCGGCACCCCGCAGTACTTGCCGTACATCACCGCCTGCTGGACCAGCGTGAAGTTGGTCTTGAAGCCGAGCGCCTGAACGGCGTGGTTGGCGATAGCCGCTTGCTCCGCCGCCGGCTCGCCGGTCGAGCCGACCACCTTGACCGTGTAGCTGCTCGGGGGCACGCCGTTCGTGCTCGGATAGGCGAGCTTCATGTACTTCTTGGCGACCGTCATGTTGCCCTCGGGGTAGTTGTTGTAGTCCACGTTCGGGCCCTTGTCACCACCCGCCTGCTCGAACCCCAGCGACCCCGGATAGATGAAGTGGGTGCCAACGGCTCCCACGATCTGGCCGCCGGAGGCCTTGATCATCGCCTCGCGGTCGGTCGCCGCCCACAGCGCCTTGCGGACGTTCACGTTCGCGAACGGTCCTGTGTGGTTGTTCAGCGCCACGTAGTAGTCGCCGGCTCCGGGAACGGCGATCAGCTGGTTGTAGTACTGCTGATAGGCCAGCTTCACGACCGATGCGGAGGGCATGTCCCCGTCGACCATGTTCGAGCCCTTCAGCACCTGCGGGCCGATCACGTTCTGATCGCCGCCGATGTTGATGTTGATCTGGTTCAGATACGCCGGCTGCGGCGTGCTCCCGCGCACCCAGTTCGGGTTGCGCACGAGCGTCAGCGATTTGCCGGGCTGATACCCGATCCCGATGAACTTGCCCTGCGCGTTGGCCTTGATCATGTACGGGCCGCTCGCGACCTCCGACGTCGACCCGTACGCGGTCGGCTTCTTGGCGTCGAGCGGCGCCGCGTAGGACTTCGGCACCGGCGCCGTCAGCAGCAATTGCAGAGCGCCCTCGAAGAACGACCCGTACGGGCCGGTCAGGTGGAAGACGATCGTCGTCGGGTTCGGCGTCGAGATACCCGGGATCGGGCCGCCCGTCGCCTTATCCGCACCCTGGATGTAGAAGAAGTACGACGGGAAATACGGATTGGCGACGTTCGGATTCGCGCCCCGCTCGATCGCGTAGGCGACGTCCGCCGAAGTCACAGCACGATTCACCGGCGGGCTGAAATGCACGTTCGACTTGATGTGCACCGTCACCGTCTTGCCGCCATCGCTCAGAATCGGCATCCCCGACGCGAGGTACGGAATGATCTGCGTCGAGCTGTTCGGCGCGAACATGTACAACGCCGCCTGCGTCGGGTACAGCACGTCATAGTCGAGCGAGAAATACGACTCGCCCGGATCCAGATGCTCGAAGTCCTCGTGCTGGAAGACGTTCAGCGTGCCACCCATCTTGCCGTTGTTCAGAACCTGCCCCGACCCATCGAGGGCCGGCTTAAGCGTGCTGCTCGAGGTGCTCGCACCGCCGCTGGAGCCGCTCGAACTGCTCGAGCCGCCACAGGCAGACAGAACAAGTACAAGACCGCACAGAACTCCTAGCGCTGACACGGCCCTGATCCTTCGTCTCATAGTCCCTCCTCTACGGATTTCTGGCGGCCGGACCTTCGTCCGCCTCGGTTTAAGCGCTCGGGAAGGGCCGTCCGTCTGGGCCACAGGGTGGCCAGGCTCGACGTGACGCTGGCTCCGGTCCGTCGCGCTTCTTGCGACGTAACTGCTCCTCCACACCATCGGAGGTACCACACCGCGCAGGCCTTGTCAGCGGTAGCGGGGTGTGATTAACCCGCTGCCAAGGACCGTTAACCCGCCGCCAAACCAACCTTGTCCGACTACTAACGAAGGATCGCGGTCGCGTGTGCCGGTTCGCCGACGGGGACGGCGGATACGCTCCCGTGCGGCCGCCCTCGTAGCTCAATGGATAGAGCACGCGCCTCCTAAGCGCGGGATGCAGGTTCGATTCCTGCCGGGGGCACTGGTCCGGCGCCATGTCCGAGACCTCGCGCCACCCCCTGAAGCTGCTGGCTCCTTTGCTACCGTCACGGCCTCCTCGTGTCTGAGAACACGCTAGAAGTCCAAGCGCCCGGAACGCCCGGCCCCAGCGACCGCGCGCCCGCTGCGGGCGCGCGTTCTAGGCCCTGGCGCCTGCTTCGCGACAACCCTTGGTGGGTGGTCGGGATCGCGCTCGTGCTGTTCTCGGCCGCGTTCGTCCGGGTGACCAACACGCGGCCCGGCTACGACCCCTACGGCTGGCTGGTCTGGGGCCATCAGACGTGGCATCTGACCCTCAACCTGGGCGGCGCGCCCTCGTGGAAGCCACTCCCGTACTTCTTCACGGTGCCCTACGCGCTGTTCGGCCACTACGAGCTGTGGCTGTGGATGGTCACGTCCGTCGCGATCTCGCTGAGCGGCGTGATCTTCGCCGGGCGGATCGCCTATCAGCTGGTCGGCGTCGAGGACGGCGACCGGCGCCCGGCGATCGTCGCCGCCGTGTTCGCCAGCCTCGGGCTGCTGGGGATCGAGAACTACATGCACTTCATCCTCAGCGTCCAGTCGGACACGATGATCGTCTCGCTGTGCCTCGGCTCGATCGACCAGGCGATCGCCGGCCGCCCCCGGTGGGCGCTGGCGATCGGAACCCTGGCGTCGCTGGGGCGCCCGGAGGTGTGGGCTTGGCTGGGGCCGTGGTCGCTGTGGTTGTGGTTCAAGCAGCCGTCGATCCGGAAGTGGCTGATCGGCGCCTGGGCGTTCATCTTCTTCATGTGGTTCGGCGTGCCGACGATCACCAACCAGCGCCCGCTGCTCGCCGAGCAGCTCGCGCTGCGCTCCCCCCGGGAGCTCAAGGAGAACAAGATCGTCGGAACGTTCCATCGCTTCACCGAGTTGCAGTGGCTCCCGGTTCAGCTCGCGGCGTTGTACGCGACGATCGTCGCCTACAGGCGGCGCAACTGGACCGTCCTTGCGCTCGCGGCCGCCGTTGTCGTGTGGGTGATCGTCGAGACGATCCTGGTGCTGCGAGGGCTCCCGGGCGTGCCCCGGTACATGTTCGAGCCGGCCGCGGTGATGACCGTGCTGGCGGGGGTCGCGCTCGGTTGGATCCTCAGGGACGCTCCGCGCATGAACTGGTCGCTGCCAAAGTGGTCGGGAATCGTGGTCGTTGGGGCGATCTTCCTGATCCTGGTGCCCGCGGCCGTCTCACGTCTGCGGGCCGAGCACAAGGACCTTCGCCACGAGCGCGGCCGGACCAAGGTGATCAACATGCTCCAGACCGCGATCAACCGGTTCGGCGGCGCCAAGCACATCGTCTACTGCGGCGAACCGGTCACGAACGTGGAGTACGTGAGCATCCTCGCCTGGGATACCAACCTCAACGTCGGCTCGATCGGCTATCTGCCCAAGCGAGAGATCAAGCACGGCTATCCGATCGTGCTGTTCACCCAACTCCCCAACGGCTGGCTGGCCGAGCCGATCCACACGGCCCCCTCGCGCGTGGCGGCGTGTGCGAATGTCAACTCGTTCTGGATCGACACGCCCGCTCACCCGAACGGGGCGCTCTACCCGCACCACGGCTGAGGCTCGGCTAGGAGAGGCGCCACCGATGTCCGTGCCCGAGTCCAAGCTTGAATCCCCGGCGGTTCCGTCCGCGCCGGCCGCCGAGAGCCCGCGCACGACGGCTCGACCCCGGTCCTCGAAGCTGAGCCGCTACTACCCGGTCCTGCTCACCGCGATCGGCCTGCTCGTGATCTCGACCGTGCTCGTCCTGTGGGCCAGAACCCGTCCGGGGTTCGATCCCTACGGCTGGCTGGTCTGGGGTCATCAGACGGTGGTATGGGCGCTCAACACCAACGCGGCTCCCTCGTGGAAGCCGCTGCCATACCTGTTCACGGTCCCGTACGCGGTCTTCGGCCACTACGAGATGTGGCTGTGGCTGATCACCGCGGTGGCGGTCTCGCTGAGCGGCGTGATCTTCGCCGGGCGGATCGCCTATCGGCTGACGAACGGCGACGGCGTCCCGCGCTATGCCCCGATCGCCGCCGCGGTGTTCGCCGGCGCCGCGCTGCTGGGCCTCACCCAGTACTGGCACTACATCCTCAGCGCGCAGTCCGATCCGATGATCGTGGCGCTGGTCCTGGGCGCGATCGACTGCCATCTCTCGGGGCGGCGCCGCTGGGCCTTCGTGCTCGGGGCCCTGGCCTCGCTGGGCCGGCCCGAGGTGTGGCCGTTCCTGGCCCTGTACTCGATCTGGGCGTGGCGGACGGTCCCGTCGATGAGGCCGCTGGTCGCCGGCGGCATCATCGCGATCCTGCTGCTCTGGTTCGGGATTCCGGCGCTGACCTCGCGGACGCCGTTCGTCGCCGCCAGCAACGCGCTGGGCTCGGGGCGGGCCCTGCACAACGACAAGGTGTTCGGAACGATCGGCCGGTTCCTCGGCCTCCACACGCCCGTGGTCGAGCTGCTGGCACTGTTCGCGGTGGCGGTCGCGATCTGGCGCCGGGACCGGGTGACGCTGGCGCTCGCCGCGGGCACGGTGGCGTGGGTGATCGTCGAGATCGCGTTCGCCCTGCACGGCTGGCCGGGCCTGGCGCGCTACATGTTCGAGGCCGCCGGCGTGATGGTCGTGCTGGCCGGCGTCGGCCTCGGGCGGCTGCTGAGCGAGGCTCCGCGGATCTCCCCGGCCGCCGGGTGGGTCGGGATCGGGCTGGCGGTCGTGATCGTGTTGAGCCTGGTCCCGCCGGCCGTCTCACGCGCCCGCTCGGAGCACGCCGACATCGTCGTCCAGCGCCGGCGCACCGACGAGATCAACCGGCTGACGGGGGTCATCAAGTCGCTCGGCGGTGCGGCTCGGCTGCGAGCCTGCGGCGAGCCGCTGACCAGGCTCGAGTACCAGACGATGCTCGCCTACCAGCTCGGGGACAACGTCGCCAGCGTCGGCTACAAGTACGGCGAGGCGATCGCCCACGGCAACCCGGTCGTGCTCTTCACCCCCTACCCGACCGGGATCGGGTGGCAGGTCCAGGCTGTGCACCAGACGCGCCCGTCGTGCCAGACGCTGCCGCACTAGTGACGGGGCTCTGCCTCAAGGGGCGGGCGCGTGAGGCGCTGTGTATCGCCGGATCTGAGGTTCCGCGGCCGCGGTGAGCCGGGGGGGCCAGATTGGCGGTCGGCTCGGTAAACGGTGCTGCGGAGGGGGACGGGTGAGGGCGGTGGGGGGTTCCGAGGGCGGGTTGGGTCGAGAGCGTCTCGAGGCGTCACCGATCCGTGACAAAACCCGAGCTGTCCGCTGGCTCGCAGCCACCGGGTTACCGCTGACACTCAGGACCGGTCCGGTCGCTCCGGATAGACCTCGTCGATCGTCGTCAGCGCGACGAATGGCGCCCCCGCTGCCTCCTCGATCGCCTCAGCCCCGCCGGCCAGCCGGTCGCAGATCGCGAGCACGCCGCACACCTCGTGGCCCTCGTCGCGGAGCGCCTCGAGCGCGCGGATCGTCGAGCTGCCGGTCGTGACCACGTCCTCGACGAGCATGCAGCGGTCGCCGGCGTCGAGCAGCGGTCCCTCGATCCGCCGCGAGAGGCCGTGCTGCTTGACCTCCTTGCGGACGAAGAAGGCCTTCACGTCGGCGCCGCCGGCGAGCGCGGCGCACGCGATCGGGTCGGCCCCCATCGTCATCCCGCCGACCGCGGTGGCGCCCCACTCGCGCGCCTGCGCGGCCACGAGCTCGGCCAGCGCGCCGAACCCCCCGGGGAGCAGGATTGCCCGCTTCGCGTCCACCAGGTACTCGGCCGTTCGTCCACTCGTGAGCACGAACGACCCCTTCAAAAGGGCGTGCTCACGGAGTTCGGTGAGCAGCCGGTCACGGGGCTTGGCGACGGTGTCGAAAGTCATCTGCGAAGAGTCATGCTAATCGGCTCAGCGGCCGATTAAGCACGCGTGATTCATCGACTGCTTGTGCTGGTCTCGCTCGTCTGCTGCGGGCTCGTCGTCGCGTCGTTCGCGCTGTTCGCCCGCAATCAGCTGGCCGGCGCCTCCAAGCACCAGCAGACCGAGATCGTCGCCGGAAATCAGGTCACCTCGGACCCGGTGGTCGGCAACCATGCCAAGGGGCAGCCCGGGAAGTTCATCGATGGCGCCGCCGCGGAGCTGACCTCGCCGTTTCGCTCGCTGATCAAGACCAACAGCGTGTGGGTGCTGGAGATCGTCCCAACCCTGCTGGCGCTGCTCGTCTACGGGGTCGGGCTCGGGTACCTGGCGCGGTGGGCCAGCGGCCTGTCCTGACCGCCCTGGCGCGACGCGTTCAGTAGTAGACGTCCACCCAGTCGCCGAGAGCGAGCCAGTTGTAGGCGGTGATCGCGTCGGGGATCGGCAGCCGCATGCAGCCGTGGCTGGCGGGATAGTCGGGCGCCGGGTCATACCCGTGGATCGCGTAGCCACGGATGAAGAAGTCCGAGTAGTACATCCCGTCGGGCAGATACCCGGGGGTCCGCTCGTAGACGTGGAAGTCGCCGAGGATCGTCGGCGTCGAGGGCTTGCCCGAGCTGATCGGGAAGATCAGGTCGACCTTCGAGCCGTCGATCAGCGCCACCAGCTGCTTTGACAGGTTGCCTTCGGCATGACGGCCGTGGCCGGGGAACCGCACCTTGAACTGCCCCCAGCCGTTCAGCAGGAAGCTGATCGTGCGCCCGTCGAGCGTCTTGTACGTGCCCCACCCGAGGAGCCTGTGGTAGGCGTCGACCGCGAGCTCGGTGCCGTTGTCGTAGACGCCGGTCTGCGGGATGTAGAAGTGAAGCGCGGCGAGCCGCTGCTGGACGAGCTGAACGAACCGCCCGGTGGAACCGGGACCTACGTGATCGTCGAGCGCCTGGTAGGCGCGCTTGGCCGTGAACGCGCCCTGCTGAGGCGTGCGGTCGTGGCTGGCGTGGACCACGATCTCGCCCGCGCTCGGACTCGGCAGGGTCTCGACGAACCGTCCGTAGCTGTGGTTCGGCGAGGGCTTGATCCGCAGCCGGTCGCGCTTGATCAGCCGGCGGCCGACGAACGCGCGGATGCTGACCCACTGGCCGGGTACGAACGGCCGCACGATGCCCTCGATGTGGACGGCCCGGCCGGGCACGGCAACGGCCTCGTGCGCGACCACGAAGATGCCGGGGAGGAACAGCTTGGCCGAGCCGCTCGGGACCTTGGCCGGCGCCGTCGGCGTCGGCGTCGGCGTGGCGCTCGTCGTCCCCGCCGCGGACGCCGTCGCCGGCGCCAGCAACAGCACCAGGACCGGCAGAAGAGCGCGCTTCAGTCCCCCTTGCATCAAATCGAAGTAAATCAGGCCAAGATGTTGGCTATGTCACCCGCACGGCAGTGCGCTGGGCGAGGGGCACCGTGATCGAGGCGATCAGGACCAGCGAGGAGGCGATCAGCCCGAAGATCTCGAGCGCGTTCCAGTGCAGCTGGTTGATCCCCAGCGCGAGTGAGTTGTTGACCGAGTGCAGCGCCATGCACGGGTACAGCGAGCGCGTCCTCCAGCGGACCACGCACAGCACGAAGCCGAGGAAGCCGAGCGGGATCAGGTACTGCGAGGACGCCGATCCGGTGTGGGCGAGGCCGAACAGGATGCCGGTCACGATCGCGGCGAACAGCGTGCCGAGGTCCCTGCCGGCGAAGTTGATCTTCCAGTGCCGCAGCCCGCCGAAGATGAACCCGCGGAAGAAGAACTCCTCGCAGATCGGAGCGATCACGCATACGAACACCGCCGCCCCGACGAGCGCCAACGTGCTCTTGCTGACCCCGAGCTCGCTCGGGAGCTTGTCGGTGCCGTGCAGGTGCACGAGCGAGGCGTAGATGTCGGTGACGACGTAGTAGGAGACGGCCGCGAGCACGAACGCCCCGACGCCGAGCTTCCAAGGGATCAGGCGGAAGCCGAAGTCGGCCGGTGTAGCGCGCCGGAGCGCCGCCAAGTAGATCGCGGCGACGACGAACGAGAGGTCGAAGACGAGGTCCTCGAGCAGGCTTACTCCGGCGGTCGGGTGGGTCAGGCTTCCCCCCGACGCCGCGGCCACGATCCCGACGACGATCGTGCCGACCAAACCAATCGCGAACCCCCCGAGGATCGCCGCCGGCGCCGTCCACAGCTGCCACGGCGGCAGGTCGTCGGTCCCCGGCTCGATGACCGGCGCCGGGCTGTCCGGTGCGGCGGTGGGCAGGGGTGCGCTCGCGCTGGGTGGGGGGACGCTGGGCATGGCTCGGATTCAGGTTAGGGATCCTGCAGCGTTAACTCGGCCAGGCTCCTCACCGTCTGTACGCCCGGCGACGCGACACCGCCGTCGCGGGAGATGAGCACGGGCCGCACGCCGGACGCCAGCGCGCCGGCCACGTCCTCCCGGAGGCTGTCGCCGATGTGGAGGGCGTGCTCCGGCGCGGCCCCGGCAAGCCGGAGCGCCTGCTCGAAGATCGCCGGCGAGGGCTTGCGAGCCCCGGCCTCGGCCGAGGTCAGGATCCCGTCGAGCAGCGGTCCGAGCGAGAGGCGCTCGAGCACCCCGTGCAGCGAGACGTCCCAGTTGCTGACGACGACGGTCCTGGCGCCGGCGGCACGCCACGCGCTGAGCGCCGGCCGGACATCCGGGAAGGCCGTGAAGCGCAGGGAGGCGAGCAGCGCATCGGTGAGGGCCCCGTTGGCGATCTGCTGGACCGAGTCGCCCTGCGGCAGCGCCGCGCGCAGCGCCTCCGCGCAGCGGCCGCGAAGCTCCGCCAGCGACGCGTGGTCACGGCCGTCGTCGAGGTGGGCCCGGTAATAGGCGATCTCGGCGCCGATCGCCGCTCCCGCCTGCCGCTCGCTGACCGAGATCCCGAACCGCTCGGCGAGCTCGGCGCGCAGGCGCGGGGCGGGCGGCTCGAGCGCGACCAGCGTCCCGAGCGCGTCGAGCAGGATCGCCTGCGGGAACTGTGAGCCGGCCACGGGTTGGACTGTCCCACTTGACGGCTCTCTGGCGCTTGAAGGAGCCGGGTGGCACGGAGCCGAAAGAGCCCAGGATGAGCCGCCGCGAACGACAGCGGCGCCGCCGGCGCCGTGGATCGCCCTTCAAACGGGCGCTGTTGGTGTTCGCGATGGTGCTCGGGTCGGCGATCGCGATCGGCGTCCTCGGGATCGTCGGGTGGGTCGTCGCCGTCGCCGATTCAGCGCCGAACATCAATCAGCTCTCGCCGCGAGATCCCGGTCAGGTGTCCGAGGTGTTCGCCGCCGACGGGACGCGGCTTGGCTACATCCACTCCGACACCCTGCGCGCGGTCGTCGCCGGCTACCAGCTGCCGCTGATCCTCAAGCGGGCGACGGTGGCGATCGAGGATCGGCGGTTCTGGACCCACGGCGGCATCGACCCGGAGGGAATCGCCCGCGCCGCGCTCAAGGACGCGCTCGGCGGCGGCGAGGCGCTGCAGGGCGGCTCGACGCTGACGATGCAGCTGGTCCGCAACATCTACCTGCCCTACCAGCTCGCCGACACCCGCTCGCTCAAGGTCAAGATCATCGAGGCCAAGCTCGCGGACGAACTCGAGAACCAGCGCTCGAAGACGTGGATCCTCGACCAGTACCTCAACGACGTCGACTACGGAACCGTCGGCGGGCAGACCGCGATCGGCGTCGGAGCGGCGTCGCAGACGTTCTTCGACAAGCCGGTGTCGCAGCTGGACCTGGCCCAGGCCGCGCTGCTCGCCGGGCTGCCCCAGGCCCCCTCGGAGTACAACCCGTTCGAAGCGCCGGACCTGGCCCGCGCCCGGCGCCACGAGGTGCTCGCGGCGATGGTCCAGTCGCACTACATCACGGCGGCGCAGGCGGCGGCCGCGGACAGATCGTCGCTGCAGGTGAAGCCGAACTCGACGTACGGGCAGGTGGTCGAGCCGTACGTCTTCGACTACGTCAAACAGGCGCTGATCCAGCGGTTCGGGCTGGCGACCGTCGAGAAGGGCGGCCTCAAGGTCTATACGACGATCGACCTCGACAAGCAGCAGCAGGCGCGCGAGGCGATCCTCGCCCACGAGGGAGAGCCGGGCGACCCAGCCGCGGCCCTCGTCAGCATCGATCCCAGCAACGGCCACATCCTCGCGATGGCCACCTCGTCGAGCTACGGGCAGACCAAGTTCGACTACGCCACGCAGGCCCACCGGCAGACCGGGTCCGCGTTCAAGGTATTCGTGCTGATGACGCTGATACACGACAACGACGGCGACCCGAACACCACCTACTACAACTCACACGAGCTGCTGCCGGGGTGGTTGCCCGGCTATCCGACCTACGAGGTGCAGACCGCCGAGCACAGCTACCAGGGGGACATCAGCGTGACCAAGGCGACCACGCTGTCGGACAACACCGTGTACGCGCAGCTCGACGCGGACGTGGGACCGGACAAGGTCCGCAGCACGGCCTACGCGATGGGCATCACCTCGCACCTCGACGGCCTCCCGGCCGAGGGCATCGGCGGCCTGCGGATCGGCGTCTCACCGCTCGAGATGGCCGACGCCTACGCGACGCTCGCCAACGACGGCGTCCACATCCCGCCGACCGCGATCACCAAGGTCGTGTTCCCCAACGGGACCGTCGTCAACCTCGGCGATCCACCCCACAAGCGTGTGTTCCCCTACGGCCAGGCCTATGCCGCCACGCAGGTCCTCAAGACCGTGGTCAGGAGCGGAACCGGCACCGCCGCCGACTACGGCTGCCCGGCCGCGGGCAAGACCGGAACCACGAGCAACTACACCGACGCGTGGTTCGTCGGCTACACGCCGGAGCTCGCGACCTCGGTGTGGGTGGGATATCCCAACTCGACCGAGTCGATGGAGGACGTCAACGGCCTCGGACCCGGGTTCGGGGGCACGCTGGCCGCGCCAATCTGGCACGACTACATGGAGCAGGCGAGCGACGGGTACTGCAGCGACTTCACCCCTCCGACGGTCCCGTGGCAGGGGGTTCCGTTCAAGGGCCACTTCGCGACCACGGGACAGGCGACGACCCAGCCCGGGTCGGGGTCGGACAACGGTTCCGGCGGCGCGGCGCCTGGCACCACGACCACCGGCTCGACGACAACGCAGTCACCCTCCGGCCCCGGCACGGCGCCGAATCAGCAGGCGCCGAACGGGGGTGGCGCCGGCGGCGGCCCGAGCTCCGGCGGCGGAGGCATCAAGAAGCACTAATAGTTAGACCAGGTAGGGACTGCTAGCTTTCCCACGGGTTCGGACGATCACCGAAGTCCGCGTCCACACGACTGATGCCAAAAGAAGAAAAGGTCGAACTCGAAGGCGAGGTTGTCGAGGCTCTCCCGAACGCGATGTTCCGGGTGAAGCTCGACAACATGGACCGCGTCGTGCTCGGGCACGTCGCCGGCAAGATGCGCCGCTTCAGGATCCGGATCCTGCCGGGCGATCGCGTCCGGGTCGAGCTCTCCCCTTACGACCTCGATCGCGCGCGGATCGTCTACCGACACCGCTGAGACCGGCGCGGCCGGCGCCATGCGCGAGCGCGAGCTGATCGAGAGTCTCGAGGCGACGTTCGCGGCCGGGCGCTCGGCCCACGTCGTGCGCTCGATCGGCGACGACGCCGCCGTCGTGCGCGGCCGCGGGTATGCGGTCACGTCGCTGGACGCGATGGTCGACGGGATCCACTTCCGCTCCGAGCAGCTCTCGGCGGAGGAGATCGGCCACCGGGCGCTGGCCAGCGCCATCTCGGATCTCGCGGCGATGGGCGCCGACGCCGGCGAGGCCTACCTGCTGCTCGGCCTGCCCCGCGGGACCCAGCCCGAGCAGGCACTCGGGGTTGCCCGCGGTGCCCAGGAGCTCGCGGAGCGCCTGGACGTGTCGATCGTCGGCGGCGACATCACGGGGGCGTCGGCGCTGACCGTGTCGTTCACGGTCGTCGGGTGGAGCGAGGATCCGGCGCAGCTGATCGGACGCGACGGGGCGCGCCCCGGAGACGTCGTGGCGGTGACGGGGGCGCTCGGCGCTGCCGGGGCCGGACTCGCGGTCCTCGACGGTCGCGCCGCGGCGACCGGCGGGCACCGGGACGCGCTGGTCCGCAGCTACGCGCGCCCCGAGCCGCGGCTGGCCGAAGGGCGGGCGCTGGCCGCCGGCGGCGCGCGGGCGATGATCGACCTCTCCGACGGGCTGGCGACCGATGCGCTCCACCTCGCGCACAGCAGTGGGGCGATGATCGAGCTGACGCTCGCGGCGCTCCCGCTGGCGGACGGGGTGGCCGAGGTTGCCGATGCGCTCGGGCTGGACCCGGGCGCATTCGCCGCGACCGCCGGCGAGGACTACGAGCTGTGCGTGTGCCTGGCGCCCGAGGCGCTCGATGCCCTGGACGGCGTCCGGCTCACGCGGATCGGCCGGGTGCTGGAGCCGCCGGCCGGCGTCAGCTTCACAGACGCGAGCGGCCAGTTATCGGGCTACGAGCACTCGTTCTGAGGGGGAGAACGGTCGCGCCGGCGCTGCTGCCGGTCACGGGCCCCAGGAGCCTCAGCACGATCGCGTCGGCGACCGCTTTCGGATCCACCCGATATGAGCCCTGCTCAATCTCTTCCCTGAGCTGATCCATCTTGGTCTCCTGACCCGCGTCCGTCGAGTCAAGTACTGAACCGGCGACTAACACCCTGCCTCCAATCCTGTCTGGGTCTCGTGTGTAGTCTCCACTTGAATCACGATCAGCATCGGTATGCGGCGTGGGCTTCTCCATCCGGTCTAGACCCTAACTTGAGCGCCAGGGCGGTGTGGAGGTTGTTGCCCGGGCGGCTGTTTCGTGTGCGAGCGTGGTGTGTCGGCTCTCGTGCGAGCCGGGGCTGGCGACTCTCAGCCCGCCGGCGCTCCGCGCCGGTAGCCACGAGCGATCGGCGCGGTATAGGGGTTAAGAAGGAGGGGATGGGGGCGATCGCCGGCCAACCGCGGAACGAAAACCGGCAAAACCGTCATGGGGCTACATCCCGCCGGGGCGAAATCCCCAGGCGCGCCCCCGCAGGGCGCGCCCCGTAAATCACGCCACCGAGCGCGCCGGGCCCAACGGCTTCATCGACTGCAGCTTGGCGAACACGATGATCCGCTGGGCCGCGCTGTAGAGCGGGTTGCAGGCCGACAGCACGAGGCGCTCGTAGCCGACGCTCTTGGTCACCCACAGGGCGGTCGGCAGCACGATCTGGTGGTACTGCACGACGTAGGTGAACTGCCCGTAGGGCATCTTCAGGACGATGTGATCGCCGGGCTTCAGCTCGTCGATGTGGCGGAACGGCGCCAGGTAGGTAGTGCGGTGGCCGGCGATCGCCACCGTCTGGCCGAGACCGGGGAATGCGGTCGCCGGGTAATGGCCCGGTCCCATCTCCAGGCTGGCCGTGTCGGTGCCCTGGATGATCTCGTAGTCGGCGTGGATCCTCGAGATCTCGATCCGCCCGATGGCGTCGCCGGTGGCGACCTCGTGGGACTCGCGGCGGGCCAGGAACGCGATCCGCTGGTCGATCTTCTTGAAGCTGGCCAGAGCATGGTGCTGGACCGGCGTCAGCGGGGCGGTGTTGAAGCTCAGGTAGTGCTTGTTGATCTCGCCCTGCTTGATCACCCCGATCAGCGCGGTCACCGGCTCCTGCCACAGCAGCGTGACGCCGGCATCGACGACCAGCAGCACCCCGGAGATCATCAGCACCGAGGAGATGTCGCGTATCAGTCTCCTCATCGGCGCAGAGCGGATTCCGTTCCGCCCAGCGACCCCGGCCCGGCGTAGGTAGCCGGTCCGCGCACCGTCGCCGGCGTCTGCTCCGGACGCGAACGGTGCAACCGCGGCCGTCTCGCCGCGATCGATATCACGCTTACCAGGCACCCGAGAACCACGCTCCACTGGACTGCTGCAAGCAACCCAATGTACCCACCGGCGATAAGCAGGACGCCATTCCAGACGATCTGCACGGGGCTGAGGCCAAGCGATTGTGAGTAGTAGAGGATGACGATGACCGGGGGCGCGATGCCCACCAACACCATCAATGCGACGAGCGGACGCGGGATTCTGATGTCCGGATCGAGCACCCACATCCACAGGTGAAGGGCCGGCACCAGCAGCGCCGCGGCGAACGGGTTGCGGACCCAGATCGCCAGCGCCACCGCGCACAGCACGAGCAGCACGGCGGCCCCGGCGCCGGCGTTGGCCGGCTTGCCGAGCGGCCTCCGTGCCAGCGCTGCGACCAGCGGCCGGCGCACTAGCAACAAGCCCAGGATCACGACGGCGGAGAGCACGATCACGGCGGTTCCGGCGCCGCCGAGCGGCATCGCGCCGGCGCCGAGCGGGGCCGGAGGGGGCGTCGCCAGGACGCCGGTGACCTTCGCCCCGAGGACGACGAGGACCGCGAGCACGAACGGCACGGCGCCGGCGAGCACCCACAGCAGCCAGCGCAGGATCGGGTTGCCGCGGCGGCGCGCGCGGGCCAGGCCGTCGACCATCGTCAGCAGCACCGGCAGGATCAGCGCCAGCACCATCAGCCTGACCGCCCATGCCGGGATGACCTTGCTGTCCCAGATCAGATAGGCGCTCGGGGCGGGGACCGACCCGGCAGTCTCGAGGGCGTTGATCGTCTGCTGGACGGTGCGCCCGAGCGCGGCCAGCCGCGCGGCGGACGGCAACTGACCCGCGGCCGGCGCCCGTTCGCCCGACATCGAGAGCAGCACCGCCGGATCGCCGATCCGGCCGAACGGCCCCTGCTCGGTGACGGCCAGCGGGAAGGCGAGGTGGGAGAACTGGGCGACGAGCCCCGGGGAGCCGGGCGGCAGGTTGGCCTGGGCGCCGAGCGCCGCCGCGACGGTGTTGCGCAGCATCGGCGGCGCCACCTGCTGGCCGTCTGACCACGGGACGATCACGGGCTGGCGCACCTTCGAACTCGTCATGTCGCCGAGCGCGATCACGGCGTCAACCGGCGTCCCGAGCCTCCTCGCGAGCTGGGTCGCGCCGGCGGCGCCGGCCGAGCCGCTCGTGGACGCGAGCACGACCGAGCGCTCCTGGGTCTCGCCGGCGAGGACCTGCGCGAGCTCCAGCAGCACCGCTGTGCCAGACAGATCGGCGGGCGTGGTCGGACCGGCGGCATCGCGGTGGGCGACGACGACGATGCTCCCGCCCGCCGACTGGCCGGCCATCGTACCGGTCACGGTCGTGAGCGTGCGGGTGCCGTCGACGGTCCGCGCCGTGGCGCGGCTGGTCGAGACGGCGAGGCCGTCCTTGCGCAGGGCCGTCGCCACCTCGCCGGCCAGCAGGCCGTCGGCGTTGGAGCCCGGGCGCAGGCTCGGAAAGTTGTGGACCAGGCCGCGCATGTCGACGTATGCGGTCTGACCGTTGAACGCCTCGGGCGGGAGCGTCGTGCCAACAGCCCCCTGCTGATTCTCCAGCGAGAACGCGACCACGATCACCGCCACCACGACCGCCATCAGGCTGGTCCGGTAAATCCGCGGATCAAGCATCAACTTCAGAGGTTAACCCGGGTCAGAGAAGTTCCGTTAGCTCTTAGACGTCTCTCAAACAACCGGGGCTAGTCTTTTCAAGCAAAGAGGCAAGAGAAATGTCCGACCGACTAGCGCGCATCCTGCTCGTGGACGATGAGCAGTCGATTCAGACGCTGCTTTCCTATCCGCTTCGCCGCGATGGCTACGAGGTGGTGCAGGCGACCGACGGGCGCCAGGCGCTCGACCGGTTCGATGAGCAGGCGTTCGACCTCGTCGTGCTCGATCTGATGCTCCCCAAGATCGACGGCCTCGAGGTGTGCCGTCGGCTGCGCAACCGCAGCTCGGTGCCGATCATCATGTTGACCGCCAAGTCGGAGGAGATCGACAAGGTCGTCGGGCTCGAGCTCGGGGCGGATGACTACATCACGAAGCCGTTCTCGCTGCGGGAGTTCTCGAGCCGGATCAAGGCGGCACTCCGGCGCGCGGAGATGAGCCGGCCCGTCGAGACCCAGCCCGACGAGGCGCCGCTGGTCGTCGGCGAGCTGCGCGTCGACTTCCCGAAGCGCAGCGTGCGCGTCCGCAGCCGTGAGGCCGAACTGACGTTCGTCGAGTTCGAGATCCTGTCGGTGCTTGCCCGTGCGCCGGGGCGGGTATTCACGCGCGACATGCTGCTGGCCCGGATCTGGGGCGACAGCGCGTATCGCGATCCGCGCACGATCGACGTCCACATCCGGCATCTGCGCGAGAAGATCGAGCGAGATCCGAAAGACCCCGAGTACCTGTTCACGGTGCGCGGGGTCGGATATCGCTTCCGGGACACGGAGCCGTAACGGAGGGAGCCGGTGCGTCGACCGCGAATCTCGCTGCGCAACCGGCTGGCGCTGGTGTTCTTCGCGATTACGTTCGTGGCGATCGGCGTTCTGTACCTGTACGTGGCGCCGGGGCTGCAGACCCGCCTGATCAACGAGAAGCTCCAGGCGCTGGCGGGAGCCGCGCACAACGTGTCGCGCCCGATCGCGGCGACGGTGGGCGGCGCCGAGCCTGCATCGACCGTTAGCGACCTGGTGCGCAGCGCCGGCGCGCGCTCGGGCGACCGGGTGACCCTGCTGTCGGTCTCGACAGCGCTCGTGCCGAACGGGCCGCAGCTGACGCGGCAAGCCGACTCGAGCCCCCTGGGGGCGAACACGACGCTCCGCTTTCCCGCCGCGTACCGCGCGGTCCGGACCGGGCGGCTCAGCACCGGCACGGAGGCCTCCTCCGCCGGGGAGATCGCCGAGGCGGCCTACCCGGTCTTCTACCAGGGCAGCGTCGCCGGGGTGATCGTCTACTCGGCGCCGGTCGCAGACGTCGTCCGCAACGTGGCGATCGTCCGTCACGAGATCCTCGTCGCCGGCGGGATCGCCCTGCTGCTGGCGCTGATCGGGGGCTGGTTCCAGGCGCGGGCGCTCGGACAGCGGGTCAAGCGGCTCGAGCGCGCGGCCGAGCAGATCGCAGCCGGCGACTTCGAGCATCCGATCCCGGTCGACTCGAGCGACGAGCTCGGGCAGCTGGCGATCGCCTTCAACGCCATGCAGCACCAGCTCTCCCAGCTCGAGTCCGCGCGCAAGAAGTTCATCGCCACCGCCTCGCATGAGCTGCGGACCCCGATCTTCTCGCTCGGCGGCTTCGTCGAGCTGCTCGAGGACGAGGACCTCGACGCCGAGACCCGCAGGCGGTTCCTCGACCAGGTGCGTGACCAGGTCGAGCGGCTGCGCAAGCTGTCCGTTGACCTGCTGGACCTGTCGCGCCTCGAGGCGGGGTCGCTCGAGCTGCGCGAGGAGGAGGTCGATCTCGGCGAGTTGACCCGCGCGGTCTCTGGCGAGTTCGAGCCAGCGCTGGCGCAGCACGACGCGCACCTCGAGCTGCGGCTGGCGACGCGGGCGATCGAGGCGAGCTGCGACCCGGTCCGAGTCGCGCAGATCATGCGGATCCTGATCGACAACGCCCTGACCCACAACCCGTCCGGAACGCAGATCGTGGTCACCGCGGCGCGTGACAACGGCAACGTGAAGCTGGCCGTGCGCGACGACGGCGATGGGATCGACCGCGAGGCGATGCCGCGGATCTTCGAGCCGTTCTACACCGCGGACGACGCTCAGGGGTCGGGGCTCGGGCTGGCGATCGCCAGCGAGCTGGCCGAGCGGATGTCGGGGCACCTGTCGGTGCGCTCGAAGCCAGGCGAGACCACATTCACGCTGGAACTGCCGTCGTAGCGGAGAGGGCTCTGCCTCGAGGGCCGGCGCCGGGTGCGCTATGTATCGCCGGGTTGGGGCGGTGGCGGTTGGGGCGCCGGCGGTCGCGCGGCACGGCGAGCTCTGAGTCGAACGCCACCGAGCCGACCCTAGATGGCCGCTCAGGGCTCGCCGTCGTAGTAGTCGACGCGGCCGTCGGCGCGCCGGAGCATCACGTTGTCACGGTCGTTCCCGGGCCAGACGCCGATCTTGTCGCTGTCGGGATAGACGGCGACGGCGGGCTCCCGGGCGCTCGAGAACATCAGCAGCCTGGCCGTCGTGTCGCCGCGGTTGGTGACCTTGTGCGCCCCGTCCGGTCCAGGCGCGAAGCGGACGAGATCGCCTGGGGCCAGCGTTTCCTCCCGGTTCGGGACACGCAGCTCGAGCTCGCCCTGGAGCAGCAGCAGCCACTCCTCCTCGTACTCGTAGTGGTATGGGCACAGGCTCTCACCCGCGGGCACCTCGTAGAGCTTGACCGTCAGCGCCTCCCCGCCGGCCTGCTCGCCGACCCGCGCCACGCCCGACTGGTAGCCGGGCACGTCGCTGTCGTCGTACTCGAACTGGGCGTTGAACACGTTCGCGCGGCTCACCGGCGCGATCATCGCATGTTCAAAATGGAGATCTTGGCCAATGCGACGAATATTGGATCGAGCGAGCGCGAGCTCGTGCTCGAGCTGGCACAGGGCCTGCGCGAGCGCGTGCTCCCGTCTCTGGGCTCGCACGCCGGCCGTGCCGCCGAGGGCCTCGGCGCCGGGGGCGACGTCACGTTTGCGGTCGATGCCGAGGCCGAGGAGTTTCTGGCCGAATTCGTCGCTTCGCGCGCCCCGCGGATGGCCTTCTACTCCGAGGACCGGGGATTGGTGGCCGAGCCCGACGACACCCACGTGCTGGTCGTCGACCCGATCGACGGGACGAGGCCGGCGATGGCGGGGCTCGAGTCGGCGTGCGTGGCCGTCGCGCTGGCGCCACTCGACGACGGCGAGCCGACGATGGCCGACCTGCAGGTGGGGTGCGTCGTCGAGATCAAGTCGGGCGATTGGTACTTCGCGGTCCGCGGCGAGGGGGTGCGCTCGACGCGATCGGTCGCGCTCAGTCGCGGCGTCGACCTGCGCCGTATGTTCTGGTCCTACGGCTTCCGGGGCCGGCCGGCGCGGGCCGTGGTCGAGGTGCTCGGCGACCTGATCGACGGCTCGTCGGTCGGGGGCGGGACGTTCGAGCTGGGCTCGCAGGCGTTCTCCATGACCCGCGTCATCACCGGGCAGCTCGACGCGGTAATCGAGGTCGGCTCGCGGATCATCGATGACGTCCCGGGGATGCGCGCGGAGTTCGAGCGGATCGGCGGGGGCGAGGTCCTCAACAACTCGCCATATGACCTCGCCGCCCCGTGGCTGTGCCTGCGCGAGGCGGGGGGCGTGATCAGCGACGGCTGGGGAGAACCGCTCGACGACCACCACCTGCTCGGGTCCGGCCACAAGTTCCAGATGTCCTCGATCTCGGCCGCGAACGCTCAGCTTCACGACCAACTCGTGCGCGCGATCGACGCCGGAGTGGCGCGTTTGCGGAGTCTGCAGGGCTGAGTGGTCTTCGTCATAAATGCAACGAATTTCTGGCGGGGAGCACTAAGTCGCTATCTTGCCCCGGCCGCCTACCACCGGGGGCCCATCGTCTAGCCATGCTCCAACCCGTCGCCGTCGCCCAGAAGCACCTCTCCGACTACGCCAGCATCGTCGGCCGTCCGCTCGTGGAGGAGATCCGCGAGCGGGCCGAGCGGCTGAAGGGGAAGCGGATCCTCCACCTCTCCGCCACCGCGTTCGGTGGCGGCGTGGCCGAGATCCTTTACACGCTCGTGCCGCTGATGGCCGACGTCGGGCTCGACGTGGAGTGGCAGGTGATCTACGGGCGCGAGGAGTTCTTCAACGCGACCAAGGTCATGCACAACGCGCTCCAGGGCAACCCTCAGGACCTCACCGAGGACCAGTGGGACATCTGGTTCCGGTACAACGAGATCAACGCCCGCGAGCTGAGCGAGGGCTGGGACGTGTGCATCGTCCACGATCCGCAGCCGGCGGCGGTGTGCTCGCTGGTCGAGCACAAGTCACGGCGCTGGGTGTGGCGCTGCCACATCGACCTCTCGACGCCGAACCAGTTCACCTTGGAGCGGCTGATCCCGTATCTGGACCCGTATCCCGCCGCCGTCTTCCACACGGAGCAGTACGTGCCGAGCGGGATGGACGGGCGCGCCCACATCGTCCCGCCCGCGATCGACCCGCTGGCGCCGAAGAACATGGCCTTCTCGCCCGAGGACGCCGTCTACATCTGCGGCCAGTTCGGGATCGACGTCGACCGGCCGCTGCTGTGCCAGGTCTCAAGGTTCGATCCGTGGAAGGACCCGCTGGGGGTGATCGACGCCTACCGGCTGGTCAAGGAGGAGATGCCGGACGTACAGTTGGCGCTGGTCGGCTCGATGGCCACAGACGATCCGGAGGGATGGGACTACTTCAACGCCACCGTGGCGCATGCCGATGGCGATCCCGACATCCACATCCTTAACAACCTCAACAATGTCGGGGCGATCGAAGTGAACGCTTTCCAGTCACACTGTGATGTGGTAATCCAGAAGTCGACGAGAGAAGGATTCGGGTTGACCGTGACCGAGGCGATCTGGAAAGGACGGCCGTTCATCGGCGGCAACGTCGGCGGCATACCGCTGCAGATCGCCGATGGCGAGTCGGGATTCCTGGTCTCGAGCGTCGAGGAGTGCGCGGAGCGTTCGCTCGAAGTCCTGCGCGATCCCGGGTTGGGCAAGCGCCTCGGACGCGCCGGCAAGGAGTCCGTGCGCCAGCGGTTCCTGACGCCGCGCCTGCTGCGCGACTGGCTGGTCCTGTTCGAGCAGATCGGGGCCTGAGCGGTGGGTGCTCGGAGCGTGCCAGTGATCAGGAGGCGCCGGCGCGAATGAGCGACTCGCCTCTGGTGCTCGTCTCCAACCGAGGCCCGGTCACGTTCCAACCGGACGGATCGGTCCGCCGCGGCACCGGGGGTCTGGTCACCGCGCTGATCGGGCTGGCCTCGCACCGCGAGGTGACATGGGTCGCCTCGGCGATGACCGACGAGGACGTCGAGGCGGCTGAGCGCCACGGGGACAAGCCGTTCCCCGTGCAGGCGCCCGACGGCGACGAATATCACGTGAAACTGGTCGCCTCCGATCCCGACGCATACGACCGCTTCTACAACATCATCGCCAACCCGATGCTGTGGTTCATCCAGCATTACCTGTGGGACCTCTCCAACGCGCCTGACATCCGCCGCAACGAGACCGAGGCGTTCGAGTTCGGTTACAACGCGGTCAACGAGGACCTGGCGCGAGCGGTGATCGACGAGATCGAGGGCGTGGAGCGGCCGGTCGTGATGGTCCACGACTATCACCTGTACACGCTGCCCGGACTGGTCCGCCGTGTCCGCCCGGACGCGTTCCTGCACCACTTCGTGCACATCCCGTGGAGCCAGTCGGACTCGTGGCGGGTCCTGCCCTCGATGATGCGCCGGGAGATCTACGCGGGGATCCTGTCCAGCGACATCATCGGGTTCCACACTCGCTCCTACCGGCGCAACTTCCTGCAGTGCTGCGAGGACCTGATGGCGCTCGAGGTCGACCACGAGGCCGGCGTCGTCCACTGCGACGGCCGCGAGGTGTGGGTGCGCGCCTACCCACTACCGATCGATTCCCATGCCGTCCAGGCGGTCGCCCGCCGCGATCGCACCCGGCAGTTCGAGGACGAGCTGCTCCGGCGCCGGCGCGACCATCTGATCCTCCGGGTGGACCGCGCCGACCTATCGAAGAACGTGCTGCGCGGCTTCTCCGCCTTCGATGTCTTCTTGGAACAGCATCCGGAGTTCCGCGAGCGGGTCACGTTCATCGCCCAGCTGATGCCGTCGCGGACCGACGTGCCCGAGTACGCCGAGTACCTCGAACGGATCGAGGCCGTCGTCGCGGTCGTCAACCACCGCCACGGGTCGCCGGACTGGATGCCGATCCAGCTGAAGCTGCGCGACGACCTCGAGGAGGCGGTCGCCGCCTACAAGCACTACGACGTGCTGATGGTCAACGCGATGTTCGACGGCATGAACCTCGTCGCCAAGGAGGGCCCGATGGTCAACGAGCGCGCCGGCGTCTCGATCCTCTCGGAGAACACGGGCGCCCACGAGGAGCTCGGCGAGTACTCGCTGTCGGTGAATCCGTTCGACATCCAGGAGCTGGCCGACTCGATCCACGCCGCCCTGACGATGCCCGTCCACGAGCGCAAGCGCCGGCTCGATGGGCTGAAGTCGATCGTCACCGCCCGCGACCCCGGCGACTGGATCGACGATCAGCTCGCCGACATCCGCAAGAAGGAGCTGGCCGACCGTTCGGCCGCGCTCGGCGGAACTTAGTAGAGGGTCTGGTGATCATTGAGCATCGCGACGAATTTCGCGATGCGCCTGTGGCGGGTCTCGGGTCGCTTGGCGTCCTGGAGCCGGTATAGGAACGCGTAACGGTTCTGGCCCCGCAGGGTGGCGAAAAACGCCTTTGCGGTTGGGTTGCGGTCAAGCGCCTCCTGGAAGTCGTCCGGGATCGTCGCCCGGCTCTGAGGTTCGTATGCGGCGTCCCAGCGGCCGTCGGCCTTGGCCGCTTGCACCTGCTCCAGCCCCGCCGGGCGCATCCTGTTGTCCGTGATCAGCTGCTCAGCCTTGTCCCGGTTGATCTGCGACCACTTGCTCCGTTTCTTGCGTGGCGTGAACCGTTGGAGGAAGAAGGCCTCGTCATGGGGGATCCGCTGCCCGTCGATCCAGCCGAAGCAGATCGCCAGCTCGAGCGCCTCGCGGTGGGTGACGGTGGTCGTGGCCGCGCCCTTCTTGGCGGCCTTGAGCCAGACGCCGGGTTCGGTGGCGTGGTTCGCCTCGAGCCACCGTTCCCAGGCCGGCGGGTCGGCGAACTGGAGGATGAGGAGGTCGTCCTTGGGGTGGCGGTCGGGGATGGCTGGTGAGGATGGCAGTCGCGGGCGGGTTCGGCTTCTCATCGGGCCGGGATCGTCGGGCGGGCGTCGGGCGCATGATGCACAAGACGCCAATATCGCTCGCAAGCCCGAGGCATGACGTGCCGTGTATGAAGAGCATGCTCAGTACGCCGCGGCTCGCCCTCGGCGCCCGGTGTTGGCGTGCTGTGCATCATCCAACCGGGATTCGAATGGCCGAGACCCGGACCACCTGGATTCGGCCGGCGCCGCCGGCGATCGCCGGGAAACACCCGCTATAGTCGGCCGCCGCCGATCCGGCGAAGCCGTCATGCCCGAACCGACCCCGACATACGACCTCGTGCTGCTGCTCTCCACGAGCGCCGAGGACGAGGAGCGCGCGAAGATCGTCGCCGACGTCGAGAGCGCGATCGCGGCCGGTGGCGGATCGGTCGAGCGCCACGACGGATGGGGCGTTCGGCCGATGTCCTTCCGGATCAACCATCAGGCCGACGCCGACTACCACCTGCTCCAGTTCTCGGGTCCGCCCACGTTGCTCGAGTCACTGTCACACAGCCTGGGGATCGCCGACAGGGTCCTGCGCTTCCGGATCATCAAGGTCCTCCCGGGCCAGCCGCCGGCCCCCGACTCCCCTCCGCCCGTCATCGCCGTGGCCGCTCACGGCAGCGGCGGGCCTCCGAGCCGGGACACCGAGGTGGAGCCGGAGGGCTAGCTGGTCGGGCGCCGACCGCGCCCGTTTCGTGACGACTCCGTGCCGTCGTCAAACGCCTGAGTGGCTGACCAGCAACGATTGCGTCCATTTTCCGGGGAGGTCGGCGATTGCCGCCTGTGGCGCACCTAGACTCGCCAGCGAGCTTTAAACGTCCTAGAAGGGAGCCTCGAGCATGAACATCAACCGAGTCGTCCTGACAGGGAACTTGACCAGAGACCCCGAGGTGCGGTCCACCAGCGGAGGTCTGACGATCTGCAAGCTCGGGATCGCGGTCAACACCCGCAGGAAGAACAACAGCACCGGCGCGTGGGAGGAGAAGCCCAACTACTTCCGCGTCACCGTGTTCGGCGCCCAGGCCGAGAACTGCGGCCAGTATCTGCGCAAGGGCCGGGCGGTGGCGATCGACGGCCGGCTTGAGTGGAGCCAGTGGGAGAACGAGGGACAGAAGCGCGAATCTGTCGATATCATCGCCGACACCGTGCAGTTCCTCGGCGGGCGCGATGACGCTGGTAACGGCAACGGGAACGGGTTCTCCAGCAGCGCACCCGCGAGCGAGAGCGACGTTCCGATCGATACCGGCGACTTCGAAGCGGCCCCCGTCGGCGGTGGCGGCGACGACGACATTCCGTTCTGAGGCCGAGTCTTCGATAAATCCAAGCTAGAGTGGTAGCCCGTGGCAAAGCAACGTAGAAGGCCGGTTCGCCGGCGCGACAGGAAGGGCGGGCCGACTTCAGGTCGTCGTAAGCCCTGCCCGTACTGCCGTGACAAGGTCGATCAGGTCGACTACAAGGACATCTCCTCGCTGCGCCGGTTCATCTCCGAGCGCGGCAAGATCCGCTCGCGGCGGATCACAGGAGCATGCCGCCGTCACCAGAGCCAGGTCGCGCGCGCGGTCAAGCGTGCGCGGGAGCTGGCGCTGCTGCCCTACGTCGCAGAGGGCGGGAGCGAGCGTGGCGGCCGCGGCGATCGCGATCGCGACCGCGACCGCGATCGCGATCGCTGACCGAGGGAGCTGGCAGCGTGCCGCAGGCCATACTGCTTCAGGACGTCGAGTCGCTCGGCGAGCGGGGCACGGTCGTGGACGTGTCCCCCGGCTACCTGCGTAACTACCTCGTCCCCCGCAAGCTGGCCGAGCCCGCGACGAAGGGCTCTATCGAGGCGGCAACCCGCCGCCAGGAGCGGGTCGAGCAGGCGAAGCAGGACGCCGAGGACCGAGCGCGCGAGAACGCGGCGCTGCTCGGCCGGACCGTGCTGACAATCCCCCAGCGCGCCGGCGACGACGGGCGGCTGTTCGGCTCCGTCACCACCCAGGACATCGCCGACGCGATCCGCGAAGCCCGCGGAATCCGCGTCGACCGCCGCAAGATCCATCTGGAGGATCCGATCCGGCACGTCGGCACGTACATGGTCGTCGTCGAGGTCGCCGATGAGGTGATGGCGTCGGTG
>Ga0310037_10000286_pt1 | contig 35876 bp, 34 predicted proteins | sample Sb_taG_11_FD_200239 | JGI IMG/M metagenome (GOLD analysis project Ga0310037, IMG submission 200239) | Peat soil microbial communities from Weissenstadt, Germany - Sb_50d_3_AS metaG (v2) (version 2) | ecosystem: Environmental > Terrestrial > Soil > Wetlands > Peat | place: Germany: Weissenstadt... | reverse complement strand
CCCGCCGCTTGAATGGCAGAACGTGCCCGCGAAGGCCGCCGCGCTCGTGCTGATCGTGATCGACGACTCTTCCACCGGCCCGGCCTCCGGCATCCGCTGGTTTGTTGGGGACATCAACCCGAGCTCGAAAGGCGTCGCCGCCGGGCAGACACCCGAAGGCGGGATCGTCGGCTCGGACACCCAGGGCAAGAGCGGCTACGGCGGGATCTGTCCACCGGCCAGCAAGACCTCGACGATCCAGTTCACGCTGTATGCCCTCTCCAAGAAGATTCCCCTGACCGCCGGCTTCCAGCCCGCTCTCGCCGAGGAGGAGTACGGCCAGGGCAAGCTCCTGATGGGCGAAGCGGCCACGACGTACGGGGTCTACTCGCGGCCATAGGCCGGGACGCAACCTGGCGAGCGGCCCCTAGTTGTTCCCGCACCGTGATCGATGCGCAGAAGCCATGTTTGACCGCCCTGCCACCGTCCGCGCTCGTCCGGTCCGTCGATCACGGGTTTGGGAGAACTACATTCGCAGCGCAGCGTGTATGACCTCATGAGGGGCGCCGCAGTGATCTACATGACGATCACCGGAGTGGTGTTCGTGCTGCTGTTGTCGGGCTCGAATGAGTCTGTGCCGTGGGCGAACGCGATGGTCCACTACATCATGCCGATCGTGATCGTGATCGACTGGCTGATCGATCCTCCGCGCACGCCGATAACGCGAGCCAGGGCATGGAGATGGCTGATCTTTCCGTTGGTGTATTTCGGCTACACGCTGATCCGCGGAGCGATCGTCGGCTGGGACCCATACCCGTTCTTCTACGTCACCAGCAAGGGCTACGGGCAGGTGCTGGCGAACGGCGTCGGCATCCTCATCGCGATTACTGCCGTGGGCGCGGCGACGCTGCTGGCCGGCAACGGTCTGCGTGCACGGCGAGAGCCCCTCCAGAGCGGCTGAACCCCTATAGGCCGAGCGCGACGTACTTCGTCTCGAGGTACTCGGCGATGCCCTCGAAGCCGCCCTCGCGCCCGAAGCCCGACTGCTTGACGCCACCGAAAGGCGCCGCGGGATTAGAGACGACTCCCTGGTTGAGGCCGACCATCCCGGTTTCGATTCCCTCGCAGACGCGGAACGCCCGGGATAGGTCGCGGGTGTAGACGTAGGCGACGAGACCGTACTCCGTCCGGTTGGCCGCCTCCAATGCCTGGGCCTCGGTGGAGAACGTGGCGACCGGGGCGACCGGCCCAAAGATCTCCTCGCTGAGCAGGCGCGCGTCCTCGGGTACGTCGGCGAGGACGGTCGGCTCGAAGAAGTAACCGCGGCCTTCGGGGCGGCCCCCGCCGAGGAGCACGCGCGCGCCGCGGTCAACCGCGTCGCCGACCAGCTCTGTGACCTTCGTGCGTTGAGCTTCGTCGATCAGCGGGCCGACGTCGACATCCGGGTCGGTGCCGCGGCCGACCTTCAGGGCACCCATCCGCTCGGCCAGCCGGCTGGCGAACTCTTCGGCGACGGACTCGTGTACATGGAAGCGGTTGGCCGCCGTGCAGGCCTCCCCGACGTTGCGCATCTTGGCGAGCATCGCGCCTTCGATCGCCGCGTCGAGGTCGGCGTCGTCGAACACGAGGAAGGGCGCGTTGCCGCCCAGCTCCATCGAGACGCGCAGGATTTGATCGGCGGACTGTTCGATCAGCTTGCGCCCGACCTCGGTCGAACCGGTGAAGGAGAGCTTGCGCGTGCGCGGGTCGTGCAACAGCGGCTCGATCACGGCGCCCGAGCGCTTGGCGGTGATCACGTTCAGCACGCCTCCCGGCAGGCCCGCCTCCGCGAGGATCTTCGCCAGGGCGAGCATCGACAGCGGCGTCTGCTGGGCGGGCTTGACGACGATCGTGCAGCCGGCGGCGATCGCCGGGGCGAGCTTTCTGGTCCCCATCGCCGTGGGGAAGTTCCAAGGGGTGACGAACACACATGGCCCAACCGGCTGACGCATCGTGAGGATCCGGCCCTGTCCGGTCGTGTTGACCATGTAGCGCCCGTGGATGCGCACGGCCTCCTCTGAGAACCAGCGGAAGAACTCGGCCGCATAGGCGATCTCCGCGCGCGACTCCGCGACCGCCTTGCCCATCTCGAGCGTCATCAGCAGCGCCAGCTCCTCAGCCTGCGCGACGATCGCCTCGTATGCCCGGCGCAGGATCTCCCCGCGCTTGCGCGGCGCCGTCGCGGCCCACTCGGCCTGCGTCTCAGCGGCCGCTCCCAGCGCCGCCAGGGCATCGTCCACCTGGGCGTCGGCGACCTCGATCAGCGGTTCTCCGGTGGCAGGGTCCTCGACGGTCAGCGTGCCGCCGCCGGATGCCTCACGCCACTGCCCGCCGATGTACAGCCGCGTGGGAACCCGCTCCAGCACGGCCCGCTCGTCGTCTCCTCTAGACATCGTCGTGCCCACCTGTTCCACGCAGCGCTGAGCTCATCTCCCTCACGTTGCCCTTGGAGAGGCGCGACCAAACGATTGGCCGTCCTCGCCGGGCGAAGCTCAGGGCCGAGCGGCAGAGCTCCGATCTGGGGCATGAGATGACACGAGGTTTGGACGGCGGCGGCGCCATCGCCCGCCCGTCTGAGCCCGATCGAGCACGGACGCTCACCATGAGTAGATCAACCTATCACCGCCTTCATAGCCTTCCGCCGCGCCCGTGGACGCGCTTGTGGATCATCGCGTGTACGTTCGTCGCGCTGCTCTCGTTGCTGCTCTGCGCCGGCGCACGTGCCTCAACGCTCGTGATTGCTGGCGCTGGGGACGGGCACGGCGTCGGCATGAGCCAGGACGGCGCGCTCGGCTACGCCCAACATGGCTCCTCCTATCAGGCGATCCTCGCTCACTACTACACGGGCACGGCGATCGGACAGGCGCCAGCGGGGACGAACGTGCGCGTGCTGATCGGCAGCAAGGTCCAAACGGTCGCGCTGGAAACCTATGTGCGCGGCGTGGTCTCCGCCGAGGTCCCGGCCAGCTGGCCGCTGGCGGCACTCGAGGCCCAGGCGGTGGCGAGTCGCACCTACGCGCTCACCGCCCACGCGGGGGGGTCGAAGTTCGACGTGTACGCGGACACGCGCTCTCAGGTCTACCGGGGCGTCGCCGCCGAGACGCCCGCGACGGACACCGCGGTCGCCGACACGGCCGGCCAGGTGGTCATGTATGAAGGCCATCCGGCGATCACCTACTTCTTTGCCGACTCAGGCGGGATGACGGAGAATCTGGAGAACGCGTTCCCGGGTGCGCAGCCCGAGCCATGGCTGCGCGGCGTCGCTGACCCCTACGCCGCCGGCGCGCAGTACAGCTGGAAGCTCAGCATGAGCTTCACCACAGCCGCCGCGCGGCTGAAGGGCCTTGTGAAGGGCAGCTTCCGCGGCGTCGAGGTGCTGAAGCGCGGGGTCTCGCCACGGATCGTCAGCGCCGCGGTCCTCGGAACGGGCGGCGCCACGCAGGTGAGCGGACCGGAACTGGCCGGCCGGTTGGGGCTGGACTCGACATGGGCGTACTTCAGCGTGCAGAACGGGGCGACCGTCAGGCCACAGCCCAACCGCGGCGGACAGCCGCCGGCGGCGGGCCCATCGTCGACCCCGGCGGCAACGTCCGCGGCGACGCCTGCCGTCATCAGCTCACAGGGCGGTGCGCGCGCGCCGGACGCGCCGGGAACCACCCCCACGGGCGGCGTCGCAGCAGCAGCGGAGTAGTTCGTCTTGGCGCCTACGCAGGTTCCGACCGTTCGGCCGGCAGGCGCGACTTCGCGCGCTGATTCTGCCGGCCGAAGGTCGGGCCTGCTTTGCTGTTTTATTACGAAAGACTGGCCGAAGGCCGGGCCTGCTTTGCTGTTTCAATATGCATGTAGACGAGTGGTGTTAACAGCCGTCGGAAGGCGAGCTCTTCAGCGTGGTGTGACACCTCGTGTATGCGTATGAGCTTGCGCTCCGCCATTGCCGTGCTCCTCTGCGGCAGAGTAGTCGTCTTGGCGCAAACCTAAGATATCTGTCCGTTGCCCGCTGCCTTTAAGACCAAGACCTCATGCAGCGCGTTCCCGGTGCCGACACCTCGTGTATGTGTATGAGCTTGCGCTCGGCCATTGCCGTGCTCGTCTGCGCCGCGGCGCTGGTTGCGCCTGCGAGCGTGCTTGGGGCCCACTCGGTCGGCACCAGCGAACAGATCGCCTGGGTGCGCCGGGCCGCCACGAACTTCGTAACCGCCGAGCTGAGCGGGAACGGAACGGGCGCGTGCGCGATCCTCAATGCCCCGCTCCGAGCGACACGGCACCGCCGCACATGCGCAGAGCGATGGAACGCAAAGCTTGAGAGGCTTCTACACGAACCCGGGGGCCGGGCGCATCTGCGCAATGAGCAGCGCGCGATTCCCTCGGCGGCGGTCGTGATCCACGGCAATGTCGCCACGATCGACCTGCCAGGTCCGCTGATGAGCCAATCCAACCGTCTCCTGTGGACGGAAAACTGCTGGATGGTCGAGGGCTGAGTATCTGTAGGCGATCGGTGCCCTCGCGTACCGATCCGCTGCTGGGACGTCCGGGCGCATACTCTGTCTTGGCTGATGGCCGCCGCCCCGCTGTTGATCGCCGATGTCCCGTGGCTGCTGTATCGCGCGTTCTTCTCGCTGCCCAAATCGATCGCCGGGGCGGACGGGCAGCCGGTCAATGCGCTGCTGGGCACCGTAAACGCGCTGCTGGGGGTCCTCGACACCTGTCCGGCGCGCGCGGTCGTCGTGTGCTTTGGCGCAGAGCAGGCGACTTATCGGGTGCGCATGTATCCGCCCTACCACGCTCATCGCGAGCCGATGCCGGCAGAGCTGGCGACACAATGGACACAGGCCCCGGGCCTACTCGAGAGTCTCGGCTGGACGGTATGCGACGCGGGCGAGCTGGAGGCGGACGACGCGATGTTCTCCCAGGCGTGCGCGGAGGCCGAGGCCGGTGGAGAAGCGCTGCTGCTGACCGGGGACCGCGATCTTTTCCAGGTGGTGGATGAGCGCGTTGCGATCGTGGAATTGGCGAAAGGACGCGTCGCAGGAAAGATCGGCCCGGCGCAGGTGTATGAGCGCTATGGGATCGAGCCCGCGCTCGTCCCCGACTTCATCGCCCTGCGCGGCGACCCCTCCGACGGGCTGCCCGGCGCGCCCGGGATCGGCGCGAAGACGGCCGCCGAGCTGCTGCGGACGCACGGGTCGCTGGAGGCAACGCTGCTTGCCGCCGGGGCGGAGGGGGCGAGCAGCGAGTCCGCGGGCGAGAACACCACACGCGCGGATGACGTCATGCGCCCGCGAATCGCCGCCACGCTACGCGAGCACGACGAGTTGCTGCGCACGTTCAAGCAGATCGCCACGCTCGTGCCGATCGGGGACATCGGCCGCCCGCCGGATCGCGCCACCGACTTCGCCGCCGGGGCATTGAAGGCACATGAGCTCGGAATGAAGCGCTTGGCGACGCGACTGGAGCAGATGACCGCTCCCGAGCGTCAGACCTGAGCTGACTACGGCGTGAACTTGACGGTCAGCACATCCCCGTCGACCATGACGTAGTCGCGGCCCTCCAAGCGCAGGGTGCCGCGGTCGCGGGCGCCGGAGTAGCCGCCGGCGTCGACGAGCTCGCGCCAGCCGATCACCTCGGCGCGGACGAAGCCCTTCTGGATGTCGCTGTGGATCTGCCCGGCCGCGTGCCACGCGGTCAGGCCTTCACGCAGGTGCCAGGTCTGTGCCGGCTTGCCCTCGCCGGCGGTGAAGAACGCAATCAGCTTCAGCAGCGCAAACGCCCCGCCCACGACCGTCTGCAGGGATGATTCGCCGGGTGGGCGGGCAAACAATTCAGCGCGCATCGCTGACGCGTCCTCGTCGTCGAGCTCGGCGAGCTCGGCCTCGATCCGCGAGGATACCGCCACCGCACCGGCGCCCTGGGCGGCCGCGTGCTCGGCCACCTCGGCGGGCACCTCCTCTGAGCCCTCATCGACGTTCGCGACGAACAGCACCGGCTTGCTCGTCAGCGAGCCGAGGTCGCGGGCCGCGTTCGGCGCCTCCTCAGGCAGCGGTACACCGCGGGCCGGGCGACCCCCCTGGAGCTCCTCGATGACCTCGCGCAGCCACCCCTCCTCGGCGATGGCCACTCGGTCGCCGCCTTTGGCCTGTTTGGCGACGCGCTCGACGCGCTTTTCCGCCGTCTCCAGATCGGCGAGCACGAGCTCGGTTTCGATCGTCTCGATATCCGCCAGTGGATCCACGCGCCCGTCGGGATGGATCACGTTCTCATCGCCGTGCGCGCGCACCACGTGAACGATCGCGTCGGTCTCGCGAATGTTCGCGAGGAATTTGTTGCCCAGCCCCTCCCCCTCGTGCGCCCCGGCGACGAGGCCGGCGATGTCGTGAAAGTCGATCGTGTCCCACACGATCGACGACGCCTTCACGGTGCGTGCGACCTCCTCCATGCGCTCGTCGCGCACCGGCACCACGGCGACGTTTGGCTCGATCGTCGTGAACGGATAGTTGGCCGCCTCGGCTCCAGCTTTGGTCAGCGCATTGAACAGCGAGGACTTGCCCGCGTTGGGCATTCCGACGATGCCGATCTTCGTGCTCACGGCGCCTGCCCCCCTCGATCGGCGCGGGAGTCGCTCGCGAGCGCGGCCACGGCCGTTCCAAACAACGCGCCGGCGAGCACATCGGAGGGGTAGTGAACCCCCAGGTATAGGCGCGATACGGCCAAGGCCTTGGCCAGCGCATACAGCGGGATCATCGGCAGGCCCAGCTGCGTGTACGTCAGCGCGCCGGCAAACGAGGTGCTGGCGTGCGCGCTCGGGAAGCTCAGTTGCGTGGGCGTGCTCGTCAGCGCCGGCAGGCCGGGCAGCTCGGGGCGGCGGCGGCGGACGGCGAGCTTGATCAGCGTGTTCAGCGCATATGCCTTCGCAACCGTGCCGGTGGCGCGACGCCATTGCGGGCGCCTGGGTTTGTCGAGCGCGTACCCGGCCGCGCCGATCGCGAGCCAGATCGCGCCGTGCTCGCCCAGTCGCGAGAAGCGCGCGACGGCGCGCTCGGCGGACGGACTGTGTCCGTGAGTGCGTGCCGCGCGCAGCAACCGCTCGTCCAGCGATTGCGGGGCGCTAAGCGCCAAAGCCCACGCGGGAATCCTCATCCTCCGCGCGTACGTACACGACTTGGCCGAGGTACAGACGCACTGGGCCGTCATCGCTCTCCAACTCGTGCCAGCCACCGTCCCCGAGCGCCTTGTACAGCGCGTTGAGCTGCTCGTCACTCACACGCAGCGCGAGCACTTGGCCGCCATGGAAACCGATGCTGATTTGCCGTGCGCCGTGCGCCATCAGTGCGCTCCCAGACCGATGGCGGGCTCGACGATCTCCGTCAGCACGCCAGCGGTCGCGCGCGGGTGCACAAATGCCACGCGCGAGCCGCGGATCCCCACCCGTGGCTGCTCGTCGATCAGCTGAAGACCCGCCTGCTTCAGCGCGGCGAGCGTCGTGTCGATGTCGGACACCTGGTAGGCGACGTGGTGCAGGCCAGGGCCCTGCTTCTCGAGGAACTTGCCCACAGGCGTATCCGGACCGAGCGGCGCCAGCAGCTCCACGTGGTTCTCACCCACGTCGAGCAGCACGGCCTCCACGCCCTGCTCCTCGACCACCTCGCGGTGCGCGACGGCCATCTGGAAGTGGTCACGGTACAGCTCGAGCGTCAGCTCGTCGATCTGCTCGACGGCTACGCCGATGTGGTCGATGCGACTGAACACCCTCCGCAGTCTATTCGCCCGGGACCGCATCGACCGCCGACGCGGCGGCGACCACACGCAGGCCGACACCCGGGGCGCGCTCCAAGCGTGGCACGTCTTTCATGATCCCCTCGATCGCCTCGCGGTCGATCGCCTCGTGCTCCAGCAGCTCGAGCGCGAGCGCATCGAGCTGCTGGCGGTGACCGACGATCAGCTTCTGCGCAGCGCGGCGGGCGTCCTCGATCAGGTCCTGGCGCTCCTCATCGCGGATCCGTAGCGTCGTCTCCGACAGGCGCACGTCGCCGTCCGGCGCGCGCCCCACGCCACCGCCGACCATCGCGTAGTCGTGCACCATCGAATGGGAGATCTCCGCTACGCGCTGGAGGTCGTCAGAGGCGCCCGTGGTGATCGCGCCGAACACCACCTGTTCGGCGACGCGCCCACCGAGCAGCACGGTCATGTAGTCGAGCAGCTCCTCGCGCGTCTTCAGGTAGCGGTCCTCGGCCGGCAGGTTGAGCGTGTAGCCGAGCGCGCGCCCGCGCGGGACGATCGAGATTCGATGCACGCGATCGACCGACGGCAAGAGCTCACCGCACAGCGCGTGTCCGGCCTCGTGGAACGCGACCACGCGCTTCTCGTGAGCGTTGAGCACCCGCCGTGACTGCACCCCCGCGATCACCCGCTCCAGCGCGCTGTCGAAGTCCTGATCGTCGATCCGCTTCACGCCGCGCCGCGCCGCGAAGATCGCCGCCTCGTTGCAGATGTTCGCCAGGTCGGCGCCTGTCAGCCCGCTCGTCTGCTGTGCCACTAGACCCAGGTCCACGTCGCCCATCGGCTTGTTCCGCGTGTGCACCTGCAGTATTCCCAGACGCCCTTTGACGTCTGGGGGCACGACGAACACCTGGCGATCGAAGCGACCGGGGCGCAGCAGCGCGGGATCGAGCTTCTCGAGCAGGTTCGACGCGGCGATCACGACCACACGCCCGCTCGTCGCGAACCCGTCCATCTCCACGAGCAGTTGGTTGAGTGTCTGGTCCTTCTCACCGGAGATGTCCATCCCGCGCCGGCCCCCGACGGCGTCGAGCTCGTCGATGAAGATGATCGCCGGTTCGTGCTTGCGCGCGATCGCGAACAGCCGGCGAATGCGCGCGGCCCCGAGGCCCGCGAACATCTCCACGAAAGAGGCCGCCGACTGGGCGAAGAACTGCGCCCCGGATTCGTGCGCCACGGCCTTCGCCAGCAGCGTCTTGCCCGTCCCGGGCGGCCCATGCAGGAGGATGCCCTTCGGCACCTTCGCCCCCAGCTTCTGAAACTGGGTGGGGTCACGCAGGAACTCGACAATCTCCTGAAGCTCCGCCTTGGCCTCGTCAACACCGGCGATATCCATGAACGACACCGCCTGCTTCGACGCCGGCTTGATCTGCTGGGGCTTCACTTTCGGCATCACTTTCAGCATCCGCCACATCACGAGGATGATCACCACGAAGAACAGGATTCCGACGACGGGCTCCCAGTTGAGGGCCGTGTTCTGGATTTCCTGCACGACCGAGGCATGCGGCGCTGGGGGCTGCGCTGTCGCCGCGCTGACCGGGGCCGCCTTGCCATCCGCCAACGCGCCATGCGCGACGAGGGCATGAGCGTGCGGCGCGACCGCCTGACCTTCCCGCGTCGAGCCGGTTTGATGACCTACATGCCTAGCGACCGCTTGACCTGGCTGCTGAGTGGAGACCAGCTGACCTGGCTGCGTCGAAGACGCCTGCCCCGGCCCTGTAGCCGTCCCTGGCTTCATCAGCGCATTATGCACCCTGAATCAAATCTTCGTCCAGGACCACCCTCGATCTCTAAACCACGCGACTCGAAGAGCGCCCCCGTCGGTCGCCGGCCGACCTCTGATCGATCCGCCGATCCCCTAAATCACCCGAGTACACGCTGGGCGAGGTCTGCGAAGAACTCCGTGGCAAACGCCAGGTCACGCACGTCGATGCGCTCCTCAGCGGCATGGATCAGCGGCGCGGTCTCGAGCAGTGACTGGTGGCGCTGGGGGAAGAAGCCATAGGCGATGCACTCCGGAAACGCCGCGCGGAAGTGGCGCGAGTCGGTGAAGCCGGGAAGGATCGTCGGCACGGTGTGCGCGCCGGGATCGTGCGCGGAGACCCATTCCGAGATCGCGTCCATCAGCGGGGACTGCATCGGCGATCGGTTGCCGACGATGCGCTCGGTGAAGTCGATCCGGAAGCCGTCTTCCGGGCCGAGCACCTCCGCGATCGCGCGCCGCGTCTGCTCCTCGCCGAGACCCGAGGGCACGCGACAGTCCACTTTCAGAACGGCCTTGCTGGGGATTACGTTGAGCTTCTCCGACGCACTGATCATCGTGGGCGCGAACGTGATGCCCAGCATCGGCTCGAACATCGTCGCCAGACGCATGTCGGCGGCGCGCAAGCGCGCGATCGAGCCAGCCGGGTCCTCGGGGTCCTCGCCGAGCGCACGCAGGAACGCGCTCGGCTCGGCCGTCAGCTCGTAGGAGGGCTGGCGCGCGCCGAGCCGCTCCAGCAGCGGCGCCAGCTTCAGCAGCGCGTTCTCGCCCATGTCCGGCATCGAAGCGTGCCCGGCCACGCCGTCTGTGGTGACCGTGAAGCGGAACCTGCCCTTCTCGGCGCAACATACACCGTAGTAGCGCCGGGCGGGCGGGCCTCCATATTCGAACACGCAGCCCGCGCCCTCGTTGACGAGCATGTCGCAGCGCACCAGCTCTGAGTGCGTATCGGTGAGCCATTCCGCACCGACCGCGCCCCCCGTCTCCTCATCGACGAGGGCGATAATCAGCAGCTCTCCCCGCGCAGGTCGCCAGCCCGCGCGGGCCAGCGACGCCGCGGCGGCGATCTCCGCCGCGACCTGCGACTTCATGTCGAGCGCGCCGCGCCCCCACAGATATCCGTCGGCGATCTCGCCCGACCACGGGTCGCGCGTCCACTCCGCCGGGTCGGCGAGCACGGTATCGACGTGACCGAGGTAACACAAGGTGGGGCCTGAGGATGCGCCGCGCAGGCGCGCCACCAGGTTGGGACGTTCGGGCTCTGGGCCGAGCAGCTCGCACGCGAAACCCGCGGCCGTAAGATGATTCGCGAGGTACTCCTGCGCCGCGCGCTCATTGCCGGGCGGGTTGACCGTGTTGAAGCGCACCAGCCGCTGCAAAAGCTCCTGCGCCTCGGCGGCAGTGTCGGTGTTCGTCACTCCGTGATCGTACGCCCCAAGGACCTCGTGGCGAACATCACGACACTGAAGCGCCCCGATACCACCGCGCACGGGGGACGGCCGCGAGCAGCTCGCGCGTATATGGATGGCTCGGGTGGCTGTACAGCTGCTCGTTGGGCGCCAACTCGACGATCTTGCCGCTGTACATGACCGCCACCCGGTCGCACATGTGGCGCACGACCGAGAGGTCGTGGGAGATCAGCACGACTGTCAGCCCGAAGCGGCGTTGCATGTCGCGTAGCAGGTTCAGGACCTGTGCCTGGATCGAGACGTCGAGTGCGGAGACGGGCTCGTCGGCGATCAGCAGCTTGGGCTTGAGCGCAAGCGCGCGGGCGACGCCGATGCGCTGGCGCTGGCCGCCGGAGAACTCGTGCGGATAGCGGTTGTAGTGCTCGGTGTTCAATCCCACCGTGTCCATCAGCTCGCGCACCGCGCGCCTGCGCGCCTGCTTGTCCGGGTACAGACCGTGGATCGCGAACGGCTCTGAGACGATCGAGCCGACCGTCTTGCGCGGGTTCAGCGACGAGTAGGGGTCCTGGAAGATCATCTGCATCTCGGGTCTTACCTTCTTCAGCTCCGCGCCCTTCATGCGCGTGATGTCGCGCCCGTCGAAGCGCACTTCGCCCGAGGTCGCATCATGCAGGCGCATGATCAGCCGCGCCGTTGTGCTCTTACCGCAGCCCGTCTCACCGACGATGCCCAACGTCTCGCCGCGGTTCACGTCGAAGCTCACCCCATCGACCGCCCTGACCGCGCCGACCTTGCGCTGAAAGACGACCCCGCGCTTGATCGGGAAATGCTTGGCCAGATCACGCACTTCGACCAGCGGCTCCCCAGCACTCATCGGGGTCTCTCTCTCCACAGGCGCCGCCGAACCTCAGAGTCGAGCAGGCACGCGACCACATGGCGCGCATCTCCAGAGACCGTCTCCAGGCGCGGGTCGATACGCGCGTGCTCAGGCTGGGCATAGGGGCAGCGCGGATGGAAGTGACAGCCGGAGGGCCGGTCGATCAGGCTCGGTGGGTTACCGGGGATCGGCTCGAGCTGTTGTGCACGGGGGCCATCGAGTGTGGGGATCGACTTCAACAGGCCCCACGTGTAGGGGTGCTCGGGGGCGGAGAGGAGCAGCTCGGTCGAGGCCGACTCGACGATCCGCCCCGCGTACATCACCGCGATCTCATCGGCCATCTCGGCGACCACACCGAGGTCGTGGGTGACGATCACGATCGCCATCCCCAGCTCCTGCTGCAAATGCTTCAACAATCGGAGGATCTGCGCCTGCACGGTCACGTCGAGCGCGGTCGTGGGCTCGTCCGCGATCAGCAGCTTCGGCTCGTTGGCAAGCGCCATCGCGATCATCGCGCGCTGGCGCATGCCGCCCGAGAACTGATGCGGGTAGTCACCCACGCATCGTGCGGCGTCGGGGATGCCGACCAGCTCCAGCAGCTCGACCGTGCGTGCTCGGGCTTGGGCCTTGGATACGTCGCGGTGCGTGCGCACCGCCTCGACGATCTGCGCACCCACCGTGTACAGGGGGTGCAATGAGGACAGCGGGTCCTGGAAGATCATCGCGATCTCGTTGCCCCGCAGCTTGCGCATCTCCTCCTCTGAGAGCGTCAGCAGGTCGCGGTCCTCGAACGAGATCCGCCCCGAGATATGCGCACCCGTGCGGCGCGTGAGGCCCATCGTCGTCAGCGAGGAGACCGTCTTGCCCGAGCCCGACTCACCCACGATCCCCAGCGTGCGCCCACTCTGCAGGTCATAGGAGATTCCATCGACCGCGTGTAGGACCCCATCCTCGGTGGGAAACTCCACCCGCAGATCCTCCACCCGCAGCAGCGGCTCCGCGACGGTGCTCATCGGAAACGTACTCGCGGATCGAGATATGCGTACGCGATATCGACGACGATGTTCGCCACGATGATGAACAGCGCGGCGACCAGCACCGTACCCTGCACGATCGGAAAGTCCGAATGGGTGATCGCGTCGTAGTTCAACCGTCCGATCCCGGGAATCTCAAAGACCGTCTCGACCAGCACCGCCCCGCCGAGCAGAATTCCGATGTCGAGCCCGAGGATCGTCATCACCGGGTTGATCGCCGAGCGCAGGCCGTGGCGCAGGATCACACGACGCTCGGTCAAGCCCTTGGCGCGCGCGGTGCGGATGTAGTCCTCGCCCATCGTCTCGATCAGGTTCCCGCGGATCAGGCGCGCGTAGATCGCCGCGTTTGTCGCGGCGAGCACGAGCCAGGGCAGGATCAGCGAGGTGAGCCATTTCCAGGGGTCGCTGGTCAGCCCCACGTAGCTGCCCGCGCCGGGGAACACCTTCAGCTGACCGATGTCGGCCGCGAACAGGTACAGAGCGATCAGCCCGAGCCAGTATTCGGGCGCGGAGATCAGCACCAGTGCGGTGCCCATCGCCGCGCGGTCGAGCTTCGAGCGCCGCCACACGGCCGAGATGATCCCCACCGCCAGCCCCGACAGCAGCCAGATCACCGCGGCGCCCAGCGTCAGCGAGATAGTCGCCGGCAGGCGGTCGGCGATCAGACCCCTAACCGGCGCAGTGCTGTAGTAGCTGTAGCCAAGATTGAAGTGCAGGAAGATGCCCTTCATGTAGAGCCAGAACTGATCGATCAGGGGTTTATTCAAACCCAGGTCGACCCTGAGCTCGGCGATCACTTTGGGGCTCGCGCTGCGGCCAGCGCGCAGGCGCGCCGGGTCGCCCGTCGGCAAGATCCTGAACAGCACAAACGTAAGCGCCGATACGAGCGGCAGCAGCAGCGCTCCCCACAGCAGCCGGCGGATGATGTAGCGCGTCATGACCGTCGGCGTGAGCCTTCCCAGCTCCTCACCGGACTACTTCAGCGAGGTGAATGAGTAGTCCCACGCTCCCGCGTTCCACAGATCACCCACGCCCGCGACGTCCTTGGACTCGATGACCGGTTCCTTGATGAAGGCGTACGGCACAGCTGCGGCATCGGCCACGAGTTCCTCATCAATCGCCGCCCACGCCTTTTCGCGCGCTTCTTTGCCGATCAACAGCTCGGCCTTGTCCATCGCCGCGTTGATCGTGGGGTCGTTTACCTGACCCCAGTTGTTGTTGCCGGACGGGATGATGTTCTTACCGTTGAACGCGACGTCGAGCACCGCCTGGCCGTCGGCGAAGTCGGCGACCCAGCCGACGTTCGGGCAGACGTCGATCTCTTCAGCCGGCACACCGCAGTACTTCGCGTACATGACCGACTGGTCGACGAGACTGAGTTTCGTGTTGAAGCCGAGACTCCTCAGTGTGCTGTTCGCGATTTCGGCTTCTTCGGCATGGGCGGTCGAGCCGACTACCTGGAGTGTCTTTGAGCCGGTGTACTTCCCGCTCGGGTAGCCGGCGAGCCGCATGTACTTTCCGGCGACGGCCATGTCGCCTTCGGGGTGTTCGTTGTAGTCGACCTTCGGTCCGGCGAGTCCGCCGGCATCTTCGAAGCCGGGGATTTCCGGGTAGAGGAAGTGCGTCTCCACATCCGCCACGAGGCTGCCGCCGGAGGCCTTGTTCATCGCGACACGGTCGAGCGCCGCCCAGAATGCCTTACGCAGGTTGATGTTGGCGAACGGGCCCTGCTTGTTGTTGACGGCGATGTAGTGGGTGCCGGCACCCGGGGAGATCTCGAGCTGGCTGCGGAACTTTTCATAGGCCAACTGGACGATCGTTTTGGCGGGCGGGTCGTTCTGGACCATGTCTGAGCCTTCGAGCACCTGACGCCCGATCACATTCTTGTCGCCGCCGATCTGGATGTCGATCCCGTCGAGATAAGCGGGCCGGAAGTCGGTGGCCGAGTTCCAGTTGGGGTTGCGCACGAGCGTCGCGGACTTGCCGGGCTGGTAGCCGACCCCCAGCACCTTTCCTTCGCTGTCAGCCTTGAACATATACGGGCCCGTGGCGACCTGGTAGTTGCCGTATTCCGTCGGCTTCTTCGCGTCGTACTTCTTGGCATATTCCTCGGGCACGGGTGCGCTCAGCGGTAGCACGAGCGCGTCGAGGACGATCTGCGCGTTTGGCTTGGCCAGGTGAAAGATAATCGTGTACTTATCCGGCGTGGTGATCCCGGGGAATGGTCCGCCTTTGGCTTTGCTGAAGCCTTCCAGGGAAGAGAAGTAGCTTTCGAAGTAGGGATTGGCGACATTCGGGTTGGCGCCGCGCTCGATCGCGTAGGCGACATCGGCCGAGGTCACTTCGCGGTTGACCGGCGGGCTGAAGTGAACGCCGTGGCGAATGTGGACCGTGATCGTCTTGCCGTCTGAGGAGATTTCCGCTGGTCCGGAGGCCAGGTCGGGGCTGGCTTCGGCGAATGTGTTCGGCCTGTAGGAGAACAGCGGCCGCTGCGTCGCATATACGGCCTCATAGTCGATCGAGAAGTACGCGATACCCGGATCGATGTTTTCGAAGTCCTCGTGGTTCAGCACGATCAGCGTCCTGCCGCGTTTGCCTCCAGTCTGCGGCTCGGTCTTGGGGCTCTGGATGCCGTTAGCGTTGACGGAGCTCGAGCTCGTGCCGCCCGAACCGCAGGCCGCGATCGTGGTCGCGCACGCAGCCGCGAGCGCCACCAGCGCACCTATCCTCATCGTCTTGATCATGGCGCCTCCTTTGGTTGCGTTTGCGACTGTCGCCGTCGTCGGGTCATCGGGCCGTTCTTGGGTTGAGGGCATCCTGTAGACCGTCGCCCACCAGGTTGAAGGCGAGCACGGTCAGCAGCAGAGCGACGCCCGGAAATGTCATGTACCACCACGCGGTGTTGAAGATCGGAGTCGCCTGGGCGATCATCTCGCCCCAGCTGGCCGTCGGCGGCCTGATGCCGACTCCGAGAAACGAAAGGGCTGCCTCGAAGAGGATGTTCACAGGAATCAGCAGGCTCGAGTAGACGATCAGCGGTGCGGCGAGGTTGGGGAGGATCTCGCGGAACATGATGCGCGTATTCGATGCGCCGAGTGAGCGCGACGCCTCGACGAACTCGCGCTCGCGTAGCGACAGCACCAGGCCGCGGACGATGCGCGCGATGTAGGTCCAGTTGGCCAGCGCGACGATGAAAATGATCGACCCGAGGCCGGGCTGGACCAGTCCTTTCACGCAGCCCTTGACGCCGCACGCCGCGCCGAGGCCAAGGCCAAGCAGCAGGATCGGGATCGACAGCACGACGTCGATCAGGCGCGACAGGAGCGTGTCGAGGAAGCCGCCGTAGTAGCCGGCGAGCACGCCGATGAAGACGCCTATCGCGGTCGCTATGGCGGTGCCGAAGATGCCGACCTCGAGCGATATACGCGCGCCGTAGATGACCCGCGACATGACATCCTGGCCGAGCTGGTCGACGCCGAACGGGTGCGCAGCGCTCGGCCCGAGAGGACTGCCGAAGGCGTTTGTGAGGTTAGCGTTCTCGATGTTGGGCCCCGGCAGACCGAGCAGTTTGACCACGAGGGGCGCCGTCACGGCGAGGACGACTACAAAGGCGATGAACGCCATCGACATTAGGGCGACACGGTCCTGGCGGAAGCGACGCCAGAACAGCTGCAGCGGAGAGCGGGCAGCGATCCCGCCGCCGCCCAAGAAGTCCAGGCCCGCTCCCGGGAACTCGGCCCCCCCGCCCCGCAGCTCGGCCGCACCGACCCTCATTTTGCGGATCGCTCCACATTCGTGGGATCCAATTGCAACCACATGGCAAACACGGGCTTTATCTGTTCGACATGCCCTCCTCGACGACCTGCCCCAGAACCTAAATCCCCACCTGTTCGCTACGTGCTCCGTCCACCCCGCGGGATATGGGTGCGTGGCGCACAAAGCGAGGTGAGTGGGGATACGGATGCAGGTGCCGTGCGCGCGATACTGAGATGGATGGACACGCTGTTCGACGAGGACGCCGGAAGCGACCTGGAGCTCAGGAGCGTCCCAGCCGGAGACGATCGCCCGCTGGCGGCGCGCATGCGGCCGAGCACGCTCTCCGACTTCGTCGGTCAGACGCACCTGCTCGGCAGCGACTCGGCGCTGCGGACAGCCATCGAGCAGGGGCACCCTCATTCGATGGTGCTCTACGGACCACCCGGAAGCGGCAAGACGACGCTCGCTCGTATCCTCGCCGAACACTCACGGGCGACATTCGAGGAGCTGAGCGCCGTGCAAGCCGGCCGTGCTGAGGTGCGCGCCGTGCTCGAGCGCGCCGCTCATCGCCGAGCCACCGGTGGTCCACCTACGGTGTTCTTCCTCGACGAGATCCATCGCTTCAACAAGGCCCAACAGGATGCGCTGCTGCCAGCCGTCGAGGACGGCCTCGTCACGCTGATCGGGGCCACCACCGAGAACCCGGCTTTCGAGGTCAACGGCGCCCTGCTCTCGCGCATGCGCGTGTACGCGCTGCAGGCGTTGAGCACGGAGGAGGTAGGAGCTGTGTTGCGCCGTGCCGCAGTGGGTGGCGCAACGCCGACCGACGAGGAGGCGATCGACTTCCTGGCGGCGCGCAGTGAAGGCGACGCGCGCACCGCCCTGAACGCACTGGAGCTGGCACTCACGACGGCGGCGGAGCTGGGAGAGAAACACGTGAGCATCGCGCGGTCCGAGGACGCGCTGCAGCGCAGGGCGGTGCTGTACGACAAAAAGGGCGACCGCCACTACGACTACATCTCCGCATGGATCAAGGCCACGCGCGGATCGGATCCGGACGCGTCGCTGTACTACCTCGCGGTGATGCTGGAGGGCGGCGAGGACCCGCGGTTCATCGCGCGGCGGATGGTGATCCTGGCTTCAGAGGACGTCGGCAACGCCGACCCTGGCGCGCTGGGGGTGGCGGTCGCGGCAGCGCAGGCGGTCGAGCACGTCGGTCTGCCCGAGGCGCGCTTCGCACTGGCGCAAGCGGCCATCTATCTGGCGCTGGCGCCGAAGTCGAACCTCGCCGGGCGCGCGCTGGGCGCGGCCGAGCGTCACGTGCGTGAGCATGGCGCGGCGCCGGTGCCGGGGTGGCTGCGATCCGGTCCCCACCCACCCCGGCCGGGACAGGAGGTCGGCGGGTACGACTACCCACACGATCACCCAGGGCATGTCTCTCCACAGGAGCTGCTGCCGGAGGGAGTGGCCGGGGTGCGCTTCTACGCGCCCGATGATGACGCGGAGAAGCTAATGGCCGAGCGGCTGGAGGAGATTCGCCGGGCACGCGGCTTGGAGGAGGGATAATCGCTCGGGCTATGAGCACGTTCTTGCGCGAGACCGACCTGCAGGCGCGCGATCCGGCGACGGGGAAGCCGCTGGGCAGCGTGGAGGCAACGCCACCTGAGCGGATCGACGAGGTGGTCGAGGCGGTGAGAAAGGTGCAGCCGCTGTGGGCGCTGTTGCGGGTCAAGGACCGCGCCAGGTACATGCGCCGCATGGCGCAGGCGGTGATCGACGAGTTCGACGAGTTGGAAAAGATACTCGCGCGCGAGCAGGGACGGCCACGCGCGGAGATCGCGGCGCTCGAGCTGCTGCCGGCGATCGACGCACTGATCTGGGTCGCCGAAGATGGGGCCGAGGCGCTGGGCGCGCGGCGGGTGGGAATCCACCGTTCGATGTCGATCGCCAAGCGCGCGCGGGTGACATACGAGCCATTTGGCGTGGTGGGCGTGATCGGGGCCGGGAGCGCGCCGTTCGCGCAGCCGCTCGGACAGATCGCGGGGGCGCTATTGGCGGGGAATGGCGTCGCGTTCAAGCCCGCCGCGCGAGCCTGCCTGGCGGGCGAGCGGATCGCGCGGGTGCTGGCGCGGGCGGCCCTGCCCGAGGGGTTGGTACGGATCGTGCACGGCGGCGCACAGGGCGGGGTGGCGCTCGCGCGGGCGCCGGTGGACAAGGTCCTGTTCACGGGCTCGCCCGCCGTCGGCCGGGTGGTGGCGCGGGCCTGCGTGTCACATGAGAAGGAGGTGACCGTCGAGCTGGGGGGCAAGGACGCGATGCTCGTGCTCGCCGACGCGCATCTTCCGCGCGCGGTGGGGGGCGCTCTGTGGGCCGGCTGCGCGGGCGCGGGACAGGCGCGCGGGTCGGTCGAGCGCGTATATGTTGCGCGCGAGGTGTCTGAGCAGTTCACTGCGGGACTCGTGAACGCGGCCACCGCGCTGCGGGTGGGCGACCCCGCCGACCCCCGCACGCAGGTCGGACCGCTGGCGTCGGCGCGACGGTTGGCGCATATCGAGGAGCTTGTGAACGAGGCCGTTGAGCAGGGCGCGACATTGTGCTGCGGGGGTCCCGTGAGCCCGGCGGGGTGCGCTGGAGGCTCGTTCTACGCGCCCGCCATTCTCACCGGCGCGACGCACGAGATGCGCTTGATGCGCGAGCCGGTGGACGGACCGGTGCTGGCGGTCGTGACGGTCGACTCCGAGGACGAGGCGATCGCGCTGGCAAACGACAGCGACTACGGGCTGGGCGCGTCGGTGTGGACGGCCGACCGCTACCGGGGCCTACGGATCGCGCGCGAGCTGCACGCGGGCATGGTGTGGTTGAACGACCATCTCCCCGGCCCGACCGTTTCGCGCGGGCCGTGGGGGGCAGCGGCCGGAGGGGGGCTGGGTAAGACGCTCGGCGAGGCCGGATTGCGGGCCTGCGCGCAGGAGAAGCTGATCACCTGGGACCCGCCGGGCCCACGCGGGCTGTGGTGGGGTCCGTACGACGAGGCGAGCACGCGGGCCGCGCGGGCCGTCGCGAAGATGCGCTCGGGACGCGAGGCCGACCGCGAGCGCGCGTGGCGCAACGGCGCAGTGGCGCTCGCGCGCGTGGGAGCGCGCGCGCTGGGACGGGGCCTGCCGCGGTAGAGGACCTGCTGCGGCAAGGGTTTGGGGGGCTGCCGCGGTAGAGGACCTGTCGCGGCAAGGGTTTTGATGCCGCCGGGCGGCGCATGTATGTCCTGTGCCAGACGGATCGAAGATCCGCCAGCATGGGGCGCCTTACAACAAGAAAGCTAACCTTTGGGCATGCCCGCCCAAGCCTATGCTGGCAAGGAGTGCGTCTGTCAGTTGCGTAGAGGGATCTGCGACCAGAGCTGCGTGCAGGGGATGCTCGACACCCCGTTCTACATCGCCTGCCTGAAGCTGACCGGCCGACGGTGCGTGGTCGTCGGCGGGGGCGAGATCGGACTGGAGAAGATCGACGGTCTGCTCGCCTGCGACGCCGATGTGACGTTGATTGCGCCCGTGGCTGAGCCGGCCCTGACGGAGTATGCGCGCGAGGGTTCGATTCGCTGGGAGCGACGCGTATATGCGGGCCCACCCGACCTGGAGGGCGTGTTCATGGCTATCGCGGCGACGAACGACACCGACGTGAACATCGCTGTATTCGAGGACTCAGAGCGCCGGGCGATGCTCGTGAACATCGTTGACGTGCCACCGCTGTGCAACTTCATCCTGCCCGCAATCGTACGCACGGGACCGCTGGCAATCGCGATCTCCACCGCGGGGGCGTCGCCTGCGCTGGCCAAGCGCATGAAGCGGGAGATCGAAGGCCAGTTCGGTGAGCCCTACGCGCACCTGGCGGTTCTGCTGAACGAGGTGCGCGGCTGGGCGAAGGCCACGCTGCCGACATATCAGGACCGTAAGGAGTTTTTTGAGGGCATCGTCAACGGCGACCCCGATCCGGTGGTGCTGCTGCGCGACGGTGGGGCGGGCGGCAAGACCTCATCCGAAGGCGAGCAGGCCGTGCGCAAGTTGATCGCGCAGGCGCAACAAGCAAGCGCGCTCCAGCTGTCAAGAGCCTAGTGTGGCCGCGCTCCAACTCGAAGGGCTCGCTCGCCACTACGGTGAGCGCGCGGCGCTGAGCGATGTCTCGCTGTCGTTGGACGTGGGCAAGACGCTCGTGGTCTTCGGACCAAATGGTGCCGGCAAGACGACCCTCCTACGCATACTCGCAACGCTGCTGAGACCTCACGCCGGCAATGTGAGTGTGCTCGGCAAGAGCCTGCCCGAGGAAGGGTGGGCGGTGCGCGGACGGATTGGGCTACTTGGCCACGAGCCGTTGCTCTACCGCGAGCTGACCGCTCGCGAGAACCTGCGTTTCCACGCGCGGCTGCACGGGGTGGGAGAAGAGCGGGTGCAGGAGCTACTCCAGGCCGTCGCGATGACCGGGCGGATGAATGAGCCGCTGCGGACGCTCTCGCGCGGGATGGTCCAGCGTGTGGCGGTCGCCCGGGCCACCCTGCATGACCCCCAGCTGTTGCTGCTTGACGAGCCGCGCGCCAATCTCGACCCAGCGGCGATCGAGCTGATCGATCCGCTGGTGGGAGCGGCGTCAGAGCGCACGCGGGTGATCTCCAGCCACGACCCTACCGGTGGGCTGGCCGAGGCCGACGTGGTGCTCGGCCTGCGTGCAGGACGGCCGGCGCTGCTGCGCGCCGCTTGCGACGTGGACCCCACCGAGATCGCGGAGCTGTACCGGTGAGCGCCGCGACCGGGAGCCCGCACGGCGCGACGCCTGCGGACGCCGAGGCCCCGCCGCGGGGTGAACTCACCTCGGGGCGGGCGGGCGCGGTGACGGCAAAACCCCCGGGGATGAGGACGACGGTCGGCGTGCTGCTGCGCAAGGAGCTGCTGGTCGAGCTGCGCACGCTGGAGTCCGTGCCGGGCATGTCGCTGTTCGCCGTCACCACATTTGTGGTTTTCCACTTCGCCCTGAACCGCTCGAGCGTCGACGGCGATCTCGCGGCCGGCGTCCTGTGGGTGACACTGTTGTTCGCGGCGATCCTCGGGGTCAACCGACTGTTCGTCGCCGACGCCGATCAGGGTGGCTTCGACGGGTTCCTGCTCGCCCCTGTGGACCGCAGCGCACTGTTCGTGGCAAAGATGCTCGCCCTGCTCGTCTATCTCGTGGCGTTTGAGCTGGTGGCCATACCTGCGTTTGCATTGCTCTTGCTCGGACCACCACTCGGCCAGGCACTGCCCGGCTTGCTTGCAGTGCTTGCGCTCGGCGACCTCGGCGTGGCGGTGATTGGCACGCTCGTAGCCGCGCTGGCGGTGCGCACTCGCGCACGTGACCTGCTCGGGCCGCTACTGGCGCTGCCATTGCTCGTGCCGATCGTTATCGGTGGGGGGCGCGCCACCTCGCCGCTGCTCACGCTCAACCATCCGGGAGCCCTGCCTGGGCGCTGGATCTTGACGCTCGCGCTCTATGATTTGGTGTTCGGGCTGATTGCTTACGCCCTGTTCGATTTCCTCTTGGAGGATTAAATGGAGCGCTCGAGCCTCCCTCCCGCCGGTTCTACTGAAAACGATCATCGCCACCCAGGCGCGAAGCATCGCCCTCCGGGCGATGTTCGATACGGGAAGGGCCTGCGCGCACTGAGCATCTCTACTGTCGGTGTGATGGCGCTCGCGCTCGGCCTCGTCTTCTTCTATGCGCCGCTGGAAGCGGAACAGGGATTTCTGCAGAAGATTTTCTACGTGCATGTTCCGCTCGCGATCGTCGCGCTGTGCGGGTTCGTGGCCGGGGGTCTGATGGCGATCCAGCATCTGCGCACACGCGACCCCCGCTGGGACATGCGCTCATATGTGGCGATCCACATGAGCCTGATCTTCGCCGTGGGAACGCTGATCACCGGATCGATTTGGGCTAAGGGGTCGTGGGGACACTGGTGGGTGTGGAGCGAGCCGACGCTCGTCTCATTCCTGATCGTGTTCCTGCTGTACGCGACCTACCAGCCGCTACGCTTCGCGATCGAGGATCCGGAGCGCCAGGCGCGGTACGCATCGGTGTTCGCGATCACGGCAGGGGCATTCGTGCCGTTGAACTTCATCGCGGTGCGCCTGTCGAGCGAATACCTGCACCCGCGCGTGCTGGGCTCAACCTCCAACCTGCCGGCCCCGATGGCGCTGACGTTCCTCGTGTCGCTGCTGGCCATGGCGCTGCTGTACACGACGCTGTGCAAGTACGAGCTGACAGCCAAGCACACGCGCGCCCAACTGCGCGCACTGCGCAGACAGCTGGCCGGCGAGGGCGCAGACGCACAGGCACGCCGGCCGCGCAGCGCGGCTCCCACGGCACTACGTCAAGCCGCGACGACGATGACCGCGCGCGCGGTGGGAAGATCGGGAGCGTGATGGTCGCGATGGCCGCCGCCGTGACATCCACACGCGCCGCCGCGGGAAGGCCTGGGGTTTGATGATGCCAGCCGTGGTCCTCAGCGAGCTGCCGGCCCTGCCGCTGCACACAGCTGGCAAGTACGTCGCCGGCGCCTATGTCGTGTTGTTCGCGCTAGTGCTGATCTATGTGGCGATCATGGCCATTCGCCTGAGCCGGATCGAGCGCGACCTGGGCGAGCTGCTGAAGCTGTCAGAGCGCCCCACGGACGCCCAGCCGACCCAGGAGGAGCCGGATGCCTTCCGTCCGGAGCCGCTGCCCGCAATGACCTCCCCGGAGCGATGACGCCCGCGTCCACCCGTGCGGGCCGGAGTGCGGCATGAGCGAGCTGCTTGCACTCGGTATCTCCCACAAGACGGCGCCCGTGGCGCTGCGCGAGCGCTTGGCACTCACCGAGCGCGAGGCGAGCGAGTTCGCCCAGCTGGCCGTCCAGACCGCCGAGGTGCGCGAGGCGGTCGTGATCTCCACCTGCAACCGCACGGAGGTCTACCTCGTGGTGGGTGGGGCGGGTGGGGCTCTTGTCAAAGCCGAGTCCGACGTGCTGGGCCTGCTCGCCCAACGCGCATCGATCCGCCCGACCGAGCTGGCCGAGGCGATCTACTCCCCGCGCAACTGCGACGCCGCGCGCCAGCTCTACAGGGTGACCGCGGGGTTGGAGTCGATGATCGTCGGCGAGGCCGAGATCCAAGGCCAGGTCAGGCGCGCGCATGAGGCCGCGATGGAGGCTGGCTGCACAGGGCCGCTGTCGAATCGCCTGTTCGCGGCAGCGCTCACGGCCGGTAAGCGCGTGCGCTCGGAGACCGAGATCGGCTCGAGCCGCGTGAGCGTTCCCTCAGTGGCGGTAGACCTAGCGCTGAGCGTGCTCGGCAAGCTCGAGGATCGCCACGTGGTCATCCTCGGCGCGGGCGAGACCAGCGAGCTGACCGCGCGCGCGCTCGCCGATCAAGGCGCCGGCACGATCTTCCTGGCCAACCGCCACGCCGACCGCGCGCTCAGCCTCGCCCAGCGCTTTGGCGGCTCTGTCGTAGGGCTCGACGGGCTTCCCGACCAGCTGTTGCAAGCCGACATCGTGCTGTCCTCTACCTCCTCGCCCCATCCGATCGTCGGTCGTGAGGAGCTGGAGCTCGTGATGCGCGAGCGCGCGGGACGGCCTTTGCTGCTGATCGACATCGCTGTGCCGCGCGACATCGACTCTGGTTGCGGCGAGCTCGAGGGCGTAAGCCTGTACGACATCGATGACCTGCAGGCCGTGGTGGCCCGCAACCTCTCAACCCGCGCCGGCGAGGCGCCGCGCGCACAGGAGATCGTCGAGGAGGAGATCAATCGTTTTGCTCGCTGGCTCGGCCAGCTCGACACGCTGCCCACGGTGAGCGCCCTGCGCGAGCACGGCAATACGCTCGTGGAGCAGGTGCTCGCCGAGAACGACGGGCGCTGGGAATCGGCCTCGCCCCGCGACCTCGCGCGCGTCGAGGCGATCGCGCGGGCGGTGATGAACCGCCTGCTGCACGAGCCCACGATCCGCCTGCGCAGTCTCTCGCAGGAGCGCGGCCATGCGAGCCTGGAGGTGGTACGGGAGCTGTTCGGGCTGCGCGAGGACGCTCTCGGCGCGGCAAGCAGCGACGAAGATCGCCAGCCGCTGGCAGCCGAGGTCGAGGTACCGGACAACGTGAGACCGTTCTCGCGCCGCACCCGCGCCGGTGGCTCCTGACTCAACGAGTGATGGACCGGCTGCGTATCGGGACCCGCGGGAGCGCGCTCGCCCGCGCCCAGGCCGATCACGTGAAGGCGCTGCTCGTCGAGCGGCGCCCGAATCTGCAAGTCGAGGTCGAAGTTCTGCGCGTGAGCGGCGACGAGGGAGACACGCGCGGGATAGCGCAAGCCGTCATGGACAAGCGCCGGTGGGTGGACACGATCGAGGACGCCCTGATAGACGAGCGCATCGACCTCGCCGTGCACTCCGCCAAGGATGTACCAGGCGAACTAGCCGATGGCCTGACCCTGCTGGGCGCCCCAACGCGGGCAGCGGTCGAGGACGTGCTATGCGGCACGACCGATTTGGACGCGCTTCCGCAGGGCGCGCGGGTGGGCACCTCGAGCGTTCGCCGCACAGCCCAACTGCGCGCCGCGCGCGAGGACCTGGAGATCGTCACGCTCGGCGGCAACGTGGACACGCGCCTGCGCAAGCTCGCTGAGAGCGAGCTCGATGCGATCGTGCTCGCCCGCGCCGGCCTGCAACGACTCGGCCGTGAGCGGGAGATCGGCGCGGTGCTCGACCCCGAGCGCTTCGTGCCCGCCCCAGGGCAGGGCGTCCTCGCGCTGGAGGGACGCGTGGATGACGCACGCGCTCGCGAGGCGGTCGAGGAGATCGCCGATGCAGATGCCTCCGCATGCCTGCTGGCCGAGCGCGTGGTGGCGCGCGAACTGTCAGCCACCTGCCACACGCCGCTCGGCGCGTACGCCGCGCCGGTGGGTCGTGGCTGTCTGCACCTGCGCGCGTGGATCGGGCTGCCCGACGGATCGGCCTGGGTGAACGATGAGCTGCTCGGCAGCTTCCACGACCCCGAGGCGCTCGGGCGCCGGGTGGTCGAGCGCCTGAATGCGACCGGCGCCGGAGAGCTGCTGCGGCGCGCGGAGGAGATGGCCAGCGTTGGCAGCGCCTGACGCCCCTGGGCGTGTCTACCTTGTCGGCGCCGGTCCCGGTGACCCTGGGCTGCTGACCGCGCGCGCATTGGAGCTGATCGCGACAGCGGACGTGATCCTGCACGACCGCCTGATTCCAGCCGCGGCGCTCGACGGGGCGCGCGCGGATGCCGAGCTGTTGTTCGTGGGCAAGGAGGGAGGCGGCGTGTCGATCCCGCAGGAGCAGACCGAGATGCTAATGGTGGCGCGTGCCATGGCCGGCGAGACGGTCGTGCGATTGAAGGGCGGCGATCCGTTCGTGTTCGGACGTGGCGGTGAGGAGGCGCTCGCGCTGCGCGAGGCCGGCATTTCCTTCGAGGTCGTGCCGGGAATAACCGCTGGTGTGGCCGCCTCGGCCTATGCGGGCATCCCCGTCACCCACCGCGGCCTGTCCAGCGCGGTGGCACTGGTGACCGGGCATACCCAGGGGGGCACAGGCGATCCTTCCGCCAAGGACGAAACCGCGATCGACTGGCCGGCACTGGCGGTGTTTCCGGGGACGCTCGTGTTTTACATGGGGGTCCGCCAGCTTCCGCACATCGCCGACTCGCTGATCGCCGCCGGCCGTCCAGCCGATGAGCCGGCCGCGATCATCGAACGCGGCACGCTCCCCGACCAGCGTACCGTTACGGGAACGCTCGAGAGCATCGCCGAGATCGCCCAGCGCGAGGAGGTGCGGGCGCCTTCGATCACAGTGGTCGGACTCGTCGCGGGGCTCGCCGAGCAGCTGCGGTGGCGGGAGGAGGGGGCACGATATCCGCTCGGTGGCCAGACCGTGGCCGTCACACGTGCCCGCGCCCAGGCCAGTGGGCTGGCGCGGCGGCTGGAGGAGCTTGGGGCAACCGTCGTCCAGGCGCCGGTGATCCACACCGAGCCCCTTGCTGGTCCCCCGCCCGACCTCTCGCTGTACGACCTCGTCTGCTTCACCAGCCCCAACGCGGTCGAGACGCTGTTCGCGCGCCTCACGCAGGCCGACGACCCACCGGCCAACTCCATTCGTGACGCGCGCGCGTTCGCGGGTGCGCGCGTGGCGGCGATCGGCCCCGGCACGGCGCGCGCGCTGGCGGAGCGCGGGATCGTCGCGGACATCGTGCCCGAGCACTTCGTCGCCGAGGCGCTCGTGCAGGCGCTCGCCGACACGCCGGTCGAGCATGCCCTGCTGGCGCGCGCGAAGGAGGCACGCGATGTGATCCCGGACGCACTGCGCGCGCGTGGCGCGCAGGTGGACGTGCTGGCCCTGTATGAGACCCTCGCCGAACCACTCTCTCCCCACGCCCTGGCGGCAGCGCGGGAGGCCGACTACATCACGTTCACCTCCTCCACCACCGTGCGCTTCTTCTTCGACGCGGCCGGGGGCCGCGCCGGCATCTCCCCGGCGGCGCGCATCGTCTCGATCGGCCCGATCACAAGCGAGACCCTGCGCGAGCATGGTTTGGAGCCCCACGTGGAGGCGCAGTCCCATGATGTCGAGGGAGTCATCGAAGCGCTCCTCGCCGACGCGGCCGCCATCAGGCCCTGAAGTCGTTCACCGACCACGCGAACGCCTGCACACGGCGGGTGGACCGCCATCAAAAGTCGTCATGCCCCGGGGAGCTGATAGCACTCGGTTCTTGTCCAGCGTTCCGGTGATCACCTTCCTCTCCGACTACGGCCACACCGACGAGTTCGTCGGGGTCTGCCACGGAGTGATCGCGCGGCGGTGCCCGGACGCGCGCGTGATCGACATCACCCACGCGATCCCTCGTCACGACGTGCGCGCCGGCGCGCTCGCGTTGCGCGACGCACTCGCCTACGTGCCCGCGGGCGTGCATCTGGGTGTCGTCGACCCCGAGGTCGGCGCCGTCGGGCGGCACGCGCGGCGTGCGGTTGCACTGCGCGCCGCTGAGGAGGATCGCCTTCTGGTGGGCCCCGATAACGGGTTGCTCATGTTCGCCGCCGAGCGGTTGGGGGGCGTGGTCGAGGCGATCGACATCGGCCGCTCCTCAGAGCGTCTCGAGCCGGTGTCGGCCACTTTCCACGGCCGCGACATCTTCGCCCCGGTCGCCGCCGCGCTGGCCGCAGGCGTTCCACTCGCGGCCGTCGGCGAGCCGCTGGCGGTCGAGGAGTTGCGCCTCCTCGAGCTTCTCTCGGCGCACTTTCTCGACGGCGCGCTCACCGTCCATGTGCTGCGCGCTGACCACTTCGGCAACCTGATCCTCGATGCCTCCCACGCCCAGCTCGCCGCGGCGGGAGCACGGCTGGGCGGCTCGGTCTCGGTGGAGGTCACGGGTCGTTCAGGTCTTGCTCACCCGGCGCGCTACGCCTCCACCTTCGCCGACGTCGCTCCCGGTGAGCTGCTGCTCTACGAGGACGCTCAGCAGATGGCGGCACTCGCCGTCAATCGCGGCTCGGCCGCCGAGTACCTCGGGGTCGGGCGCGACGGCGAGCTCGTGGTGCGGCCGGCATGAGTACGGGGAAACCCGGCCGAGGCCGCCAGGCGGACAGCCCCGTCCAGCAGGAGCGTCTGCCGGGCGACGGTGAGCAGACCATCATGGACCTCGGCCGGCCACGGGTGCACCTGCGTCGCACCGACTCGACGAATGACCGTGCGCGCGAGCTGGCGATCGCGGGGGCGCCGCATGGAACGCTTGTGAGCGCTTCAGAGCAGACCGCCGGCCGCGGACGCCAGGGCCGACGCTGGTCAGCGCCCGCGAACAGCGCGCTGCTGATGTCGCTCGTCCTGCGCTCCCCGCCGGCGCTGTTGCCGTTGATCGCCGCCGTGGCGGTCTGCGATGTGGCAGGGGACGACGCTCAGATCAAGTGGCCGAACGACATCGTCACTGTCCAGTCAGATGGCTTGGCCAAGCTCGCCGGGATTCTCGCCGAGGGGCGCCCCCAGCAGGACTGGGCGGTGCTCGGCATCGGACTGAATGTGGCGGTGCGGCTGGAGGACCTGCCCGCCGAGCTGCGTGACACCGCCGCAACCCTCGGCAGATCATCAGTGGAAATCGAGCCGACTCTGGAGCGGCTCTTACGGGCGCTCGAGCAGCGCCTGGGAGAACCCACCGAGGCGACGCTGGAGGCCTGGCGCGCACGCGACGCGCTGCGCGGACGCACAATCGTCTGGAGTACGCACAGCAGCTCGGAGGACCAAGTCACAAATGGGCGCGCTGAGGGGCTCGACGGAGATGGGCGCCTGGTGGTGGCCCTCCCCGGCGGCGAGCGCACAGCCCTCGATGCGGGCGAGGTTCACCTCGAGGAGATCGGTTGAGCCCAGGAGGGCGGGGTGTGGGCGGACGGATGGAGCGACGGGTTTAGGGCGAGGAGAACGGGGAACCGTCGTCACTCCTCACTCCTCAGCATGGTCAAGCGCCTCTTGGACGTTCCGCTGCAGCTTGTCCTCCACAGATACACCCAGTCCACTGTCGCTCTCGACCGCACGCAACGGCCTGCTCGAAAAAGCCTCGTTCGAGACGGCCTCGCTGGGCGCCTCGGTCGCCTTGCCACGCTCTTTCTCGGCGACCATACTTGCCGGACCAGCGCCGTTTGCCGCGCCGCCCTTTGCACCTCTGCGCCGCCGTCGAGCATTGCGCGCACGGCGCTTGGGAAAGTTGCGCAGCAGCTCGCGCGCGAGCGCCGGCGGCTTGCGCGCCATCCGCGTCCGTGCTCCACGCAGCGCCTCCTCGGCCTCGGGCGTGTGCGCGAGCGCGGCGGCCAGAAGCGCGGCGGCCAGACGGCGATCCTGCTTGCGTGAAGCGTGGATCAGACGTCGCGCGTTGCGCGCGTGTGCACCTCCGGCCGAGTTGACGAGCAGGCCGAGCAGCCGCTTGGTCTCCGGCCAGCGCTGCACCGCGTACTCCTCATGAACATCGCGTGTGTACTCCGCCAGGCGCCAGATCCAGGCGTTGGCCTGGTCGCGCCTGCCGATGCGTCGCTCCACCAGCGCGCGCAGCATGACCTTCGACGCCTCCTTACGCTCCTCCCGCGGCCAGCCTCCGATGATGTCGATCGCCGTGTCGAACGCATCCGGGTCGCGTGCTGCCGCAATATCCGTCAGGGCGCGCAGCCGCAACTGCGGGTTCGTGTTGCGCTGCACCGCGGTGATCAAGAACCGGCTCTTCAGCTCGCCGTTGCGATCGAAGTGCAACATCGCCCGCGCTCTGCGCCAGCCGTTGGGCGCGACTCGCGCCCCGGCAAGCGCAGCCCATACGTGCTGCTCACCGTAGTCGAGGTGCTCGACCGCGATTCGCCACAGCTCGCGCTCGAATACCTGAAATCGCCGCTCCTCCTCGGCGCACACCGGCAGCACGCGTCGCTCCACCCGCATCCGCCGCCCGCGCCCACGTCGCACCGGCCCGACAACGATCGCGCCGCCGCGATACACGTCGCGATCGAGCAGTGAATGCAGCGTCACGACCGGGTCGTCGTTCTTCGTGGCGGGATGCACGAAGTCGACCACCAGCCCCGCCTCCTTGCCCGGATGACGCCGGGTGACACGCCCCACTCGCTGTTGGTAGATGCGTTTTGAAGCGGTCGGCGCGAGATGCACGCAGACCGTCGCGCGCGGGCTGTTCCACCCCTCAGCGAGCAGCTGCGCATTGATCAGCACATCGATGTCGCCACGCTCATACCGCGCGAGGATCTCGGCCAACTCGCGCTTGGGCGTCTCCCCGGAGACTCCCTGCGCCTTGATGCCCTCGGCGCGGAATGCCTCAGCGAGGTTGTACGCGTGCCGCACCCCCGCGGCGTAGACGACGCCGGGCACGCCGTTGAAGCGCGTTTTGTAGAGGTTGGCAACGGCGAGATTGAACGGCTGCTGGTCAAGCAGTTTCGCCAGCTCGTCCTGGTCGAACTCGGTGTCCACCTCGCCCCGGCGCAGCGGGACCTTGGCGATCGTGCGCACGCCCACCCCCGGCGAGATGCGCACGCAGCGCAGTGGCGCGATCACACCGCGGCGCGCCGCCTGGGCCAGGTCAAAACGCGAGGTCTGCGTCGGGAACAGGTCGGTAACGTGCCTGGCGATCAACGCTCCCGTGGCGGTCATGCCGATGAAGATCGGGCCCGTCCATTCCCGGATCGCGCCGCTCGTCTTCTCGCCCAGCGCGGTGTGCGCCTCGTCACAGATCACGATCGTGTAGGCGCTTGAGATCTTCCCGGCGTTGCGCACGAACCACTGGTAGGTCTCGACCGTGACCGGGCCCTTGACCGAGTCCTCGCCCTTCAGCAGCGCACGGCTGATGCGCTTGGAGTAGCCACGGTCCCGCAACTCGCCGTGGAACTGGTCGACGAGGTTGCGCCGATGGGTGAGGATCAGGATTCCTCCCGTCTGGGACGCCTCGACGAACCCGAGGGCCGCGACGGTCTTACCGGCGCCGGTGGCGTGCTCGAACCAGAAGCGCTTGGCCGCGTTGGGATCCTCAGGCTGCTCAGCGAGCGACTCCTCGTCATCTTCGTCCTCGACCCAGTCGCGGGGCTCTTCCTCAGAGTCGCCCTGGAGCTCGATCTCCTCTTCAGGATCCTCCTCAATGATCAGCTCGTCCTCATCGTCCTCATCGTCATCTTCGTCGTCCTCATCGGGCGCGGCACGCTGGACTGGTCCAAGATCGTCGTCGTCCTCATCTAGCTCGTCGTCGTCGAGCTCCTCTTCCTCATCCTCCTCCTCGACTTCATCCGCGGAGGCCTCGGCCGGCTCGGGCGTCCCATCGGAGCCGCTTGCCTGCTCAACATCGTCGGGACCAAGAATGTCGGCCGATGCCAGCAACTCCGGCGAGGCCGAGGCGGCGGACCGACCGTTGCCATTCGCGGTGGCACGCTGCGCCTCGGCCAGCAGCGCCGCGAGGGTGCCCGACAGGGCATCGACCTGATGCGCTGAGAGCACGGTGCCGTCCGCCAACTTGGGCTCATCGTCGGATAACAGCCGCTCCAGGCCTAGCAGCAGCGAGAATTCTCGGCGCCACGCGGTCGATGGATGTTTGGTCTTTGGGTCCGCGGCCAGCTCTTCGAGCGCCCGATCCAGTGCCCGTCTGCGCGGGGAGCCCGGGGCAAGCGCGACCGAGGGATCCTCTCCCTCGTGCAGGAAACGCTCGCGCACGAGCTTCTCCGCGCGAGAGATATCGGCGGAACTTGGAGTCGGCGCGGCCGCGAGGGCCACTGAGATGGGCTCGGCCATTGAGGCTCTGGACTTCGAGACGGAGCCGCCGCAGAAGTGACTTCGGCGTGGCTCAGAACTGCCGGCGCTCACTGGCGCCGTTCTACCGGGTGCTCAGAGCGACCCGGCCCTGATGTGTCCTTGCAGGATATAGCACGTCGCGGCAAGATTGAAGTCAGGCGACTCCTCCGGCTCATCTTCACCGCCGGGTGGCATCCCCGGATCCTCGACCGCGGAGATGCGATTCGCGCCGCTCGTCATATGGCACTCTTAGCGACGATGTCTGCGAAACGTGTGTCGATCATGCTGAGTGGTGTGGCCCTCGTCGTCCTGCTCGCGGTCGGGCTGGTCCAGCTGACGGACAGATCGCAGGCGCCCGTGGCACCTTCGCGGCTCACGCTCGCGCAGATGCGTGAGCGCCTGGCCGGCTCACCGGCGCCGCTGGCTGCGCTGCATGCGCAGGCAAACGAGATCCTCCCCGGCGGACTGCCTGCGCTGCGCACCCGCCTGGAGACACTGCGCGGAACGCCGGTGGTGATCAACAAGTGGGCCTCTTGGTGTGAACCCTGCCGTGCGGAGTTCGGCGCCTTTCAGCGCGCCTCGGTGAACCTTGGGCGCAAGGTGGCGTTTATTGGGATCGACTCGGGCGACGGCAATGCCAACGCACGCACATTCCTGCGCTCCTTTCCCGTCAGCTACCCGAGCTATTACGACCACAGCGGGCAGACGGGCTTCGCGATCACCGACTCGTCGCTCACACCGGTGACCGTCTTCTACAGCGCCAGCGGCAGCGAGTTCATCCACCAGGGCCCCTACCCGAGCCTGGCCAAGCTCGAACAGGACGTCAGGCGCTACGCGCTGGACGCTTGAGCGTGCCGGAACTGCGGATCGACCCGCTGAGCGGGCACAAGACGATCATCGCCGGGGAGCGCTCGCGACGGCCTGGGGGAGAGCCGGGCTGTGAGCCGCCGGAGCCGATCGACCCCGAGCGCGACCCGTTCGCCGCGGGCCACGAGGACCGCACGCCGCCGGAGCTGTACGCGGTCCGCCCAAACGGAGGTCCGCCAAACTCGCCCGGCTGGACGGTGCGTGTGGTCCCAAACCTGTATCCCGCACTGACCCCCGCGGCTGAAGCGGACGGGAATGACCCGGACGGGAATGACCGATACCAATCGGAAATCGGGGACACCGCCACCGACCCGGCACCCCGTGCTATGTCCCCCAGCGGTCCGCCGCAGCAGACTCGGCAGGAGCTGTTCATCGCGCTCCCAGCCACGGGCGCGCATGAGGTGATCGTCAACGGACCCCAGCCGGTGCTCTCGCTCGCTGAGCTGCCTGTCGAGCAGGTGGCGACCGCGGTGGAGGTGTGGCGAGAGCGCATGCGCGTTCACTCACAGAGCGCCTGCGTGCAGCTGATCGTCAACGAGCGGCGCGAGGCAGGCGCGTCGCTGCCGCACACGCACGCCCAGCTATACGCGCTCGAGTTTGTGCCTGGCGCAATCGCACGTGAGCGCGAGCGCTGTGGCGCCTACGCCACGCGCATGATGGGTCAGAGCCTCCTCGGCGATCTGGTTGCCGAGGAGGTGCGCCTGCGCGAGCGGATCGTTGCGATCGACGAGGACGCGGTACTGATGGCCCCCTACGCCTCCCGCCTGCCGTTCCAGCTGATGCTCGCCCCTCGTCGCGCGCGCGCGCGCTTTGAGGACGACGGGCCCACGGGCGCCACGCTCCTGCACGATGGCCTATGCCGGCTGGCACGCCACCTCGGGTCTAGCCCGCCGCTGAACCTGTGGATTCGCACCGCTCCGCGGGGCACCGAGCACTTCTGCTGGCGGATCGACGTGATGCCGCGACTCACCCATCTGGCGGGGCTCGAGCTGTCCACCGACGTGAACCTCAACATCGTCGCGCCCGAGCACGCGGCGGCCGCGCTGCGTGACGCGTGAGAGTGTCGCGGACACTGTGCGCTGCGGCGTCCTCACCCACCGGAGATCGATGGCACTCCGATCGGCAGCACACTTCGCTCACTGCGCCTCACATGACATGGTCCATGACGGCTCTCACAAAGGATGCGCACCCACGGTAGTCTGCCGCGAGTGCCGCCTGAGGAACGCTTCGTCCCCCGCTTCGCCGCCGAGCCTCCGCACGAGGAGCTGCCCTACGGCCGCTGGGAGGCGCGACTGTGCGAGCAGTTCCTCAGCGCCTGCTTAGGTCTGGACAGCGAGCAGGAGAACCTGGGCGAGCCGGGTGAGATCGTGTGGTACCCGGACCGCACCTGGCATGGGCGCACCTACGTGCCGGGAACCTCGTTGACCGCAAACGGATATGAGCTCTTCGGCTACGTGCGGTTCGTCCCCGCGAGCGAGGACGGCGACCCGAGCGACTTTCAAGCACACGTCGACTTCACCGCAGAGACCGCCGAGCAGAACCCGGGCTGGAAGCTCGATATCTGCGACGAGGTGATCGGCGTATGGCGCGGGCACGCGGGCGCGGAGGCCGCGATGACCCTCATCTGGGGGCACCCGCTCATCTCCGGCGGGCGCATCGTGACCGCTGAGCTGGCCGATCTCGCCGTCGACCAGTGCGAGCTCCTCGAGGAGCGCTTTACCCTCATCGCCCCCGACGACTACCGCCACGACCTGCTCGAAGTCAAGCTGTTCGACGCCAAGGGCCGGGAGCTGGCGCGGGAGTCGCTATATGCAGGCGAGGAGAGTGGGGAGCACGTCGAGGAGGGCGCGGCAGAGTCGCCGTCGAGCTGAATCTCCCGCCTCGCCGTACCGCGAGTCGCCTCGCTGGATGACAAGGACGACATCTCCTAAGAACGTCTTTCGATAGGTGCTCTGAGGGTCAAGTACCGCACGGCATCTGCCGAATACCTCGGCATGCAGAGTGGGTATTCCCTAGACGGCGAAACCGTGGCGGCGGAGCGCGTCGTGCTGAACCTGGCCCCGTTCGCGGCAGCCTCAGTTCTGGCGGCCGTCGTGGCGCTCGTGGGAACGCCGGTCAACTGGGCTCAGTACGCAGCGGCTTTGGGGCTGGGAATTCTCGCCGGGCTGGTGAGACTGACGCTGTCGCGGCAAATCCCGCGTGGCGTCAGAGAGATCGTGCCGTGTCTGATCTTCCTCGGCGCCGTCGCGCTTCTGCGCAGTGCAACGGGTGGGGAGAGCTCAGGGATCGGTGTCGTCGCGATGCTGCCGGTGTTCTGGACGGCACTGCACGGCGACCGCCGCCAACTGCTCCTGGTCACCATCGGCGTGGCCGTGCTTTTCCTCGCCCCGATCCTGCTCCTGGGAGGTCAGGCCTACCCTCCGACCCAGTACCGCGCCGGCGTGCTGTTCCTAGTGGTGAGCGCAATCATCGGCTTCACCACCCAGAGACTCGTCGCCAAGGTGCGCTTCGAGGAGGGTGAGTCACGGGCAGCGATGGTCACGCTGATCGAGCAGGAGGCCGCCGCGGCGAGCGAGCGCGCTGAGTTGTTGTCACGGCTGACCGACCTGGCAAGCACCGACTCGCTGACGGGATTGCCCAACCGCCGGACCTGGGATGTGAGCCTCGCCGAGGCGGTGGAGAGCGGTGAGCCGTTCGTACTGGCGATGCTTGACTTCGATCATTTCAAGAGCTTCAACGACACCCGGGGACACCCAGCCGGCGATCGCCTGCTCAAGGAGAGCGCCGCCGCATGGCGCGAGGAGTTGCGCGCGGGCGACATCCTGGCGCGCATCGGCGGCGACGAGTTCGCGCTGTTGCTCCCCAAGTGCGCGCTCGAAGACACTCTGATGGTTGTTGATCGCCTACGCCGACGGGTGCATGGTGAGCAGACGTGCTCCGCGGGAGTGATCGTTCACGAGCCCGGAGAGTCCGCCGAGACCCTAATGGCGCGCGTCGATGAGGCCCTGTACACGGCCAAGGCCGCCGGCCGCGACTGCGTGTCGCTGGCGTCCTGACCGCCTCTCCCACC
>Ga0310037_10000282_pt1 | contig 36281 bp, 32 predicted proteins | sample Sb_taG_11_FD_200239 | JGI IMG/M metagenome (GOLD analysis project Ga0310037, IMG submission 200239) | Peat soil microbial communities from Weissenstadt, Germany - Sb_50d_3_AS metaG (v2) (version 2) | ecosystem: Environmental > Terrestrial > Soil > Wetlands > Peat | place: Germany: Weissenstadt... | reverse complement strand
AAACTGCGACTCGATACCGCAATTCTTCCAGGCTGGGAGGCACTTTCCGCGAATGCGCGGAGTCCTACACGGCTAACTCATCGGTGCTTCGAGGCTTAGCCCGAGAGGGCGCGCCGCACTCTGGCCGCGACAAGATCGGGCGGTGGCCGACGACGGTGACGAGTCGATCGGCTCCCATCGGCGGGGGGCCGGCCTCGGTGTCGACGTGACCACCCACTTCTACGAGCCGGACCAGCAGCCCGAGCTGGGCCACGAGTACCAGTTCGACCTCGACACCGACGAGGGGAACGCCACGTTCGACCGCCTCGTCGGGTTCCTGCGGCGGGCGACCGCGACGACCGCCTGACGCGGGCCTGGGGGCGCGTCACACCCCGGTCGTAGGTTGGCACCGAGGCGGTCCCGAACCGGACCGCCAGTTCGAGTGGCCGGACCGCGTCGGGTTGCCAGCACCCGTCGCGGTAGCCCCGCTCCGTGCCCACCCGGCCGATCGAAGGCGTTCGCCCGTCGGCTCCCCGGGTGGCCCCACCGAGTGCCCGGAGGACCGCGCGTGACCCGCCCGAACCGTCCCCAGCTCCTCGCCTCCCTGGCCGAGGGCATCGCCGAACTGACCACGTCGGGGGCGTGGCAGCGCCACCTCGACTACCAGAGCCGCTTCCACCGCTACTCCTTCGGCAACGTCGTGCTCATCTCGGCCCAGCGACCCGGGGCCACGCAGGTGGCGGGGTTCCGCACGTGGCAGCGGGTGCACCGTCGGGTCAAGCGGGGGGAGCGGGCCATCTGGATCCTGGCCCCGGTCGTCCGGCACAGGTCGGAGGACGAGGAGACCGCGGTGACGACCTTCCGCTCGGTCCCGGTCTTCGACGTCGCCCAGACCGAGGGGGCCGAGCCCCCGGAGGTCTGCCGCAGGCTGCAGGGCGATGACGACGCCAACCACTACGGCCGGTTGACAAGTGTGGCGAGCGCCCTCGGCTTCCTCGTCGTCGACGCGACGCTCGAGCACGGGAGCAACGGCGACTGCTGCCACGAGCGACGACGGATCCGCGTGGCGCAGGGGAACGCCCCGGTCCAGCGGGTGAAGACCCTCGCCCACGAACTGGCTCATGCGGTCCTCCACCGCGAGGTCGAGGACCGCCGGCTGGCCGAGCTCGAAGCGGAGTCGACGGCGTATGTGGTGTGCCGCAGCCTCGGCGTCGACGCCGGGTGCTACTCGTTCGGCTACATCACGAGCTGGGCCGGCGGGTGCGAGGCCGCCCTGGCCGGCCTGCGCCGGTCGGGTGAGCGCATCCAGCGGACCGCCGCCCTGCTGCTGGCCGTGCTCGACGAGACGACCCGCAGTCCGGCTCAGTGCGGCCCGGCGTAGACGTTCGCCGCCACGACGCCGGGGAAGGCGGGGATAAGACCGGTCAGTCCGGCGAGCGAGCGGTCGAAGCCGAAGACGTGGCGGAGCTGGGCTACGACCACCTGGCGGATGGCCGGCCACCCCTCGGTGACCGGCGTGTCGGGCGGGACGCAGCCGTCGGTGGCGAGCGCCTTCAGCATGGGTGGCACCGACACGTGGATCGCCGCAGCGATCGCCAGCAGCCCGCCCTGTTCCTTGCCGATCTGGCAGATGTCGGCGAAGACGAGGTGACCGAAATCGTGAAGAGTGACGAGCCGCTTCGGCCGCACCATGTGGGTGAAGGCCGTGGCGATCGTGGCCGGCTGGACGATCCCGTCGGAGGTCCCGACGACCAGCATCCCCGGCTTGTCCGGGACGACGCTCGTCGGTCCCGAGGCGGTCTGGCCGAACGAGCCCACCGTGGCGCCGGCCATCCCGATGAAGGTGGTCACCCTGGGGTCGGCCGCGGCCACACCCTCCGACACGGCGCCGCCCAGCGAGTGGCCGACGGCGGCTACGCGCCCGAGGTCGAGGTGACCGTGGAACATGCCCGCGCCGTCGTTCTTGTCCCCCATGAGCCGGACCGTTGACGCCACCTCGTCGATGTCGCTGCCGATGCCGGCCGCCGAGTGGCCGGAGAGGACGGCGGTCAGGTCGTTGTCGGGGAGGTCGGGCGCGACGACGACGAAGCCCCAACGGGCCAGCCACGAGGTGAGGAACGTCGACTGGTCGCGGAAGCCCGAGTAGCCGTGGACGAAGACGACGAGTGGGAACCGACCGGGCGCCACTGGCAGCCCGCGGTAGGCGCCGGTCGGGTAGGCGCCGGCGTTGAAGTTCTTCGGGACGAGGGCCTTGATGGCCGGCGGGAGCCAGGCACTCACGTTGTACGTGGCCGGCGTGTGGCCTCTGGCCGAGCCCGCCGGGGCCGGGTAGAAGACCTCCACGTCGGCGTGGTCGCTCGGCAGTACGAGCGTGGTCTCGCCGGCAGCGAATGGACCTGGCCGGGTGAAGGTCCTCGGCCCGAGATGGTCGACTGTCGGCACGGTGTCGCCGTGCAGCGTGGTCACGGCGGACGCCACTGCGGGGGGAACGTCCACGTTGGCGGCGGCAACGAGGGCGACGCTCAGGAGCGCACAGGTCAGTGCAGTCCGGGATCGTCGCCGCGGGCCGAAGAAGTGGGTCGTCCACCCGTCGTCCACGGGCCCGGAGCTTAGGGACCGCGCCCGCGCCGGGGCGGAACCGGCCGGGCCGGCCTCATGGTCGGGCCGCCGCGAGACATGCCCGTCCCCGGTACGGTCGTGACCGGCGGGGCCGTGCCACGCCGATGTCGGGCGGCGTGACACCCAGCTGGAGGCACACGGGATGAGCCCAGACAAGCTGGCGACCTACCGGGCGAAGCGGCACCCCGACCGCACGCCAGAGCCCATGCCGGCGTCCAAGAAGGCGGCGAGGAAGGCGGTCGCCAAGAAGGCCCCGGCCAAGAAGGCCCCGGCCAAGAAGGCCTCGGCCAAGAAGGCCCCGGCCAAGAAGGCCCCGGCCAAGAAGGCCTCGGCCAAGAAGGCCCCGGCCAAGAAGGCCCCGGCCAAGAAGGCCCCGGCCAAGAAGGCGGCTGCCAAGAAGACCCCGGCCAAGGAGCCGGCGGGCAAGAAGACCCTGGCCACGAGGGCGGCGGGTCGGTCAACGGCGCGGGGCAAGAACGCAGAAGGCTCCTTCGTCATCCAGGAGCACCATGCGCGGGCGCTGCACTGGGACTTCCGACTCGAGCGGGACGGCGTGCTCGTGTCGTGGGCGCTCCCGAAAGGGATCCCGCTTGACCCGAAGCAGAACCATTTGGCTGTCCACACCGAGGACCACCCGCTCGAGTACGCGGCTTTCGCCGGCGAGATCCCCGCAGGGGAGTACGGCGGCGGCACGGTCACCATCTGGGACCGAGGACGCTACGAGTGCGAGAAGTGGACCGACCGAGAGGTGATGGTGGTCCTGCACGGCTCGAGGGTGGAGGGTCGCTACGTGCTGTTCTCGACCGCTGGGAGCGGAAGGGGTCGGGTTCGGGGACCCAACAGCTGGATGATCCACCGGATGGACCCGGCGCCTCCGAAGTGGAGCCCGCTCCCCGAGCTCATCCGCCCGATGCTGTGTGACCCCGGGCGTCTTCCGCGCTCCGACGTCGGCTGGGCCTACGAGTTCAAGTGGGACGGGGTGCGGGCGATCACCTACGTCGACGGCGGTCGGCTGCGCATCCTGTCGCGGAACGACCGGGTGGTCACGGCCTCCTACCCGGAGCTGCAGGCGCTCGGCGAGGCCCTCGGGTCGAGGCAGGTTGTCCTCGACGGCGAGATCGCGGCCATCGATGACGCTGGTCGCCCCAGCTTCGGACGGCTGCAGCAGCGGATGCACGTCCTCGACGTGAACCGGGCTCGACGCCTCGCCAGCGAGGTGCCCGTGACCTACATGATCTTCGACGTCCTCCACCTCGACGGCCGCTCGACGCTCTCACTCACCTACGACGAACGTCGAAAACTGCTCGCCTCCTTGCACCTTGCGGGCCCCCACTGGGCTGTGCCGCCGGCGTTCACCGACGCCAGCGGCTCCGACGTGCTCCATGCGGCGGCTGAGGCCGGCATGGAGGGTGTCGTGGCCAAGCGCCGGGACAGCAAGTACGAGCCGGGCCGCCGGTCGCCGAACTGGGTGAAGGTGAAGCAGTTCCGCGCCCAGGAGATCGTCATCGGCGGCTTCACCCCGGGGAAGGGCAACCGGGAAGGGGAGATCGGGGCTCTCCTCATGGGTCTGCCAAGCCCGGAGGGTCTCGTCTATGCCGGCAAGGTCGGTACGGGGTTCACCGAGGAGACGTTGCGTGAGCTCCGGCACGAACTGGACGGCTTACGCCGGTCCACGTCGCCGTTCGTCGGCGAGCTGCCGAAGGCGCAGGTGGTCGGGGCCACGTGGGTGGAGCCGACGCTGGTCGGCGAGGTCCGCTACGGGGAGTGGACAGCCGATGGCCGGTTGCGCCACCCGTCATGGCGTGGCCTGCGTCCTGACAAGAACCCCGACGAGGTAGTGAAAGAGTCGACCCTCGTCGACGGCTGAGGACGCGCTGCTCAGACGGCGGTGTGGACGCGGCGCTTGCGCAGCCAGGCCCGGGGTCGCTCGCTCGCGACGTCCCGACCGTGCTGGTCGACGAGCGCCTCGAGGATGCGTACCGAGAGGTCGTCATGCTTAGGACTGACTCGATCGGCACCGCCCCCCTCGGCTCCGGGGTCATAGGTGCAGCTGATCTCGATCACGTCGTTGTCCCGGATGTACTCGAGCATCAGCCGGCCGCTCGAGTCCCCACCCACGAGCGACAGGCAGAGCTCGTCGACCGCGAGACGTAGGTCCTCGATCTCCTCGACACCGAAGCCGGCCCGCGAGGCAATGGTCGCCGCCGTCAGTCGGGCGAGGACCACGAGATCCGCGCGCACGGGTATGGAGAGCTCGACGACATCGCTCAACTGCTGCACCTCTCACGCTCCGCCTGGTCTGAAAGGGTTCGGCTCCGGTCTTTCACCCCTGGGCGGCCTCGTCGACGGTGGAGAACATCGTGAAGACGTCAGTGAGCCCAGTGATCTCGAACACCTTCTGGATCCGGGGCTCGGTCATGACCAGCCGCAGGTCACCACCGGCCTCCCGGCAGCGCTTGAGGACGCCGACCAGAACCCCGAGGGCGGTCGAGTCGAGGAAGGAGACGTTGAGCAGGTCGACGACGATCGTGGACTTCCCCGACGCCACCAGCGCCTGGAGCCTCTCGCGGAGACCCGGCGCCGTGGCCACGTCGATCTCACCGGACACCGAGACCACGGGAATGTCGTTCCGGGACTCCTCGGAGATCTCGAAGTTCTGCTCCATCGACGTCGCACTCCTCTCCCCAGCGGGGGCGCGCCAGGCTCTCCCTCAGCCCGTGCCACCCGATCACCCCGTGCCGACCCCGATCGCCAGGCAGGGCGGTCGACGTGCCATCCCGGATAGGCCACAGGCTCCCGGACATCATGCCGCAAGTTCGACCTGCCTCGGGCCCGATGGGCGCCGGCGTGCCTAGTCTGTGCGTGGCGCGGCCGCGCCACCGAGGTGCAAGGGTTCAGAGCTTGAGCGGTCGGATCGGCGCGGCGACCAACAACGGATCGTTCCGCCAGTCGACGCCCGGTACGTCGATGTAGAGCTCGACCTCGTTTCCGTCGGGGTCGGCGATGTACAGGCTGTGGGTGACCTGGTGATCCGAGGCACCGAGCACGGTCGCCCCGGCCGCCTCCACCCGGCGAAGCGCCTCACGCAGGTCGTCGTCGTTGTCGCCGACCTTCAGCCCGAAGTGGTACATGCCCACCCGCCGTCCGCTCGGGATGGGCTGGGCGCCGGGACCGACCTCGATGAGGAGGAGTTCGTGGTGGGTCCGCCCGCCGGAGAACCCGGCCACGCCGTGGAGCGGCTCACCCGGCGCCGGTACCACCTGCCGCCAGCCGAGGACGTCGCGGTAGAACGCGGCCGAGCGATCGAGGTCGCTCACATACAGGACCACGTGCCCCAACTCCTGTACGGCCATCGTCGCTCCTTCCCTCGGTGACTCTGCCGCCCGCTTTGTAGAGCAACACCGGGGACCGTTGGTCCATGCCCGCCGTTGGCGGGCTCGGCAACGTCGCTGCTCAGGCCGGGGCGCGGTCGGGGGCGGGCGCGTGGCCGTTCTCGACCCCGGGCGATTCTTCGGGCCCCGGCGGGGCCCCGAACTGCAGCCGCAGATCGGTGGGCTCCGCTTCGAGGCCAGCCGCTCCGAGCAGCTCGTCCAGCGCACCCGTCACGGCGTCGGCGATGTCCCAGACCCTCGGCACCGAGCGGCTGTCGGCGGCGAAGCCCCAGTAGAGGACGCCCCGGTAGCTCATGATCGTGACGTTGAGCCCCATGCCGTCGACGACAGGCCCGAGGGGGAAGCCGGCCAACATCTCCGCTCCGGCGAAATAGAGGGGGAAGTCCGGTCCGGGCACGTTCGAGACGACGAGGTTGGCCACGGGTCGGTGCCGGTCGGCGAGGTGCATGTCCGAGTAGAGCCGCATGGCGAGGGAAAAGAGGTTCGGCGTGGCGTGCTCCGCCCAGTTCTGGAGGGTGCTCGCGCCGAGGGCCGCGTGCTCGTCCTTGGCCGTCTTCGTGTCCTCTTGGATGAGCCGGACCCGCTCGAGGGGGTCTTCGACGTGTGTTGGGAGCCCGACGAACATCGCCGAGACCTTGTTCGATCCGGGGAGGTCAGGCAGGTCCTGGCTCACCGAGACGGGCACCACCGAAATGAGGGGGATCTCGGGGAGCTCGCCCCGACCGTCGAGGTACTGGCGCAGCGCGCCGGTGCACACGGCCAGGACGATGTCGTTGACCGTGGCCCCGAGGGCGTTCTTGAGCCGCTTCACGTCGCCGAGGCTGGCCGCGGCGAACGCCACGCGGCGGCGGGCCCCGACGGACTGGTTGAGCGAGGTGCGCGGTGCGGTCAGCGGCAGGGCGGCCTTCCCCGAGGACCGGCGACGGATCCGGACCACGCCCACGAGGGACTGACCGGTCCGCATGACGAGGCGAGTGACCTCGAAGGGCTTCACCAGCCGGGCGAGCATGGCCTGCGAGACGAGCTGGGTGGACGACGGCACCTTGGCCGATCGCTCGGCCGGACCCTCCCCGGTCGCTGTGGGGACGTGCCCGTTCTCGGGCGTGATCTCGAGGTCGAGGATCACGCCGAGCAGCTGGGCGCCGGACACCCCGTCGACCGTGCTGTGGTGCATCTTGGCCACGAGGGCGACCTTGCCGCCCTCCACTCCCTCGACGACCCACATCTCCCAGAGCGGCCGGCCCCGGTCGAGCTGACGGCTGATCACGTCGCCGGCGAATTCGGCCAACTCGAAGAGCCCACCCGGTGCCGGCAGGGCGGCCCGTCGGAGATGGTGGTCGATGTCGAAGTCTGGGTCGTCCACCCACACCGGGTGGTGGAGGCGGAAGGGCACCTCGAGGAGCCGGCGTTGGAAGACCGGCGCCTCTGGGATGCGCTCGGCGATGTGCTGACGCAGCCGGGCGAAGGAGTAGCCCCCCGGGATCGTGGCCGGGTCGAAGACGAGCGTCATGGCCACGTGCAGCGGCTGGGTCGGGGTCTCGAAGTACAAGAAGCTGGCGTCGAGGCCCGTCAACCGCTCGGTCGCCACGCTGCCCTTCCTTTCTCCCCTGGTCACGTTCTAGTCCTCCAGTCCCTGCGGGGCGAGAGGCGGGCTCGACGGGTGTCGGGCCCGAGAAAGAGAAAGGATGGTGGGGTGCCGACCGCCTACTTGGCGCTCACCCTCGCCGGCGCCCTGAGCGTCCTCCTCGCCTACTTCCCGGTGAAGCGAGAGCCCTTGACCGGGCCGAGCTTCTTCATCGCCTGGCTCCCGCTCGAGGTGTCGGTCCAGCTCATCGTGGGCGAGGCCCTGCTGGCCGTGGTGTTCGGGGTCTTCGGGGCGTTCGACGCGGTGGCCGGGTGGATCGGCCTCGGGGCCGCCGCCGTCACGAGCCTGGGCCTGGCCGGCCTGGCCGCCGTCGGTTACCGGGCGCAGGGCGTGGTCGGCGCGGCCCTGGCCGAGCTCGACCCCCCGTACCGGGTCGCCGAGCTCCCGGTGGCCCGGGCCTGGGCCCGTTGGTGGCGGGTCTTCCGGGCGGCGCCGTTGCGCCCGCACGCGATCCAGGCCGTGCACGACATCGACTACGCCGGCGACGGGCGGCGGATGCACCGGCTCGACGTGTTCCGTCCCCGCGGCGTCGACCTCGTCGGGGCGCCCGTCATGGTGTACTTCCACGGCGGGGCCTGGATCCTCGGCGACAAGCGTGAGCAGGGGAAGCCCATGCTCTACGAGCTGGTGAGCCGGGGGTGGGTCTGCGTCGCCGTCAACTACCGGCTCAGCCCGAAGGCCACCTGGCCCGACCACGTCGTGGACTGCAAACGGGCCATCGCCTGGGTGAAGGAGCACATCGCCGCCTATGGCGGCGACCCCTCCTTCGTGGCGGTGAGCGGCGGTTCGGCCGGCGGCCATCTGTCGTCGCTCGTGGCGCTCTCCGCCGGGGACCCCACGTGGCAGCCCGGGTTCGAGGAGGCGGACACCTCGGTCCAGGCCTGCACGCCGTTCTACGGGGTCTACGACATGACCGGGGACCCGAGCACCTCCGGGCGTTACGGCCCGAGCCTCAAGCACCTGCTCGAACGACGGGTCATGAAGGTCAGGATCGCCGACGAGCGCGAGCTCTTCGAGCAGGCCTCACCCACCTACCGCGTCCACCGCGAGGCCCCGCCGTTCTTCGTCTTCCACGGGCGGAACGACACCCTCGTGCCGGTGGCCGACGCCCGTCACTTCGTGGCCGCCCTGCGGCGGGTCTCCGCCTCGCCGGTCGCCTACGCCGAGCTCCCGAAGGCCGAGCACGCCTTCGACGTCCTGGCCTCACCCCGCTCCCGGGCCACGACGGCGGGGGTGGCCGCCTTCTTGGAGGCGCTGCGGGCGGCCGAGGGCTGGTCCGGGACCGACGGCCCCGGTGGGGTCGACCCGACGGCCTCGGGCGACGTCCCCGCCCGCCCGCACTGAGGGCCTGCCGGGTAGTGGATGAGCTTCCCAGGCCGGCACAGGCCGAGGGCCATCGGGTCCTTTCAATGATGACTCCTGGGCCATACGGACGGTCCATCGCCGCCCGGACGGCAACGCACACGAGGAGGGTCACGTGGCAGACATGAAGGCCTTGCGGGTGACCAGCCACGGTCAACCGGGGACGGTCCTGGCAGTGCAGACCACTGAGTGTCCCGAGCCCGGGCCGGGCGAGGTACGGGTGAAGGTCAGCGCGGCGTCCCTGAATTTCAACGACATCGATCGCTGTCGGGGGAACCTGGTCTCGGTGCCGACTCCACCCCCGTTCACCCTGGGCATGGACGTGTGCGGCGTGGTCGACCAGGTGGGAGAGGGCGCCGAGGCATGGGCCGGCAAGCGCGTCGTCGCCATCACCAAGAACGCGCTGGGCGGCATCGCCGAGTACGCCATCGCCGACGCCATCTCGGTCTTCGATGCCCCACCCAGCCTCGACGACGCCGAGGCCGCCGCGTTCTTGCTGACGTTCCAAACTTCCCACCTCGCCCTGTTCCACAGGGGCCGGCTCAAGGCCGGCGAGACCCTGGTCGTGCACTCGGCGGCCAGCGGGCTGGGCACCGCCGGCATCCAGCTGGGCAAGGCGGCGGGTGCCCGGGTGATCGCCGTGGCCGGCGGGCCCGAGAAAGGGGCCCTGTGCGCGTCGTTGGGAGCCGACCTGGTCATCGATCACACCGCAGAGGACTTCGTGGAAGGGGTGCTGGCCGCCACCGACGACGCCGGTGCCGACGTTGTCTACGACCTGACCGGGGGCGATTTCGTCGAGCGCTCCTGGCGCTGCACGGCCCACGGCGGTCGCTACCTGGCCGTGGGGTTCGCGGACGATGACGCCAACGGCATGACGGGGCGGCCGCTCCGGATGGCCTGCATCGGCAACATTGACATCGTCGCCGTGATGATCGCCTGGGCGGACGCCGTCGACCCCGGCATGCGCCGCTTCGGCTTCAACCCGTTCGGGAGGGACGTCGCCGACGAGATCCACGCCGACCTGCTGCGGCTGATCGCGGCGGGGGACATACGGCCCGTCGTCGGCCGGCGGGTCACCATGGAGGAGGCGGGCCGGGCGCTCGACGAGCACGCGGCGCGGCGGTCGCTCGGGCGCACGGTCGTGGAGGTGGGGGGCGGGGTGGCTGCGGTAACAAAATGAGCGCCGTTGAGTACACGTGGCGCGATGCCGAATTGCGCAGCCGACCGCTCCTTGCGCTGAACCGGGTCGGGGCAGGACTGGCCCGCGTCGGGCTCGACGTGCCGGCGCTCACTCCGTCGTCAATCCTCAGGTCGGCGGTGAAAATGGCGGGGTCTGACGACTTCGGGAGTGACTCCTACCGGGAGCCGCTCGAGGTCTACGTCCGTGCCTGTAGGGCCGAGGCCGAGCTCTCCACGTTCGGACGCCTCCTCATCTCCAGGATGCTCGCAGGGGCTCTGGCCAATCGCATCGCCCTACGTGGCTGGTCGGTGGACCACCCCGACGTGCGGAACGAGCGCATCGAGAGCCCGTGGATCATCGTGGGGCTGCCGCGCACGGGGACCAGCCTGCTGTCCCTGCTCCTCGGGCTCGATCCGGTGGCCCGCCCACTCCTCCAGTGGGAGGCGGCCCACCCCGTCCCCCCGGTGACCCAGCAGGACGCGGCCGAGGATCCGCGCATCGCCCGGTCGGCCAAGGAACTCGACGGGCTCATGAAGCTGAACCCTGCGCTCAAGGCCATGCACCCCTTCGGGGCCACCCTGGCCGAGGAGTGCGTCGCGCTCTTCATGTACGACGTGCGCTCCCTCGCACTCGAGACCCAGGCCCACGTGCCGACCTACGGCCGCTGGCTGGAACAGGCCGACATGGCGCCCGCCTACGCCCAGCATCGCCTCGCCCTCCAGATCCTGCAGTCCCGCCAGCCGACGGAGCGGTGGATCCTCAAGACGCCCTTTCACCTCTGGCACCTCGAGGCCATGCTGCGTGCGTATCGCGACGCCCGGGTCATCTGGACCCACCGAGACCCGGGCCCGGTCGTCACCTCCCTGGCCAGCCTGGCCAACGCCGGCCAGCGGATTCTGACCAGCCGCACGGACCCGCGTCCCACCGCCGAGGAGTGGAGGCGCAAGTGTGCCTTCGCCCTCCGGTCGGCCATGGCCTTCGACGAGAAGTCCGGCGACGGCTGGTGCCAGCATCTCCACTACGACGCTCTGCTCGCTGACCCTTTGGAGACCGTACGGGCGCTGTACCGCAACTTCGGAGAGGAGGTGGGCACCCTCCACGCCCGGCGAATGCAGGCCTTTGTCGCAGATCGTCCGCAGGACGTCTTCGGCCGCCATCGCTATGACCCGGCCGATTTCGGATGGACCTACCCCGACCTGGCTGCGGAGTTCAAGGAGTACACCGAGCGGTACAACGTTCAGGCCGCGGATCACCCGTAGGGCTCCATGACACCGCGCCCGGCGTCTCTCTAAGAAGTCGGTAACCCCAGAGAATTCGCTCTGCCGAGTTGGTAGTGTGCCCGTGCAAACAGGAACCGGTTCTAGTCCGAGGGTTGGAACCCGTCGGGGGATCCGGTTCCGCAGACGGGGGTTCGGCCATGAAGAGGTTCACCGGTATGCGGGGGGTGGGGGTGGCGCTGTTGCTCACAGCGCTCACGTCGGCAGGGGTGCTGATCGCCCCCCAGGTGGTCGGCGCATCGTCCTCGTCCTCCTCCGCCAAGTTCGGCACGCTGCCGTCGCCCTGCGGCAAGGGCAGCGCCAGCGGATCCACCGACAATGGGGTGACCAACTCCACCATCAACATCGCCTACGGCGACGACCGGGGGTTCTCCGGCCTCCCCGGCCTCGACCAGGAGATGGGCGACGCGGTGAAGGACATGATCGCCTGGTGCAACGCCCAGGGGGGCATCAACGGCCGCAAGATCGTCGGCAACTACTACGACGCGGCCGTCACCCAGGTCGGCAGCGTGATGACCCAGGCCTGCAAGACCGACTTCATGCTGGTCGGCGAGGGTTTCGCGCTGGACGGACTGGCGGAGCAGACCCGCCTGGGTTGCAACCTGGCCGCGGTCCCCGGCTTCACGGTCTCCCCGGTGGTGGCCAACGCCTACGAGATGTACCAGGCGTCGCCGAACCCGGCGAACGCCAGCCCGGTTTCGAGCGCCTACCAGGCCCAACTTCTGTTCGGATCGAAGACCAAGCATGTCGGCGTCTACGACTCCACCCTTTCCACCCAGCAAACCGCCACGGCCAAGTCCGTGCAGGCCTATACGGAGGCCGGCTGGAAGTTCATTCCCAACTGCTCGGCGGTGATCGACTACAACGGCGAGGCCAACTACACGCCATTCGTGCAGAAGCTCCAGAGCTGCGGGGCCCAGGTCATCTTCAACAACGGCACGCCGGGACCGACCCTCTACGGCGCCTTGGAGGCGCAGAGCCAGATCGGCTACGACCCGGTCTGGGTCATGGACTCCGGCTCCTACACGGCGTCCTTCGCGCAGTGGAACACCGCAGGGCTGGGCAACAAGGTCTACGTTCGTATCTCCTACGAGCCACTGGAGGCGGCCAAGGTCGTCCCGGCGGTCGCCCAGTACCTCGCCATCGTGAAGAAGTACGGCGGCCTCACCTCGCAGCTGGGGGAACAAGCCACGTCCTCGTTCCTCTTGTGGGCCACCGAGGCCAAGGCGTGCGGCTCGACCCTCACCCGCCAGTGCATGATCAATCACCTCGCCAAGGTCACCACGTGGACCGGCGGAGGCCTCAACGCTTCGGGGAACCCGGCCAAGAACATCCCGCCGAATTGCGGGCTCCTGATGAAACTCGACGGCACCAAGTGGGTCCAGGCCTACCCGAAGAAGCTCGGGACCTTCGGCTGCTCGTCCAAGTACGTCGTCCCGAATTCCGGGTCCGTCATCGGCACCCCCCTCAACGCCCAGGGCTACGCGACCCAATACGCGACGCCCTCGGTCATCAAACCCCAGGGGTGACCATCCGCCGCGTCGGCGCGTCCGCCCTTTGACCTGAGGGACGGGGTTCCGGGCATGCACCTGTTTCTCACCTACACGATTCTCGGGTTGGTGACCGGCGCGGTCTACGGCATTGCTGCTTCGGGGCTCGTCCTCACGTACACGACGTCAGGCATCTTCAACTTCGCGCAGGGCGCCATGGCCATGCTGGCGGCGTTCACGTACTGGCAGTTCCGCTACGGCTGGAACTGGCCTGCCCCGCTCGCGCTGTTCGCGGTGATCGTGGTGCTGGCGCCCCTGCTGGGCATGGTGCTCTATGTCGGCATCATGCGGGGGCTGCGGGAGACGGCCGACGTGACGAAGATCGTCGTCACCATCGGCATCATGCTCGGGCTGATCGCCCTGGCTCAGTGGATCTGGAGCCCCGGCGTGCCCCGGACCGACGACCTCTTCTTCGGCAACGCGGCGAAGTTCAAGCTCTTCGGGGTCTACGTGACCGACCACGAGGCGATCGCCCTCGGTTGCGGTGTGCTCATCGCCATCGGCATCCGACTGCTGTTCACCAGCACACGCACCGGGGTCGCCATGCGGGCGGTGGTCGACAATCGGGGGCTCCTCCAACTCAACGGCGGGCGGCCCGAGCGGTTGGCCGCCTTCTCCTGGGCGCTCGGCGGTGCGCTGGCCGCACTGGCCGGTATCCTCATCACCCCCATCAGCGGTGGGACCCTCGACGTCCACGTCCTGACCCTGCTCGTGCTGGACTCCATCGCCGCGGCCATGTTCGGCCGGCTGCGCAGCATCTGGCTGACGTTCGCCGGGGCGCTCGTGCTCGGCCTGGCCTCGACCTACGTGCTGGGCTACTTCCCGTCGAGCTGGTCCTGGGCCTCGGACTTCCGCATAGCCCTGCCCATGATCGCGCTCTTCGTCGTCCTGCTGGTACTCCCGCAGGACAGGCTGCGCGGTGCCACGCTGCTGCGGACGAGGGAGCGGTTCACCATTCCCACCATGAAGTCGGCTCTCACCTGGGGCGCGATCCTCGTGCTCGTGGTCCTGGCGCTCGAGCAGATCATGGGGACCAGCGACATGTCGGCGCTCACCATCGGCATCACCTACAGCATCATCGCCCTCTCGCTCACGTTGCTCACCGGCTACGCAGGAGAGATCAACCTGGCCCCAGTCTCCTTCGGGGCCATCGCCACCATCATCGTGTTCCACCTTGGCCTCTCCGGAACGGGGCTCGGCCAGCGGATCACGCCCTGGGGACTCCTGCTCGGGATAGTGGTGACGGCCCTCGTCGGCGGGCTCATCGCCCTGCCGGCGCTCCGCCTGCGCGGCCTCTACCTGGCGTTGGCCACGCTCGCCTTCGGAGTCTTCGTGTCCGACATGATCATCGCCGACATCGCGCCGCACGTGCTCCCCATCTTCCACGTGCACTTCTCGATCTTCCCCAACGGTGCCCTCCAGATTCCGCCACTGAAGCTCGGACCGATCGACCTCAGCTCGTCGAAGACGTTCCTCACCACATCGGTCTGCATCTTCGTGCTCATCGGCATCGGACTCATCGCGCTGCGTCGCAGCAGTTACGGCCGGCGCCTGGCCGCCATGAAGGACAGCCCGGCGGCCGCGGCCACGCTGGGCCAGAACCTGGTCAAGCTCAAGCTGTCGGTCTTCATGCTCTCGGCGGCCATCGCCGGCCTCGGCGGCGTGCTCCTCTCGGCGGCCTCGGTCAGCGTCAGCGACACCACCTACATCATCTTCATCAGCCTCGCCCTGGTGATGCTGACCGTTGTGGGCGGCATCGGCAGCGTTGCCGGCGCCCTCATGGGCGGCGTCCTGGCCGGGACGGCCTTCATGGCCCTCACCACGACCTTCAACAACCTGAGCACCGCGGCCGGTGGCGGGGGCTTCTGGAACGTCCTGGCCAACCTGTCCCTGGTCGCACCCGCCCTGGTCGGCATCAGCCTCGGTCGCAACCCCAGCGGGGCCGTACCCCAGATCGTGGCCAGCTACCGCCCGCTGTGGCGGGTGAAGGGCGTGCTGGCGCTCGGGATCGCCGCCGAGCTCGTGGCCTACCTCCTTGTGCTGACCAAGGTGATGGGCAACTGGTGGCTGGTTCTCGCCACGGTGCTCATCGCCCTGGCGGTGCCAGCGATAGGCAGAGTGACCCGGCCCGAGGCCTTTCGTTCCCTCCCCGTCACGGCCCCGATCGTTCCCGCGCCAGCTGCGGGGCCGGTGGCGATCGATCGGTTGGGGGTCGTCGATGCCCGCTCTTGAGGTGTCGGGGGTGTCCATGTCCTTCGGGGGGGCCCAGGTGCTGAACGACGTGTCGCTGTCGGTGGCCGCCGGAGGGGTGACGGGACTCATCGGACCCAACGGGGCCGGCAAGACGACCCTGTTCAACGTGGTCAGCGGGCTGCTCGATCCCAAGTCCGGGCGGGTCACGATCGACGGGCACGACGTGACCAAGGCCAACCCCGCCGCCCGGGCCCGCCGCGGCCTCGCCCGGACCTACCAGCGGCTCGAGCTCTTCACCTCACTCACCGTGCGGGACAACATCAGGGTCGCCGGCGAGATCCGCAACACCTGGGGGCGGCGGGGACGGATCAACGTGGGCCGGGAGACGGACAGGATCCTGCAGCTGGTGGGCCTGGAAGACGTCGCCGGGCGCGAAGTGAGCGAGCTGCCGACGGCCCGGGCCCGGGTGGTCGAGGTGGGCCGGGCCCTGATGACCCAGCCCAAGGTGCTCCTGCTCGACGAGCCTGCCTCGGGACAGACGGAGCAGGAGACGGCGGACTTCGCGGAACTCCTCCGCCAGCTGGTCGACGAACGGGACCTGGCGATCTGCCTGGTCGAGCACGACGTCGGGCTCGTCATGGGCACATGCGAGCTGATCCACGTGCTCGACTTTGGCGAGATCATCGCCAGCGGAACGCCCGAGCAGATCAAGAGCGATGCCGCCGTCGTCAACGCCTACCTGGGCGCGCCGTGAGCGAGCCCGAGGCCCCGATCTTCGAGCTGCGCGACATTCGGGCCGGGTATGGGCCGATAGAAGCGGTGCACGGGGTGAGCCTCGCCATCCCGGTCGGGTCGGTGATGGCCCTCCTCGGGCCAAACGGCAGCGGTAAGAGCACCCTGCTCAACGTCTGCGCCGGCACACTGTCCCCGAGCAGCGGCGAGGTCCGCTTCGAAGGCGACCCCGTCACCTTGCTTTCGGCCGACGCCCGGGCGCGCCGCGGCATCTGCACCGTGCCCGAGGGCCGGGGGATCTTCCCCAACCTGAGCGTGCGGGAGAACCTCCTCATGGCCACCCAGGTCGGCGTGCCGATGGACCGGATCGAGGACGTGACCTTCGCCCAGTTCCCCCAGCTCAGCGGGAGGCGGAAGCAGTTGGCGGGTACCCTGTCGGGCGGAGAACAGCAGATGCTGGCCCTGGCCCGGGCGTTCGCCACCGACCCGAAGCTCCTCCTGCTCGACGAGCTCTCTATGGGACTGGCGCCCATTGTGGTGACCAAGCTCTATGAAAAGGTTCACGAGCTTGCGGCGGGGGGGCTGTCCATCCTGCTCGTGGAGCAGTTCGCCCGCACCGCCCTCCCGATCGCCGACGCGGCGGCCCTCCTCCTGCAGGGCGTCATCGTCCATCAGGGCTCACCGGAGGAGACGGAGGAAGCCCTGTCGGCCAGCTACCTCGGCGGATGAGGGCGCGAAGCCGCGCCCGACGAGATCGCCGAGGCGGCAACGGCCACCGACCTCTCGACGTCGTCGATGTCCCGCCCCGTCACGAGGTCTTGGCCCCGTCGGCCGGCTCGTCGGCCAGCTCGACGATGACTGCGGTGGGCGACCCGGCGGTGAGCACGAGCTCCGCCACGTGGCCCGCCTCGAGGAGGTCGGAGCGGGCGGCCGCGAGCGCCTCGAGGCGCGCTGGCTCGTCGACCACCTCCAGCCGGGCCACCTCGGCCCGCATCGACCGCTTGGCCGTCGTCTTGGCCTTGCGGACCTCCGACAGGATTTCGGCCGCGACCTCGAGCACGCCGGTCCCCTCGGTCGCCGCGGCCACGTCGAGCTCACCGGGCTCGGGCCAGCGCTCCCGGTGGATCGAGGCACCCTCCTCGTGCCACCAGGACCACACCTCTTCGGTCACGAAGGGGAGGAACGGGGCGAGGAGGCGCAGCTGGACCGAGAGGGCGAGGGCGAGTGCCGCCCGGGCCGAGGCCACGGTGGGCGACCCCGGGTCGCCGTAGGCCCGGGACTTCACGAGCTCGAGGTAGTCGTCGCAGAACGACCAGAAGAAGGCCTCGACCCCGTCGAGCGCCCGCGAGTAGTCGTAGTCGGCGAGGGCCGCCGTGGCCTGGGCCACGGTGGTGGCGAGGGCGGCGAGGACCGCCGCGTCGAGGGGCTCGGTCACGGCCTCCGCCCCGGGCACCGGGTCCTCGCCCAGGCGCCCGAGCGCGAAGCGCGAGGCGTTCAGCACCTTGATGGCCAGGCGGCGCCCCACCTTCATCTGGGCCTCATCGATGGCGGTGTCGGTGCCCGGCCGACCCTTGGCCGCCCAGAAGCGCACGGCGTCGGCCCCGTGGCGCTCGAGGAACTCGAGCGGCGTCACCACGTTGCCCTTCGACTTGGACATCTTCTTGCGGTCGGGGTCGAGGACCCAGCCCGAGATCGCCACGTCGGACCAGGGGAGCGAGTGGTGCTCGAGCTCGGCCCGCACCACCGTCGTGAAGAGCCAGGTGCGGATGATGTCGTGCGCCTGGGGTCGCAGGTCCATCGGGAAGACCCGGCCGAAGAGGTCGGGGTCGTCGACCCAGCCACCGGCGATCTGGGGCGTGATCGACGAGGTGGCCCAGGTGTCCATGATGTCGGGGTCGGCGCTGAAGCCGCCGGGGCGGTCCCGCGCCGCCTCGTCGTAGCCGTCGGGCACGTCGGTCGTCGGGTCGACCGGCAGGCGGTCCTCGGAGGGGACGATCGGCCGGTCGAAGTCGACGACGCCGTCGTCGCCGACCGGGTACCAGACCGGGAACGGCACCCCGAAGTAGCGCTGTCGGCTGATGTTCCAGTCCGACGTGAGCCCCTCGACCCAGGCCCGGTAGCGGTGGACCATGTGGGGGGGGTGCCAGCGCAGCTCCTCGCCCCGGCGGAGGAGCTGCTCGCGCATCGGCAGCGTACGGACAAACCACTGGCGCGAGGCCACGATCTCGAGCGGGCGCTCGCCCCGCTCGTAGAACTTGACCGGGTGGGTGACGGGCCGGGGCTCGCCGACGAGCGCCCCCGCGTCGACCAGCTGCTGGACGATCCGGGTGTGCGCCTGACGGACGGTGCGCCCGGCGAGCTCGTCGTAGTGCTGCTGGGCGGCCGCCGGGTCGGTCGACTCCCAACCGGGTTCGCCCCAGGTCCTCGGCTCGAGGCGCCCGTCGCGGCCGAGGACGATCCGCGTCGGCAGGCCGAGCTCGCGCCACCACACGACGTCGGTGATGTCGCCGAACGTGCAGACCATGGCCACCCCGGTGCCCTTCTCGGGATCGGCGAGGGGATGGGTGAGGAGCGGCACCGGGACGGCGAAGAGGGGCGTGAGGACCTCACGCCCGACGAGCGGGGCGAACCGCCCGTCGTCGGGATGGGCCACGAGGGCCACGCAGGCCGGCAGCAGCTCGGGCCGGGTCGTCTCGATCTCGACGTCGGGGCCGGCACCGTCGGCCCGGGGGAAACGCAGGCGGTGGTAGGCGCCGGGGAGCTCGCGCTCTTCGAGCTCGGCGGCCGACACCGCGGTCCCGAAGTCGACGTCCCAGAGGGTCGGGGCCTCGGCCTGGTAGACGTGGCCGCCGGCCAGGAGGCGGACGAAGCCCCGCTGCGAGGCCCGCCGGGCCCGGTCGTCGATCGTGGCGTAGGCGAGGCTCCAGTCGACGGAGAGCCCGAGGGTGCGCCACAGCCGCTCGAAGACCTGCTCGTCCTCGGCGGTCAGGCGGTTGCAGAGTTCGACGAAGTTGGGCCGCGAGACGGCCAGGGGGACGTCGGGCGGTTCGGCGGGCGGCTCGAACGCCGGGTCGTAGGGGAGCGACGGGTCACAGCGCACGCCGAAGTAGATCTGGACCCGGCGCTCGGTCGGCAGGCCGTTGTCGTCCCACCCCATGGGGTAGAAGACCTCCTTGCCCGACATCCGCTGGAACCGGGCCACGGTGTCGGTGTGGGTGTAGGAGAAGACGTGCCCGAGGTGGAGGTTGCCCGACACCGTCGGCGGCGGGGTGTCGATGGCGTAGACCTGCTCTCGCGTCGCCCGCCGGTCGAAGCGGTAGGTGCCCTGGGCCTCCCAGGCCGCCGCCCACCTCGCCTCGAGCCCGTCGAGCAGGTCCGACGGTCGTTCGGGCAGGCGCGGCGGAACCGTCCTCGGCGGGGCCACGGTGGCCGTCGGTGTGTGCGCTGGGGCTTCCACGGTCGACCTAACGTATCGAAATGCTGAGGCTGTTCGACACCGCGAGCCGTGCCGTGCGCGAGCTCGATCCCCGTGACCCGGGCAAGGTGTCGATGTACGTCTGTGGGCCGACCGTCTACGACCTCCCCCACATCGGCCACGGGCGGTTGACGCTCGTCTTCGACGTGCTCCGCCGCTATCTCATCTTCTCCGGCTACGACGTCCGCTTCGTCGAGAACGTCACGGACATCGACGACAACATCATCGGGCGGGCGGCCCGCGAGGGCCGCAGCGAGTCGGAGGTGGCCCAGCAGTACGAGGCCGAGTGGTGGAAGGCGATGGACGCCCTCGGGGCGCTCCGGCCGACCGTCACGCCGCACGCCACCGAGTACGTGGCCGACATGGTGGCGCTGGTGGCCGACCTGCTCGAGCGGGGCGTGGCCTACCGCACGTCGAACGGCGTCTACCTCGACACCGAGCAGATCGCCGACTACGGCCTCCTCGCCGGCCAGCCGCTCGACAGCCTGCGCGCCGGCGCGCGGGTCGAGACCGACGAGGAGAAGCGCTCGCCCCTCGACTTCGTCCTCTGGAAGGCCGCCCGCGAGGGTCAGCCGAAGTGGCCGGCGCCGTTCGGCGACGGCCGGCCCGGCTGGCACACCGAGTGCGTCGTGATGTCGCTCGACCTCCTCGGCGAGGACTTCGACCTCCACGGCGGCGGTCAGGACCTCCGCTTCCCCCACCACGAGAACGAACGGGCCCAGGCCGAGGCCGAAGGGCGTCGCTTCGCCCGCCACTGGGCCCACAACGGCTGGGTCGTGGTCGAGGGCGAGAAGATGTCCAAGTCCCTCGGCAACTTCACGACGCTCCCCGACCTGCTGGAACGGAGCGACGGCCGGGCTTACCGGCTGCTCGTGCTGCGCTCCCACTACCGGGCCCCGATCGAGGTGACCACCGAGACGATCGCCCAGGCCGAGGCCAGCCTGGAGCGTCTCGACGCCCTGGCCCGGCGCTTCGGGGTGCCGAACCCCCTGGCCGACACGGACGCCGTGGTCCGGGGGGAGGGCCCCGCGGCCGGCGCCCTCGACCTGGTCGTGGACCGCTTCGTCGAACGCCTCGACGACGACCTCGACACGCCGGGCGCCCTGGCCGACCTCTTCGAGCTCGTCAGCCGGGCCAACAGCCTCGCCGACGCGGGAGATGACGAAGTGGCGCGCCAGTTGGCACAGACGATCGTCGTGCTGTGCGCGGCGCTCGGCCTCGCGGTCAAAGGCGACGTCGACGAGCTCGACGAAGAGACGCAGGAACTCGTCGCAGCGCGCGACGCGGCGCGCGCTGCGAAGAACTGGGACGAAGCCGACCGCCTCCGCGACGAGCTCGTCGTCCGGGGCTGGGTGGTCGAGGACGGACTGACCGGCACGGTGGTGCGGCGCCGACCCGGCGCGTGACGCTCGTGCGACACGATGGTTGCAGCTCCAGGCCAGGTGGCCCGGGCCGGCCCGTTGCGGTACCGGTCTGGGTGTGCCTGCTAGCGTCCTGCGACGACCGGCCGCGGGGCGGCCACACAGTCGGCGAGAGTCGGCGAGCAACATAGAAGGGGGATCGCCACCGTGGCATCCGGAACAGTCAAGTGGTTCAACTCCGAGAAGGGCTACGGCTTCATCTCGCAACCGGACGGCGGTGCCGACGTGTTCGTGCACCACAGCGCCATCCAGATGAGCGGCTATCGCGTGCTCGAGGAAGGCCAAGCTGTGGAGTTCGAGGTCGAGGAGGGTCCGAAGGGACTCATGGCCAAGGACGTCCGCCCGTCGGCCTGACCCGGTCCTGGGACGGCGTCCCGGGCCCCACCCAGTTCAGCCAGCGCCGAACTCCCTCTGCTGTCGCGCCCCGGCCCCTCTGACGGGGGTGATGGCATGGGCGGGGCCCACTTGTTACTATGGAGTAACAAAGCTCTGTCGGGCAGGTCCCGGGGCGTCGACGTCCCGGCCGCCCGGTGGCGGGGCCACGACCCGAGGAGGTCACGCATGTCCGACTTCTCGCTCGAGCTGAACGAGGACCAGCTCCAGATCCAGAAGTGGGTCCACGATTTCGCCGAGAACGTCGTACGGCCGGCGGCCCACGAGTGGGACGAGCGTGAGGAGACCCCCTGGCCGATCATCCAGGAGGCGGCCAAGATCGGCATCTACTCGCTCGACTTCATCGCCACGAGCTTCCTCGACCCGACGGGCCTGCAGATGGCCCTCGTGCTCGAGGAGATGAGCTGGGGCGACGCCGGCATCTCGCTCGCCATCTTCGGCTCGACACTGGCCGTGGCCGGCATCATGGCCAACGGCACGCCCGAGCAGCAGGCGGAATGGATCCCGCAGTGCTTCGGCACCCCCGACGACATCAAGCTCGCCGCCTTCGGCGTCTCCGAGGCCGACGCTGGCTCGGACGTGTCGTCGCTCAAGACCCGGGCCGAGTACGACTCGGCGAAGGACGAGTGGGTGCTGAACGGCACCAAGACCTGGATCACGAACGGCGGGTTGGCCAACACCCACGTGATCGTGGCCTCCGTCGACCCGACGCTCGGCTCGCGGGGACAGGCGAGCTTCATCATCCCCGAGGGCACGGCCGGCATCTCGCAGGGGCAGAAGTTCAAGAAGATGGGCATCCGGGCCTCGCACACCGCCGAGGTCGTGCTCCAGGACTGCCGCATCCCCGGGCGTCTCCTCCTCGGCGGGAAGGACCGGCTCGACGAGCGACTGGCCCGGGCGCGAGAGGGCAAGCGCACGTCGACGCAGGCGGCCATGGCCACGTTCGAGGCGTCCCGGCCCCTCGTCGGGGCCCAGGCGGTCGGGATCGCCCGGGCGGCGACCGAGTACGCGCTCGACTACGCCAAGGAGCGCAAGCAGTTCGGCCGCCCCATCATCGAGAACCAGGCGATCGCCTTCAAGCTGGCCGACATGCGGATGCGCACCGACGCCGCCCGGCTGCTCGTCTGGCGGGCCGCCTGGATGGCGGCCAACAAGAAGCCGTTCACCTCGGGCGAGGGCTCGATGTCCAAGCTCTACGCCGGCGAGACGGCGGTCTGGGTGACCGAGCAGGCCATCCAGATCCTCGGCGGCTACGGCTACGTGCGCGACTACCCGGTCGAGCGCTGGCACCGGGACTCGAAGATCTACACGATCTTCGAGGGGACCTCGGAGATCCAGCGCCTCGTGATCAGCCGGGCCATCTCGGGCATCCACATCCACTAGCGCCCGGCGGCCACCGACGACGGCGGAGGTCCCCCGGGCGGGGCGGCCGGCCGTAGTGTCGGTGGTGCATGACCATCGAGCGTGAGGGGGTGGCCCCGCCGGTCGCGGCCGTGGTGGCCGAGACGCCGCCGGCTCCCGACGGCGTGGCGCCGGCGATGCCCCTCGGCGAAGGCCGGGTCCGCCTGCGGCGTTGGGGGGCCATCTTCTTCTCCCCGCCCGGCGACGGCGCCCGCCGGCGGCGCGGCACGGACGGCCTCAAGCTCGGCGCCGGGCTGCTCGCCGTGCTCTGCGCCTGGCTGGTCTACAGCGCCGACTCCAAGGCCGAGGACTCCGTCACGACCTTCCTCCACTCGGCGCCGCAGGGGATCGCCTGGTTGGTGACGGTGGTCTTCGCCGTGGGCGCCGTCGGCCTCATCGTGCTCATCGTGGGCCTCGCCTTCGTCTCGTTCTTCCTCGGCCGCCGCGAGGTCCTCCGCGACGTGGCCCTCGCCGGCGGCGTCGCCTGGTTCCTGGCCTGGCTGCTCCAGCAGCTGACCGCCGGCAGCCACCCGTCGGACCCCACGCTCGACGGCATCAAGCTCGGCTTCCCCATCGTGATCGTCGCCGTGGGCATGGCCGTGGTCACCGCGGCCCTCCCGTACCTCGCCCGCGCCGTCCAGCGTCTCGTCGAGCTGGGCATCGCCTTCGTGGCCCTGGCGACCGTCGTGCACGGTTCGGGGCTGCCGACGGCGGTGCTCGCCGGGTTGGCCCTCGGCTGGGCCGTGACCGCGGCCGTCCACCTCGCTTTCGGCTCCCCGCTCGGTCTGCCCTCGGGGGCCGACGTGGCTCTGCTCCTCCGGGAGCTCGGCGTCGAGGCGAGCGGGGTGACGCCGTTCCCGCGCCAGATCTGGGGTGTGGCCCGCTACTCGGGGACCGACCCGCTCGGCCGGGTCGACGCCTCCGTCTACGGGCGCGACGCGGCCGACGCGCAGATGCTCGGCAAGGTGTTCCGTTTTGCCTTCTACCGCGACTCGGGGCCGACGCTCGTGATCAGCCGGGTCCAACAGGTGGAGCACGAGGCATACCTCACGCTCCTCGCGGCCCAGGCCGGGGCCAACGTCTCCGAGGTCCTGGCGGCCGCCCCGGCCGGACCGAGCAAGGACGCGGTGCTCGCCACCCGGCCGCCGGAGGGGGAGCGCCTCGTCGAGCTCTTCACGCCGGTCGAGCGGGACCCCCTCGGCGAGGACCCCGACGAGGACGACACGATCAAGCCGCTCGCCGAGGGCCTGGGCGACGCGGCCGTGGAGGACCTCTTCCGCCAGGTGCTCGTCCTCCGCTCGGCTGGCCTGACCCACGGGGCCGTCAGCCCCGAGACCGTCGTCGTCGGCGACGGGCGGGCCGGGCTCGTGGACTTCCGCATTGGCACGTCCCACGCCACCGCGGACCGCCTCGCTCGCGACGTGGCGGGGGCCCTCGCCACGATCGCCCTCGCCGTCGGGGCCGAGCGCGCCGTCGCCGCGGCCGCCCGGGTCCTGCCGCACGACGCGTTGGCCTCGGCCCTCCCGCACCTCCAGCGGGCGGCCCTCGACCCGATCACCTCGCGCTGGCTGCGGGGCAAGAAGGCCCTCCTCGGCGACCTGCGGGAGGGCGGGGCGGCCGCGGCCGGCGTCGACCTGCCGGAACTGGCCGAGCCCCGCCGGGTGAGCTGGGCCACCTTCGTGCTCGTCCTCGGATCGGTCATCGGCGGGTGGGCCCTCATCGGCGTGCTCATCAACGTGTCGAAGTCGTTCGACACGATCAAAGGCGCCGACTGGGGCTGGGTCGTCGCCGTCTTCGTCCTCGCCCAGAGTGCCTACCCGTCCGAGGCGGTCGCCGTCCTCGGGTCGGTCGAGAACCCCCTCTTCTTCTCGCGCGTCCTCGCGCTCGAGGTGGCGAACACGTTCGTGGCGCTGGCCGGCGGGACGCCGGCCGTCCTCGCCACCCGGATCCGCTACTTCCAGCAGGAGGGCTACAGCCCCACGCTGGCCGTCAGCTCGGGCGTGCTCGTGAGCACGGCGAGCTGGATCGTGAAGGGCGCCCTGTTCCTCATCTCCATCCCGCTCGCCTGGAGCACGTTCCACTTCGGCCAGGAGCCCACCGGTTCGAGCTCGAGCAAGCAGGTCTGGCTGATCCTCATGGTCGTCATCGGGGTCGGTCTCCTGCTCGGCCTCGTGCTCCTCGTGCCCCGGCTGCGTCGCCTCGCCTCCCACAAGCTGCGGCCCCACGCCGTCGAGGTCTGGCACCACCTGAAGACCCTGGCCGTCCACCCCTCCAAGCTCGTCGAGGTCTTCGGCGGGTCGATGGTGTCCCAGCTGGCCATCGCCTTCTCCCTCGGGGCATCGCTGCACGCCTTCGGCCAGCACCTGAGCCTGCCCGCGCTCATCATCGTGATCACGCTCGCCTCGATGCTCGGTGGGGTCTCGCCGGTGCCCGGTGGGATGGGCGTGGTCGAGGCCGGCATGATCCTCGGCCTCACCGCGGCGGGCATCTCGGAGAGCGTGGCGGTGGCCGCGGTGTTCGTGCAGCGGCTATTCACCTCCTACCTGCCGCCGATCTGGGGCTGGTTCGTCCTCATGTGGATGCGGCGCAAGGAGTACGTGTGACCGAGACCGAGCGGGCCCGCGCGGCCGGCGGGGCCGCGGGGCGGGTCGAGCTCCTCGTCCTGTGCACGGGCAACGCCGCCCGCTCCGTGATGGCTGGCTTCATGCTCGAGTACCGGGCCGAAGAGCTCGGGCTCCCGGTGCAGGTGGCCACCGCCGGCACACACGTGGTCGCCGGCCAGCCGATGAGCATCCGAACGAGGAACGCCCTCGACAGCATCGACGAACTGTCATCGTTCCTCACCTCGCACCACCGCAGCCGCCAGCTCGGGACCGACGACGTGGACCGGGCCGACCTCGTTGTGGCCATGGAGGCGGACCACGTGCGCTTCATCCGCCGCACCCACCCCCACGCCGCGGCCCGCACCGCCACGCTGCGGCGACTCTGCCGGGACCTGGCGCCCGGGCCGACCCCCCTCGCCGAGCGGGTGGCCGCCCTCCACCTCGACGAGGTGGAGCTCGGAGGCTGGGAGGACGTCGACGACCCCGCCGGCGGGACCGACGACGTCTACGTGGCCTGCGCCCAGCAGCTCTGGGGCTTGACCGAGGAGCTCGCCGCCCGCCTCTCGTGAGCGCTCAGTCGGCGTGGACGGATCGCAAGCCCGCCCAGGCCAGGTCGGCCAGGCGGGCGGCGAGGCGTTCGGCTTCCTCGTCGTCGGCCGTGCCGCTTCGGCCGGCGCCGCGTTCGGCCCGGGTGGCGATCCAGTGCCGGCTCACGCCCTCGGCCATGCCGACGACGGCGTAGGCCAGCTGGCGCCGGTGCTCGGGCGAGAGGCCGGCGGCGATCAACGGGTCGATGGCCTCGGCGATGGCGTCCTCGACCCGTCGCAGGGGGTCACCCAGTTCGTCGTCGCCGGTCACGTCGCGCCCGTAGAGGAGGTGGAAGGCGGCCTCGTGGGTGACGACCATCCGGAAGTAGGCGGCGAAGCCCCGCTCCACCTGCTGGCGCGGTCCCTCGGCGTTCCCGGCGGCCTCGGCGATGGCCGCCAGGAGCTCGGCCGCCACGGAGTCGACGAGCTCGAGATACAGGCCGCGCTTCGAGGAGAAGTGCTGGTAGAGGAGGGGCTTGGTGACTCCGGCGGCCTCGGCAATGTCGTCCATCGTCGTCGCCCGGTAGCCGCGCTCGGCGAACAGCTGGAGGGCCACGTCGAAGAGCTGCTCCCGCCTCGCACCCGCGCTGAGCCGGCGCACCGGCGCCGCGCCGAGGCCGGCGCCGCCGTCGTTGGCGGTGCGGACCGCTCGTGCCATGAGGCCGAGGTTAACGCCGGCCGGCGGGCCGACCCTTCCCTCCACCGTCGTCGAGCACGGCGGCGAGGCGCCTCGGGAGGTCGCGCACGGAGAAGTGCGCCCGGGCCACGTCGTGGTTGTGCGCGAGGAGCTCGGCGTCGGGGGCGGCGAGCCAGGCGGCGAGCGGGGCCGGGTCGAGGGCGTCGAACCAGCGGAAGCCGAACGCCGCCAGCTCCCGGGCCACCGGGTACGGGCCGACGGCGAGGGGCTTCTCGTAGACGGCCGACTCCACGGTGGGGTTGCCGAACCCCTCCCAGGTGGACGGGAGGGCGACCACGTCGCAGGCGGCGTAGGCGTCGGCCACGTCGGCCGGCCCGAGGCCCGGGGCCGGACCGCGGCGCAGCGGGCAGCGGGCCCCGTCGAGTAGGCGCTCGAGCTCGGGCCCGAAGCCGTCCTCGGCCGGGCCGAGGAGCCAGAAGACTCCGCCGAGGGCCTCGGCGAGGGCCAGGCCGGCGGGCACGTTCTTCCGGGGCAAGGCCCGGGTCGGCTGGAGGACGAGGAGCTCGTCGTCGCCCAACCCGAGCGCCCGCCGGGTGGCCGCCCGCCGCCCGGGCGGGGCCTCGGTGTCGAAGGCGTTGTAGACGGTGACGGCGGCGATCCCCCGCGCCGCCAGCTCCCGCCGGCTGAGGTCGTTGATCGTGACGTGGTGCCAGGCCGGGTCGTCGGGCGGCGGCGGGTACCCGGCGAGGTGCGGTCGCTGCCACGGGAGGTCGTGGTGGTGGAGGACGGCCGGACGGCCGCGGCAGGCGTCGGCCACGACCGCCGCGGCCGCCGGGTTGAGCGGCAGCGAGCACAGGTTCTCGACCACGACCAGGTCGGCCGGAGCCAGGGCCTCGTCGATCTCGGCCCTGGTCGGCGGGTCCGGCGCCCCGATGGCCAGCCCCGGCAGCAGGTGGTCGACCGGACCCTCGCCGGCCACGGTCTCGACGGCGAAGCCCAGCGCCCCGAGGGCGTCGGCCCACTTCGCCGCCTCGACGGCCACGCCGTCGTAGCCACCCAGGCGGAACGAGACCATGGCCACCCGAGGCATGGCCGGCACTGTAAGGGCCGCGGTGCCGGCCTACGCTTTTCGTCGCGTGAGGCGACGTTCGTGACCGACGCGAGCACCGAAGCCGGGTGGTGGCAGGCCTCGGACGGGAAGTGGTACCCGCCCGAGACGCCTCGTGACGCGCCCGACCAGCCCCAGACGAACGGCACCGAGGCCCCGTCACCGCCGGCCCGAGCCCGCAAGACGCCCACGCTCAGCGACCTCGCCAACCACGGCGGGCGGCCGTCGACGCCCGAGCCGCCCCGTCGGACGCCCACGCTGCGGGACCTGAGCGGGCTGGCCGATCGGGGTCGGCCGGCCCTCGGCAAGCCGGTGGACCCGGCGGACCACGAGGGGCACAGCGCACCGCCGCCCGAGGCACCCACCGTCGACCAACCGGCGGCCACGGACATGGAGGACCCGCCGGCATCCCGTTGGGGCCCGTCGGTGACCGAGGTGGCCGGGGTGACCGAGGTCATCCCCCCGAGGACCCCCCGCCACGCCGCGTCGGGCGCCAACGGGAAGCCGACACCGCCGGCCCGCCGCGCCCGAGGCGCCCGCCACGCCGGTGACCGGGGTCAGCCCTCGGCCCTCGCCACGACGATCGTCGTCGTGGTGATCGTCGGCGTCGCCGTCTGGCTCGGTCTCCTCGTCGCCGGCATCGGGAACGGTCCGGCGAAGCACTCGGCCGCCCCGCCCACCGTGCACCACCGCCTCATCGGGTCGACGACGACCGTCCCGCACGCCAGGGTCACCACGCCGAAGGCGACGCAGTACCCGCTCGGCGTCTCGGTGTCGGTGGGGAACGGCTCGGGGGCGGCGCTCGCCGATGCCGCGGTGCGCTCCTACTTCTTGGACACCCGGGCGACGAACGGTCGGGTGGCCGATCCCGGCCAGCAGTTCGCGGCGACCGAGATCCGGGTGTGCGCCGGGACGAACGGTGCGCCGAGAGGCGTGAGCGTCTCGGGCTTCGAGCTGGTGCTCCCGAACGGCCGGACGCTCCCGCCCGTCACCGGGGCGCCGCTCGGGAACCCCGACCTCTCCCAGCCGGTGCCGCTCAAGCCCAACGCGTGCGTGGACGGCTACCTCTCGTTCGAGATCCCGAAGGGCACGTCACCGACGGCCGTGCTCTATGCCAACGGCACGTCCCCCCCGGTCGAGTGGCTGCTCGGCCAGAACGGGTGACCGGCGACGACGCCGGGGGGCCGGCGCCCGTACGGTACGGTGGACTGGTCCCCGGTGCCTCTGCACCAGCGTGAAACCCCGCACCTCTTCGAGTCACGGAGCCTGACCACATGGCCAAGCGAGCAATGATCACCGGCGTGACCGGCCAGGACGGGTCCTATCTCGCGGAGTTCCTCCTGGAGCAGGGCTACGAGGTGATCGGGATGGTCCGCCGCTCGAGCACGGTCAACTTCGAGCGCATCGCCCACATCCAGGACGATCTGACGATCGTCTCGGGGGACCTGCTCGACGAGGTGTCGCTCATCTCGATCCTCCAGGACCACCGACCGTCCGAGGTCTACAACCTGGCCGCGCAGTCCTTCGTCCAGCCGTCGTGGAGCCAACCGGTGCTGACGGGCGAGACCACGGCGCTCGGCGTGACCCGCATGCTCGACGCCATCCGGACGGTCGACCCCGAGATCCGCTTCTACCAGGCCAGCTCGTCGGAGATGTTCGGCAAGGTGCTCGAGGTGCCCCAGCGCGAGACGACGCCCTTCTACCCCCGTAGCCCCTACGGCGTGGCCAAGGTCTACGGCCACTGGATCACCGTGAACTACCGCGAGAGCTACGGGTTGCATGCCTCGTCGGGGATGCTCTTCAACCACGAGTCGCCGCGGCGGGGGATCGAGTTCCTGCCGCGCAAGGTGAGCCTCGGCGTGGCCCGCATCGCCTGTGGCCTCGACGACAAGCTGGCCATCGGCAACCTCGACGCCCAGCGCGACTGGGGTTACGCCGCCGACTACGTGCGGGCGATGTGGCTCATGCTCCAGCAGGACACGCCGGGGGACTACGTGGTGGCGACGGGGGAGACGCACTCGGTGCGGGAGTTCTGCCGACTGGCGTTCGCCGCGGCGGGCCTCGACTGGGAGCAGCACATCGTCGTGGACGAGCGCTTCCTCCGGCCGGCCGAGGTCGACCTCCTCGTGGGCGACGCCACGAAGGCGCACGAGGTCCTCGGCTGGGAGCGCGAGGTCGACTTCCCCGAGCTCGTGACGATGATGGTCGAGGCGGACATTGCTCTCGTGCGTAACCAATTGCGCTGAAGGCGGTCCGAGGTCGACATGACGCCGGCCGCCCCCGGGACGCCGTGATCCCGGCGGCCATCACCGCCGACCCGCTCGGCGTCCTTGTCGCCTTCGGCGCCGGCATCCTCTCCTTCCTGTCGCCGTGCGTGCTCCCGCTCGTGCCCGGCTACGTCTCGATGGTGTCGGGCCTCTCGGCGGCCGAGCTGGAGGCGTCACCCGACCCCGCATCCACGGCCCGCCAGCTGAAGCCGGTGCTGCGGGGCATCGGGCTCTTCGTCCTCGGCTTCACGATCGTGTTCACCGCCCTTGGGGCGGCGGCGTCGGGGCTGGGCCACGCCCTCGGCGCGCACAAGCAGGCGCTCTCCATGGCCGCTGGGGCCCTCGTCGTGCTGCTCGGCCTGGTGCTCCTCCTCGGGGCCCTGCCGGCCACGGTCTGGGCCCGGGTCGGGACGGGCAGCGCCGGGTCGAGCCTCGCCCGGGTGGTCGAGGAGCACCGCTTCGAGGTGCGGCCCTCGGCCCTCGGCTCATGGGCCGCCCCGGTCATGGGCATGGCCTTCGCCTTCGCCTGGACGCCGTGCATCGGGCCGGTGCTCGGCGCAGTGACGGCCCTCGCCGCCACGAAGTCGACGCTGGCCGGCGGCGTGCTCCTCCTGTTCGTCTACTCGCTCGGCCTCGGCGTGCCGTTCCTCATCACGGGCCTCGCCTTCAACCGCCTGACTGCCCTCTACGCCCGGGCCCGCCGGGCGCTCTGGATCATCCACCTGGTCGGCGGGGTCATCCTCGTGGCCTTCGGGATCCTCCTCCTCACGAACCAGCTGAGCTGGCTCGCCGTGCAGATGCAGGACCTCATGCGCCACCTCGGGCTCGGCCGCCTCACCACGAGCTGACCGGCCGCCAACGGGGCCGCAGGCCCGGACGCCGAGCAGTCCCATGACCGCTCCCATCAGGGAAGACCGCGTCCGCGAGCCAGCGTACGGCCGCTTGGCCCCGCTACCCCCGCCCCTCGTAGCATTGGCGCCCGAGGCCATGCCCCACGCAGTTCACCTTCGCGCCGCCGTCGCTCTCGCCGGTCGGTTCCCCGCCCTCTCCGGCGTCGATCTCTCGGTCGACCCGGGCGAGGTGGTCGTGGTCGTCGGTCCCAACGGGGCCGGGAAGACCAGCCTCCTGCGGACCTGTGCCGGGCTCCTCCCGGTCACCTCGGGCGAGGCCGTCGTCCTCGGGTGCGACCTCCGCCTCGACCGGGCGGCGGTGCGTCCCCGGGTCGGGCTGCTCGGGCACACCGCCCCCCTCTACGCCGAGCTCACGGCGGCCGAGAACGTCCGCTTCGCGGTGCGGGCCGCCGGGCTGGCTTCCTCGCGGGCCGAGCCGGCGCTCGAGCGTCTCGGCCTCGTGGGCCGGCTGCGGCGCACCACCGTCGAGCGGCTGTCGGCCGGCCAGCGCAAGCGGGTGGCCTTGGCGGCCCTCGTGGCCCGGTCGCCCGAGCTCTGGCTGCTCGACGAGCCCCATGCCGGTCTCGACGCGTCGGCCCGCGAGCTCCTCGCCGCCATCCTCTGCGAAGCGGCGGCCGGCGGGGCCACGGTGCTCGTGGCCTCGCACGAGCCCGAGGTGCTGCGGGCCCAGGCCACCCGCACGGTCGCGATGACCGGCGGCCGGGTGACCGGCGAGGCCCCGGCGCAACCGGCCGGGCTCCGCCTGGCCGAGCCGACGGACGACCCGCTCGCCGTCGGCGGAGGCGTCCATGTGGCGTGACGCTCTCCTCGTGGCGGGGAAGGACCTGCGGATCGAGCTCCGCTCGCGGGTCGCGCTCTGGCAGGTCCTGCCGTTCGCCCTCCTCTGCCTCGTGCTCTTCGCCTTCGCCCTCGGCCCGGGAGAGAAGGCCCTCCGGGCCGCGGCGCCCGGGCTCTTCTGGTTGGCCGTCCTCTTCGCGACGGTGCTCGCCACCGAGCGCAGCTTCTCCATCGAGTCGGGGGAGGGCACCCGCGACGGGTTGCGCCTCTCGGGCCTCGATCCGGCCGGCATCTTCCTCGGCAAGGCGGCGGCCCTCGCCCTCCAACTTGCGGTGCTCGAGATCGTGCTCTGGGCGGGCATCGAGTTCCTCTTCGGCGTCCGGGTCCACGTGGCCTGGCTGGCCCTCGTGGCCTCGGTCCTCGCCACGATCGGCCTGGCGTCGGCCGGCGTGCTCTACGGCGCCCTCTCGGCCGGGCTCGGCGTGCGCGAGACGCTCCTGCCCCTCCTCGTGCTGCCCATCCTCGCCCCGGTCCTCCTCGCCGCCTCGCGGGCCTGGGCCGCCGCGCTGACCGGCGCGGTGGGTGCGGGCGTCGGATGGCTGCGCATCCTCGGGCCGTTCGCCGTCGTCTACGCGGTGCTGGGCGTCCTCCTCTACGGACCCCTGCAGGAGGCGGGGTGACGAGGCGCCGCGTCCAGCTGTGGATCGGGCTCGCCGCCCTCGTGTCGGTGGCGGCCACGGTGTGGCTGGCCCTCTGGGTCACGCCGCCTGACGTGGTCCAGGGCGACCTGGCCCGGCTCGTGTATCTCCATCCGCCGCTCGCCTGGGTGATGTACCTGGCGTTCGGGCTGGCCGCGGTGTCGAGCCTCCTCTACCTGTGGCGGCGCACCCGCTCGTTCTTCTGGGACCGCCTGGCCGCCAGCTCGGTCGAGGTCGGCTGCGTGTTCACCGCTCTCGTGCTCGTCACCGGGTCGATCTGGGGCAAGCCCGCCTGGGGCGTCTGGTGGACGTGGGACGCCCGGCTCACGTTCACCGCTCTCCTCCTCGTGCTCTATCTCGGCTACCTCGCGCTGCGGCGGGTGCCGGCCGAGCCCGAGGTGCGGGCCCGGCGCTGCGCGGTGGCCGCCCTCGTGGCCTTCATCGACGTGCCGCTCGTCCAGCTGTCGGTCGTCTGGTGGAAGACCCTCCACCAGGGGGCCACGGTCTTCGGCCCCGACGGCACGCTCAAGATCCACGGCTCCATGGCCTGGACGCTGCTCTTGGGCTTCGTGGCGTTCACCCTCGTGTTCGTATGGTTGCTCCTCGTCCGTTACGACGTCGAGGTGCTGGCCGACAAGGTGGGCGACCAGGAGCTCGAGATCTCCCTCGCCGAGCGCTGGGCCGAGGTGGGGACGGCGCCGGACGGCGCCCCGGCCGAGGACGAGGTCGACGAGAAGCTGCCCTCGGGGAGCCGGACATGAGGTACGTCGACGCCGGCTACGCCATCGCCCTCACGTCGCTCTTCGTCTACGGGCTGGCCATGGTGCTGCGCCGCCGGCGCCTGGAGCGGGCGGTCGAGAAGCTCGGCCCGACCGAGGACGCCCCGCGTCCGTGACCGAGACCGAGGCACCCGGGCAGCCGGCACCGCCCGCCGGCGCGGCCGGGGAGGCGGGCGACGCCGAGCCGACGCTGACCGGCCGGGAGGCCCGTCCCGGCCGTCGGGCGCCCCGCCAGCGCGTCCGCCTCATGGTCGTCGGCGCGGTGCTCGTGGCGGCGTTCGTCTACATCCTGGCCGAGGGACTCGGCAGCTCCCTCAACTACTTCGACACGGTGGACCAGGCGCTCGCCCAGAAGACCTCGCTCGGCACGTCGACCTTCCGGCTCGAGGGCGTGGTCGTGCCGGGCACCGTGGTCCGCACCGACAGCGGCGCCGACTTCACGGTGGCCGAAGGGGGCCAGCGGGTGACCGTCCGCAACACGGGGACGCCGCCCCAGCTCTTCCAGGCGAACCTCCCCGTCGTGGTCGTCGGGCACTTCGCCTCGACCACGTCGGACACGTTCCTCTCGAACCAGATCCTCGTGAAGCACTCGGCTTCCTACATCGCCGCCCACCCGGGGAGGGTGAAGGCCCCCAACGGGTCGGTCCGCTGACGGGGCCGGTGGCCGGTGGTCGGTACGGCGGGAGAGGGCTGATCGTGGGACGGGCGCGGTGAACGCCGTCCTCGGTTCGATCGGCGTGTGGCTCGGCTTCTGCGGCGCGCTCGTCGGCGCCGCGGTGGGCGGTGCAGCCCTCTGGCGCAAGGCCCACGGCCGGCCGGCCGTCCGCCAGCTCGACGGGCGGCTCTACGCTCCGGTGCTCCTGCTCGGCGCGGTGCTCGCCGTCGCCGCGATGGAGCACGCCCTCGTCACCCACGACTTCTCGCTCGTGTACGTGGCCGACAACAACAGCCGGGTAACGCCGCTCCTCTACTCGATCACCGGCCTGTGGTCCGCCCTCGCCGGCTCGATCCTCCTCTGGTGCCTGGCCCTCGCCGTCTACACCTGCCTCATCGTGTGGCGCTACCGCCGCCGGGCCGACGACCCCGTCGTCGGCTGGGCCACCGTCGTCATGTTCCTCGTGGCCGCCTTCTTCTTCGGCCTCATGACCGGGCCGGCCAACCCCTTCACCAGCGTGGCGGGCGCCGCCCCGGCCCAGGGACTCGGCCCGAACGCCCTCCTCCAGGACAACCCGCTCGTGGCCATCCACCCGCCGCTCCTCTACCTCGGCTTCGTGGGCTTCACCGTGCCGTTCGCCTTCGCCATCGGCATGCTGGCCACCGGGCGGGTGGCCGACCGCTGGCTCATCGAGACCCGCCGCTGGACCCTCGTGGCCTGGACCTTCCTCTCGGTCGGCATCGTCCTCGGCGCCTGGTGGTCCTACCAGGTGCTCGGGTGGGGCGGCTTCTGGGGCTGGGACCCCGTCGAGAACGCCGCCCTCCTGCCGTGGCTCCTCGGCACGGCCTATCTGCACTCGGTGCTCGTGCAGGAGCGCCGGGGGTTGCTCCGCGTCTGGAACCTCTCCCTCTCGGTCGCCATCTTCGCCCTCACGATCCTCGGTACGTTCCTCACCCGATCGGGGGTCATCGAGTCGGTCCACGCCTTCACCGAGTCGGACCTGGGCCCACTCCTCATCGGCTTCTTCCTGCTCGTCGTGGCGGTGGGCTTCGGCCTCATCGCCTGGCGGGGCGACCGCCTGCGCTCGCCGGGCGGCATCGACGCGCCGCTCGGGCGTGAGGGGGCGTTCCTCGTCAACAACCTCCTCTTCGTGGGGTTCGCCTTCGTGGTCCTGCTCGGGACGGTCTTCCCGCTCCTGTACCAGGCGGTGCGGAACCAGCAGGTGACGGTGGGCGCGCCGTACTTCAACTCGATCGCCGTCCCGGTGGCCCTCGCTCTCCTCTTCCTCATGGCCGTGGCGCCGGCCCTCTCCTGGCGGGTCGTCGACTGGGCCGTGCTGTGGCGGCGCCTCGCCGTCCCGGCCTGGGTCGGTGTGGGGACGGTCGTCGTGTGCGTGCTCGCCGGCGTCCGCGGCGTCGAGCCGCTCCTGGCCTTCGGCCTCGGCGCGTTCGCCGCCGCCTCGGCCGTCCGCTCGCTCGTGCTGTCGGTGCGGGCCAGCCACCGACACGGGGCCGGCGCCTGGCGGGGCCTCGTCGGCCGCACGAACGGCGGGATGGTCGTGCACCTCGGGGTCGTCGTGCTCGCCGTGGGGCTCGCCGCCGCGACCTCTTTCGCCCAGCGGACCGAGCTGGCGCTCGCCCCGGGCCGGTCCGTCGTCTTCGACGGCCACACCTTCGAGTTCGTCGGCCTGCACAAGGTGAGCACCCCGGCCCGCCGGGCGACCGAGGCCGTCGTCCGCGTGGACGGCGGCGGCCTCTTCCGGCCGGCCGTGAGCCAGTTCGGCGGCGCGCAGTCCGAGGCCGTCGGCACGCCGGCCATCGACTCGGGCCTCTTCGGCGACGTCTACCTCACCTTCGACGCCGTCGGCGGGACGGCTGGCGGGGTCTCGGGGGCCCAGCTCTTCCCGAACCTGCCGAGCGGCTCGGTGGCCGTGGGGGTGGTGGTCGAGCCCCTGTTGGCCTGGATGTGGGCCGGCGGCCTCCTGATCGGGATCGGCGGGCTCCTCGCTCTCCTGCCGGGCCGGCGGCGCCGGGCCACCGACCCGGTCTCCAAGCCGGCCCCCGGCCTCCTCGCCGCGGCGAGCGACGGTCCGGACGCCGACGGCGGGGCCGACGCCGCAGTGGCCGAGGTCCGCGTCGAGCACGACGAGTCGCTCGAGCCGGTGGACGACGACGTGACCGTCGGAGCCGACGCACCGTGACCGAGGAGTCGCCGTCGGCGGCCGGCGGGTCCCGCCGCCGCCCCCATACCGCCCGCCTCGTGGCCGGCCTCGTCCTGGTGGTCCTCGTGGTGGTCTCGGTCGTCCTCGCCACGCGGCCCTCGTCGCAGGCCTCGGAGGAGGCCAGCCCGCTCCTCGGCCACCGGGCCCCGCCCGTCGTCGGGCGCACCCTGTCGGGTGCGAGCTTCGACCTCGCCGCCTACCGAGGCCGCTACGTCTACGTGAACTTCTTCGCCAGCTGGTGCACGCCGTGCCAGACCGAGGAGCCCAACCTGGTGGCGTTCGACTTCCAGCAGTCGCGCCAGGCCGACCCGGCGGCGATCGTGAGCGTCGTCTATGACGACAGCGACGCCTCAGCCCGCGGCTTCGTGGGCACCTGGGGGGCCCGCTGGCCCGCCGTGGTCGACCCGGGCGGCGCGGTG